>Ga0082335_1000349_pt1 | contig 118840 bp, 97 predicted proteins | sample Subgrocontami58m_FD_72375 | JGI IMG/M metagenome (GOLD analysis project Ga0082335, IMG submission 72375) | Subsurface groundwater microbial communities from S. Glens Falls, New York, USA - GMW37 contaminated, 5.8 m (SPADES assembly) (version 2) ... | reverse complement strand
CACCTCCTGTCTACGGGTTGATGGGATTGCGAAACCCTGGACAGGAGTTGTATACCTCAACTTGGCTCAGAAAGGCAGCAACGGTGGGGTGGGGAACTGCCGCGAAGCGGCTTACTTGAACATCCCTTGAGGCACACGTACGGAAAGACGGAACGAGTGGTTATAGAAGGGGTTGCGAAAAGGATGCATCGTTGGAGTTGACGGGTTAGGCTGACCCAGCTGGCGTGTTGGGCTGATCGGCGCCACTCATACGGTGGAAATAGGGCGAACAATCGGCTCCACTCTTACGGCTGACCCGCGGCGGGTCAGCCGAAGGTGAGCCAGGTCGTTAGACGGCTATAAAGGTAGCTATTCAGGTCAGGGAGCGACCACAACATGACAGCATGGACAACCCGATATTGTGATGATTGTGGCTCAGAGATGCACGTTCATGAAGATTGGGACAATCCTCCTAAAATTTGTAAGTCTTGCAAGGAAAGCCGAGCAGCCCAATGGTACGAGCGTTCTTGTGCCGATTGCGGCACGACCATTAAAATTCACACGGATTGGGAAAATCCACCCACGCTATGTAAGAGTTGCAAACAAAAACGTGCCGATCAATGGTATGAGAAATCCTGCGAAGAGTGCGGCACCACCATTAAAATCCATCGGGATTGGGACAAGCCTCCAAAGTATTGCAAAGTGTGTAAAGAAAAACGAGCTGACAAATGGTATGACGTTAAATGCCAAGGATGTGGCAGCACAATAAAAGCAAATCGCGATTGGGACAATCCACCAACGTATTGCAAGGACTGTAAAGATTCCAATCCGGCCAAAGATGTTAGTTGCTCGCACTGTGGAAAAGATTTTACTATCAAGGCTGGTACTCAAATCCAGTGCAAGAAAAGCGGATGGGAGCTACCAAAGAAGTGTCCAGACTGCCGAGAGTTGTTTAAACATAAACCATTTAAGACAGTGAAAGAAAAAACCGCCCTTTTAGGAAATGTAATATATCGCACATATAACAGCATCGGACAATTGATATCAGAATCTCGTGATGAGAGAACACCTTTCTTGGGCGTCGAGCAACGTCGTCATACCAGCAATTCAGGCGAGACTGTAGGAATCACACGTGACAAGAAAACAGCATTTCTTGGAACACCGTATCGTGAGACTAAACGTCCAGATGGTTCAGTTAAATCCACCTCTACGGAGAAAAAGACCCCGTTCCTTGGACGCAAATACACGGAGAGCAAGGGTGGATCATCCAATACGACCCACAAGACTACTACCGAAACAACATGGACAGGGAAGAAGTACAGGAAAACAGAATAGAAGCGTCTAACTAAGCGCTCAAGACGGACGCGGCATACAGCCGCCACGCCGCTTAGGCAGCGTAAATAAATAAAGGTCTCAAGTTGTTAAATTTCATGCACAGAACACACGCCGCCAACAACTCAGAGATGATACCTTTATTTATTTACGCTGCCTTAGCTTGGGCGTTGAGTCTGTAGAAAAAGTCAAAGTAAAAAGTGTTACACGAAAAACGACCTCCACATTTGACCTGTAAGCGACGATCTCGGATCGAGGGACCATTTCGGTACCCCAATTTAGACGCTTTTTCAGTTAGCTGGGACTTTTTCTACAGACTCGTTATGCGGACTCGCTCCATCCGTTCGCTCTCAGGGTTGGTCCTTTCTTGCTACGATCCTCGGCCGCTTCGCTCGCTGCTTTTTGGACACCGTCACGAATTTGATACTTGAATTCCAGAGAGGTCCATCAGGACTCGATTTAGTAGATTTGTTGCATTTTGAAACATGGCCGCCAGTTAGCACGCCCAGAGTTGATCTCAACCATGACAAATATACCTCACGCATGAAAATCGATACGGTATGGAATTTTGTGTCGTAGCAATGTCAATATGTCAGGCTAACAGCAACGTGAAAATGTCAGGGTGCGTGCGCGTAGAGTTGAGCTGCGGTCGTAGTATCCGGCCCATACCTCGATACCTCCCGACGTCCGCTCGTGCGATGTAGGCCAATTGTGCGAGCCGTTGTGGAGTCAAACCGGGCGAGACGGTCGTGTTGGAAGTAAATTTCCACCGAACCATCCAGGAGGACGTGAACATCGACGCCTTTATGAGCCCAGGAGACGAAGGGCGAGCGCTTAGACAGGGGCAGGACAGCGCCCTGAAAGGCCACCGTGTTGTCCTTGGCCACCACCCGCCGGTACTTGAAGCAGAGGGTCTGGATGAGGCGCGATCGGTCGACCGGTCGCCAGGCTGGCACGGCCTCGGCGGGAGCCGTCGCGAATCGGCGGTTGTGCTGGGGGAGGACGCGCTCGAGGACGGCCTGGGCCTCCGCCGGGGTCGTGGCGCCCGCCAGCCGCAACTCGCTGACCAGCCGGTCCTGGAAGGTCCCCCACAACCGCTCGACCCGGCCCTTAGCCTGCGGGGAGCCGGCCGGGATCAGCGTGATGCCCAGCTCGTGCAAGGCTCGGCCCACCTGCGTCAGGGGCCGCTGTCCCGCAAGCTGCTCCTGCAGCGTCGGCTCCCGGTCCGTCCAGAAGATCGAGTGCCGATCGGCGTAGACGGCTTGCGGGAGCCCCTGCTTCATCCCGATGCGCCAGAACAGCTGCAGGTAGGCCCACGTGGTCTCGTGGTCCACAAAGACGGCCCAGGGGACCTGACCGGTGGCGTCATCGATCGCCCCGACCAGGGTGAGGGCGGGGCCTCTGCCCTCCAACCAGTCATGCGAGCTCCCATCGACCTGCAGGAGCATCCCCTCCGCGGCCCGTCTCACGCGTCGAGCGCGGTGTCGAGGGGGCCGGCGCTTGCGGGGGGACGCGAGCCCCTCGCCTCGCAGGATCTGGCGCACCGTCTCCCGCGACATGGGAAGGCCTTCTGCCTCAGCGAGCTTCTCGGTCAGGTGGTGGTCGTTGAACCCGCGATACTTGGTCCGGGCGAGTGCCACAATGCGGTGGCGCGTCTTCACGGGCAGCTTCCGAGGCGAGGACCGGCCGCGATTGCCATGGATCACCCCGCGTACGCCCTCCTTTCCGATCCTGGCCTTGATCCTAAAGCTCTGGCGCTCGGAGACCCCAAGCACCATGGCCGCCTCTGCCATCGTCAGCTCCCCGCGAAACACGCGTTCAATAACAGCGACTCGTTGTTGTTCTCTCATCGTCAGCGCTATGGTGTCCATAGCCTGACATCATCACATGGCTATTCACCCCTGACAGAATTACTTTGCTACCACAACGGTATGGAATTTTGTTGCTCGGCGACTCGTGACAGGCTATAGTAAAGGATTACTCACCTCAACCCTCTGAAAGGAGATTTCTATGAAGAAGACTCCAGGTAGGAAGTTCGTCAAGGTTGTCGTTTCGGAAAAGAGTTCCAAGTCAACATCAGAACCGCAGCTCACAAACGGCGCGAAAATGAACTGTTAACTGATTAGCGCACTTGTAGCCGAATCAAACGGGTCGCCTCTTTCAAAAGGCGGCCCGTTTTCGTGAGGAGACGCGGGAGTAGTCGATGGATATCGTTCGACAGATTGGACGGCACGAAGTTCTTGTTGATGTCAACGAGTCCTGCTGCGTCAGTCTGGAGGAGACCACGCTTCGAGAAATCGCTTCAGACAAGGACACGACAACGGTATCAAAGAAGGAGATCCTCCGCGCTTTATCGAGCGGCGATGAATATTATCCGTTGTCGCTGCATTGGGAACTACTCGACAAGTGCAACTTCTCTTGTCCATTCTGCTACATCGTCGGACACTCATTCAAGCGTCTTATTAGATTTGCTGACATCCGTTCGCATCTTGCTGAGCTGGTCGATGAGGGATTGCTTTTCTGCATCCTCACCGGCGGCGAAGCTACGGTGCATCCCGATTTCCAAGAAATTTACAGGTTCCTCAAGGAGCGCGGAGTTATCGTCGAGGTGTTCACCAACGGGTTCAAGATCGACGACGATGTGATTGAATTGTTTCAGAATTACCGTCCTTATGTCGTCGAAGTGTCACTCTACAGTATGAGTAACGAGAAGATGCGAGAAATCTACGGCGCGTCTGGAGACCATGCGGCAGAAGCTGTATTGAACAACGTGCTAAGAATGAAGAGGTTGGGATTGCCTGTCGTCTGCAAAACCTTTTTAAACACCTTAACAGTAGATGAACTGGATCCCATGGTACGCTGGTGTGAAGATCACGGAATCGAGCATTACTCGTCTTCTGATCTAACACTAGCTTATGATAGCGCAGATATTTCCGAGTTCAAGGTTAACGGTAAAGAACCTAGAAAACTGACCATCCTGAAGGAAGGGCAGAAGAACGTCTGTTTCCCCTGCGGAACCAAGAACTACGGCTGCGCAATCACGCCCGCATTCGAGATCTTCCCCTGCTCGTCCATTAAACATCGGGAATGCTTTTTCGACCTCAGACAGCTTGGAGTTCGTGAATCGTTGCATCAAATGAAGGCATTCATGCGACGCTTTGAAAACACCGAGATTACGGGATCATGCACGATGGACGGCAAGGTCTGCAAGACGTGTATCGCGTTCGCCAGACCGGTTAGGGACGAAGCGGGGAATCTTCTTTCTTTCGCTTCGTCTCGCCAGGACCTTCACGCCACTTCTGAATAGGCGTAGTCGTCGAAGCCATGGAGTGAACAAGCGGCCCACGCGGCGTTGGTTCTCTAGACACCTCGCCCACGTCCGCAAGCCACGTAGAAGGCATGGTTGGTCGTGGCACGCTTCAGCGTCCGATATGCCATCTAGGTCTGCTTCTGCGCAACTATCACGATCTTCTTAGACTGCCAATCAAAAGATGTGCCATGCCAATCAGAGCACACTTCCTTGATGGAGAAGTTCGCCGTCTTCAATAATGATGCTATCTCCGTGTAGTTATACGTCCTTATTGAGAATGCCGCCTTGGATGTTCGCCCGTTCTTTATGTAAAGCCGGTTGTTAAAGATTGTACCAGTCTGAGGATCGAAAGAGCATCTATCCAGAAGAAAGTTTCCCTCCTTCTCGAAGATGAAGTCCGTGGTAAAGTCGGCTAGAAGCGTATCCCTGTTTATGATATCGAAGCAGAAAAGCCCTCGCGAGGTTAGCGCCCTACCCACGCTTCTTAGGAGATTGGCGTTGTCCTCGTCGGTGAAGATCCCAAAGACCGTGCTTACCATCATTGCGGCACTGAATTTGGACTTGAAATCGATTCTTCGAATGTCTTTCTGCTCGAAACGTGTATTCGTTAAACCTTGCGCTCGTGCAGTTTTGCAGGCTGCTTTGATATAGCTCATGTTCATATCGAGCCCGACAGCGGAACGAGCGAATCGCCCTATGGCGTGCGTATGCCTCCCGTTTCCGCAGGCCAAGTCGAGGATCGAACTCTTTTGCCCGATGCCGAGGTGCTGAATGAGGAATGCAGCCTCGCGATGCGTTTGCTCCTCTGACATGAACAGGTCGGAGCAAAAATACAAGTAGTGTTCAACATCGAACAATCTCTTCAAGGCTGCATCCGTACTCTTTTTCGCCGATGACATTCTGCGCTCCTTGAGTAGCACGGTGATCGAAAGCCTTGGTCATGGTCTAGAATCCCTGCAAAAGCTAAAGAGGTGTAACCTCCTGAGAATCACAACCGAAAGAGGCACATTGAGCGATGCCCCGCACGGGAGGCTACACCATAGGGAAGAAGGTACCACCGAGCGTGAAGATGGAACAAGAAAATAATAGGGACAGCGACTATTTACTCAGTAGTCAGCAATTAAGACGACAGCAACGCCAATGAAACCCGCTTAGAATAAGGACAATAAAGACGTTGTGTTCTCCAAATTACCGACTTGTGAGTAAAATGAGAAAATCTTAAGAACGCCGACCATAAAGATCAGCTGCCGTGCTTTTTACGGTCGGCGGCAGTAGGCCGCTGGGTATGTGATTCGGATCGTCGCCCCCGTCAGGGATGAAGGCCAGGATTCCGTTGAGTTCGTGTGCCTCGCTCGAAGCGACCATCTGGAGGCTCCCCGGAAGCCGCACGTGAGGCGCCAGAGTTTAGGTGAGCGGTGGTTACGGGAACCCCCGCGTCTGCCACCGAGTGGAGTGTAGATTACACCCCCGTAATCTGCACTAGGCTAAGTGAAGGTGGGGTCGTTATAATGTCGGGTGCCTGGTGGATCGGTTATGCTGCTACCTTCCCCGAGAAGGGGATCGTTAGCTCGAGGTGCTGAAACGAGCCTATATGCTTATGCACTTGAGTCCCGCTGTTTGAGTTGAGCCAGACTGAGTGGCTTTTTCTGAGTTGCAATGCCAAGAAGCGTTTGAAATGCGGCCATCGGAGTCTTGCGACGATTGAAGCGGAAAACAAATTCATCGAGATAGGTCTGGAGATATTTTGGTTCTACGCCGTGGTGTGTACCGTTGAGCCAAGTTTTTAGGTTCGAAAAAACTCTGTGTATGTGCGGTGCCAGTTGATGCGCCTTGGCCGCCCCCACTACTCGCACTTCGTGATGATATGATGTGAGCGCAGTTTTTGAATAACCGCGCCAACCATCTGTTCGAATCTTTGAACCCTTCTCTGCGTTCCTACTCAAGAAGGTCTCAATTGTTTTTTCGTCAGCGTGCCGGGCGCGCTCAAGACGTAGCCGACCAGCCTTTTCCCTGGAGGCTCCATTTTTATCCGTGTACGTGAGTACCTCAACAGCCCCAACGACTAAGGATACGTTAGGAGCCCGGGCAACTCCTCGGCCTTTCCTGCCTTCCGCTGGACCTCCGACGAGCGTTTCATCGGCCTCTATCAAACCGGAAAGTTGAGTACGAGAATCATTGACCATCGCCTGACGCAAATGGCTGAGCATAAACCATGCAGTCCGATATGACCCAATCCCAATTTGTCGTTGAAGCTGGGTAGCACTGATCCCCGGTGTTAAGGTGGCAACCAAATAGGTCGCCCAAAACCACTCTTGAATCGGAACATGTGATCCATGCATCACTGTATCCGATGTCGGAGAAACGTTTTGGAAGCACCCCGTGCACTCCAATATTTTCCCAGTGCGACGCGGCCAGTATTTCGTACTTCCACATTGCGCACACACAAATCCATCGGGCCATCGGCATCGAATAAGATATTCCCTGCACGACTCTTCAGTGTCAAATTGTTTTCGAAATTCTCGCAAGTTTTTAGGATAGGGCACCCGAGTCGTGTTCACCAGAAAATAGTAACTTAAATCCTAACGGGACTCAAGTGCATAAGCATTCGAGCCTATATATTTGCGTGGCGTCCCCAACGGGTCACCAACCTTTTTCTAACCTTGTGAATTCGCTAGACAATCCCGTGGTTACACAGACTTACACGCTTGGCATGAAGTATGCTAAAATACGATGGAAAACGACCAAAAACGACCCGAGACCGGCACCACAACCGACACTGGATTTGAGGCCCACACCCGATAGGAGACATCGGCACAACCGATAGCGGGGGCGTGGGGTGATTCAAACGCTTACCACCCCCCCCTCGTGTATTCGCTAAGCTCCCATACAATTTTCTCCCCATTCTAAGGAGGATCATATGCAAAAATGGCTTTTGCTGAGCGTGAGTGTCGCTCTGCTATCTTCTGCGTGTGCCTACCCGGTCAGTTCGGCCAGCTACGGCGGCAGGCCACCAGCTCAGACCATCGAGCTGTACGACGCCAGCAGGCGGCACATCGGCTACGGGAAGGTCCAAGGTGGCACGCTGGAGCTGTACAAACCCGACGGGTCACGGGCCGGGTACGGCACGTTAAAACGATAAGTCGATCACGTGTGCGCCCGGCCTAGGGCGACGGCTCGAAAAGCTGCTTCCGACAGGCTGGCCAGGGATCTCTTCGGATGCTCTACGGAGGATCTATGCCGATAACGCACACCTACCAGCAGCTTCATGCTCGCCTACGCGATACCTGCAAGGACTTCTTCACTCGCTACGCCAAGGCTGGCGGCGATCCTGACAACGTGATCGTCCTCTTGTGGTTCCTGACTGCGCATTTCACTCATCGTGAACACCTAGATCGGTCATCGTGAACGGAGCGGAACGACCCTGAGAATCCGCTCCGGTGTGCATACCTCGGGCACGGTCTGGCCACCACCCCCACCCTGATTGACGCGTGGGGTGAGCGGCGGTACGAGCTTGAGCAAAGGCGAGAAGGTGGCCTGCCACGGACAAGGGATTATGACCGGATCAAGGAGAAGATCGCGACGCGGGTTCTGGTGGGGGATAAAGAGGGATAGGGAAGCGACGTGGCATCCCGCGATTTTCCTCTTGACGGCCCTTCACCCCCTTTCTATATTAGTAGCATATCAAGGACAATGAATGCTTCCAAAAGGAGGACCGACCATGAGGGTCAGAGAAGTGATACCGATTTCTGAACTGAGGAAACGTCAAGCGGAGGTTCTGGCCGAGATCGAGAAAGGCCCGACCATCCTCACCCAGCATGGCAAAGGGGCGGCGGTCCTGCTGAGTTTTGACGCCTATAACCGCATGCTGGAGGAGCTTGAAGACCTGCAAGACGCCATGGATGCGCTTGAGGCTCGTCAAGCCCCTGGCGAACGGGTGAGCCTTGACGCCTACGTCGCCAAGCGGGGGATCCGTGCATCGGCTGCTGCTCGGTCCTAATGCGCAACGGGACCTGGACCGGCTCACTGGCGCCACGTGGGAGAGGGTCAAGGAGGCGCTGGCGGACCTGGCCCACACCCCGAGGCCGAGAGGGTGCGTGAAGCTCCATACTGGGGCATGGCGGGTACAGGTGGGGAATTTCCGGGTACCCTACGACGTTGATGACAAGGCGCGTACGGTGGAGGTCTTGAGGGTCAAGCACCGGCGGGAGAGCTATCGGGGACTGTAGAGGAGAGGCGCGGGAAATGAGGAAGCAGACGCGAATCCCGACGCTCCCGACAGACCGGGCGGCAGTGGAGAAATTAAGCGGAAACGAGTTTGAGACCGGCACCCACACCGGCACCGAGAAAACGGTAGTCTCGGAACTACTTGATTCTATTGGATTAAAAGGCTAGGGTGTTTCGTGTCCCGAACGGGTCACCAATTCATGCTAATTCCTTTTATTCACACCTCCGCTATGCCAGCGTACTGGAGTGCCCACTGTTCCCACTAGGATTGTCAGCCGTATCATCGCCTGTGCAGATTAGTGGTTGTAATCTACACCGCCAACCCCACCAGTGCGGCCCTGTATATGGCTCGTTTTTCCATTGACACCCTTGCAAGTCGAATGCTACACATCGGCCACTCGGTTCTATCCTTTGTTGCTTGGCACAGAGGAAGAGAATGCGGACATGGCGAGCGGTGGGGGAGCCGGCCCGCGCAGGTTCCTGCTGAGGTTCCGGCGGGCCCGGCACCTGGATCGTCGCGCGGCTCCCAAGAGTAGAGGTCTATCATTTTGCGGAATCGGCGAACGGACAGAAATAGAGGAGCACATGCCGACGTGAAGGATCGGGCGACTCTGGAAGTTCAAGGCGTCGCAGGTTGATGAGTGGGTACAAGCCAGAAAGGCATCAGAGAGCGAGGAAAAGGCATGAGCAAGACGATTACCAGCAAGGGCGTTCTTACCACCTGCAAACCACGCAAAGAGGTCCTCGAAGGTGAACTCGACGATGCCATCTTCGCCGCCGACTTCGGCCAACTGGTAGACGGCTCCGGTTCAGCGCCAAAGGTCTACGGCCATGCCGAGACCTTCTTCCGTAACACAGAACCCACTCCCGACCTCAAGGCCGTCTGCACCGCCGTCTTTAAGGCGCTTGCCGACAAGAAGGAAGCCGGCCAGTTGATCCGCCTCAGTACCGGCTTCGGCGGCGGCAAGACCCATACCCTTATGGCACTGTGGCACCTCGCGCAGAACATCGGTAAACTCACACTCGGAACGGAACTGCTTCCCGCAGCCGGTCGCCCCAAGTCTGTCACCGTCGTCGCCATCGACGCAGCCAAAGGCGGCATCCCTATCTTCGGAACGCACGGCACAACGAAGACCCACAGCCTCCAGGGCGAACTTGCGTTCAAACTCGGCGCCGCCGCCGCCCTCAAATCGCTCGGCCCCGCCGATCACCACGAAGCATCCCCCGACGAAGCATTCATCACGAGACTTCTCGGAGACGAACCCGTCCTGATTCTTCTGGACGAACTCGTCATATACATGGCCGGCCTCTCTGCCACCGGCCAGGGCAATTTCATGAGTTTCCTGGGCAAACTCATTTCCGTCATCTCCAAACGCAAGCAAGCCGTCCTCGTCATCACGGACCCCGGCCAGCAAGCCGCCTATGCCGGCGTCTCGGCACAACTCGCCGCGGCCATAGGCGCGGCTTCCGTCAAACTCGAAGACATCCTCGGCCGCAAGATGACCGACTTCGATCCCGTCGGCAAACAGGCCGCCCGTGTCATCGCGCGCCGCCTCTTCGACAAGATCGACCCCGCCGCCGCCGCCCAGGCGTCGGCCAACTACCACCAACTCTATGAACGTGTCCGTGAGGCCCACCCGGACCTGCTTCCAGCCACCGCCCTGAGTGCCGACTACGCCCGCCGCATCCAGGAGTGCTATCCGTTCCACCCCCGTCTGATTGACACCGCCAAGGAACGGCTCGGCCCGCTCCCCGAGTTCCAGCGCAGCCGCGGCGTGCTTCGCCTCTTCGCCCGCATCATTCGGGAAGTCTGGAACAACCAGCGCGACCTCGAACTCGTCACCGCCGGCGAGATCAACTGGGGAAGTCCCGACATCTGCGGCGACCTGCTTCAACGTCTTCGCAGAGATCCATTCGAGGCCGCCGTCGGCGCGGACATCGAAGGCCACGCCCTTGACCTCGACGACCGCAAACCCGGTGGCATTCACTACCGCGTTGCCTCCGCCTTACTTCTCGAAAGCCTCCCGCGCAACGAACACAGCGGCCTTGACCCCGCCGAACTCACTCTCGCCGTCCTTCGCACGGTGGAGTCCGGCGAAGAACCTGCCCAGGCACTCGACCGCCTGGTCGGCGCCTGCTGGCACACGTACCCGCTCGCCGGTCACAAAGGCTGGCAGTTCCGCTTTGAGCCCAACGTCATCAAGCAGATCGAACAGCGCGCCGCGACCGTTGACCAGGACGAAGCCCGCGACCGCGTCTTCGCCGAGGCCCAGAGTTACTTCGCCGGCCCGCTCTTCTCCCTCGCCAGTTGGCCCGACAAGGCCCGCGAAGTGCAGAAGCAACCTTCGCTGCAACTTGCCCTGTGCGCCACCGTGGACATAGCGGTCAACGTCTGCCAATACGAAGACGATACCGACCCCGCGGCCCCCACGCCTCGCGCCTTTCGCAACGCCATCGTAGCCGTCGCCCCAAACGCCGACGCATTCCAGAACGCCCTCGAACGCGCCAAACGCCTCATTGCCGCCGAGCAGATCAAGAAGGATGCCCGCCACGGTGACAGCGGTGCGATGGTGCGCGAGCAACTCAACCGTCTCGAACCCACGCTCGCCCGCGAGTTCAAACTCCAGACCTGCCGCGCTTTCGACACTGTCGCCCGGGCCGACGGCGTCGCCGGTCGCTTCGAGGAGAAGTACCAGGTCTCCGAAGAAGAAATCCTCAGCAAACCGCAAGGTCAGAAATGCCTCAAGGCGTTCCTTGAGGACAAGGAAATGCTGTACAAGGCCGGCCAAGCCCTCGACCCCGACCGCTTCCTCAAGATCGTTCTCAGCGGCACCACACCCATTCCCGACCAATCCGACGTGTACCGCCTCAGTGACGTTCTCAAACGCTTCCTTGCCGCCCCCGGTCTACGCCTTGTCCCCGATCTCTCCGTCGTCAAACTGACCATCCAACGGGCAGTCGAACAGGGAAAGGCCGTCGTTCACACCGGCGATGAAGCCGCCTACGACAAGACCGGCACCGTACGCGGCGCGCCCGGCCAGCGCCATCGCATCGAAGGTGAAACCGTAAGGGTCGCGCTCCACGACGACGAACTCATCACCCGCGCCGACAGCGCCGCCGCCAAGGAATGGCTCAAGGTGGACGCTGCCAAGAAACCCACCGGCGGCACGGTCTACCCCGACGGAACCAAGAAACCCGAAGTCGAAATCGTGGCCGAAGCCACTACCGTAATCGCCACCACATGGCCTGACATCGTCAAGCACGCCGAGAACCGACCCCTCCTGCTGCTCGATCTCAACGCCGGCACGCCCACCGTCGCGGAGACGCTCGCATCCATCGCGCAACCGCTGGGAGCCGACGAACTCACACTCGATGTCACCGTCAGCGGCGAACTCAAGTCCGGCGGCACGGCCAGTCTCGAGATCCGCGAGGTCAAGCAGAATAGCCCCATCAAACCGATGGACTCAGCCCGCACCCTCTTCACCGCCATGCAGGAAGGCATGACCTACGGCGCGCAACTCCGTTTGAAGTTCAAGGACCCAGGCCGTCCCAACATAAAGACTCAACTTGAAGCCGCCGCCGACAAGGCGGGCGACGACGTCGTCCCCTCCGCGACCTTCGGCAAACCGGCCGCCAAGGCAGGGGGCAAGAAATGACAGTGCGGGAAGCATCTTTCGCCCTCAGGATTGTCAAGCGCAACTCTGGCACGGCCGCCATTGTCTACCGGCGCTCACTCAAAACTAATGGCGAGGAGCGCCTCGCCCGCGTCGCCGCCATCGGCGCGCTGGCCTTCTCCGCTGGCGCGTCACTACTTCGCGCTTCTGTGCGCGGGGCCAACGTCACCAAGTTCGCGCCCGGCCCGTTCTACCCACTGGACCAGGACTTCGGCGCGCGCGTCGCGTGCTATGCCCTTGTAACAAGCGGACTCCGCAACGCCACTGCCATGCACAACGCCGCGGATTCGATGAAACGCGCCGACGCCACCGAGGCCGCCTGGTGGCTCGGTCTCATGTCCGGCGCCCGCCGCGTCCGCGCCATCCGCGCCTTGCGCATTCTCGTGGAGGCCGTGAAGTGAACATCGACCGCCGCATTCGCGATCCAGTCCATGGTTTCGTGAGCCTCACGAAGGAAGAGTGCGAACTCCTCGACACGCCAGCCCTCCAGCGCCTTCGGCGCATCCGCCAACTTGCCATGGCCTCCCTGGTTTATCCCGGTGCCCTACATACCCGCTTCGACCACACCCTTGGCGTTCTTCACGTTGCTGGCCAGATGTGCGACCGCTTGGCAATCGAGGAACGCTACGCGCCCACCATTCGGCTCGCCGCACTCTTGCACGACGTAGGGCACGGCCCCTTCTCTCACGTCTCCGAGTCCGTTCTAAAAACCGTAGCGCACACCGACCTCGTCAAGCTTGCCAAGAAACAGGACAAAATCCACGAACTAATCACACGCGACATCATACTGAAACATCCAGGTTTCGACAGAGTTCTGGCAAGAGGCGAACGGCAGAATGTCTCCGATCTGCTCGAAACGGGCCTCAAGGACCCCATCCACAAGAGCATCATCTCCGGCCCTCTCGACGCGGACAAACAGGACTATCTGCTCCGTGATAGTATTTTCTGCGGTGTCCGCTACGGACTCTTCGATATCGCCCAACTCCACAATGTCCTTGTGTCCGTCTACGACGTGGATCAGAAGACCCTGATGGTCGAACCCTCCGGAATCCACGTCATCGAGCAGTTTGTCCTGGCCAAGTACTACCTCACCACACAGGTCTATCGACACAAGGTCCGCCTCATCACCGACCAAATGCTCATCCGAGCCCTCAATCTCGGTGTCCTCCAAGACAACCTGCCCTTTCTAAAGTCCCTGTACGTCTACGAGGACACTCCCGCCTACGTGGAGAACTTTCTCGACTGGGACGACACACGGATCACCCAGGAACTCATGAAAGACGAACACAAAGGCACCCACGCCGGCACACTCTTCCAGCGTCTGGTCCACCGCCAACTCCACAAACAGGTCTGTCAGATTGCCCTGAACGATCTCTCCGGCAAAGCTCAAATCGCGCCCGCCGAAGAGTTCCTGAAATTCCGCGCCCAACTGGAATCCAGGATGGCCGAGTGGATCACAAAGACGACGGGTGCGTGCCTCGACCCCCTCCACGTAATCCTGCATCAGTATTCGATCGAGTCTGTGCGCGCTCAGTCCCGCAACTCCGAGCGATCCATCCCGATCCACAAGGGACCCAAACCCACCATGTTCGAACAGGAGTCTAGCCTTTTCCGATCCGTTGATGAAAGCGGCAAAGAGGAATTTGTCGAATGCTACGCCCCGCTCGACACCCTCACACGAGAAGACCGAAAAACTCTTGCTGGCAAGGCCAAGGCGTTTCTGATAGATTTACTGACCGAGTTGTTTCCGAACAATCCGTCGCCGGCTCCGCCGGCAACGAAAGAGGAGTTCAAATGAAAGTCCGCAGTGTCATCCTGCTTGCGACGGACGCTTTTGGCGGCAAAGTTGACGGAAAAACCCTGCTCCAGAAAAGGCTCTACTTCATGTCCCAATTCCTCGGCGAAGACTGGGGTTACCACGCCCACTACTACGGACCTTATTCCGATGTTGTTGCCTCCGAGCTTGTTACGCTGAAGGTCCAAGGACTAGTCAACGAAGCAAGTAATTTCTACGGGGTCGCGCAGGAAACTGGCTTCGAGATGAAACGCTACGACTACGATCTCACCCAGTCCGGCCAGGAAGCCATCCAGTGGCTCAAGGACCAGTATCCCGAGGAGTCCGGCAAGATCTATAAAACTGCCAAGGCCGTTCTGGCCGGCGGCGAGATTGGCTACATGGATCTCAGTATCGCTGCCAAGGCATACTTCATCATGAAAGCAGCGAATGCGGAACGTCTGACGACGGAGGAGATCGCAGCCAAGGCTCGTGACTTCTCCTGGCAAGTCACCGAAGAACAGATTCGGGAAGCGTGCCGTTTCCTCTCCGAACTCCAACTGGTCAAGGTGGCATGACGGAGGTGAGTGCATGGCCGTCAACGCCCCCGCCGCATACATCAAGGCCAGTTTAGTTTTACCGCGCCGCCCGATAGCGCTTTGCCTCCGCCCGACACGTCGCATCCTGTTCGCACCACCCTTTCGCGCCCGCTCCCTGTTCAATCCGAAATCCGCAATCCAAGATCCCCAATGAAGAAACCACGCCTTCTCATCGAAGACTGGCTCCCCGCCGCCGCCATCGGTGTCGAGTGCATGCGCGAGCGCGGGAGCGCCAGTGCCCTTGCACCCACGACATACCTTCACGTCTGGTGGGCGCGCCGGCCGCTTGTCGCGGCCCGCGCCGCCGTACTCGGCTCGCTTCTCCCCGCCGACTTCCCGCATGAAGTCTTTGAACGTCTTCTCGGATTCGGCCTCCCCGGCAAAGAACTGGTCCGCATCCGCCAACTCATGGATACCGGCAAGAGAGTCGAGGGCGGCTTCGGTTGCGACCGCGCCTTCAAGCGACCCATGCCCGAGGACGACCTAGCCAAGGCCCACGCCGCCGCTGCACGTCTTTTCGGCAAGGACATAGCCGTCATTGACCCCATGGCCGGCGGCGGCTCGATCCCCCTCGAATCCGCTCGCCTTGGCTTCCGCACTTTGGCCAACGAGTACAACCCCGTCGCCTGCACCGTCCTAGAAGCCACCGTGGACTACCCCTTCCGCTTTGGCAGCAAACTCGCCGACCGCACGCGGCATTGGGCCAAGGAATGGCTCGCGCGTGCCGAGAAGCGACTCGCGCCCTTCTTCCCGAAACATAAGGACGGTCTCGTGCACGCTTACATCTTCGCACGCACCGTCCCATGCCCGGACACCGAGGGCCACCCGCATACGCCGCTCGTTCCGGACTGGCACGTCCTCAAACCAAAGGACTCCAAAGTCCGCATCTGGGCCGAACTCACCGTGGACAAGAAGGCCGGCACGTGGAGTGCCCGCATCGTGGATAACCGCGAACAGAAGGCCCGCGGCAAGAACCCACCCGCGCCCACTTACGGCGATGGCAAGGGCATTAGTCTCTTCTCCGGCCAACAGATTGCCGACGACTGGATAAAAGCCCAGGCCCAGGACGGCAACATGCGAAATGCCCTCTACGCTGTCGCCGTCAAAGGTCCTCGCGGCCTCAAGTTTGAACCACCAAGCGAGACCGATCTCCAAGCCCTGGAAAAGGCCGAGGAGGAACTTTCCAAGCATCGGAAACGCTGGGAACGGGAGAACATTATCCCGACGGAACTCTACCCGGAAGTGACCACCGATGAACGCCCTCGCATCTACGGTATGCCGCGCTGGGCGGACCTTTTCTCGCCCCGCCAGTTGCTGGGGTTCGGTGTGTTGGTCGAAGAACTGAAAGACCTACGCGCCGAGATTGTCGTGAGCGAAGGCACGGAACTAGGCGAAGCGGTCGCGCAACTGTTAGCGTTTGGCATGGACAAGTTCGCCAACTGGAATGCGATCTTGTCCTCGTGGAACGCGCCTTTTGCAACGGCCCGCAGTGTCTTCGATCGGCACGATTTTGCTTTCAAAGCGACGTTCAGCGAAATGGCTCCATGCGGTGCGGGCGTCGGTCTGGCGTGGGCAATCGAGAACGTTCTCGGTGCCTTTGCAGACCTCTGCAAGATAGGCAAGAGTGCAAATGCGTCGCCTGCGACTATCTCACTTGGTTCCGCTACCAACCTCCCCGCTATTGCCGACAAGTCGCTCTCCGCCGTGGTTGTCGATCCTCCGTACGCGGACAATGTCCAGTATTCTGAACTTGCCGACTTCTTCTATGTCTGGCTCAAACGTACGCAAGGCTACCGTCGGCCGGAATGGTTCTCCAGTTATCTCTGCGACCACACGGAAGAGGCGGTCGTCAACCTCCCTCGCCATCGGAACGACGGCGAGAAGGCCGCCGACGCCCGCCGCAAGGCCAACGCCTTCTATCAGCGCCTCATGGCCGAGACGTTCACCGAATGCCGCCGCATCCTGTGCGACGACGGCGCGCTGACCGTGATGTTCACGCACAAGAAGCAGGAAGCGTGGGAAGCCCTCTTCACGTCGCTGGTCAAAGCTGGCTTCACCATCACCGCCACCTGGCCGGTGAAGACCGAGAGCGAGCACTCGCTCCACCAGGCCAAGAAGAACGCCGCGCAGAGCACCGTGATCCTGGTCGCCCGCAAACGCGACGACAAGGCCGAAGTCGGCTACTTCGACGCCGAAATGCGCCGCGAGATTCGCTTTGCCGCGCAGAAGACCGCCGAACGCCTGATGAAGGACGGCCTGAACCCGGTTGACCAACTGGTCGGATCCTTCGGCCCGGCGATGGAGGTCTACAGCCGCCATTCCGAGGTCCGCACCGATACTGGCGAGGACGTCGGCGTTGACCGTGCCCTGGATGAAGCCAGCGAAGCGGTCGCCGCCTTCCGCATCCAGCAACTCACCGCGCGTGGTTTGCAGGAGGTCGAGGCCGAGGGCCGGTTCTATCTGCTTTGCTGGGACGTTCTCCAGGCCGCCGAGTTCCGCTTCAACGAGGCACACCTACTCGGGAAAGCCGTCGGCATGGACCTGGACACCATGGTCTACGCTGGCCTCGTCTCCAAGTCCGGCGACAAGATTAGGATCCTGTCCGCCAAGGACCGCCGCCGTGCGAAGAAGCTGGAACAGGAGGAGATGGAGGAGACCCTCTTCGGCGCTATGTCCACCGGCAAGAAGAAGCGCATCAAGAAGGGCGATGTCCTCAAGGTCCATCCCAACGACCAGCACTTCCGCACCGCTCTCGACGCCTGCCACGCCCTCGCACTCCGCTTCGCCGAGGCCAACGGCGGCAACCCCGGTCTCGGCTCTGCCCGTCAACTTGTGACCCAGCAAGGTTGGAAAGGCGGCTCGCCGGTAGCACGACTCATGGAAGCGCTGCTCAAGGCCGCTCCACCCGCCCTATGGCACGAGGCTGGCAAGACGAGCACCGCCGCCATCTATCCCGAGTTCCGTGCCTGGCACGCGATGATCGAACCCCTCTTCGGAATCACCCCGCCAGAATGGCCCGAACCCAAGACCGACCTCGAACTCAATCTCCAGTACAAGGAAGAGGAAGATGCCGACGACGAGACGGAAGGGGAAGAATCCACGTGATGAAAGCGCCCTGCCAAAATCCCGCCCCCGCGTCCCCGGCACCCGTGGACGCCGGCGACCTCTCCCGCCACACGTGGCCGCGCTTCCTCCGTGGACCGGATAGCGAACTCATCGAAAAACTCTACGTCCCGGCCCTGTCCGAGGCCGTCCACTACGACCGTTGCTGCGCCTACTTCTCCAGTAGCGTCCTCTCCGCTGCCGCCCGCGGCTTCGCCGGACTGATCGGCCGCCTGATCGCGCTCGGCGACAAGGCCCCGCGTCCCGCGGTGCGCCTCGTGGTCAACGAAGAACTCGCCGAAGACGATGTTCGCGCCTTGATCGAGACCGGCGACACATCCGCCCTGGAGGCAACGCTCGCCAAGCGCTTTAAGACGCCGCGCGACCTTCTGGAAAAGCAACGCCTAGCCATGCTCGGCTGGATGACCAAATCCGGCCTGCTGGCCGTCCGCGTCGGCGTCATGCGCCAGGGCGAAGGTATTGTTCACGATAAGTTCGGGCTCATGTATGACTCAACCGGTAAGGCCATTGTTTTTCATGGCTCCGGAAATGAGTCTGCTCATGGACTGCGTGCCAATTACGAAGGGCTGGAAGTGTCGCCGTCATGGCAAGATGCTGAGCGATTTGACTACTATCGTAATGAATTCGAGATGCTGTGGAATGACAGCCACTCCCACGTTCACACGGTCACGTTGCCGGAAGCGATCCGTCAGAAACTAATCAAGTTTGCACCACCCGAACCCCCGGTCACGGAACCCACGGACGCACTTGCCCGACGCAAGGCCGCCATGCTCTGGCGCTTCATCGCCGAGGCCCCGTACCTAGAAAACGGTACTTCCGCGTGTGAAGCCACCGCACCGATTGACCTCTGGCCGCACCAGCGCGTCGTGATCGAGGAAGCGTCCGCCGCCTGGCCGGACGGCCGTATGCTTTGCGACGAAGTCGGCATGGGCAAGACCGTCGAGGCCATCATGATTTTGCGCCGCCTCATGGCCGGCCGCGGCGTCGCCCGCGCCCTGCTGTTGCTACCCGCCGGCCTCACAAACCAGTGGCAGGAGGAACTTCGCGAGAAAGGCGGCCTTGTCGTACCGCGTCTCCAGGGGCTCGACACCCTCATCTGGCCAGACGGCCGCACCCAACGCCTCTCAGGTCTGGCGGAGGCACTTGAACAAGACATCCTCATCATGAGCCGCGAGACGGCGCGGACCGAGTCCAACGCCAACATCTTGCTTGCAGCCAGATCCTGGGATCTGGTGCTCATGGACGAGGCCCACGCCGCGCGCCGAGGCAAGCAGGAGGAAGGCGAGTTCAATTCCGCTACGCTCCTCCTGAATCTTCTCCGCCAGTTGCAACTCCGCCGCAAAGCCCGCGGCTTCCTGCTGCTCAGTGCCACTCCCATGCAAACGTCCCCGTGGGAACCGTGGGATCTCCTTTCTGTCCTCGGCGAGGGTGGCGCATGGCTCTCGGACTTCGAGGGTATCCGGGGCTTCTACGGCCTCATCCACGGCCTCACGATCGGCACAACCTTCCCGGAGGATGCCCGCCGTGCCGCCTTTCTGGTGACTTTGGACACCCGTTTCCCGGCCCCGCCGGCAGGTTTCGTGCCCATCGCCTCACCGCAGGACGGCGAACGCCGTCTGCGGTTCGTGCCGCCGGGCCGAAAAGACAACGTGATCCGCTGGCTCCGCCAGGGTTCGCCACTCGCTCGGCGTATGCACCGTAACACCCGCAAGACGCTCCGGGACTACCACCAACGCGGCCTTCTCCCCGCAGCCCCACCTATGCGCGTTGTCGTAGACATCCCTTTCGACTTCCAACCGCCAAACGGTCCCGAACGCCGCGTCTACGACGCCGTCGCACATTACATCGAGAAGCGCTTTGAAGAACTAGAAGGGGAGAAACCTGGCAAAGGCTTTGTGATGACGATCTACCGCCGCCGGGCGGCAAGCTCACCATACGCACTCCGTTGCAGTCTGGAACGGCGTCTCGTCGGCCTGCAACGCGTGATGTCCCAAAAGGCCAGTTCCGGCTACATCGAAGAAACCGACGTGCCCGCCGGACTCAGCGATGCCGACATCCCGGAAGGTCTCGACACCCGTACCATTCCATCCAGTCTGCCGACCAACCCGGAAGACGCCCGCAGGGAAGCCGCCGAAGTCACGAACCTTCTCGACCAACTCCGCGCTCTCGGCGCCATGGACACCAAGCGCGACCGGTTCTTCGACCGCATCCGCGATCTGTCCGCCGAAGGCCGCCCAATCCTCGTCTTCAGCGAGTACGCTGACACCATGGAGTATCTTCGGGACAACCTGGCAAACCACTACGCCGAGCAGGTCGCCAGCTACAGCGGCGGAGGGGGTGGCTTCTACCGCGAAGGCAAATGGATCCCCGCCACCAAGAAAGAGATCACCGACGCCCTCAAACAGGGGGCCATCCGTTACCTCATCTGCACCGACGCCGCGAGCGAGGGCTTGAACCTCCAGACCGCCAGCGCCCTTATCAACTACGACCTGCCGTGGAACCCCAGCAAGGTCGAGCAGCGCATCGGCCGCATTGACCGCATCGGCCAACGCGAGCGGGAAATCCACGTCTACAACTTCCTACTGAAGGATAGCATCGACGCAAAGGTCTACGGCGCACTACGTCGCCGGTGTGGCCTGTTCACCCACTTCGTCGGCACCATGCAACCCGTACTTGCCCGCGCCCAAGTCATGTTGAACCACCCCGGCGAGTTCTCCGTGGAAGAACTTGAGCGAATCGCTTCCGAGGCGGAGCGTAACTTCCTCAGCGCCGAGACCTACCTCGACTCCGAGGCGGTCCCGGTCGATCAGCCAATACCCGCCGTGACCCGTGCCGAAATCGTTTCCACTCTCGAAACGCTGCAACCAGAGTTTGGTCTCCAACTCGCCGGCCATGCCGCAAAGGACTCCGTCACCGTCAAGGGTCTCACAACCAAACCGATTCGCTTTGCCCTCACCGACCCGGCGCTGGACGCAGACCCTACCGCACGGCCGCTGACAGCACTTAGCCCAGAGGTCGCACAAATCGCCGATCACCTGACGCGCCCCGGCGAAACCTTGCCCCTCGTTGTCGGCAGCGCCCGCGCCGGAGCTTTCCGCCGCTCGTGCGCGTTCTGGGTCGCCGAAACCGGCGCGGAACCACTCCATGGCCTTTCCGCCTTACAGGCGCGTGTGGGGGAATGGAACGGAACACTGCCAGCCCCAGAGAAGATCACAGCCGCCGCACGGCACGCCCAACGGGAAGCCGAACGCCAGGTCCGCGAAATGGAAACCAGAGCCACCAAGGTCGAACAGGCCAACCTCGCCGCCCAACGCGCCGCTGCCGCTCTCCGCCTCAACCGCGAGGTCGGCCGTCTACTCCGCTGCCTCGACTCCGCCGCCGCGGACCTTGCCCAACTATCCGAAGCCCAAGCAGCACGCACCGGCCCGCTGGCCGAGAGGATTCGCCGGGCCAAGGAATGGCTCGGTGGCAGCTTCCAATGGACCGATCAACTTCGCTGGGAAATCGAGCAGTTCCTCCGCACGCTGACACCCAACGACAAACGCTCCCGTCTGTCCGGCAGCAGCATCGACGCCGCCTTCGCCGACCACCGCTGGAATGCGCTCCTCTCCACGGCGCAGAATGCAGACAGAAAGGGAAAGTAGGCCCCATCGTTTTGACAACGCAAAAGGAACCCATCTCTGTTCAGTGATAGTCGGGCCTGTGGGAAACATGGGAAAGCCGGAGACTTTTCCATGCTGCGGTTGGGACAAATAGGGACAGCGACTATTTAAAATGAGAAAATCGTAAGAACGCCGACCGCAAAAATCAGCTACCACGCTTTTTACGATGAGCCGGTTTTTGCGGTCGGCGGTAGTAGACCGATGGGTATGTGATTCGAATCGTCGCCCCCGTCAGGGATAAAGGCCAGAGGATCCCGTTGAGCGCGTACGCCGCTCGAACCGATCACTTGGAAGCCCCCTGAGAGCCCCACATGAGGCGCCGTGTAGGTTAGTGGTGCTCGCAGGAAACGGCGGGCGTCTGCCGCTGAGCGAGGTGTAGATTACACCCCCGTAACCGCACTAGGTTCATTAGAGATGAGGTCGTCGTAATAACGGACTAAGCCGGTAAGGCCGACCATTGTCAGAGGTATAAGCCGCCGACGCTGCCGGCATGTGCCGGTCAGAATAGTCTTGACCGATTGGGCTAGGTGCGAGATATCTTAAATTAATCGTTGTTGAAAAGAAGAGTCAACCCGAGAGATGGACCGCTGGTATTTGTCGGCTCCTCAAGTGGCTCACTTACCAGTTATGCCTACAGGGTTCCAAGGCAGGCTCTTGCCATCGCACAACGTGACTGATCACAGAGGGATATGAAGCTCGAAGATCGGATCACAATTACCCCAGGCGTTCGTGGGGGGAAGCCCTGTATTCGTGGGACGCGCATTACAGTGTATGACATCCTCGAATACCTCGCAGGGGGGATGACTGAGTCGCAGATTCTTGCGGACTTTCCCAGCCTGACGCAAGAAGACATCCGAGCGTGTCTCGTTTTCGCCGCCGCCCGCGAGCGTAGGTTAGCGGTTCCTCCGGCGGCGTGAAGTGTGTGTTCGTCATATGGTTGTCCGTGGGAAACGCTGGGACCGAGATTATCGTGATCCTGCTCCGTGCTCGCGTTGATGCCCTGCGGGAGTTTCTCGCATCGCCCGAAGCGGGGCTGTTCGTACTGGGGATGTCTCCAGAGGAGACATAACTTCGGCCTACATTCAGAATTCGGTTGCGCCGGGGTCTGGGATGCCGGCTTCGGCGAAGCCTTTCTCCCGCAGGATGCAACTGTCACAGGTGCGACAGGGCCGTCCGTCCGGGGTCGGGTCGTAGCAGCTCCAGGTGAGCGCGAAATCGACCCCAAGGGCAGTGCCTCGCCGGACGATCTCGGCCTTGGTCAAGTGGATCAGCGGGGTGTGGATGGTTAGCTTGGATCCGCCTTCAACGCCGGCCTGTGTCGCCAGATTCGCCATCTGCTCGAAGGCCGCGATGTATTCCGGCCGACAATCCGGGTACCCGCTATAGTCGATCGCGTTGACCCCGAGAACGATGTCTTTAGAACCGATCACCTCCGCCCAAGCCAGCGCATGGGAGAGAAAGATGGTGTTGCGGGCGGGGACGTAGGTGACGGGGATGCCGGTCTCAATCTCCTTCAGCCCGCGGCCCTTCGGTACCGGGATGTCGGCGGTCAGGGCCGAACCGCCAATCTGCCGAAGATCGAGGTCAAGGATCAGATGCTGGACGACACCAAGGGCGGCTGCGATCCTCTTCGCGCTCTCCACCTCGCGCGCATGGCGCTGACCGTAGCGAAAGGTGAGGGCATGAAGCTCATACCCCTCGGCCTTTGCTATCGCGGCTGCCGTCGCGGAGTCGATCCCACCACTCAGCAGGACAGCAGCCCGCTTGCCTGCCTGTGCGTCGCACGCAGACAGGTTCACTATACCCCCCGCCGACTTGGCTCCCAAAGGTACTTATGAAGCTGAATCTGCAGCCTGGCGTCCAGTCGATCAGCCAAGAGCCATTCCGCCAGTTCCCCAGGGTGCAACTCGCCGAACACCGGGGAGAAGAGAACCTGGACCTTTTCGGCCAGGGCATGCTCCGCCATTACTTGCTTAGCCCACTCGTAATCGCGGCGATCCGCGACGACGAATTTGATCTGGTCCTTCCTGTCGAGATGCCGGAGGTTGTCAAGGTTGTTGTGAGGGTCCATCTCGCTCCCAGGGGCCTTGAGGTCCAGGATCTTGACCACCCTGGGGTCGAGGCGATCAACACTGAGGCTCCCTCCTGTTTCGATCAGGACTTCGTATTCCTCAAGGAGCAAGCGACTCATCAGGGGATACACCTCTTCCTGCAACAGCGGTTCCCCCCCAGTGATCTCGACCAATGGGCACTTATAGGACCGTATCTGTTCCAGCGCCTGCTCGACCGAGCGCGGCTCGCCCTCGTGGAACGCGTAGGTTGTATCGCACCATCGGCACCGCAGGTTACATCCGGTCAGGCGGACAAAGACACACGGCCGGCCGGCATAGGTCGATTCCCCCTGGATGCTGTAGAAGATCTCGTTCACGCGGAGGCCCATAACCGCCCAACCCACCTACCCTTCGGACCCGATCACCACATACCGCGTCCCACCGTCCCGCTTAATCAGAAGTAGTGTCGGCTCGTCTGGCTTCGTTTTCTCCAAAATCCGCTTGACCTGGTTCACTGTCGTCACTCTTGTACGGTTGATCTCCAGGATCAGATCCCCGGGTTGTAACCCAGCCGCATCACCAGGGCTCTCAGGTTCAACCTCTGTAATCACAACGCCTTTCTCACCCTTAATTCCAAACTTGCGAGAGAGTGCTGGATTGAGTTCCTGAATATCGATTCCAATCTTCGTTTTCGGAGAGGACGGCGTCATGGCCGCCATATCCTCCTCTTTGAGTTCGCCCACCTTGATCCGCAGCGTGAGCTCGGCCCCGTCGCGGATGACTTTCATAGCGACCTCTTTCCCCACCGGGGTGCTGGCGACGATGTGGGGTAGATCGGTAGAGGACTTGACGTTCTTGCCATCAAACTCCACAATGACGTCCCCTGGTTTGACCCCGGCGTGTTCGGCTGGTGATCCCTCCATGACATCCGACACCAGGGCGCCATTCGCCTGCTTGAGGGAGAATCTCTTGCCTAGCTCCGGGGTAATCGGTTGAATCGCCACGCCAAGCCATCCCCTGGTGACCTGCCCCCTCTCTTTGAGCTGCGGCAGAACCTCCTTAATCATAGCGATAGGAATCGCAAAGCCGATCCCGATCGAACCGCCCGTTGGGCTGAGTATGGCGGTATTGACTCCCACCGCCTCACCGTTGGTGTTGATCAGTGGGCCGCCGCTGTTGCCCCGATTAATAGAGGCATCGGTCTGGATGAAGTTATCATATGGGCCTTCACCAATGAACCGGCCCTTGGCGCTGACGATGCCGGTGGTGACCGTCTGGTTCAGGCCAAATGGATTGCCGATCGCCATGACCGGCTCGCCGACCTCCAGTTTATCCGAGTCACCAAACGGGATCACGGGCAGATTGGAGACCTCGATTTTGATGAGGCCGACATCAGTCTTTGGATCCCTCCCGATCACCTTCGCCTTGAATTCTCGGCCGTCACCGAGCTTCACGGTAATGTCTGTGGCGTTTTCGACCACGTGGTTATTCGTCAGAATGTAACCGTCTTTGTTGATAATGAATCCGGATCCAAGGCTGGTCGCCTTGAACGGCCGCGGGCTCTCACCGAAGTATCGTTTAAAGAACTCGTTGGAGGGGTCGTCTTCACCGAAAGGGCCGCGAGGCGAGATGCCCCTTCCCTTGAGCACCTGGGTGGTACTGATATTCACCACAGCGGGAGTCATCTCCTTCGCCAACCGGACCCAGATCTTCCCATCTGAGGTCTGACTCGAACTAAATACCCTGCTCTCTCGTTGTTCAGTCCAAAACCCCGCAGTCGTGGCCTTTGAGAGCGGGACGAGATTCAAGGAGGCCGTGATCAGAACTCCAAGAATCAAGCAGGACGCTGCAACTACTATTAAGGTTCTGGTGTTAAACCGTCCATTATGCATCGTATCCCCCTGTAATGCTGTCGCCTTGGTCCGTTCTCCATTCGGCAAACCTTGATTCGCATCTTTATGACATGACGATGAGCCGAGGCGTTTAGCAGAACCTTCCCACATTCGGCTACAACGCTTCCCGCCTTTATTGCTCCAAGCTTAGCAGACTCATTGCCTAAATTCAACATACCCCTCTGGCTGCAAAAGTAGAGTTATCCTACAGTGGTAGCGCTTTCTTTTGTGGCAAAAGCGTGATCGATCGTGTAGTGCCTCCTTGCAAGTCAACAAGGCGTATGCCGCTTAGGGGACTTGATAGCATTGCTTACGCCAGGCCTGAGGACTCAAGTAGCCCATGGCAGAGTGTTGCCGTTCCGTGCTGCAGCGGTCGATCCAGAAATCCAGTGAACGCGGTGAGACTGCGCCACTGATTTAGGGCATTGAACGCCTATCCACGAGAGAGCGCCTCTCCCAGGAGGTAGGCCGCCGCCGCGCATGGGCTCAATGATAACGATCTGCAATCGGTCAATGCTGGAGGGTCACACGTCGTAAGGTCCAGCCGCCTGGCGCAGGCCTCCCCCAGGAAGGCGCCGATCCCCACCGGCACCACAGGGAGACGGAGGCCGTTCTCGATCCTGGAGAGGGCGTGAAATATCCCCTCCGTGATCTGTTGGATCTGTTTTTCGGCGATGTAGGCGGCCATGGCGTGAAGCTCTCCGGCCGTGAGATGCTTGCTGTCCTCGCAGGCCACCCTGGCCAGGCGCCCGAGTGCCCCCTCTTTCGTTTTCTCGCGGCCGTCAGGAGTCGCGCAGGTGTAGTCCTCCGGCTTCAGTCTGCCTAATATCAGATAGACGTCCGCCGAGATGGCGAAGTATTCAGCCGCGATCCGACAGATCGTCCCTCGCATGGGGATCTGGGACGCGATGGCAGCAACAGGCGTGCGGAGGGCGCCCGTGTAGATCAGCTCCCCGCGCGCCAACCGCTCGATGTCCCGCTTGCCCTGTGCGGCGATTCTCCCGGCCAGGATCGGAATCAGATCGGTGGTGGTGCTGCCGATATCCACCATCAGGCAGTCCGGTTGCCGACTCGCTAATACCCGCGCCTCGGCGATCCAATTCGTCGCCGCAAGGGTGAGGAGATCCGCCTCCCCCTCGTCCAAGTGAACGAGTTGGCCCTTGAGATCGAGGGCGTACAGCGGGATCCCGGGGGCCGCCTCTCTCACGGCGTCGATGATGTATGCTACCCCTTCGGCCCTGTTGTCGAACGCATCACAGAGCTCCCCAGTCATGGTCACCACCATCGCATCGGCTGATCCCAGATCGCTGTAGATCGCCTGCAGGAGTGGGCGGAGGCCGCTGCTGTTGTTCCACAGCTCGAAATAGCGCAGAACCGCGCGCCCGCTCTCGGCGCGCCCGTCAGTGAACAGAAGGCGAGCGGCCTTCACGTTCGCGCCGCCGATATCCCATCCGATTACCTGGATCACTGCCGGCTCTCCAGGGCTCTCACGTCACAGGAGCGCGTGGTAAACCGCGCTGATCCGACGATGTGGATCGCGGCAGGATCCGGAAGCGTGCCTGCTACCGCGTCAAGAATCAGGGCAGCCGGATTCTGCCGAAGGACCTTTCGAACCCCGACATACGAGGTCGTGAGGCGAGGGTTCACCTCAATGACCACCGCATCGTGATCTGTCAGGACCAGATCGATCCCGACATACCCCTTGAGGCCCGGGATCGCTCGTACCACCTCCTCGGCCCGACGGAACGCCAGGGCGCGGAGCGGATGCTCGAACGGGACGCGGCCTCCATGATACCTGAACCTATTCCGTCCTCTGATCTCCTGGAGGTTGAGGGTCAAGGGGAGAGATCGACTGCCGTCAGTGAGGAGCGAGACGCTGGCGGCAACGCCGTCGATGTAGGCTTGCGCGAGCAGCGTTGCACCTCGCACCTTTTGCCTGGCCGCCGCGATCGTCCGCTCCAATTCCGATTGCTGCCTCGCGATGAAGACGCTGTGACACCCCACCCCGTCGATCGGCTTCACCACCACGGGGTAGCCGAGCCGGCGACCTATCGATGCCGGGTCATCAGCAGGCCGAAGGCGGAGCGTCCTGGGGGTAGGGATGCCGCACGCCTTCAGCAGTCGGTATGTCAGCATCTTGTCGCCTGCAGCTTTGATGCCGGCAGTACTGGAACCCAACACCAACTTGCCACAGGCCTCGACCATCCCTGTGATCGCTTCGAGCAGGCCACCTGTCTCCGGGGCTATCAGGAACGCGGCATCCGCCTCCTCGACCATCTGCGCGAAGCATTGATGGTAGCTATGCCCGCTGTCAACAACCTGAAGTCCTGGGTGAGCAGGGAGCTGTGGAAGGTACCTCCGATCGATCTGCACTGAAAGCTGATGCGCTTCCAGTGGAAGCAAATCGGCGAGAAGCGCCTCAAGCATCATTTGCCCTTCTGCTAGCAGCGCTCCCGTGACCGAGCTTCCGTCCAGCCCTCCTGCTGTGATAGATTCGTGCACAACGATCTTCATCGTGGAGAAGCAGCAATTACTGCCATGCAGATCATACCCGTCATCGATATCATGCGAGGGGTCGCGGTCCATGCCCGCCGCGGAGAGCGGATGGCGTACAGACCGATCCAGAGCGTTCTGCTGCAAGGATCCGATCCCGTCGCCCTTCTGCGGGCGTACCGTGACACTCTCGGGAGTGAAGCGGTGTATGTTGCCGATCTGGATGCCATCATGGGTAGCGGCGAGAATCTGGCCATCATCGCTGACATGACTGCCTCCGAGCCACAGCTCCAAATTATTGTTGATGCCGGCATTCGTAGCGTCGAGCAGGCGAAGTCGCTGCTTGACGCTGGCGCGAGTAAGGTGATCGTCGCCTCGGAATCGCTGGCGAGCCTTGACGCAGCCGCGCAACTCCTCGCTGCGCTAGGGACCGATAGGGCGCTTTTTAGCGTCGACCTCAAGGATCGGGCCGTCATCTGGCGAGAGCCTTCGACTGAAACGCGAGACCCCCGCGAGGCAGCAACTTCCCTCATGTCGCTTGGGTGTCGTGAGACGATCTTTCTGGAGATGGATAAAATCGGCACGGGCGGCGGGGCAGACGCAGAACTACTCGGCAGGGTCACAACGGCTGCGCCCGGCATGAGATTCATCGTGGGTGGCGGAATTACTTCGGTTGCGGATCTCGTACGGCTGAAGCGCGCCGGTGCCTCCGGGGTGTTGCTGGCCACCGCACTGCACGACGGCACCATCACACGGCAGGACCTGATCCGCGTGAAGGTGGACGACTAGAAGGCCTCCTCGTAGGAGGCTTCCTGTCCGAACGATTCCTGTACGCCAACCTTAATCGCAGTGACACCGTCGCCCCCGAATCGGCCCTTGATCTCTTCCACCAATACCCTGCAGATGTATCTGGCCAACAGCTCTGCGCTGGTGTTGTGGATCGGAAGCAGCAGCACATCTTCCGCTGGAAAGCTGTACTGCTTCTTGCCATAGATCACCCCGACCACCGAATCGCCTGGCTCGATCCTCAAATCCTCATTTTCGGTCGGCAGCATGACCTTGTGGTCCAGTCGCTCGCAGATTTCTTTCATGAGCGGCTTGACGGTGAGGAAATCGAGGACATAATCGCTCGGCTGAAGCGACCCTTCCAGCTCTACCCAGGCCCTGTAGTTGTGGCCATGAAGGGACTCACACTTGCCATTGCCGAAGAGCACGAAGTGGGCCGAACTGAATTTAAGATTCTCGTGGTCAACCCTGATGCGAAAAGCAGCCATTACGCCTCCTCACATAATGCCTCGTGTAGCTAGCTGGAAGCTATCGCATTGGCGCGCCAGATGTCAAGCCAGATTTGCTATCCGTTTTGAAACAACCGCTAGACAGATAATAGGGGCAAGTGGTAAAATTCCGTCCGCGCGAGGTCGGAAACGTGGTGGCGCTGTAGCATGAAACGGATGGTGGCACCTTCAACCTTTCATAGGGATCCACTGGTCCTTGTGCAATTGTTAGCCATTTATTACCTGCTCCATGCTAGAGAAGCACGGCAGACGGCTCCGCAAGAAGGGCTCGCAGAAATGTCAGGAGGATAATCGATGGCGGGGATTGCTATCAACGGATTCGGGCGAATCGGTCGGTTGGCGTTTCGGGCCGCGTGGGAGCAGAAGCTGGGCCTCGACCTGGTGGCCATCAACGATCCGGCCGGCGCGAACACCGATGCGCTGTTGCTGGAATTCGACTCCAACTACGGGCCCTTCCCTGCAAAGGTGGAGAGCGACGAAGGAAGCATGCGGGTAGATGGGAAGCGGATTTTGGTCTTTCGGGAGCGCGATTGGACTAAACTTCGCTGGTCGGATGTAGGGGTCGATATCGTGTTGGAGTGCAGCGGGCGAGGAACGAAGCGCCAGGAAGCCGAAAAACACCTGGCAGGAGGGGCGAGGCGGGTACTGATTTCAGCTCCTGCAAAGGACGAGGACATCACCATTGTTCTCGGTGTCAACCATGAACAATACGATCCGGCCCTTCATCGGATTATCTCGAACGGGTCATGCACGACAAACGGCCTCGCGCCGGTGGCGAAGGTTCTCCTTGACGCATTTGGGATCCAATGGGGGTTTATGAGCACGGTACACAGCTACACTAATTCGCAATCTATTCACGATCGCGGGACGGAAGACGTTCGAGAGTCAAGGGCCGCCGCCCTCAACATCATCCCGACCGACACCGGAGCTGCGCGGGCCCTTGTGAAGGTGATTCCCGAGCTCGCTGGCCGCTTCAACGGGATGGCGTTTCGGGTCCCAACGCCCACGGTCTCTGTGATTGACCTTGTCGCGGAGGTTGATCGTGACGTGACGGTCGATACGGTCAATGCTGCCTTCCGAGAAGCGGCTAAGGGGTCGCTTCGCGGGATCCTCGATGTCTGTGACCGGCCACTGGTCTCAATGGACTTCAAGGGAAACCCGCACTCTTCGATCGTGGACGCCCTCATGACGCTGGTCCTGAAGGACCGGATTGTGAAGGTTGTGGCCTGGTATGACAACGAGTGGGGGTATTCGTGCCGGATGGCCGACCTGGCCGCCTACGTTGCCTCTCAAGACCTCAAACGTGATCAGCATCGGCTCTGGGGCGTTGCGAAGGACACAAAGACATCATAGACAGTGAAAACGGGTGAGGTCACTGCGGAAGCATAAGGTCGCTCAGACAGTTTCACGACATGGACGCCGGTATAATCAGCGGCGATCTGCAAAACAGGGTGGAGGGTAGAAGGTATATGGGGGAATCAGTGAAAACCGATCAGGATTCGCTCGATCAGTTGTGCATCAATACCATCCGAACACTGGCAATGGATGGGGTTCAAAAGGCGAACTCGGGGCATCCGGGCCTTCCCATGGGGGCCGCCTCCATGGCGTACGTCCTTTGGGAGCGCCACCTCCGACATAATCCGACTCATCCCGAGTGGCCGAATCGTGATCGGTTTATCCTTTCACCTGGCCATGGTTGCATGCTCCTGTATTGTCTCCTTCACCTGACCGGGTACGATCTCCTCCTCGATGAACTCAAGCAATTCCGCCAATGGGGTAGCCGAACCCCCGGACATTCGGAGCATGGCGTGACACCAGGAGTGGAGACGACGACGGGTCCTCTTGGTCAGGGTTTCGGCAATGGCGTCGGGATGGCGATCGCCGAGCGATTTTTGGCCCATCACTTTAACCGGCCAGGACATCTGATCGTTGACCATTTTACTTACGCCATCGTGAGCGACGGGGACCTTATGGAGGGGGTCTCCTCCGAAGCGGCCTCTCTTGCCGGGCACCTTGGATTGGGTAAACTCATCTACCTGTACGACGATAACCGGATTACCATCGATGGCAGCACCGACCTGGCCTTCACCGAGAACGTTGGACAGCGCTTTGAAGCCTATGGGTGGCATGTTCAACGAGTGGATGGGGACGACGTTCACATGATCGATGCCGCGATCAGCGCGGCCCAAGCCGAGCATGACCGCCCATCGCTCATCATTGCCAGAACTCATATCGCCCACGGCAGCCCCAATAAGCAGGACACGTCAGAGGCTCACGGATCGCCTCTTGGTGAAGAGGAAATTCGGCTCACAAAGGAGGCTTTGGGCTGGCCGCTGGAACCTGCGTTCTATATCCCTGATGAGGCTCTGACTCACTTTCGAGAGTCCCTGCAGAAGGGTCGTGCCCAGGAGTCAGAGTGGCAGGCTCGATTCGATGCCTATGCTGCTGCGTTTCCAGAACTTGCCGAAGAGTGGATCAAGGGGATGAGTGGCCAACTCCCCGAGGGCTGGGTCGAAAAGATCCCGATCTTCACCCCGGCCGGGGGGAACCTGGCAACCCGTGAGGCATCGGGCAAGGTGCTCAATGCTATCGCCCAATCCCTGCCGACCCTCATCGGCGGCTCGGCCGATCTGGCCCCGTCGAACAACACCCACCTGAAAGGATATGGCGACTTCCAGAGGTCAAGCCCCGGAGGTCGCAATTTTCACTTTGGCGTTCGAGAGCACGCGATGGGTTCTATTCTCAACGGTATGGCATTGCACGGTGGCGTGATCCCGTATGGTGGGACCTTCCTCGTCTTTTCCGATTACATGCGTCCCGCCATCCGGGTAGCTGCACTTTCGCACATACATGTGATCTATGTCTTCACCCATGACAGCATCGGCTTGGGTGAAGATGGCCCCACCCACCAGCCGATCGAGCACCTGTCTTCCCTCCGGGCCATGCCAAATCTTACAGTCATACGCCCGGCAGACGCGACAGAAACTGCCGTCGCCTGGCGCGTCGCCCTGGAGCACCGTGACGGGCCCGTGGCGCTGGCCCTCACCAGACAAAAGCTCCCGGTTCTCGACCGAACCAAATTCCCGCCTGCCGAACTCCTCTTGAAGGGAGCCTATGTCCTGGCTGATGCTGACCAGGGTCATCCTCGCGTCATTCTCATAGCCACCGGGTCGGAAGTGCAGGTGGCTCTGGAGGCGTGGGGACGACTGGCCGATGAAGGCATCCCCGCGCGCGTCGTCAGCATGCCGAGCTGGGAGTTGTTTGATCGACAGCCGGAGGCGTATCGCAACGAGGTGCTTCCCCCAACAGTGACCGCCCGCCTTGCCATTGAGGCTGGATCTCCGCACGGTTGGCACCGCTACGTTGGCCTCCTCGGAGGGGTGATCGGTATGACACGATTTGGAGCCTCCGCACCGATTCACGTCCTCATGCAACAATTCGGCTTTACGCCTGAGCATGTGGTATCCCGAGCTAAGGAGCTCCTGGCATGAATCCCACCGGAAGGGTAACAATAAAAACAGGGTGTAGGGTTTAGGGTAGTAGAAGAAAGGTAACTACTCAGGTAGATAGACTGTAGGCTTTTAGGCTGTAGGAACGCGCCATGCGAGACCATGCCAAGCTCAGAGCGTTTGAACTGGCCGACGAAGCGCCTTGGTTCGGTCCGTGCGCAACGACTAACAGTCTACAGCCTACAGCCTAAACACCTGAGTAGTTACCAGAAAAGAACGCGCTCCAGCGACCATCCCTGGGGCGCGTTCTTTTTATGAGGGCTTATTACCGCCAGATGGGCGCACTCCAGCTCATCGGTCGTCGGCTCGATGTCAGCGCCAGAATTCGCTTGTCCAATGGGGGCTCGTACCATACATTTCGAGTAAGATGTGGCTACGTTATTGGTTCAACACAGGAGGAGGGGTCCATGCCAAAAGGCAAAGAGTGCCCGGTCATTTCGGACGAGGAGGTGGTCAAGCGTCTGGAGCAAGAGCTGCCAGGGTGGTACCTGGAGGGGCGATGGATCAGGAGAAAGTTCAATACCGACGGCTGGCCAACCACGCTCATGCTGGTGGGCGCGATCGCCTACCTGGCTGAGGCCGCATGGCATCACCCTGACCTGGAGGTCACATGGGGAAAGGTCTGGGTAAAACTGAGGACCCATGCCGCCGGGGGGATCACTGAAAAGGATTTTACCCTTGCCAAGCAGATCGAGCAGTCGGTACTCTGGCGACCAAGTGAGGACTCTCCTCTTGACGGCACACCAAACAAATGGGTTCGCGGCGGCAGCAAAGAGTAGGGCTCAGAAGGTAACTACTCAGGTGTTTAGGCTGTAGGCTGAAGGCTGTTAGCAGTTGCGTATGGACCGAATCAAGGCGTCCAGAAGCTTTTCGCGTCCCCATCATTGTCGCGTCGCATTCGGAAACGCCTGGCTCATCTGTGCGCGCTCCTACAGTCTAAAAGACTATAGTCTATCTGTCTGAGTAGTTACCTCAGAAGTAATACGAGACCCCCAGCAGATACATGCTCGAATTGACGCCGACGTTGGGACTTTTGCGGCCTCCATTCGAGAGGTGATGTAAGCCCACTTGTCCGGTAATCGCCAGGTTATCTGTCACAAAGTAATTCACTCCAGGACCACCCAGGATGGCGAAGTTGAGCTGACTGTTGAGGTCCCGTGGGATGTGAAGATTCCAATGCAGGATACCAATACCAGCCTCGAAGAACGGAATCCACCGAGTGCCCGTCACGAAATTGTAGCGGAGGAGGATGCTTGCGCCTTCGCCAAAGGTTTTAGCCGGCTCGCTGATAAACATGAAAGTCGGCTCGAAGATGACTTCCAGGCTCCCACGAACCGGAAAAGGGCCATGGACATCGGTGACTGTGTACCCAATCTGGAAAAATAGCGGAGCGAAGTTGACACCGGGCTCTCTTCCGGCAAAAATTTTGTGAGAGTCACCATAACCGGACTTGACCCCTAAATGCCACGTTCCAGATTGGAATCCTTCCTCGATGTGGAGCGTCTGTTTTTCCCTCTTCTCAACCGGAGAGGGATCCTCCGTGCCGGCAAAGGCAAGGGTGCGGGCGGCAATGAGTTCAGTTTCTCGCCCTAGCGTGACTGCCTGTTGACCTGGATCTCCCGAATCGGCCGGCAACAGTGATACTGAGGTCTCAGCCCATGAGATGGCAGGTGCCAGGATTGCGAACATAGCCAGCCAGATACAAACCGGTATACACCTCAATCTGTTGACCATAGATGTCTCCTCTGGAGTGCAAGTGTCTTGGGCATCACGTCTCATCCATCCCGATCATGTCCTTTAGAGTGGCGCTGCTCACCGCTTCCGAGATTTCTCACCCACCACCTCGATCCGAGGGATGAGCCGGTCACAGCTTCCACGGTCGAAAATCGCTGAGTAGTGTTACTCGATTCCTGGCACGACCCCTTCGGCAGGCTCAGGACAGGCTTCAGCCGGAGCCAGTCCTCATCCGGTGAGACTTCTGTGGGCCAGGCTCCGGTAAAAACTCCTGATTAATCGGGATCCCTCTGCGGCACATCGGGCAGTTCTTCGGGGCGTACGTCGGGAATTCCCGGTCGACCATCGTGAAAAAGGGGAACTTGAAGTTCACCTTTCGAATCCGTCGCCAGAGCGTCCCGATCCCGACCACCGTTCCGCCTAATGATTTGACCAGTTTAATAAGCTCCTTGACAGTCTCACCAGTGGTCACAATGTCTTCGACAATCAGTACCTTAGGGCTACCAACAAAGTACTGCCGAAACTCTCTCGGAAGAGCTACATGGCTAACGCCGGACCCATCGCGTTGCTTGCCGGCATAGATGAAGCGAGGTCGCAAGGGATGGGCGCGTGCCACGCAATGGCCCAGCAACGAGGCGCCGTAGCCGGTGGTAAGGACCAGGTCGATCGGCTCCTCTGCGAAATGCTTTGCGATCACGTCTCCTAACCCTTCCGTGAAGGCCGGCTCAGTGGTGGCTAACGCCTTCTCCACATACTCCTGGGCGTGACGACCCGAGGACAATACGAAGTGATCGTTTGTGAGATACGCTCCGGTCCTGAGGATGATACCCCGGTTGATCCGCTCCAAGATCTCTGCGTCCATCATAATCCTCACGCATTATGGCTGTTCAATTACCGGCCATCCCCGTAGGGGTAAAGCTTACCCTACCCAAAGAGGGCGCGGCAAGCAGCGCCCCTACGCCGGAAGGCTTCTGGCGACTGAAGACTTACGAAGCCATAATCTTACTGAAATTCGCGATCCCGCAAAACAGATCTGCAACCTCCTTCAGGATGGCCAAACGGTTCTCCTGCAGATCTCGATCCTCCACCATCACCATAACCTCCTCGAAGAACATATCCACAATGGGGCGGATCGCGGCGATGAGTTGCAGAGCTCGAACGTAGTCGCCGGCCCGGACCAGATGTTCGGTCTCAGCCCGTAGCGTTGTCGCCTCGCTATGGAGCGCTCGCTCAGCGCTGCTCACGAACCGCCTTGGATCAACCGATTTGGAGAAACCCTTAGGAAGGATATTGATCACCCGTTTGAGAGTCGCTGCCAGCTCCGTAAAATCGGCCTCTCGCCTGAAGGTAGCCAGGGCCTCGGCGCGTTTTCCGGCATCGGAGACCCGCTCTGCATTGACGGAAAGGGCAGCCTCGACGAGATCGCTTGGCACGCCCCGCTCTATCAGGATCGCCTGGAGCCTGGCCGCCAGAAACCCCATGACCTCCTGCGCGACACGCTCCCTCGGTAGTGTCAAGCGATCACCAAAGAGCTCCAAACTCTTGCTTATCTGCTGCGAGAGCGGCAGATCGATTCCTGTGCTGAGAAGGATCTGCACGACCCCTTGTGCGAGTCTCCGGAGGGCGTACGGGTCTTCTGATCCGCTCGGTATGAGCCCGATGCCGAAGCAGCCACAGATGGTGTCGAGCCGATCGGCGATGCCTACGAGAGCGCCAACCAGTGATTCCGGGAGCCTGTCGCCTGCAAAGCGAGGGAGATAGTGCTCCTCAATCGCCTGGGCCACGACCGCCGGCTCCCCAGAGAGCTGGGCATACTCACGGCCTATAACCCCTTGCAGACTTGGGAACTCCTTGACCATCGTGGTCACGAGGTCAGCCTTGCACAACTGAGCCGACTGACAGGCATCGTGGACAAGGTGCGGGGCAACCTGCTCGGTCAGGTAGGCGACCAGCGTGGTAAGACGCTCGACCTTCTCTAACATCGTGCCAAGTCGCTCTTGAAAGGTAATCCCCTTCAGTTGAGGCACTCGCTCGCGAAGCTGGATTCTGCGATCCTCTTTGAAAAAAAATGCGGCATCCTTGAGCCGCGCCCTCAAGACCCGTTCGTTGCCTGTACGGATGATCTCCATGTCCTTCGCCTTCATGTTGGAGATCGTCACGAAATACGGGAGGAGCTTGCCGGAATCGTCAGCCACCGGAAAGTAGCGCTGATGCTTCCGCATGGGGGTCATGATCACCTCACGAGGTAAGAGGAGATACTCATGCTCGAAGCGGCCACAGACTACGGTAGGGTATTCCACCAGGGAGGTCACCATCTCTACCAGCTCATCGTCGAAGACCGGCTTCCCGCCAACCTTGGCCGCGGCCTCTTCGGCCAGCCTTGTCACCAGTTCCCGGCGACGGTGCTGGTTCACGATGACATACCGCTCCTCCAGTTTTTCGATATAATCCTGGAAGCTTCTGACGCGGATCTGGCCCCGGCTCAGAAATCGGTGACCGTACGTCTTATTTCCGCTTTTGACTCCGTCAATTTCAAAGGGGATCACCCGACCACTGTACAGGGCAACGAGCCACCGGATCGGACGGACAAACCGGAATGTGCCTTGCCCCCACCGCATCGACTTCGGAAAGGAGAGCGACGTGATCAGGCGGGGCAGGAGAACCGGCAGCATCTCCTCCAGATGCGCGCCTCGCTCTACGATGACCGCAACGACGTACTCTCCCCGGTCAAGCGTCTTGACACGGAGGTTCTCTACAGAGACGGCTTGCGCCTTCGCAAAGCCAAGCGCGGCCTTGGTCGGAAGGCCATCCTGGTCGAACGCGACCGCCCTGGATGGTCCCACCACCTCACGGACCAAGTCACCCTGGCTCTGATCCAGCCGCTCAACATACAAGGTAAGACGCCGAGGAGTGCCGAGCGTCCGCATGCCGGAAAAGGCGATGCGCTGCTCTTCGAAAAGGCGGCATGCCTGCGCCTCCAGATCCTTCAGGACCGACGTGATGTAGCTGGAGGGAATCTCCTCGGTCCCGATCTCAAACAACAGGTCTTGGGTCATCAGGGGTTGTCCTGCGCTATGTGGTTTATGACTGCCACGCCTTCATAAGTGGAAAGCCCGCCTCCTCACGCTGCTTCAGATAGGCTTCGGCGCACCGGCGCGCGAGGTTTCGCACGCGACCGATGAAGCTGGTCCGCTCAGTGACACCTATCGCCCCCCTGGCGTCCAAGAGGTTAAACGTATGAGAAGACTTGAGACAGTAGTCGTATGCCGGGAGCACCAGTCCCTTTTCGATCAGGCGGAGACCTTCCCGCTCATACTGGTCAAAAAGCTGAAGCTGAAGCGCCACATCGGCTTCCTCGAAGTTGTGAACCGACCACTCCACCTCGCCCTTGTGATGGATGTCACCGTAGGTCACGCCCTCGACCCACGTCAGGTCATAGACGCTGTCTACTCCTTGCAGGAACATGGCAATCCGCTCGATCCCATAGGTCAACTCCACAGAGACCGGTTTCAGGTCGATGCCCCCAGCCTGCTGGAAATAGGTGAACTGGGTGATCTCCAAGCCGTCCAGCCAGACCTCCCAGCCCAGCCCCCAGGCGCCAAGGGTCGGCGACTCCCAGTCGTCCTCTACAAAACGGATATCATGCTTGAGCGGGTCGATGCCCAGGCTCCGAAGGCTGTCCAGGTAGATCTCCTGAATGTCGTCTGGGGATGGCTTCATAATGACCTGATACTGGTAGTAGTGCTGGAGGCGATTCGGATTTTCCCCGTACCGTCCATCGGCGGGGCGCCGAGTCGACTCGACATAGGCGACCTTCCACGGCTCAGGGCCCAGGACACGCAGAAATGTAGCAGGGTTCATCGTCCCCGCGCCCACTTCAACGTCGTAAGGCTGCTGGATGACACAGCCTTGCTCTGCGAAAAATCGCTGCAATGCGAGGATCAATTCCTGGAACGTCATCACGTGTCCCGTTGGGCTTTTCATGATCATGTCCGTGCGTTGTAACTACAAGGTGTTTAGGCTGAAGGCCATAAATTATCTCGCAAGGTACGAATCAAGCCCTTCAAGACCTGTTCGGTTCCTACCCCTAAAAGCCTTCAGTCTTCAGCCTATCTACCTGTGTAGTGAGAAAGTGAGAGAGGGAAGCCGTAGCTTACAATATGGCGGATTCCTCAAAAAGCCTAAACGCCATGAAGACTAGCAACCTAGCCTTCAGTCTGTCAAGGGAAAACCTGGGAAATCACTGGAAACGGACTAGGCATGGCGCCACCCTGTAACGAGCTTGTGGGAATGGGCCTGACGTCCGTTGGAGGGTAAGCCGGGTAAGCCTGTGCTACCCCTTTTAGGCTTCCTTTTTCCGCTTGCCGTATCTGTAGAATATTATGCCGCCTATGACGACCGACATGCCGAGTAATACGCCGGCTGCATCCTTCCCCACGTTTGAGAAATACGAGGGGAGGCGCGACTGTGTTTCGAGACCTACCGTAAAGGGAATGCTGAATGTCGGATCAACGGCGTGTATTTCTGCCTCTGTTGGGTCACCGCTACCGTGACTATGCGTGACCGTGTCCAGGTCCCCAGGTTCGGAAGCGGAATGAGGCTTATGGGCAATCCCAGGCCCGACACTTTCCAACTTCATAATGGCCATATACTGACCGGCCGTGGCAATGTCGGCATCGAGTCTGACCGCCCCATCACGGTACACTGTCGGCGGCAGGGAGAGGATGTCATGGGAGTGTTGACTGCTGCCCTTGTCCTCGTGGCCTTCGGGGGCCTTAACGATCCGGACGGAGATGGGCAGGCCTCGCATCTCTTCATTGAACAGGTCAAAGGCTATCGAGAATTTTCCCGTCTTCGGGATCCCTTCGCAGTACGACTTAAATTCCTTTTTTACCTTTTCGGACCCTACTTCATACAACATGCCGATCTCTGATGCGCCGTATTGTTGCTGATAGGCCGTAAAGTGAACCGTGTAGTGGCCCTTCTTTAGGACGCATGCATCCGCTTCGTCCATGCCACTCATCGACTCACCGCCGTGGGCACGGGCCTGGGATGTCCAGGCAACAAGCAGAAGCGTCGCGAAGCATAACGAGATCAGGTATTTCATGTTTCAATTCCTCCTTCAGTTGTAACTAAGATTTCCATGTTGCGTGATCCAGCAGTAAGTATTATATACCAAGTTACCTTCCACTTTCCACTTTTAGGGAGTCCTGTTTACGGTCTAGACGCTCCCGGCACCTACCCTGGAACGCCTTCGGCAAGAAACCCGAGACAGAGATTCCCGGTCGATCACCGAGTTCCGGGTATGTCCTTGGTGTGTGTCGTTTCGCATTCCTGGAGCCGCTGCTCCAGCTCAGCGATTCGCTGTGACTGCTCCCGTAATCGTATTCGCAGCCGGAAGGTTCCGGGAAGGCTCAAGAAGATCGCCATGATCGCTCCGAGGGCGGTTGAAATCAGGATCACGACTACCAGCGAACTCTGGAACTGCCACCAGATGAAGGTGACGATCGCCTCGCCCGAGTTCTGAATGGAAAAGGTTGCGATGACCACTGCAAGAATCAGGAAGCCTATGAGGGAGAACTGATTCATTCAACGTCTCCTGCTCGATGCGTTGCCGGCAGCTCTTCGACCTTGATTCGGGCGAGCCGCCGGCCGTCCATGTCCACGATTGTCAGCTTCTTGTCTTGATAGATGATGATATCTCCGGCTTTGGGCATTCGCTGAAGTTGATTCAGCATAAAACCCGCCAGGGTCTCGTAGGTAGGCGACTCAGGGAATAGTAACCCATGCTCGTCCCGCAGGTCCTTGATATTCAGAGAAGCGTCGATGATGAGCGAGCCGTCCCTCAGCCGTTCGACGGGCTTCTCAGCAGCCTCGTACTCGTCGTGGATCTCTCCGACAATCTCTTCGAGGAGATCCTCCATGGTGACCAGCCCGTCCACGCCCCCATGCTCATCCACTACGATCGCCATCGAGAGCCGCCGCCGTTGCAGCTCCTTCAGGAGTTGACTGACCTGCATCGTCTCCGGGACGAAGTAGGCGGGGTGCGTGATGGCCTTGAGGGAGACTTCGCGGTTCTCCAGTTGTAGCCGCAGCAGGTCCTTGTAGTATAGGACGCCGCAGATGTCGTCAAGGCTCTTGTGGTAGACGGGGTAGCGAGAGTAGCCCGTGTCCACCACGAGCTTGAGTGCCTCTGCCAGCGGGGTCTCCAGCTCAATCGCCTCAATCTGGGGGCGAGGGATCATGACCTCCTTGACCGAGGTCTCCGTAAATTCGAAGACACTGTGGATCAGCTCCTGCTCTGTCTGGTCGAAGATCCCCTTCTCCTTCCCCTCCTGAACCATCAGCTTGATCTCCGCCTCGCTGACAAACCCTGTCATCCCCTGAGGGGCAGCGCCGAAGAGCGAGAGGATCAGGCGGCTTGAAGCGATCAGTGGACGACCGATCAACGAGAACCAACGGCCAAAGGCCTCGTGAGGTCCGGCGATCGCGAGGGCGACCCGTTCCGCATAACGGAGGGCAAGCGATTTGGGGACCAGCTCTCCGAAGACGATCGTGAGATAGGTAATGATAACGACCACTACCCCAAGGGCGACCAACTCACCCGCCGCCCCCAGTCCGCCGCCCGGAAGGCGATCAAGCAAGGGGCGGATCACCCTCACTGCCAGTGCCCCGCCAATCGCGGAGGCCAGCGTGCTGACGAGATTGATCCCGATCTGGATGGTGGCCAGAAATCGGTCGGGGTCATCCTTGAGTCGCTGAACCGTCGATGCCCGGTCATCTCCTGCTTCCACCAGCTCCCGTACCCGGCTTCTCCGGAGCGAGATGATAGCGACCTCGGAGCCCGCGAAGAAGCCGTTGATCAGAATCAGCATGAAGATGAACACCGTCTCCAGCACCAGTGTTCCACTGCCTAAGCCTTCCATTAGATTGCTCCTTGTTCAGCTATCAGCCGTCAACATAGGGGCATGGCTTGCCCTGCCCGATTAGGGCGCAGCAAGCGGCGCCCCTACGTCGCTGACCGCCGATAGCTGCCTTTAGGGCCAGAGGCCGGGATCCGCCGCCAGTTGCTCTTCGATTGGACGAAGGCGCTGCCTAAGCCTTCCGGTCGAAAACCCAAACCGTTCGCCTAGACGAAGAACGGCCGAGACCAGATTGCACTCCTCCCTGGACTCGGCCTGCAGTACCCGCTCGATCAGTGGCGGTACCTCGTGCGTGAGGAGTTCATACATCAGGGCAACAGGTTCTGGTCGGTCCAGGGCGTAGCCCATCCGGTCAGCGAGGTCAACAACCTTCTGCACCCCCCGGAGTCCATCCAGGTCAGGACACTCGCGCAACCGTCTCACCCGCATCCCGAATGCCACGGACAGGAGATCCTGCAGGTGCTTCTGCTGCAGAAGGCCGAGTCGCTTCGCCTCATCGGCCAGCATGAGCAGGCCGCGGTACAGATCGGCCCCGTCATCGGATAGCCACTGCTGTACGGACTCCTCCAGGTTACGGGTTACGGTAAACTCAGCCGGGGCTCTCAGTGCCTCAGGGGGAGAGAGTCCCCCGTCGAAGAACGCGCGGAGTAACCCCTGGGTTCGGGCCGCCAGTTCATCGTAGCGTTTGCGGAACACTTCCCACCCTCTGTAGAGCGCCATTAAGACCTCCTGTCGCTCTTCCGGGGAAAGCATCTTTAATGAAATCGGTGTCGCCTGGTTGTAACTCGGCAGCGATACGCCTTTCACCTGCCCCTCAAACGCCTCCAGCCATCGCTTCAGATCCTCCTCCCCCCCCCAAGGAAACAGACATCCGGCCATCCCATCGGTATCCAACCACTTCAGGACAAACCCGAACTCCTCGCGCTCCAGGGTGAAGGATGAACATACCTCGACGCCGCCGGCGATCATCGTTCCATTGATAAGGGGAAAGCGCTCAAGACTCAGCCGATGGAGGTCAAAGGTGTACACGCGATAGGGCTCAGACAGGTTCTCTACCAGCGATCGCATGGCGTACAGGGCTGCGGGGTGAGGGAGGTCGACCCGTGCTGTTCGAACTCGGACCTCCCAGACGCGCCGGCCGTCGCGCTCGGAAGGAATATTACTCTTCGCGATCTGAAGCCTGGCCAGGAATTTCGCCTCCACGTTCACAGCGACAAAGGCAGACGCGAGTTCGAGGGCCCGCGCTGCGTGTTTAAGATTCTGCGCGGCCTCGATGTCAGAAATGTCGCTAAAGAACCAACCGTCACTGGATTGCATCAGGAGGGCATGCCGCTGCATCTCCAGTAGTTGTAGTGCCGCCGCTCTGTCCTGTAGCGAGAGTGATCGGCGGGCGTGTGCCCCAAAGAACTCTTCGATCGAGGGGTTGCTTCGATCAAGGATCAAGGCAATGTAACCGTCCCTCGCGGCCCAGACATCGGTGAACAACCGATCTGCCTGTTCTGCAAAGAGGTGTTGCAGATCGTCGCGAAGGCCATCAACGGCTCCTCGGAAGGGGGCGCGCCAGCTCTGTCGCCAGCCTGGCTGGCCACCGGTGCTGCACCCACAGTCCTCCTTCCACCGTCCCAGGCCATGGGCGCAGCTCCAGGCGCTTCCATCCCGAATGACGACCTCATGTGTGGGGGGCGTGCTCGCGAGGTAGGCCCCAAAGTTGGTGACCGCAAGCTCTTGTGGTGCGGTCTCTTTCGCCAGCAGGACGGCCAGCGCGCGTTCTCCGAACCTGCTGTGATGGCCGTACGATTCGCCGTCGGTGCAGAGGATATGCAGGCGTGATGGCGAGCTACGGGCGACCTCGGCGAGTTGGCCGGCGAGGCGATCTGACCCCTGTAACAGGCCATCAAAGGCGATGGCGCGGGACAGGGCTGCATCGTAAAAGAACAGATCGATCGTACCCCCATGAGGCAGGCGACACGTGTATGGGCGCGTGGGATCGATCCAGTCCGAGCCCAGCTCATGCCACCGCTCTCCTCCCAGCGGACGAACCCGGGTCGCTTGCCAGGGTGCCAAGACGGTGTAACGGATCCCGTAATCACTGAGCAGCTCCAGCGTCGCCAGGTCCACGCCCGTTTCCGGAAGCCACATCCCCTCCGGCTCACGGCCGAAGCGGGACCGGAACTCGACAATTCCCCACTTGATCAACGTGGCGCGGTCCTTGGGGTCGGCGAGCGGCAGGATTGCATGGGCGTACGGGTGGGCCATGGCATTGCCATGGCCGCCACACCGAGCCACACTGTCACGGTCGCCCTCGATAATACGGCGAACGGTCTCGGGGGCCTTGAGTTCGAGCCAGCGGAAAAGTGTGGGGCCGATGTCAAAGCTGATGCCGGCATAGTTATTGACCAGCCTGACGATCCGGCCCTCGTGGTCCAGGAGCTTGGCCCATCCATTCGACGCGTAGCACTCCGCAGTAATCCGCTGATTCCAGTCGTGATAGGGGGCGGCGGAAGGTTGCTGCTCAACCTCATCGGTCCAGGGGTTCTCACGCGGCGGCTGGTAGAAGTGGCCGTGGACGATCAGCGACACCGTAGAGGGCGTACTCATTTCGGCTCGGCGGAGGCGCCAGCCCGCCGGGTGGACTGGATCAGGCTTCGCAGGATCCGGCTGCGATTCGCTCCCCGCAGGAGGGACGACAGATCCTCGTACAGCGCAGGATCGTCGATGAGCGCTCCAAGCGTTCCCTCCCCTCGAGCCAGGCGGGACGACACCAGTTTGAGATTCTTGGAGGTCTGCTCGAGATCGGCCATGATTGACTCGGCTCGTGGGTCTGCAAACAGGATGTGCGCCAACCCTTTTTGATTCTGGAATTGCTTCATCAAGTTGGACAACTGCTGAAGGGCGGCAGTCGTTTCAGACAACTCTTTCAGGATGTTGCCTGAGCGTTTCTCATAGACCAGCGCATGCAGCAGCCCGGTCCCCTGTTCGATCTCTCCCATAATCCGGTTGAAGGAGGCGATGCTCTCGGCCAGATCCTGCCGCGCCCCCGCCCCCGCTCCGCCGCCCACGAGCTGGCCCAAGGCGTCTGAGATCTTCACCACGTTGCCGACGATCTGATCGCCTTTTTGGAGCAGCTTGGCATAGTCGGGTGGATCGATGGTCGCGATCGTCGCCCCTGGGGGCAGGACCGGCTTATCAGGGCTGCCCACCGTTAACTCGAGCACCTTGTCTCCGACCAGCCCGATGGTCCCGATACTTGCGATCGAATCCTCACGTATCCGGTCCTGGAGCTTGGCGTCGATGCTCATGGTCACCCGGATCTTCTTGCTGGCAAGGTTCTTGCTGAAGGTAATGTCATTGACCGAGCCGACGGAGGTGCCGGCGAGACGGACCGGCGCCCCGACGTTCAGCCCCTCGATGGTGCCGAAGAAGGCGTGCAGACTGTAGCGGCGCTCGAAGATTCGGCTCTGGCTTCCGATGGTCAGGACAAAGACGATGAAAAGACCCATGAGCCCCAGGACAAAGATTCCCACGCGCACCCGCATCCACTGTTCACGTTCCGACATCTAGTTGCCTCTTGGTTAGCGTTCGGCGCTCAGCAAGACCCATGTAGGGGCGCTGCTTGCTGCGCCCTTTGGGCAGGGCAAGCCCTGCCCCTACGCTGAACACTGACCGCTGCGACTTCATGCCATCGTCCCGTTAAGGAACTGTCGGACCAGCGGCAGATCAGCACGTTCGATCTCTTGTGGTGTTCCGACGACGGCAATCTTGCCCTTGTCCAGCAGGCCGATCCGATCGGAGATCTTAAACGCGCTCCGCATATCGTGAGTGACCACCACCGATGTCACCTCGAGCTTCCTGTCCATATCTACGATCAGCTCGTTGATCTTCTCAGTGTTGGCTGGGTCCAGGCCGGTCGTCGGCTCGTCATACAGAATGATCCTTGGCGTGAGCGCGATCGCTCTGGCCAGAGCGACCCGCTTCCTCATCCCGCCCGACAGGTCGGCCGGCTCCTTATCCTCGGCGCCCTCGAGTCCTACAAGACGGAGCGTTTCCATGATCCGCTCTCGGATCTGACGCTCCGACATGGCCGTATGTTCCCGGAGAGGGTAGGCGATGTTCTCCGCAACCGAAAGGGAATCGAAGAGCGCCGAGCCCTGAAAGACCATCCCGATCTTCTTCCGGACCCGAATGAGCTGATCTTCCGTCAGCGGTACGATGTTCTCCCCCTCGATGAGAATCTGGCCCGCCTCCGGCTTGAGCAGGCCGACGATCAGTTTCAAGGTGACGCTCTTGCCGATCCCACTGCCGCCGATGATGGTCACCGTCTCACCCGACTGGATCGCGAAATCCATCCCGACCAAGATCGGTGTGTGGTTGAACGACTTGTAGACCTGGCGGAACTCGATGGCCGGGGCGTTCACTTCACCAGCCCTCCAGCCACCAGAAGAACTTCGTAAGAAAGAAATCCGAGATAATGATAGCGATGGCCGAGGTGACAACGGTCGTGGTCGTGGCCTTGCCGATGCCTTCTGTGCCGCCCCTCGTCTCCAGCCCCCTGTAGCAGCCGACGATGGCGATAATGAAGCCGAAGACTACTGTCTTGCCGAGACCGCTCACAATGTCGGCTACCGTCAGGTTGCGTGTCACAGTATTGTAGTAGAGTTGGTAATCGACCTGAAACTCGTACCTGGAGATTACCATGCCCCCCAGTATGCCCAGGATGTCCGCCATGACCGTCAGCAGCGGCAGGACCAGCATCGCGCTCAATACTCTGGGCACCACCAGCTTTTTGATCGGATTCGCCCCCATGGCCCGCATTGCGTCGATCTGTTCCGTGACCTTCATCGATCCCAGCTCGGCGGTGATCCCGGAACCGACCCGCCCTCCCACCAAAAGGGCCGTGAGAACCGGCCCTAGCTCGCGGACTATTGAGAGCGAGACGATAATCCCCACATATGCCTTTGCCCCGAATCGGCTCAGGCCATAAGCGGTTTGTAGGGCTAAGACGAGGCCGGTGAAGACCGCGGCCACACTGGCGATAGAGATCGATTTCACCCCGATATGATCGACCTGCTGGAGGAGTCCACGGGGGCTGTAGGGAGGCGTGAAGGCGCAGCAAACGGTGTCATAGGTAAGCTTTGAGAGCCCACCCAGCAATTCGAGCAATCGAATCGACTGGTCTCCAACTGCTACAACCACATTCCGCATTGTGTGTCCTTATTGCAGTTCTTTACTTCAGCCTGGACCCCGGTACTTGGAATCTGGAACCTTTTTCAGTCAAAACCCAGCCCATGGCAAATCGCTCAAATTCCGGCAGCCGATCCTGAAAGAGCTCAGGGGGAGCCACGTAGACCAGATCATAGGCGCAATCACCATCCTTGGCGACGTAACTGCTGATCATCACCTCGGTGTTATTCAGACGCCCCTCCAGCATCGTGTGGATCGCCTCTGTGCCGTTCAGCACAATGGGCCCCTGCGCCATTATCCGCTTTGTGCCGATCCCAAAGAACAAGCGTCTGGACAGGATTCGGAGAGGGATGGGCTGCTCGCCTTCGCAACTGACAAACAATGCGGCGACCTGGCCGCCCGGCTCCGCCCGGAACGCGAGGTCAGTCCCTTCCAACTCGAACTGCCGCCAACCATCGCGCAGTATCGGAATCTTGAAGCCTCGGGTCCTATCCACAAAGAAGCCATCTACGACATAATTGGAAGCACAGGCCGTAAGCATAAGCATGAGCATGAGCAGGACGAGGGTTGCAATGCCCTCAAGGCGCCAAGCATTCAGGGAGATACGCCCCCTTTCGACGTATACACTCTCAGGTGAGGCATAACCGCGGATAGCCATATAGATGGCTTGATCATACTGGAAAGACGAGTGAAGCGTCAAGCTGAGCCCTGTGCCCAAAAACGAGAGACAGGCATTGCTGAGACGCAAACGTGTGCCGACCAGGGCGGTTGTGCGACCCTATGGCCAGCATCGTCGGCGAGGGGCGAGGAGCTTTGCAGGGGTTTCCCTGCTCTCGCGGTCCATCGAGGACCTGAAACGCGCTGGGTGTGTGCGGTCCCAGTGGGGAAGGGTGCCTTTGTGGCCCCGGATCCGCCGGCCAAGGTCGCCTGCAGGCCGTGCGCCGACTGCCGGAGAAAGAGGCGGTAGAGCGGGACGATGCAGGCTCCGCTTGCAAGTATGGTGCTGTCCTGATAAGGTGGCCTGAGAGCGAGGGGGTTTGAAACAGATACGAGGAACGTCGTGGTAGGTCGGTGCTGGAAAACGCAACAGATCCCGGACGGACGTCCGGAGAGGAGCAGAAGTAATGGCAACAGGCACGATCAAGAGGCTGGTCAGGGAGAGAGGCTTTGGGTTCATTCAGGGAGACGATGGCGTCGAGATCTTCTTTCACAGGTCCGCCCTCCAGGGGGAGGCGTTCGATACGCTCGCGGAGGGGCAAACCGTCACGTTCGATGTCGAGAAGGGGGACAAAGGACCGCGGGCCGCGAACATCAAAGTGTAGCCCCCAGCACCTAAGCGGACGATTGAAGGTGGCCGAAGAGGCGCACCTTATCATGCGCCAGGAGGACGGGCTGGGCACCCTGCAGTAACGCCGCCCCAGGCGGGGGGCGGTCGAAAGCCTCTCTAGCGACCCTAGTGCCGTTCCAACTATCTGGCATCACGATACGATGATGTATCGGCAACGCAATCGACCTCTGCGTAGCGTCATTGTTCGGTAACTACTCAGGTAGATAGACTGAAGGCTGTTAGGGGTAATCAGAGGGAACTGTGCTATCAACTACACCTGTCAAAGCGTTTGGCCTCCTGGCCAATGAGGAGTCCTCTCTGATAGAACCAAAGGTCGTAGAAACCGAGAAGGTCTTGAATGGCTTGATTCGCGCCTTACGAGATAATTTATAGCCTTCAGCCTTCAGCCTAAACATCTGAGTAGTTGCATTGTTTGTCTGAAAAAGTTGGAACGGCACTAGAATGCCACTGTGCAGCGGGGTACGGGGCGGAGCGATCCGGACGCTGGTCTCTCCGTGGCGCGGTACCGCTCGTGATCCTGCCCGAGGTCATCCCGGCCCAGTGGCGACAGAACCTCCTCCACAACCAGCAGGCGCTGCTTATCCGGGCTGCGCTCCTCTTCACGCCCAGCGTGATCGTCACGGTCGTACCGCATGACCTGGCGAGATAGGGAGAGCTCACCAGATGGTCCGCATGCTCCTGAGTCAGGTCCTGGTTATTGGCGCGCTCTTCGTCTACGCGAGCTTCCTTGAATAGACCCTGCACCGCTTCGCGATGCACCGGGTTTTGTTGATCTCGTAGCCTTATCCGAGCCCCTACGCTGATCCACCACCGGGGCTTTCGTAGCGATTCCAGTTCTCGCCTGCGTCCCCACCAGAACAGTGAAAGCTTGGCGTTCGCCTGGTGGAACGCCCCGCCGCTGATTGGGTTGCACGTCCCGCTTCGGACGCGCCGTCACTTCGAATGGGAACGCAAGAAAGGGCATCTCTGTCCCGCCGACGATCCTTCCGGACACCGCGCCTGAGCATGAAGGGAACCTCACACGTGACGATAGGCAGCAAGACCATCCGCCGGACCTTGCTCCGTTTGATGGCGCACCTTCGCGGAAATGGCTTGGCACACAAGTACGCCGGCGACGAGCCACCGCTGCGATCGGAACTGTTCAGCAGCGACCAGATGGAGCAGCATGGCAAGACCCTGGCGGGATCGCACACGTTGGGGCTGGGACGCGCTCCGGACCAACTTCTGCCGCGGCTGGCTGAGAATGAAGGCGTCCTGGTTGGAGCCTGCAATCTGCTGACGGCGGCGGTCAAGGAGAACCGCCGGATTGCGCCGGCCGGGGAATGGCTACTCGACAACTTCTATCTGATCGAAGAACAGATTCGCACGGCCAGACGATACTTGCCAAAGGGGTACAGCCGGGACCTGCCTCGCTTGCTGAACGGCCCATCGGCTGGACTTCCGCGGGTCTATGACATCGCGCTGGAGACGATCTCGCACGGCGATGGACGGGTGGACCCGGAAAGTCTCAGCAGTTTCGTCGCAGCCTACCAGACGGTCACCGCCCTGACGTTAGGCGAATTGTGGGCCATCCCGATCATGCTGCGCCTGGCACTGATCGAGAATCTCCGGCGCGTTGGAGCGCGACTCGCCGCCGACAGGACCGACCGCAACCTCGCCGACTATTGGGCGGACCAGATGACGGAAACCGCTGAGAAAGACCCGAAAAGCCTGATTTTGGTGATCGCGGACATGGCGCGGTCGAGCGCGCCGTTGGTGAGTTCGTTTGTCGCGGAATTTGCGCGCCGGTTGCAGGGACAGAGCCCGGCTTTGGCATTGCCGCTCACCTGGATTGAGCAGCGGCTCTCGGAGTCTGGCCTGACGATCGAGCAGTTGGTGCAATCGGAGAATCAACAACAGGCTGCCGATCAGGTCTCCATAAGCAACAGCATCGGCAGCCTCCGATTTCTGGAGGCGATGGACTGGCACAAGTTCGTCGAGGCCATGAGCGTTGTCGAGCAGACTCTGCGCGAGGATCCCGGCGGCGTCTACGGGCAGATGGATTTTGCCACCCGTGACCGCTACCGTCACGTCGTGGAGCAGATCGCGAAGAGCAGCCGGCTATCTGAAAGCGAGGTCGCCCGCAAAGCGATCCAGTTGGTGCACGAGGGCGCGGCCAAGAACGGCAGCGACGATCGAGCGGCACATGTTGGCTTCTACCTCATCGACAAGGGGTTGCCGCAACTCCAACGAATGGCGATGGCGCGTCTCTCTCCCGCTATGGTTCTTCAGAGAATGAGCGGCCGGTTTCCCTTGCTCCTCTATCTCGGCACGATCACGCTGATGACGGCGATCGTCGCCGGGAGCTTCTTGGCGACGGCGCATGCCAGTGGGGTGCGTGGTTGGCTCCTCGCGCTGACCGGGATCCTCTCGCTCGTATGCGCAAGTCAGTTGGCGGTGGCGCTGGTGAACTGGCTGACGACGTTGCTGGCGACACCGCACGTGCTGCCGCGAATGGACTTCTCCGAAGGCATTCCGCCGGAATCGCGCACACTGGCCGTGATCCCGACTCTGCTCACGAGCGCTCAAGACATTGAGGATCTGGTCGAGGCGCTTGAAGTTCGGTTTTTGGCAAATCGGGACGAGAACCTGCGCTTCGCTCTGCTCACTGATTTCCGGGACGCACGCGAGGAAACGATTTCGGAGGACGACCCGCTGTTGCGGCTGGCCCAGAAGAGAATCGAAGAACTGAATGAAAAGTACAGGAGCGCAAAAGGCGGCATGTTCTTCCTCTTTCATCGCCCGCGCCGATGGAATCCTCAGGAGCGGATGTGGATGGGTTACGAGCGGAAGCGAGGGAAACTTACGGACTTGAATTCGCTTCTGCGCGGCGGCTCAAGGGATTGCTTCTCACTCGTCGTTGGTGAGACGGCAGACTTCTCGAACGTGAAGTACGTGATCACCCTTGACACGGATACGCAACTCCCGCGCGATTCGGCGTGGCAGTTTGTGGGAACCATGGCGCACCCGCTGAATCGTGCCCGGTACGACGAAGACGAGCAGCGTGTTGTTGCCGGGTACGGTATCCTTCAGCCGCGCATGGCCGTGAGCCTGCCAGGCACGAACCGGTCGCGGTACGCGCGACTGTGTGGGAGTGAGCCGGGCATCGACCCGTATACGCGCGCCGTCTCCGATGTGTACCAGGACCTCTTCCACGAAGGCTCGTTCATTGGCAAGGGGATCTATGACGTTGATGCGTTCGAGCGGGCGCTCAATGGGCGATTTCCAGAGAACCGGATCCTCAGCCACGATCTTCTGGAAGGGTGCTACGCGCGGGCGGGGTTATTGAGCGATGTACAGTTGTACGAGGAATATCCATCTCGCTACAGCGCGGACGTAAGCCGTCGGTACCGCTGGATTCGCGGGGATTGGCAGATTGCGTGGTGGTTGCTGCCGCGCGTTCCCGGCCCCGACGCAAGCCATGAGAGGAATCCGCTTTCGGGACTATCCCGATGGAAGATCTTCGACAACCTTCGTCGGAGTCTCGTGCCTTCGGCGTTGACATTGCTATTGCTCCTGGGCTGGACGGTCTTGTCGTCGCTCTGGTTCTGGACCTTGGCGGTGGTCGGCACCATCCTGATTCCTCCCTTGATTGCCTCCATGCTGGATCTGTTTCAGAAGCCGGGCGATGTGCTGCTGCGTCAGCATCTCGCCGCCGCGGTGCGCTCGGCTGGCCGGCACTTCGCTCAGGCGGCATTTACGCTCGCGTGTCTCCCCTACGAGGCCTTCTTTAGTCTGGATGCGATTGTGCGCACGGCCGGGCGGATGCTGGTCACACACAAACGACTTCTGGAGTGGAGTCCGTCAAGCGACCTGGATCGCAATAGCCGTACGGACCTCGTCGCATCTTGCCTGTCGATGTGGATCGCCCCCGTTATTGCCACTGCCACGGTGATCTCTCTGACGCTTTCGAGGCCGGCTGCGCTCGCAGTGGCCGGGCCCATACTGGGCCTCTGGTTTGCCTCCCCCGCTATCGCCTGGTGGATCAGCCGGCCGCTCGTTCACCGCGGAGCAAGACTGACGGCTGACCAGATCATCTTTCTCCAGAAGCTTTCGCGAAAGACGTGGGCGTTTTTCGAGACATTCGTCGGCCCGGAAGATCATTGGCTGCCACCTGATAACTATCAGGAGCATCCCGTTGCTGCGGTCGGACATCGCACGTCGCCGACCAATATGGGACTTGCGCTCCTCGCGAATTTGTCCGCGTACGACTTCGGCTACATTCCGGCCGGACAACTCATCGAGCGCACGGCGAATGCCCTCCGCACGATGGATGCCTTGGAACGGCACCGAGGCCACTTCTATAACTGGTACGACACGCAGTCTCTGAAACCGCTACCGCCGCTCTACATTTCGACGGTGGACAGCGGGAACCTCGCGGGCCATCTGCTGACATTGCGGCCGGGTCTGCTCGCGCTTCCCGATCACAAGATCCTGGGGTCGCGATTGTTTGACGGGCTCAGCGACACACTCAGGATTCTCGTGGACGCTGCGGGAGGCGCCGCTCCGGCCCAGCTCGCGGAGCTGCAGAAGGATCTGGCGTCCGCATTCGATTCCCGGCCAACGACGCTCGCGGCGGCGCGGCTGTGCCTGGACCGTCTGGCGACCTCCACCGCGGAGGTGGTCGGCGGCTTCGATGCTGACCCCGAGAGCCAAGCAAAGTGGTGGGCCCGTGCCCTGGCTCGACAATGCCAGGCTGCTCTCGATGAGCTGACGTTTCTCGCTCCGTGGATCTTGCTGCCGGCCTCTCAGAATCGGCTCGGCGAATTTCGCGGTATCGACGAGATCCCAACGCTGCGCGAGCTGGCGAGACTTGAGGAGGAGCTGCTCCCAATCGAGCATCGGTTCGGCTCGGACGCAACCCCCGAGGAGCGTGAATGGTCTGGTGAGCTTCGACGGCTCATCACGGAGGCAAGCCACCGCGCCAGGGCAAGGATTGCGGCCATCGAACGGCTTGCACTGCAATCCGGCGAACTGGCCGGCATGGAGTATGACTTTCTGTTCGATAAGGCGCGTCATCTGCTGGCGATCGGCTACAACGTTGGTGAGCACCGGCGGGACTCGAGTTACTACGATCTGCTGGCTTCGGAAGCGAGATTGTGCAGTTTCGTGGCAATTGCGCAGGGACAACTGCCTCAGGAAAACTGGTTTGCCCTGGGACGCCTGCTCACTCACGCCGGTGGAGAGCCGATTCTCCTTTCGTGGAGCGGTTCGATGTTCGAGTACCTCATGCCGCTCCTGGTGATGCCGACCTACGAAAACACGCTGCTCGACGAGACCTACAAGGCGGCCGTGAAGAGGCAGATCGAGTATGGAGAGAAGCGCGGAGTGCCATGGGGTAGTTCGGAATCCGGCTACAACATGATTGACGTTCATCTCAACTACCAGTATCGAGCGTTTGGCGTGCCCGGCCTGGGTCTCAAACGCGGACTCGCCGAGGATTTGGTCATTGCACCGTATGCCTCGGCGCTCGCGCTGATGGTGGCGCCAGAGGAGGCGTGCCTGAATCTGCAGCGACTCGCCGCTGAAGGGTTTGAAGGGACATATGGCTTCTATGAAGCCATCGACTACACTCCTTCGCGTCTGCCGCGTGGAAAATCGAACGCCGTGGTTCGGTCCTTCATGGCGCATCACGAGGGCATGAGTTTCCTCTCGCTGGCCTATCTGCTCCTGGACCGTCCGATGCAGAAGCGATTCGAGTCGGATCCGTTGGTCCAGGCGACCACACTGCTGCTCCAGGAGCGGATTCCGAAAGCCACGGCGTTCTATTCGCACGCCGACGCCGCCGAGTCCTCCGACTTACGTACGACTCCCAGTGACCTGGAGACGCCGGTGCGCGTTTTCAGCAGCCCGAACACGCCGATACCGGAAGTGCAGTTGTTGTCGAACGGCAGATACCACGTGATGATCACGAACGCGGGAGGCGGTTACAGCCGCTGGAAGGACATCGCAGTCACACGCTGGCGCGAAGACAGCACCTGTGACAACTGGGGCACATTCTGTTACATCCGCGACGTGACGAGCGGGGAGTTCTGGTCAACGGCGCATCAGCCGACGCTCAAGCAATCGAAGCATTACGACGCGATTTTCTCGGACGCGCGAGCGGAGTTCCGCTGCCGAAACCACGACTTCGACATGCACACGGAGATCGCCGTTTCGCCGGAGGATGACATCGAGATGCGCCGAATCACCATTGCCAACCGCTCTCGGACGCGCAGAGCGATCGACGTCACGAGTTACGCGGAGGTCGTTCTCGCATCGTCTGCTGCGGACGCGCTGCATCCGGCGTTCAGCAATCTCTTTGTTCAGACCGAGATCATCCAGGAGCGGCAGGCGATCCTCTGCACTCGCCGGCCCCGCTCCCCCGACGAACACGCGCCATTGATGTTTCATCTGATGGCCGTGCACGGGGCGGATATCGGAGAAATATCCTATGAGACTGACCGCCTGCGGTTCATCGGCCGCGGAAACACCGTCGCCAATCCGCAAGCGATGAGCGGTTCCGCAGCGCTCTCGGGCAGCCAGGGCTCCGTGCTCGATCCGATTGTCGCGATCCGGTATCGCATCACGCTGGATCCGGAAGAATCGGCGACGGTCAATATTGTCTCCGGCATCGGGGACACTCGCGACGCGTGCCTGGGCCTTGTCGAGAAATACCAGGATCGGCGTCTCGCAGATCGCGTCTTCGAACTGGCGTGGACCCATAGCCAGGTAGTCCTGCGGCAGATCAATGCCACTGAGGCCGACGCGCAACTCTACGGACACCTTGCCAGCTCGGTCATCTACGCACATTCATCGCTGCGCGCCGACCCGAGCGTCCTCACCAGGAATCGCCACGGGCAGTCCGGTCTGTGGGGCTACTCCATTTCCGGCGACTTGCCGATCGTGCTGCTGCAGATTGCAGACCCAGCCAATATCGATCTGGTACGCCAACTCATCCAGGCTCACGCGTATTGGCGCCTCAAGGGACTGGCGGTGGACCTGGTGATCTGGAACGAAGATCAGGCCGGTTACCGGCAACTGTTGCACGACCAGATCATGGGGCTGATTGCCGCAGGCATCGAGGCCAACGTGACCGATCGACCCGGCGGCATCTTTGTAAGACCTGGGGACCAGATATCGAACGAGGACCGTATTCTGCTCCAATCGGTCGCTCGCGCCGTCATTACCGACACTCGTGGAGCGCTGGCGGAGCAGATCAACCGTCGCGGCGCTGTGAAAGCATCGGTCCCTCGCTTAACGCTGACCCGAACCCGTCGCGTCGAACCCCCGGCGGCCGCCGCGTTGCCTCGCCACGATCTGATCTTCTTCAACGGGCTGGGAGGATTCACCCCGGATGGACGCGAGTACGTCATTACGACCGCGCACGGGCAAGTGACGCCGGCACCGTGGGTGAATGTGCTGGCGAACCCGCACTTCGGAACCGTCATCTCAGAGAGCGGCATGGCCTACACCTGGAGCGAGAACGCCCACGAGTTCCGCCTCACTCCCTGGCACAACGACCCCGTGGGCGATTCCAGCGGAGAGGCCTTTTACATCCGTGACGAAGAGAGGGGCCACTTCTGGTCCCCCACGCCGCTGCCCAGCCGCGGAGCGATGCCTTACGCCAGCCGGCACGGCTTCGGCTATAGCGTCTTCGAGCACACGGAGCGCGGCATCCGCTCAGAGCTGTGGGTGTACGTGGCCCTGGACGCGCCGATCAAGTTTACGGTGTTGAAAGTGCGAAACGAGTGTGGCCGATCCCGCCGGCTCTCTGTCACGGGATACGTGGAATGGGTGCTGGGAGATCTGCGGCCGAAATCGACCATGCACGTGGTCACCGAAGTTGACCCCAACAGCGGAGCGCTCTTCGCGCGGAACCCATACAACACGGAGTTCGCCAACCGGGTTGCCTTCTTCGACGTGGACGGTGCGACTCGGACCGTAAGCGGCGACCGGACTGAGTTCCTTGGGCGGAACGGCACGCTTCGGAATCCGGCTGCGATGGCTCGGTCGCGGCTTTCCGGAAAAGTGGGGGCCGCTTTGGATCCCTGCGCCGCGATCCAAGCTGCATTCGAGCTAGCCGACGGGCAAGAGCGTGAGTTCATCTTCAGGCTCGGCGTGGGGCGAGACGCTGATGACGCCAGTAACCTGGCGCGTCGCTTCCGGGGATCCGCTGCGGCGCGGGACACGCTCGACGCGGTGTGGCAGTACTGGAAGCACACGCTCGACGCGGTGCAGGTGGACACACCGGACCAGTCCCTCAACGTGCTGACCAACGGATGGCTCGTGTACCAGACGCTCGCATGCCGTCTTTGGGCACGGAGCGGATACTACCAGCCGGGGGGTGCGTTCGGTTTCCGCGACCAGTTACAGGACGTGATGGCGCTCATCCACGCCCAGCCGCACCTCGTGCGCGAGCACTTACTCCGCTGCGCGGCCCGTCAGTTCCGGGAGGGAGATGTCCAGCATTGGTGGCATCCCCCCTCGGGCCGGGGCGTGCGTACGCACTGTTCGGATGATTACCTCTGGCTGCCGTTGGCGACGTGCCGCTACGTTCTGAACACAGGGGACACCGGGGTGTTGGACGAACCCATCCACTTCGTCGAGGGCCGCCCGGTAAACGCGGAGGAGGACTCGTATTACGATCTACCCAGCCGGTCCGAAGAAGCGGCCAGTTTATACGAGCACTGTGTGCGAGCCATCCTGAGGGGTCTCAGATATGGTGAGCACGGCCTGCCGCTCATGGGCTCAGGCGACTGGAACGACGGCATGAACGCTGTGGGCGAACACGGCAAAGGTGAAAGTGTCTGGCTGGGATTTTTCCTGTATGACGTGCTTATGCGGTTCATTGAGGTTGCCCGCAGGCATGGTGACGTCTCTTTCGTCGAACGTTGCCAAAGGGAGGCGGCTCAATTGCGCCAGAATATCGAGCAGAATGGCTGGGACGGCGAGTGGTATCGCCGCGCCTACTTCGACGATGGCTCGCCGCTTGGGTCGGCGAGTAACCCCGAATGCCAGATTGATTCGGTTGCGCAAAGCTGGTCTGTGCTCTCCGGGGCGGGCGATGTCGAGCGCTCGCGCATGGCGATGGACGCGGTGGATAAGCGCCTCGTTCGCCGGGACCATGCGCTGATCCAACTCTTGGATCCGCCATTCGACACGTCGACGTTGAATCCTGGCTATATAAAGGGGTACGTCCCAGGCGTGAGAGAGAATGGTGGGCAGTACACGCATGGGGCGATCTGGGCGGTGATGGCGTTCGCTGCATTGGGCGACAGCCGTCGCGCGTGGGAACTGTTGTCCATGATCAACCCCGTAAACCATGCCGGATCTCCGGAAGGAATTGCGACCTACAGGGTAGAACCGTATGTGGTCGCTGCCGACGTCTATGCGCTTCCGCCGCACACCGGCCGCGGTGGCTGGACGTGGTACACGGGCTCGGCTGGCTGGATGTACCGGCTGATCGTGGAATCCCTCCTCGGGCTGAGGCTGGAAGTGGAGACACTGCGTATTGCTCCGTGCCTCCCTGCGGATTGGAAGGGGTTCACCGTGCACTACCGGTACCGGGAGACGGTCTACCACATCGCCGTCCTGCAGACGCTAGGCGGGAATGGCGAGACGAGTGTAACCGTGGATGGCGTCGAGCGACAAGACCAGGCGATTCCCCTTGTTGATGACCGTCAGGAACACTCCGTCGAGGTGCGCATACCCGCCACACGCAGTGAACACAGCTAACGCAACGTAGTCCCCATTATTGAGCGGCTCGGAAGATTCGTCTTGCGCTCTGTTGCCGCCCGGATAGAGCATCTCGAACGTCTCTGGTGATTGCCGGGTCGCGGGTTTCCGATCGAAGGCAAGGAGTGGGTACCTGTTCTACGTCCTCTGAGCGCTCCGTGGCTCTGTAGTGGAGCTCTTGCCTTGCCAGTCGGCCTTCCCGTTCAAGCGTCCACTCACTGGTCGGCTGAAGGACTTCCCTGTGACCGGCTTTCCGGCCACGCGGCTCTGGCGGGCTGAGCGAAGGCTCCTGGGATTCTGCCCCGCCCGCTTCACAGCCCTATGTCGGCGCGGGCAGGCAGGTGGAAATCGTAAGCCTGTCGAACGATTGAGCCGTCGCAGGCCGATCACGCCGACGGCGCCTTTGGAGCAGCCTGAAAAGACTCCCGGTACATTTTATCTGACTAATAGGGACACATTGTCCGGGCGCAACGGTGTAGCGCCCATCGTAAGCAAGTGTCCGTTCGCGTGTCCGGCCAATGTATAGAGCGGCTTCTGCCATGCAAGCACCTCGCAGCAGAACCGCTCGGTTTTGCTCTGGGGTTCCGCATGGGCCACAAAGATCGCGCCAGCGACTGCGGCGACAAGGCGGTTCCGGAGAATGGCTGTTTCCACAGTGGCGCGGCGTTCTTTATCGGCAAACGGCGATAGGAGCAGCATCCTGCCTTGTTCGAGCGGCTGCTTGTACGCTGCCGGGATTCGCATGCCGGAAAGGCTTCGGGCCGGACACACAATGACCGGCTGCGTGCCGCGCAGCAGGATCGTCAGGCATTCCTGCTCCATCGGCGAGTGAAAACCGCCGATCACGGTGACGCCGGATTGCCGCAAGCGCTGTGCAAGGTCGTAGGTTTGCAGGATGAGGTTACCGGGGCATTTCACCGAGCAGAACAGCGCCAGCGATTGCTGATCCAGAATTGTGAGATCACCCAGCACGGCGATGCGAGGTGGCGCATCGTTGCCAAGAAGGCTGGAAAGAACGGGGGGGTAGGCAGGATCGCCACGATGAATCCAAGAAGGAGCCTGCAAGGTCCATGGTCCCCGTGTGGTCTTGTCCAATACGACACCTGTTACTTCGCCCACTGATACCGCATCTTCAGCCCATTGAACTGGTTGTAACCAATAATCCTGTCGTGTTGGAGTCGCCCTACTACGATTCCCGGTGCAATACCAATGGACTCGGCGAAGGCCTCAATAGCCTGCACACTCTTCAACCCGTTCAATTCGCTTGCTCTATGAGGTGGGATCAGATGATTGGCGACAAAGTTATCGGCCGCCATTTCTCCTTTGCCTGTCGCATGATTAAGGTCAACGAAGACCTCCTTTTTCCCACCAAAAAGTATGTGCCCTGTCTCATGAAAGAAGGTAAACCAGAATTGGTCATTGGTCTTATAGCGAAGGCTAAGTTGGAGCATGGCCTTTTCAGGAGTCAGCCATCGTGTCGCCCCGCTTACGGGGACGTTCTTGATCTCCGGGACCAACACCACGGCAACTCCGGCGTCTGCGCAGGCCGCCTTCATTTTGGGCACAGAAACCTCCGGCTTTTCTATCGTGATGGCTCGCAACTCGTTGAGAACGGCGCGGAATCTTGACTTGCCGAACGGGGCACACGGGACCGCTCTTGCCTCCAGTTCTCCTAGTCGCAACCATATTGCCATGGCCTCGGGTTGTCCCAGAAATACCGATGACTTACGGTATGCCACGGCAGGACTCAACCAAATCTTTTCCCAGGCCTCTACATCGGCGACACCGAAAAAACCTAATACGGCTTTCAGTGTAAGCACCTGGTCCGTCTGTTTTTCAATCTTCCCGCGCTTGATCAATTCGGCAGTGGGAATCTTCTTCAACCACGCCAAGTCATTTTCAAGACGCTTTTTTTCTTCTAACTTGGCTAATTGTTCTCGGTAGTTGACCTCTAGGTTATTCCACATTCGCGCCGGCACACCGGTCACCTGCTCCAGCCGAATCGCCGTTTCATGAGAAATGGGGGCGATCCCTTGGATGATCTGATTGATGTGTTTGGGCGAGAGTCCAGCCCGTGTGGCCAGATCCAGTTGCCCCATCCCTAGAACATCAATTGTCTCCTGTAACGTTCGGCCCGGAGGTACGGCATACTCGGGCTCAAAGACGTATCGCTTTGCTGTAGATTCTCGGGTCATGGGTTCCTCAGTGATAGTCAATGATTTCGATTACTCGGATTCTCGTGACATGAGACCAATCAAGACCACCATCCGGCTTACGAGGTACCGGATTATGGTCTGGCTTAAAGATGAGTCGTTTGGGGTGCACCAAATCGACGGCAAGCTGCCCTTTTCGATCCTGTGATAATTCGTGGCAGCGGGCTGAAGGCAAACGACGGATATCTTCAAGCGTGTCCGCTGCCTTGAGTTCGGCCAACCGCTGCTGGAGCTTTTCGGCCAGTGGCTTACCGAACTTGGCCCGCATCTCTTTTTCTGAGTTGCAGACTTTCTGTAATTTCCTTGAGGTGAAGTTTATCTCCATTCTGTTTCCATGTCAATAATTGTATTTACCTATTTGGTAAATACAATCTACTCGCATGATAGGAACCATGATCCCGGTCCCAGTACCGTGGTCTCGACAAGATGTGTGATTACAAGACTTGACTCGCTTGTGTATTTTCAACAAGCAGGCTGGGAAGAATGGGAGGGTAGGCAGAATCGTCCGGATGAATCCAAGACGTAGCAAGCAAGGTCCGTAGTCCCCGTGCAGCCTTGTCCAATCAGACACCTGGGCCCGCGGAACGGCATATCCGGCCCTGTCGCTTAGCCACAATGGCCTCTTCTTCAGAGACCGAAGGGTCTAGGGTCGGATTTGACGGTGCACCGTATGGGTCTTGGCGGTGGCCTGTCGCTGCTTCAGCTCGCTTGATCGCTCCGCCCAGAACGCCAATTCCTGTTGCACCGTTAAACGATCGACCTTTTTCTTGAGTTGTTCCGCTCCCCGGTGTTTCATCTCAACGCAATCAAAGGTCTTGGTCTTCATAAACGATTACCTCCAACGGGGAGAAGTGTCGGCGGGCAAGACCTTGGGCCAGGAGCGGAAAGAGTGTTCATCACGCCTATCGGAAGGCAAATACGTCCATCGTGATGGACCTGAACGGTTGAGCTTCCCCACGGACCAGGAGCCTGACTCGTTCGGTAGTCTCCCGGCTAAACACAGGCTCACCACAATGCGCACAGATAGTGGCAGGAATGTCTTCCACCAAAACGGGCCGCCCGTCGATGTCGAACACTTCTCGGACGAGCTTATTCGATGATTCGGTCGCTCCGCACACATGACAGCGAAACATAGCTACCTCCGCTTGACATAATCATACCACTCCGCAGGATCAGGCTCATAGAGCGTAATGATCTTCACGAATTCCGAGTTCAAGTAGGACACTTGCAGGTGCAGGGGGCGACCTTCATCGGTAAACCCTAGGAGGAGACAACTGGGTGCGTACTTATCGTGGGGGGTAATCCTCAATGGTCCTTGCTCGTGCACCCGCAGTCCTGATTTCCTGGTCGCTGATATTTCGTTCGACCGCTCGTTTGAAGGCATGGCTGGTGAACTCAAATTGCCCGACAGATAATTGCCGGCGGATGTCTTCGAGCGTCTTCACCGGTCCTCTTCGATCAGCGCGATTTCGTCCTTGGTGAGGCCGTAGAGGTCGTAAACGATGGCGTCGATCTCGGCTTCGAGGACGGAGACATCGGCGGCGAGGATTTGGTCAATGCGTTTGGTGATTGAAGCCTGCTGAGATGAACTGACTGCGGGGATGGGGATTTGTGAAACATAGATTGACTTGAAGCGTCGAAAATCCCCACGAATTGTAGGGCAAATCTGCGGAAAGAAAAAACTCACGACGGTGATCTGAGGTCGGATGTCAATAGTGGACACCAAATCATTCACGCTGCAAGCTGTTCGGCGTAGTATTGTTGTGCATAAACCGTAGGGGAGAGAAACCCGAGTCTTGCCTGTCGGCGCTGCCGGTTGTAGAAAATCTCGATGTATTCCGTGATATCCTGAATCGCTTCCTGCCTGGTTCTGTGGCGACGATGACGGACAAGCTCCTGCTTGAGTGTTCCCCAGAACCTCTCCATCGGTGCGTTATCGTAACAGTTGCCTTTTCTGCTCATCGACGCTTGCATTTCACACTGTCCGAGCAACGCCTGGTACTCATACGAACAATACTGGCTTCCCCGATCAGAGTGGTGAATCAACCCCTTGACCGGTCGCTTTGAGGTTACGGCTCGGCACAACGACTGGCTGACCAGGTTCTTCGTCATACGCGCTCCCATCGCATAGCCCACGATTTCACCGGTGAAAAGATCCTTGTGACCCGCAAGAGAGCGCCATCCTTCATCAGTCGGGATATAGGTACTATCGCTCACCCACACGCTATTGGGTGTTGCTGACTCAAATTGCTGATCCAGCACATTCTCGGCTACCGGGAGGGTATGCCGTGAATCGGTCGTCACGGTGCATTGCTTCGTGTGTTGACAGCGTATCCCAAGCTTTGTGCGGAGGCGTTTGATTCGGCACACGCCGGCATGGACGCCGTGTTCCGCCAAATCGTGCTGTAAGCGTTCAGGGCCGCATGTCTGGCGTGTACGCGTATGCGCTGCCTTGATCTCCACCTCTAGACGCGCATTCTCCTGCGCCCGATCAGAGGGGGGCCGCTCACGCCACGCGTAATATCCACTTGCCGATACCTCCAACACCCGGCTCATCAGCGGTACAGGATATTGTCGTCGCATCGCTTGCATCACCGCGTACCGGGCAGCGACTCTTTCGCAAAGTACGCGGCGGCTTTTTTTACGATGTCCCGCTCCATCTTGACTTCAACCAGTTCCCGCTTCGTCCTGGCCAACTCCATCTCGATCTCCGTCAGCGGCTTCTGGCTCTTGCCTATCTCAGCTCGCTTTCCCGATTGACTCGCTCGCAGCCAGTTCCCCAACGTTGACGGCGGTAATGATACCCTCCGGGCTACTGCCGGTATCGTCATGTTCCCTTCCGTGACCAGTTTTACCGCTTCCTCTCGAAACTCCTTCGTGTACCTTCCCTGTGGAATCCCCTTCATTCTGACACCTCCGTCATTGTATTTTACACGACTTTGGTGTCCAGTTTTTCCATCCTACCTGCAAAATGCAGGGGAAGTGCGTGAGTGGAGCGAAGGTCACGACAGCGGGGCGGCATGCCTCTACCGCGTCCGGCACGGCAGACAGGTGGCCCGGGGCCCAGCCACGCCTTCGCTGTAAAGCGACCATGAAGCCTATTCCGGCCCGCATAGAGGTGTTCTACGTCCTCTGAACGCGCTCGCCTCGACATCGGGGTGTCGCTTCACGAGGTCGGTCCAGGGACGAAGGGCTCGCGCGTTTAAGGGTTCTCTCCTTGTTTTCTCGAAATCAGTTCCCTGGCCCAGGAGAGCGTCTTCTCAGCCGTCTGCAGGGCTTCTACAACATCCGTCTCGGAAATCTGGAACTCGCAGCCCGGATAACGGCTCTCCACAGCGTAAGGCGTTAACCGCGCGGCCTCCTGAACGGCCCGGGGGATCACAAGCGCGCTGGCTTCGGCGATTTTCAATAGCCCTTTGATATCGTGCGTGTAGGGGAATTCGATCCCCTGTGAAAGGAGAACAGCCTTCAACGCTTTTTCCGCGGCCTGCTGTGCGTGGAAACATACTTGTTCGCGCAGAATGGAAAGATCATCGGCCCCAAGACGGGCCAGTCTCAGATCGCTTTCCGCATGAGTGATCCACTGCGCCGGAGAGCCGGGCGTACCCTTCTCATTGTCAGGACTCATACACAATCTCCCCGGTTTTCAGGGCTTCCCTATAAATCAAGCCCGGGATCTCCTTCATCTTTCGCCATTTGCTGTCCGGTATCACCAAAATGTCCATCGGCATGAGTATTTCCCCCAAGGCCTCACGGATCCGCACACTTTCTCTTCGTGGATTTTCTACGTCATCGTCAACAACGACGAGAAAATCGACATCGCTGTTGCGGCCTTGAGCGTTTCTCACATAGGAGCCGAAGAGGATGATCCTTCGAGGCCGCGCGACTTCAATGATTTTGCCCACCGCCGCCTCGACTTTTTCGGGCGTCACCTTCCACGGATAGCTTGCCTGTAAATTTGCCATTCCTTTCCCCTACCTCCGGTCGAATAGCGTGCCTTCGTCCGCAGCAAGCCGCTGGTCAATTAGCGCCCGCCAGTTGGTGGCCACCTCCTCGATACCGACCCAGCCTTCTTCAGGAGTCATGTCCGATCCTGCCTCGCGCTTCAGAAGAGTGTCCATTCCTGACCATGAGGTGCTAAAAGAGTATATGAAATCGGCTCACCCTGTCAAACGAGTCTCCGGGGACCCGGAAACGATGAGATGAATGGGGGCAGAACCCAACCCTCTCGTGGGGACTGAGCATCTTGGGAGGGCTGGCTCACCAAGGGCGCAAGCGAGAAACGAAGTGGCTAAAGTGCCCGACCTGAGACAGTCGGGGTGGGTGGGGCGATGAATCGGCTGATGGCTGCTGTTAAGCGGCCGATGCGGATGCGGGTGGGACGGAAGGCACCGTGAGGCCGGAAAGAGTCGGCGGCGTCCCCCTCAAAATGAAGAATCCTTCAGGCCGGTCTGTGGGCCATGCCGTGCAGGCATGGCCCGGCCCAAGGCCACAGCTTCGCTGTAAAGCAACCACGAAGCCTATTCCGGCCCGCAGAGATGAGTGCTACGTCCCCTGCGCGCTCCGTGGCGCTGTGGTGGAACTCTGGCCTTGCCAAGTCACAGCCCTCCCCCCGTGCACGCGTCCACTCACTGGTCGACTGAAGGACTTGCCTGTGAACGGCTTTGCAGCCACGCGGTGTGGGCGAACTGTGCGAGGGCTCCCGGGGTGCTGCCCCGCGGTCACGCTTGCGGCGGGACTCGCCGTAATCCCTGACGTAGCACGACGCGCTGCATTCGCCGTCGCCCGGACCCGCTCGTCCGCTTTTCGGGCGCGGATGGCCGCAAGGCGGTCGGCAAGGGGCACCTCAAAGCGTTCTGTCGGGGTCGTCGCGTAATTGAACCCCGGGACCTTCTGGCGTGGCAGGCGTGTCCCGATGGCGCGCTCGATGGCGCGCAGAGTGTCCTCTTCGTTCGGTGAGACGAGGGTGTAGGCCTCGCCCATGGCGTCCATCCGTCCCGTCCGCCCCACCCGGTGGATGTAATCCTCGGAGAGCTGCGGGACATCGAAATTCACGACGAGGCCTAACCCCTCCACGTCGATGCCGCGAGCGGCGACGTCGGTCGCGACGAGGACGCGACAGCGGCCCCGCTTGAAGCTGGTCAGGGCGTCGGTCCTCTGCGCCTGGCTGCGGTTGCCGTGGATCCTTTCGCAGGTGACGCCGTGCTTCTCAAGGAAGTCGGCAAGCCGGTTGGCCCGGTGCTTGGTTCGGGTGAAGACCAGCACGTGCTTGGACGCGCTGATTCTCACCAGTTCCAGGAAGAGGGTCGACTTCAACTCATGCGGGACGGGGTAGGCCACATGGGTGATCCCCGCCGCCGGGGCGGATTTGCGCTCAATGTTCAGGGAGACGGGGTTCTGCAGCATATCCTTGGCGAGGGCCACGATAGGCGCCGGCAAGGTCGCGGAAAACAGCAGCGTCTGCCGTATCTTGGGGACGTGCTTCAGGATACGTCGGATGTCGGGCAGAAAGCCCATATCGAGCATGCGGTCTGCTTCATCGAGCACGAGGTACTCGATGCCGGTGAGGCGCGCATACGGGTACTGGCAGTGATCGAGGAGCCGGCCTGGGGTCGCGACCAGGACGTCCACGCCTCGGCGGAATGCCCCTTCCTGGGGTCCCATGGATACGCCCCCGTAGACCGCGGCGCCCTTCAGAGACGTGTGTACGGCGAGCGCGTGGAAGTGCTCCGCAATCTGCGCCGCCAGTTCCCGGGTGGGCGCCAGGATGAGCGCCCGCGTGGTTCCCCTGGGCTGCTCCATCAGACGATGGAGGATAGGCAGGAGGAACGCGGCGGTCTTGCCGCTGCCGGTCACCGCGGTGGCCATGACGTCCCGGCCCTCCAGGAGGGGTGGGATCGCGAGCCGCTGGATCGGCGTGGGCTGCGTAAAGCCCATGGTGTGAATGGCTTTCATGAGGTTCGCGTTCAGTTTGAATGAGGTAAACGGCATACGCCTCCTACTGCGGTGGTTGGGCGCACCTGTCCTGTGAGGGGCACACCACGTCCGCGCTGTTGGTCCGGTCGGATTGATGAGTGGGGCTAACGGCGGGATCACCGGAGAAGTCGCCGTGCAGATGCTGATACGTCCCAGCTCGACACTCGATCGGGCCACGTCCGGGCCTCGATCGATCTTACGCTTGCAGGTTCAAGGTACTCTAGCATGCCTGGCGGCGTTTGCCAAGGGGGAAGTGGAATCCAAAACCAGAGGGAGCCATTACCGCCGTGTCTCAATCGGGAGAGACGTCGAAGTTCAGCACTATCTTACATCAAGGGGCGTATGGCTGCTTGACAGCAGATTCAACAAGCGAAAAAGCCAGTCCCCCGCGAGATAAGTGCCGGACCCGGATGACAGTGTGGCTGGGCCGCGATGCGGACCAGCCACACTGTTCACACCCATACGCCGGTGAGCCACTGACCTGATGAGGACCTAAGCCCTCATCAGGTCCCAGTTTACTCTTGCGGTTGCAGTTCAACTCGCCGATTCTTCGTGCGACCTTCAACCTCATCGTTCGACGCGATCGGCTGTTCTTCCCCAAATCCTACAGCAGTGAGATTGGCTGAATTCACGCCACGTGAGATCAGGTGGTTCATCACCGACCCGGCACGTCGATGCGACAGCTTCTTGTTGTAATCCGCCGTACCAATACTGTCCGTATGGCCAACAATTGCGACCTTTAGGTCCGGGTGCTTGGTGAGGATTTCCGCAGTACCATCCAGAATCGCAAGAGATTGCTGGGTCAGCTTGGCCGAATCGAAAGCAAAGTTAACACCTTTCAAGACGATGGGTTCTCGCTCCGGGCAGCCGAGCTGATTCACTTTTACGCCAGGAGAAGTGCCCAAACACTGATCTTTGTCGTCCGTTACACCATCCCCATCACTGTCCAGCGGACACCCAGCGGCATCCACCTTCACTCCCACCGGGGTATTCGGGCATTTATCCCGAAGGTCCGACACACCATCCCCATCGGCATCACTGTCCAGCGGACACCCAGTGGCATCCACCTTCACCCCCATCGGGGTATTCGGGCACTGATCTTTGTCGTCCGTTACACCATCCCCATCACTGTCCAGCGGACACCCAGCGGCATCCACCTTCACTCCCACCGGGGTATTCGGGCACTGATCTTTGTCGTCCGTTACACCATCCCCATCACTGTCCAGCGGACACCCAGTGGCATCCACCTTCACCCCCATCGGGGTATTCGGGCATTTATCCCGAAGGTCCGACACACCATCCCCATCACTGTCCAGCGGACACCCAGCGGCATCCACCTTCACTCCCACCGGGGTATTCGGGCATTTATCCCGAAGGTCCGACACACCATCCCCATCACTGTCCAGCGGACACCCAGCGGCATCCACCTTCACTCCCACCGGGGTATTCGGGCATTTATCAGCGCTGTCGGGAACACCATCACCATCGGCATCAAGAACTGCTTGGGGAGTTAAAGCCGCGCAGAGAAGTGCACCCGCCACTGCTCCGGCGCCCGCCCCTATCCCAGCCTCCCTTCCCCCCGCAGCGCCTCCCCCAATTGCGGCGCCAGCGGCGCCTCCAGCCACCGAGCATATGAGCGCGTTATACCAGGGTCGCTGGCTAGCGCAGCCTGTTATGAACAACACAGCTACAACGACTATTACCTTCAATTTCTTCATGCACTTCCCCTTTCAAGGTTTGAAAACCGCTAATAGCAGCAACTGCACTCTTCGCATCGCGGATGGATAACCCACTTATTGTAAAGTTTGTATATCGAAATAGGATTCTTGTCAACACAGAAAAGGTCTGCCGTGATGTTGGGCGCCGAGCTGCTACGTTCAGCCCGATGCTTGACTTTTTGGCGAAAGATGCTATAAAAAATAATCAAAGTCATTCAAAAGGCGTATGAATCAAAGGAGCTGAGGATCTTTCGCGAAAGCGAAATCCTGTCGTGTAGTTTTCGGTCGCCTGCGTCTATCCTGACTCATCTGGGTGGGGAAGGAATACGCTTGGACGCAAAAGGCCACCGTCCTCAGTGCTGGCTTTTCCAGGGCGGTCATTAGCAGGTATGATCCCTCCTTAGGTTCGCCAGGGATCTTCTCGTGAGGTTGCAGCGCTCTCTTGCAGTTCGAACGGAGTCAGGGTGGGCGTGATCAATGCGGATTCGTAAAGCAATTGTGCCCGCTGCGGGTTTGGGGACGCGGTTCCTCCCCGCAACGAAGGCACAGCCGAAAGAGATGCTTCCGATCGTGGACAAGCCTACCATCCAGTATGTGGTGGAGGAAGCTGCTGCGTCGGGGATCGAGGATATCATCATTGTGACCGGGCGTGGGAAGGACGCGATCGAGGACCACTTTGACCGATCGCTGGAGTTGGAAATTGCCCTTAGGCGGCAGGGCAAGGAGGAGCAGTTGCGGGAGATCAAGCGGATCTCCGAGTTGGCGTCGTTTTGCTACATCCGCCAAGAGGAGCCCCTTGGCTTGGGACACGCGATTCTGGTGGCAAGGGCGCTCGTGGGGAATGAGCCCTTTGCCGTCTTGCTTGGAGACGATATCATCGATGCCGAGGTCCCCTGTCTCAAGCAGATGATCTCGGCATTTGAACGGTATCAGTCCTCGATCATTGCTGTACAGCAGGTCAGCAAGGAGGAAGCCAGCAGCTACGGGATCATCGACCCCAAGCTGGTTGAGGATTCGATCTATCAGATCCTGGATCTGGTGGAGAAGCCGTCCCCAGCAGCAGCCCCGTCTGACCTAGCCATTGTCGGGCGCTACATCCTGACGCCAGAGATCTTTGAGGCCCTTGAGCAAACCCCCCAGGACGAAGGCGGAGAGATTCAGCTCACGAATGGCCTGCGAGTGCTGCTGAAAACACAAACAATGTACGGACTCGCGTTCCACGGGCGCCGGTATGATGCCGGGAGTAAACTTGGCTTTTTGAAGGCGACCTTGCAGTTTGCGCTCAAGCGTCCGGATCTGGCGCCAGGGTTGCGGGAATACCTGAGAACACTCAATCCGGGTGAGGTGGGAGCAGCCGTGGAACGGGACCGAAAGGAGAACTGAGAACCGTGGCGGACGAGAAGCCTGTCCTGAGTTCGATCGAAGGAACGGTGGAAAGTACAGAGGAACTGTCGGTCCCTGACGCTGAGATCGCTGAGACCAAAACTGAGGGACAAGCTCGGAAGGTACCTGAAACGATCCCGCTTCTACCGGTGCGAGACGTGGTGATCTATCCCTTCATGATCCTACCTCTCTTTGTAGGTCGAGAGAAATCGGTAAGAGCGGTAGACGAATCGCTTTCGAGGGACCGCCTCATCTTGCTGGTGGCGCAACGGGATGCTGAGAAGGAAGATCCCGGCGCCGATGAGATCCACTCGGTCGGGACCGTGGCGATGATCATGCGAATGCTCAAGATGCCGGACGGGCGGGTCAAGGTGTTGGTTCAGGGTCTGTCCCGCGCCAGGGTCATTGGGGTTGAGCGGCGGGAACTCTACTTCGAGGCGAGGATCGCCGAAGTCCCCGAAACGGATCTGGTCACGTCGGACGTTGAGGTGGAGGCCCTGATCCGTTCGGTCAAGGAGTTGGTGAGCAAGGGCGTGGCTCTCGGGAAACAGATCTCGTCGGATGTGGTGGTGATTATCAACAACCTCGAGCACTCAGGCCGTCTGGCTGACCTCGTGGCCAGTCACCTGGATCTGAAAATGGAACAGGCCCAGGAGGTGCTGGAACTGTTCGATCCAACCCAGCGCCTGAAGAGGGTCAGTGAGCTGCTCAGCAAGGAGCTCGAGGTGCTCGAGGTTCAGCATCGAATCCAGAGCCAGGCTCGGGAGGAGATGGATAAGACTCATCGGGAGTATTACCTCCGGGAGCAGTTGAAGGCCATCCAGAAAGAGCTGGGTGATACCGATGACCGAAGCCAGGAACTGCAGGAGCTGGAGAAGAAGATTAAGAAGGCGAAGATGCCCGTAGCGGTAGAGTCTGAGGCGAAGGCGCAGCTAGGGCGGCTCAGCCGAATGCACCCCGACGCAGCGGAGGCCTCTGTCATCCGGACCTATATGGACTGGTTGATTGAGCTGCCCTGGAGTCGGCCGACCAAGGACAAACTGGCGATCAAGCAGGCATCGAAGATCCTCAACGAGGACCACTACGACCTCGAAAAGGTGAAGGAGCGAATCCTCGAATATCTGGCTGTTCGCAAGCTGAAGAAGAAGATGAAGGGGCCGATTCTCTGCTTCGTCGGCCCGCCTGGGGTGGGGAAGACCTCCCTTGGCCGTTCCATTGCCCGCGCCATGGGGCGCAAATTCATCCGGATCTCGTTGGGCGGCGTTCGCGACGAGGCGGAGATTCGCGGTCATCGGCGGACGTATATCGGGGCGCTACCCGGTCGTATCATCCAGGGGATCAAGCAGGCCGGATCGAACAATCCCGTCTTCATGATCGACGAGGTGGACAAGGTCGGGACCGATTTTCGGGGCGACCCGTCCTCGGCCCTGCTGGAGGTGCTGGACCCGGAGCAGAACTATGGCTTCAGCGACCACTACCTCGGTGTTGCTTTTGATCTCTCTAACGTGATGTTCATCTGTACGGCCAACACGGCTGACCCGATCATCTCGGCGCTGCGCGATCGGCTGGAGATCATCGATATCTCCGGGTACACCGAGGAGGAGAAACTCCATATCGCCAATCGCTATCTGGTTCCCAGACAGTACCAGGAGCATGGGATCGACGAGAAGCGCCTGCTGATCACCGACGAAGCGATCCTGAAGATGATCAACGAGTATACCCGGGAGGCCGGGCTCCGGAACCTGGAGCGAGAAATCGCCACTATCTGCAGGAAGATTGCCCGCCTGGTGGCGGAAGGGCAAAAGGGGCAGACCAAGGTGACCCCGGCGGTCCTGCAGCGGTTTCTGGGCGCACCAAAGTTTTTGGCCGACTCGGAACAGGAGGCCGATGAGGTCGGTGTCGCCACGGGTCTCGCGTGGACGCAGACTGGCGGGGACATCATCTACATCGAGTGCAGCATCCTGCGCGGGAAGGGCAGCCTCTCCCTTACGGGGCATCTGGGTGAGGTGATGAAAGAGTCGGCCCAAGCCGCCTTGAGCTATGCACGCTCGCGGTCCGCCGATCTGGGGATCAAGGATGAATTTTTCACCAAATCTGATATCCATATCCACGTCCCGGCCGGAGCGATCCCTAAGGATGGTCCGTCAGCCGGCATCACAATGGCCGTGGCGCTGCTGTCCGCCCTGACCAAGGTGCCCGTGAGGAGGGACGTGGCGATGACCGGCGAGGTGACTCTTCGCGGCAAGGTCCTGCCGATCGGCGGAATCAAGGAAAAGGCATTGGCGGCGAGAAGAATGGGAATCCATACAGTGGTGGTCCCGGCGAGGAACGACAAGGACATCAAAGAGCTCCCTGCCAATGTGAAGCGTGGTATGGAGTTCGTATTCGTGAACCATATGGACCAAGTGCTCGAAATCGCCCTGGTCAAGCAGACAGGGGCCAAGCGCCGCCTCGCTGCGGCTCTCAGCGCCAAGCGTGGGGCAACCCCTTCGACCGGGCTCAGAACGCGCTTGCCGAGGCACCGGCACCCCGCGGCCCCTGCGCAAGGAACTTCATACAGTGTCTAACGACCGGACGGTTCGGATCGTCCCCTTGGGAGGTTTGGGGGAGATCGGATTGAACATGATGATCGTCGAAGCGGCGGGCGATCTGCTGGTGATCGATGCCGGGTTAATGTTCCCGGATGATGAGGTGCTCGGGATCGACTACGTGATTCCGGATATGAGCTATCTGCTTACGCATCGAGAGAAGGTGCGGGCAGTGCTGCTCACTCACGGCCACGAGGATCATATCGGCGCGCTTCCTTACCTGCTGAGCAAGATCAAGGCTCCAGTTTATGGTACGCGCCTCTCGCTGGGGCTGGCGGCGGAAAAACTGAAGGAAGCGAATCTCCTGTCCGATGCCGACCTCAAGCCCATTCGTCCGCGAGATCGCCTTCAGTTCGGCCTCTTCGAGGTTGAGTTTCTTCAGGTCTGCCACAGCATTCCAGACGGCGTGGCACTGTCCATCAGGACCCCGGGTGGCCTGATTATACACACCGGCGATTTCAAATTTGATCAGAGCCCGGTGGATGTCCAACTGACCGATTATCGGCGGCTTGCCGAGCTCGGGGATGGTGGCGTGCTGGCCCTTCTCTCGGATAGTACGAATGCGGGCCGGGATGGATTTACGCCTTCGGAGCAGGTGGTAGGGCAGGCTTTCGACGCAATCTTTCGAGAGACTCAGGGGCGCGTGATCGTGGCCTGTTTCGCCTCAAACATCCATCGCGTCCAACAGATTCTCGATGCGGCGGCAGCTACGGGAAAGCGGGTGGCGATTTGTGGCAAGAGCATGGTGGCCAACGTGCGGATCGCGACGGAGTTGGGATGCCTCCGGACCCCTGATGCCACGCTCGTTAGTCTGGACGAGTTAGAGCGCCTCCCGATTGCGCAACGGGTGATCGTGACCACTGGGAGCCAAGGCGAACCACTATCCGCTATCGCCAGAATGGCTGTCGCGGCGCACAAACAGGTCCAAGTGTCGCCCGGCGATACCGTCATCTTTTCATCGCGCGTCATTCCTGGCAATGAAAGATCGGTGGCTCGAACAATTAACGGCCTCTACCGACAGGGGGCCCGTGTCATCACTGAGGAGGTGGCTGGGGTCCATGTTTCGGGACATGCCAGCCGGGAAGAGCTGAAGCTGATGCTGAATCTGACCCGTCCCACCTTCTTTATACCGATTCACGGAGAATACCGCCACCTGCACCTGCACGCTCACCTAGCACGAGAGGTCGGGGTGCCGGAAGCCCGGACCCTCGTCATCGAGGACGGCGACATCCTGGAGTTCGATGGCAGCAGCGCCCGGATCGTCGGTAGGGCGCCCGTCGGTCGGATCTTCATCGACGGGAAGGGGGTCGGAAATGTTGGGGACGCCGTCATTCGCGACCGGCAGCGGTTGGCGCAGGAGGGGGTCGTGGTCGTGGTCCTTGCAGTAGATCAGCAGTGCGGCAAGTTGGTGACAGGACCTCAGATAATCTGCAGCGGGTTCGTCCATGCACAGGATTCGAAGGCCCTCGCGGAGGGCATCAAAATCCTGGTCTGTTCCGTACTGGAAAATGCCTCTGAAGAAGACCGGACCGATCTGCGCCTCATGGAGCAACGGATCAAGACCGCGGTCAAAAAGCAGTTACAGAAGGAGATCGAACGACGGCCTATGATCCTGTCAGTGATTATGGGGGTGTAACGAAGGAGGCGGTTGATGGCGACTGAAGGCACGCCGAAGCCGATAGCGACCCAAAGGGAGCCGCGTGGAGGAGATCGATCGCCAGCGAGCCAGATCCTCACACATCCCAAGACTCACGAGGCGTTGGGCATCCTCGGGATCGCTGTAACCCTCTTCCTCCTGGCAAGTCTCCTGTCCTACGATTCCCTCGACCCCTCGTTCTTCAACTCCGGAGGCGGCCCCGGACATCAGGTGTACAATTATGGGGGGCGGTGGGGGGCAGAGCTTGCTGGTGATCTTCTGGAGTTATTGGGTGTCAGCGCGCTGGCCTTACCATTCTTCCTGGTCCTGTTGAGTTGGAGGTTTCTCAGAGCGAAGGCTACTCCGTTTGTCATCTGGAAGCTGGTCGGGTGCGTCCTGCTCCTCCTGAGCCTTGGACTACTGGCCCAGTTCTTCGCCAGGGCAGGACTGGCTGTTGGCCGAATCTGGGAACGCCCCGGTGGCTTTGTTGGCGAAGAGCTGCATCGGATCTTCAGTCCGCTGGTGGGCCGCGTGGGTCTGCCGTTGCTGGGGCTCACGACCCTCGTCCTCGGTATGGTGTGCTTGAGCAGTCGGCCGCTTGCGGGTCTCTCCTTTGGGTTCCGGGGTGTGATCGAGCGGGTAGCAACTCGTATGAGGGAACGGCGAGCGGCGAAGGCGCAACTGCCGGGCCGAATCCGGCCGCCCTATACCCCTCCCGCTGAGGAAGAACCTCAGATCGAGAGTCGGTCGTTTCCCGTGCTGACGGAGCCTGCTCCTGGGGTGGCCACAGCAGGGCCTGAAACCCCCGCAATCGATCCCCCTCCCCAGCCATCCTTTCCCTTTGCGATTTCGAAAGAGGGTTTTCAGATCCCACCGCTATCGTTGCTCGATCTACCGGTAGGGGCGGAGGGCGGACTCTCCGATGAGGAGCGGGAGACGAACGCGCAGATCCTCGAGCGTAAGCTGTTGGACTTTGGGGTCGAGGGGAGGGTCACGCAGGCACAGCCCGGGCCTGTCATTACCCGATATGAGATTGAGCCGGGGCCCGGGATCAAGATCAACCGGATTGTTGCTTTGGCTGACGATCTGGCCTTGGCCTTACGGGCGCTTAGCGTGCGCGTCGTAGCGCCGATTCCCGGGAAAGCGGTTGTTGGCGTAGAGATCCCGAACCGCCGTCGTGCTATGGTGCACCTGCGCGAGGTACTGGCATCCAAAGAATTTAAGGGATCTGCTGCGCACCTTCCCCTTGCCTTAGGGAAGGATATTGCCGGCGAACCCTATGTGGTCGATCTGGGCCAGATGCCACACCTGCTTATTGCCGGGGCGACAGGTTCCGGCAAAAGCGTATGCATCAATGCCCTGATTGTGAGCCTGGTGTACAAGGCCACAGCAGAAAGCATTCGTCTGCTGCTGATCGATCCGAAGCGGGTAGAACTTTCCGTCTATGACGGAATTCCGCATCTGGCTGAGCGTGTTGTCTGCGATCCGAAGGAGGCGGCGAAACGGCTTCAGCGCCTTGTGATCCACATGGAAGGGCGATACAAACTGTTTGCCAGGCTCGGGGCTAGAAATATTGCCAGCTACAACCGGCTGATTCGGATCGCTAAGCGAGAAGGGGGCGGTGAGGTCTTTCAGCCGCTCCCCTACCTGGTGGTGGTCATCGACGAACTGGCCGATCTGATGCTGACCGCTTCCGCCGACGTCGAGCGGGCCATCGCCAGGCTGGCGCAGATGGCTCGGGCGGTAGGCATCCATCTGATCGTGGCAACGCAGCGCCCTTCGGTCGATGTGATAACCGGGATCATCAAGGCCAATTTTCCGGCGAGACTCGCATTCCAGGTCTCCTCGAAGGTCGATTCCCGGACGATCCTCGACATGAATGGCGCCGAGCAACTGTTAGGCGATGGCGATATGCTGTTCATCCCGCCTTCAAGCTCAAAGCCACACCGGATTCACGGATCGTTCGTATCCGATATCGAAATTAAGCGCGTCGTCGATTTTCTGAAAGCGCAGGGGAAGGCCGAGGAGTTTCCGTGGTCGCTACTGCCGGCCGAGGAGGAGCAGGAATCGTCAGGGGATGAAGACGACGAGTTGTACCGGCAGGCGGTCGAGATTGTCGTGACCACGCGTCAGGCCTCGATCTCCCTTATTCAGCGACGACTCAGGATTGGGTTTAACCGGGCGGCGCGAATGATCGAGCGGATGGAGCAGGAACGGATTGTGAGCCGCATTGAAGGGGGCGGGCCGCGAGCGGTCCTCGTGGAACCGCAGAATATGTGAGTGACGTGCGAGGTGCCCACTCCCTCGCCGACGTAGGGGCAACCCTGGCGGTCGCCCGATCCGGGCAGGCACAAGGCCTGCCCCTACAAGGGGAAGGGGGTACTGCGTGCGAAGAGAATGGGGCGGGGTGCGAGGGTCAATGCTTCACAGGTCGGTAATCGGCCTCGTGCTCCTGCTACTCATGGGTGCAGGGTCTCCGCTGAGCGTGTCCGCGCTTGCAGCAGATGAGTTGGCTGACAAGGTCCAGGCAACTTACCAGGGGCTTTCGGATCTCCAGGGGACCTTCCTCCAGCGTGCCACGAATAAACTGAGCGGGATGACACAAGAGGCCTCAGGCCGGCTCTTCCTCAAGTGGCCAGGGAGGATGCGCTGGGAGTATGAGAAGCCTGAATCGAGGCTGTTCTTGATCGATGGTAAGACCCTCTGGAGCTACAGCCCATCCGAACGACAAGCCATGTCGCAAGATGTGAGCGGTGTGCTTACGACGAGCCCTATCGGGATCCTGTTCGGGATGAGCAGCCTCCGGCGAGACTTTCAGGTCCGGCCTATCGTTCATGCGGGGACCAAGGACAGTCCGGAGTATCTCCTGGAGTTGACCCCCAAGGGGAAGGAGCTGTCCTTCAAGCGGGTGATCCTGGGAGTGGATCGGGAAAGTTTCTTCATCCAGCGACTGACGGTTTTTGATCTGTATGGCAATACCACTGAGGTCGAGCTGTCCAGGCAGAAGGTCAACAGCGGTCTAAAGGACGAGTTGTTTCAATTCTCGCCCCCGCCAGGGACGGATGTCGTGGCCCCTATAAGGCCTCCCGTTCCATAAGCCAAAAGGAGATCGCACGTGTCCAATGAGGCGTCCTTCGATATCAGCTCAACGGTTGATTTGCAGGAGGTAGACAATGCCGTCCAGCAGGTCATGAAAGAGATCCAGCAGCGGTTCGATTTTAAGGGAACAGCCTGTCGCGTCGCGCGGGACGAGCAAGGCCTCCTGCTCCACGCTGACGATACCTACAAGCTGAAGGCTGTGGTGGACCTGCTGGAAGCGAAGCTGGTACGGCGAAAAGTGTCTCTGAAAGCCCTTGTCTACGAAGCCCCTGAGCCGGCGGCTAAAGGGACTGTTCGGCAGCGGGTAACGCTACAGCAAGGTATCTCTGCAGACAAGGCTAAAGAGATCGCCAAGGTGATCAGGGGGCTTGGTTTCAAGGTGGCTGCGCAGATCCAAGGCGATCAGATACGGGTCTCGGCAAAGAGTAAAGACGATCTGCAGGCTGTCATGCAAGCGCTTCGAGCGCACGATTGTGGCATCGACATGCAGTTTGACAACTATCGGTAATGCGAACGCCCGATGCATGGTTTTCCCTTGTCCGGCAAACGAAATAGTGTGGCATTCATCGTCACTACTCAGGTAGGTAGGCTGAAAGCTTTTAGGGGTAGAAACCGAGAAGGTCTTGATTCGTGCCTTGCGAGATAATTTAGAACCTTCAGTCTTCAGCCTACAGCCTAAACACCTTGTAGTTACCAGTCATCACGTGAAGAGGTTTTTCCGGCCTTGAGGGATAGCATGTCTGAACCTCGTGAAGATGAGAGCAAGCCGGTTCTGATTGTCGGAGGCGGTGTCGGCTCAATCCTCCGACTCCGTGAGCTGCTCACGCGTCAAGGATTCTCGGTCCTGCAAGTCTCATCCAAGCAGGAGGCGCTGGATGCCCTTGCCCACGATCACACTGAGTTGGTGGTCTTGGATGTCGGATTATACGTTGCGCTGCAACAACGAGATGATCACCTTACGGCGGTCAATCGGTTGACCAGGGTCATCGGCACATCATTCGATCTCAGCGAGGTCTATCAGACCTTTGCCATAGAGGTAGGTCGCCTCATTCATTACGACCGGATGACACTTGTCTTGCAGGATGGCTTAGTTCACGGGTTCAAGGTGCTTCGACTCGCCGGCGACCAGCCTGCCACTGACTGGCCCGAAGGTGTCTGTACGTTGGGGGAGGGAACCGGCGTCGGGTGGGTTATGTCCAAGCGACACCACCATATTGAGTGTGATTTGGCGGAATCGAGGCAATTCACGGAGGATGAGGCACTGCTCAATGCGGGGATCCGGTCCTGTATTCGCCTCCCCCTTATCGTGAAAGGAGAGGTGATCGGCGGTCTCTGCATGGATAGCATTACGCCTCACCGTTATGGAGAGCGGGAGATCGAGCTCCTGCTGCCTTTGAGTGAGCAGTTGGCCATCGCCATCGAAACCGGTCGTCTGTTTCAAGAGATTAATAAGTTGGCTACGACCGATGAGTTGACGGGTCTCTTTAACCATCGCCACTTCTATGGCCAACTTGAGCAGGAGTTCAATCGAACCCTGCGCTACGGTCACCCGCTCTCGCTGATCATGTTGGATATCGATCACTTCAAGCAGCATAACGATCTCAACGGTCACCTGGCCGGTGATGAGGCCCTTCGCCGCGTTGCTGCCCTGTTGAGAAACAGCACAAGGGGCGTTGATATTATCGCGCGATATGGAGGGGACGAGTTCGGCATTATCCTTCCGGAAACCGATCTGCAGCAGGCCTGGGTGCAGGCGGAACGGATCCGCTTTGCGATGGAGCGCGACGTTTCTGGTGAGCAAAGAGCGTCTGGTGGCGAGAGGCTTGCCATGAGCCTCGGCGTTGCCTGCTTCGGACCAGACATGCATCAAGTCGAAGACCTGGTGCAGGCGGCGGATAAGGCGCTTTATCGTTCCAAGGCGGCGGGTGGCAACCAGACCTCTGTTGCCTGAATGAATGAACTACCCCGCAGCAAGCCACGGGGTATCGTCTTCTGTTCTGGTCCGTCATTCCGTGCTTGACACGGAATCCAGTCGGGCCCTTCCGGATACCGGCTTCCGCCGGTATGACGAACTCTCGGCAAGCCGCGGGGAATGAACCCCCAGTGGATTCAATCGTCAGGAGGGCCCTGCCGTGGAGAAGATCACCCGGGCTGAGATCATCACGATTGGAACAGAGCTGATACTGGGTCAGACAATCGATACCAATTCGGCCTACATCGGCGAACAGCTTGCATCGGCTGGAATCGAGGTCTATTGGAAGAGTACCGTTGGCGACAACGAGGCCAGGATCAGGGAGGTGCTTCGTGCAGCGCTCACACGATCCGAGATCGTGATCGCGACGGGGGGCCTCGGTCCTACAGAGGACGACCTGAGCTGCCGGGCCATCGCGGCGGAACTGGGTCGGACGCTTCACCTTGACGAGACGGTCCTGGAATCGATCCGCCGCCGATTTACCGAACGTGGGCTCGTCATGTCCAGGAACAACGAGCGGCAAGCCATGATCCCGAAAGGCGCCACCGTGTTGCCGAATCCCCACGGGACTGCACCCGGCCTTCTCATTCGCGTGGAGAACGGAAAGATTGTGGTGGCGATGCCCGGGGTTCCAGGGGAGATGCAGCCGATGCTCACAGAGCAAGTCATCCCGCGTCTTGGAGAGGCCTTCGGTGTTATCGGCAGTATTCGCTCGCGTACGCTCAAAGCCTGCGGGATCGCGGAATCGGCACTCGATGAGATTATCGGCGACCTCATTCGCCATTCGCGAAACCCAACGATCGGGTTGCTCGCCTACCCCGGCGAGATCCATATCCGGTTGACCGTACATACCGAGTCAGAGGCGGAGGGCGACCGACTGCTCGACGATCTTGAATCCAGGATTCGCGAGCGGCTGGGTACGCTACTCTTCGGGCGGGATGCGGAGCGGCTCGAGGATGTGGTGGGGCGGTTGCTACTCGAGACGAAGCAGACCGTTGCCGTCGCCGAGTCATGCACCGGAGGGTTGGTGTGTCACCGGCTGACCAATCTCCCGGGGAGTTCCGCCTATTTCGTTCGTGGCGAGGTGGTCTATAGTAACTACGCCAAAGAGGGTCTGCTTGGGGTACCGCGTGAGTTGATTGCAGCGCATGGTGCCGTCAGTCAACCCGTCGCCCTGGCAATGGCTGCGGGGATGCGGAAGATCGCGGGAACGGATCTGGCGCTGGGTATCACCGGCATTGCTGGGCCGAGCGGGGGCACCGCTACGAAACCGATTGGCCTGACCTACATCGCGATTGCCTCACACGACGGCGTCACCTGCCGTGAGTACCGGTTCCTGGGGGACCGTGAGACCAATAGGCTGCGCGCCTCCCAGGAGGCCCTCGACATCCTCCGTCGACACCTGCTGTTGCACCGACATGCCGAACAGACCTGACTTCCCGCCCGTCTCGATGGTTCGCACCTTTGTCGCTGCCAATCTGGATTCCAACCTCAAAGCAGCTCTGGCCATAGTACAGGATCGGCTCAAGGCCACCCGAGCCGATGTCGGATGGGTGCGACCGGAGAACCTCCACCTTACGCTCAAATTTCTGGGGCAGATCGAGGAGAGTCGCCTCGGTGCCATCGGGGAGGCGATCGCTGCAGCGGCTACCGGGTCTGGTCCGATTCGCCTGGTCTTTGAGGGGCTCGGCGCCTTTCCCAGTCCGCGCGCGGCCCGGGTCGTCTGGATCGGGCTCTCACACGGCGCGGAGGCGCTGGCAAAGCTTCAGGCGAGAGTTGAGGCGGGGCTCGAGTCGCTCGGATTTGCACGGGAGGGGCGACCGTTCACCGCGCATCTCACGCTGGGTCGTGTGCGGAGCCCCGCGCACCGAGAACAGTTGGCCTGCGCGCTTACCTCGGTGCCCGCCGAGGCGCTGGGCGAGATGGTGCTCGATCGGATTGAACTCATGAAGAGCGACCTGAGCGCTGGGGGCGCACGCTACTCTATCCTGCAAAGCTTTCCGCTCGGCTGAGACACCTTACAGCAGCGCAGTCCCGTACACGTTCCGTGCAAAAGTTGCTTCCCAGCTCTCACTCTGATGGAGTATACTTTAGCGCTCTATCGTTCTTGAAAAGAACGTAACCAATGATGGGGATGGGGGAAGTACGACGATGTCAACACAACCGATGACAGTACAGATCATCGATCAGATCAAGCCGATGATCTTCGATCTCGCCACCCGCTACCGGAAGACCCTTCGCGGCTGCCGCTACGCGGACATTCGCGTACAGGTCGATGAAGGACAATCGGCCGCGGCAGAGAATGGTGGGAGTAAGCATAGCACCAGGGACTACGCCTTTGAGGTTGGTATCCGCGCCTTGTCCGGTGACGGGATGGTTGCGCCGGGCTATTTCGGGCAATCGCTCGGGACAGCCGACCTGGATCGGCTGGCGCAGGTCGTCAAGGACGGGCTCCGCCATGCGCATCATCGGGCCCTGGCCAACGCGGAGCGTAAGAGCGCGACGCGGGAGGCGTTTGGCCCTCTGGGGGATGCCCTGATCAGCACGACCCTCGCGCCCATCGAGATTCATCAGGATACCGTTCCAGCGCGCTTTGAGGTCGATCCCCGCTCCGTCCCATTAGACGAGATCGTCGCCCTGACGACCGAGATCTCCAAGAGCACGCTCGCATTCGACCCTCATGTCAAGTATACGTTCATCTCGGCCTTTACCCTGTTGAGTCGGGAGTTGCTGTGTAGCTCTGAGGGCGCCAACATCGACCAGTGCTTTGCCCTGACTCAGGGAACGTGCTTCATTGTGACCAGCGGCAAATCCGGTACGCAGGAGCTGTACGATTACATGGGCCACCAGCGTGGGTGGGAGGTGTTAACCCAAGGCGTGCAAGGGGAGTTCATCCAATTTCCGGATTTCCGGGCCTTCTGCATGAACCTCACGAAAGACGCGGTGAGCCTGTGCAATGCCAGGCCGCTCAAGGCCACCGACCGCGAGATGGTGGTCGTCACCGACCCCCATTACAACACCCTGAAGGTCCACGAGATTGTCGGCCACCCGGCTGAGCTGGATCGCGCGTTGAAGATGGAGACCTCCTACGCCGGCCGAAGCTGGCTCTTTCGGGACCTCCAGGAGCATCAACTGGGCAAACCGATCGCGTCCCCCCTCGTCTCAGCTTTCTCCGACCCCTCTCTTCCCGGATACGGCCATTATAAGTATGACCACGAAGGGACACCAGGGAGAAGGGTGATGCACATCGACCAGGGGATCTTCGCCGGCTTCATGAACAGCCGCCAGACCGCTGCTATTCTGGGCATTCCGCCGAACGGGTCGTATAAGGCCGCTGATGCCTCACTGGTTCCTTTGATCAGGATGTCAAACACGGTGTTCGGTCCTGGCGAACGGGACCCCCAGGAGATTATCCGGGAGATCCCCCACGGCTACTACCTCGTAGGGCACCGGACTCCCTCGATCTCAGAATCGCGTGAAAACTTCCGGATCTCCGCGATGAAAGTCTATGAGATCAAGCAGGGGCAGATCGGAGAGCTGTTCTGTAACGGCGGGATCATGGCCGATACGAAGGACTACCTGATGAAGGTGGATGCGGTGGGAAGCGACTTCCGTCTCTACCCGATCCCCAATTGCGGCAAGGGCCAGCCGATGCAGACCAAGCGGCTCGGTAACGGGGGCCCCACCATGCGTAGCCGCGCCCGCCTGACAGGAGCGTAAAAGGGTAGAGGGTATAGGGTGAAGGGTATAGGGTATGAGGCTGAGAAAACACCCAACACACTCTTTACTAAACCCTAACCCCTAAACCCTCAACCCTGGTATTGCTGGGAGGCGACCCGATGATCTCAACCGCTGAACTTGCTAAGGCCGTAGGGCAGGCCTTGGAGTATCTGAGGTCAGCCGAGCAGGTGGCCGAGGCCGAGGTGTTCGCATCAAGCAACGGTAACCTCTTGGCCAGGCTGAACTACACTTCACACATCCCCTGCAATGGTGTCGAAGAGCCGAAATCAAGCGAATCGTACGGCCTTGGGATTACGGTAGTTTTCAAGACAGAGGCCGGTATCACGATCGGGTTTGGCAGCGAACCGAGCGATCTGAGTCTCGATGGGGTGAAAAGAGCCCTCGAGAAGGCCAGGCGCGGCGCCGTCGTCGATCCAGAATTCTCGTCGCTGCCGAGAGCCACGGGTGAGCGGCGGAGGCTCCGTCGCTACCACGACCCTCAACTGATGAAGATTCGGGACGAGGATCTGGTTGAGGTCGGCTGGAGGGTTTTGCAGGGGGGACTGAAGACCTTTGCAGCCTCCCCTCAACTTGCCGAACTGGCGGGTGGTAAGGGCCAGATCAATGCATTAGGCCTCATTGTAGGTGGCGATGTGACCATCCAGCAGGAGCGGATCGCCATCGCCTCGACCGCCATGCCCGAGGTCCAGACCGACGAATCGACTCTGATCATGGCCTTCATCACTGCAATGGTCGAGGCCAAGGCCTCCAAGGGCAGTGGCTGCTCCGCCGGCACCTGCCTGGACCAGTTCACTGACGACGCCGGTGTAGAAGCCGCACACAACGCCCTCGCGGCGATTGGCGGAGAGCGGATCAAGGGTGGGGAGTATACGGTCATCTTTGGGCGTCAGCCCGTAGCCGATCTCCTGAACAATCTGATCCTGCCCTCTCTCAGCCTCAGCACCTTCTACAGCGACAGCTCTCCGTTCATGGGACGGCTCGGGAAGCGAATCGCGTCGAAGCATCTCACTCTCTACGATCATGGCAATAAGCGGGGGTTGATGGGCAGCAAGGGAATCACCTGCGAAGGGCTATCGACCGGGAAAACACGCCTGATCCAGCGGGGCAGATTGGTAGGGCTGCTCACCAACCATTACGAGCAGCAGCGTATTGTAAGAGATCCCAGGGGCACAGAGAAGCTGGGGGTGGACCCGAACCAACATGGCAGCGCAATCGTGCCGCGGAACGGTTTCCGATTCTGGGCTGGTGGCGGTCGACAGTTCGGTGTCCAAACCGCAGTCGCCTCAACCAACGCTGTCGTACAGGGTGGTGACCAAAGCCTCGATGAGCTCATCGCCACCGTAAAGGACGGCCTGCTAATCGGGCGGATCTGGTATACATATCCCATCAACGGGCTGCGGGCCGGCGACTTTACCTGCACAGTGGTTGGTGACTCTTACATCATCAAGGATGGACGGATCACGACGCCGCTGAAACCCAACACGGTACGGATCAACGATAATATCCACACGATCCTCTCTAATATCATCGCGATCGGTAAGGAGGTCAGGGAAACCTTGGTCTGGGCGGCAGACGAGGTCGTCTATACGCCCGAGATCGCCGTTCGAGGCGTCAAGCTCGACGAGATCGCCTCCTTCATGGAGCAGCTCTGAGGGGTTTGAGGCTGCCTTGCGATGAAGACGGGAATCGTTGAAACGCCCAGGGAGGTTACTGGCTGATGGCTGCAGCACCACAGACAAAAGCTATTCTCTTCGATTTCGGGGGAACCCTCGATGCCGACGGAGTCGCCTGGAAAGATAGGTTCTATCCGCTCTATCTCGCTGAGCATGTGGCGGCAGACAGGGATCGATACGATCAAGCCTACTATGTTGGCGATGATGCTCTGGTGGCGCGAGGATTCTCGGACTACTCGTTTCGAGAGAGCCTGCTGTTTCAGATTACGGGTGTGCTGGAGGCGTTGAATGTGGCTGACGCGAGGGTCGCGTCGCGTCTATGCGACAGGTTTCTTCAGGACTCGCTGGATAAGATTCGTTCTAACCTTACGATCCTGCGGGAGCTGTCAGCACGATTTCGGCTCGGCATCATCTCGAACTTCTATGGCAATCTCGAACGCGTCTGCCTCGAGAGCGGACTCACTCCGCTCATGAGTGTAATGGTTGATTCGGCGCGCGTCGGGTTCACCAAGCCGGACCCTAGGATCTTTCAGGTCGCGCTGACGCAGTTACAACTCGACCCGCGAGAGGCGATATTCGTCGGCGACTCATTATCTCGCGACATGGAGGGGGCGAAACGGCTCGGGATGCCCCATATCTGGCTGGTCCCAGACCACTCTGGTACTTCCGTGCCCTGTTGTCCGGGTGACCCCATGATCAGGTCGTTAGCAGATCTTCGAGAGGCGCTCCTGTGAAGCAATATGCCATGCGCCGGCACCACGCACCCCCTCCCCAACCCTCCCCCCTCGGAGGGGGAGGGGAAGGGTGGGGGGGACTTTCGGGAAAACTCCTTATGGGGGGCATTATTGCGGCAGGGGAAGGCGCTAGGTTGAAGCGGGACGGCTTGAGGATGCCGAAGGCGATGGTGCCGGTCGCAGGCGTTCCGTTAATCGAGCGAGTGATAAGCAATTTCGTGAAGGTCGGCATCACACAGCTACGGATTATCTTCAACGAGGACGACCGGGAGTGTGCCACATTCATCCAGGAACGCTTCCCAAATCTCGACGTTCGTTGCATCGTGAAAACTACACGCTCATCGTACGAAAGCTTCTGGGAGGTTGGTGGGCAATCTGGTCCAGATCCAATCCTCATGTCTACCGTGGACTGGATCTGTCCGGAACCGGCATTCCGCCGGTTCGTCGATCAGGCCCGGCGCTGCAGTCAGACTTCCGTCGTTTTGGCCGTGACGCCGTTCGTAGCCGACGAGAAGCCCCTCTGGGTGACCCTCGATCCTTCCGGGCGCGTAACGGGAATAGGGGGCGACTCGGGTGACGTCGTAACCGCCGGGCTCTACCTTGTACCCGGCTCCATCTTTGCCCAAGCCCCTCACCCGTCTACGATCGGCCGGCTTCGCGACTTCCTGGCCTGGATGGTTGATCGCGGGATCCCGGTCCATGGGGTGATCATTGACCAGGTCATCGACGTCGATCGCGCCGAGGATCTTCATCTGGCCGAAACCCTTGTACAAGAACATGAAAAGACAGGGTCTACCCTCTACCCTACACCCTGCTTTAAAAGCGGAGGCAGCACCTCATGATGCCGCATCTTTGGGGAATTTATCGTGAACAGCAGCACTCGCCGGGCCGGGAATTCGATGATGCTGAGATCCTGAGGCTCGTGGCCAAACATGTCGAAGCGGCTGGCTACCAGGTACACCTCAAGACGCCGGAGCAACTCGGAGCGGTAAAACCTGCCGGGACAGACGACCCTTCGACTGGGCTCAGGCCGGACCCTTTGCCGTCGCTTGTATTTTTAATGTGCGAGCGGGCAGAAACCTTGAGTTCCCTTGAGCCGATTGAGATGCAAGCCATCCCACATGTCAATCCTCTGCAGGCTGTGCTGAACACCTATCGGGACCGAATGATCCCGCTCCTCGCCGCCTCAGCGATTCCGATCCCAAGGAGCCAGATCATTTCGAGTAACTCGTCCGACCCTAGTCATCCTTCGCCACAGCTTCCGACAGGCCCTTTTCCGATCTGGATCAAGCGAGCCGATGTCCACAATACCCAATCCGGGGATGTCGAGCTCGTGTCGTCTCCGGAGGATCTCCGGGTGGCTCTGGTAGCGCTCCACGGCAGGGGAATCTCCCACGTGGTACTGCAGCAGCACGTTCCGGGAGATTTGATCAAGTTCTACGGGATCGGGAGGCCACTTGCGGGCCGTTGGAAGGACGCATGGTTTAAGTGGTTCTACCACCGGGATCAGGAGCTGGCTCGGTATCCTTTTTCGGAGGAGGCATTACAGACCCTCACCCAGCGGGCGGCTTCCACCATCGGTCTTGAGGTGTACGGAGGTGATGCCATCATCACACCTGCCGGGGAGATCTTCCTCATCGACATCAATGCCTGGCCTTCATTTGCGTTGTTTCGCGAGGAAGCTGCTCCTCAGATCGCCACGTGGCTGTTGCATCGCCTCAGACAGGGAGCACTCCTATGAAGCGAAATATTCCTGGAAAGCGGTCGAAGGCGATCGTCACCCGTGAGACACGCCACATGGCGCCGGGCTTACAGTCGATTGCGCTGTATTCGGGGCTGGCGATGGCCAGCGGTCAAGGGTGTACGCTGATCGATGAGGACGGCAACCGGTATCTCGATTTTATGGCTGGGATCGGTGTGGGGAGCATCGGGCATACGCACCCTCATTACGTCGAGGCGATGAAGGCCCAGCTCGAGCGGCTCACGTTCGGTAGCTTCACCACCGAGAACCGGGCCCGGTTTCTTGCGCTGTTAGCATCGGTCACGCCGAAAGGGCTCAAGCGGATCCAGATGTATTCCAGTGGGGCGGAGGCGGTAGAGGCTGCCTTCCGACTCGCCAAGTCTGCGACGAAGAAGTTCGAGTTTGTCGGGTTCTGGGGCGGGTTCCACGGTAAGACCGGCGGGGTCCTTGGGCTGCTGGGGGATGACTTTAAGAAGCAGATGGGGCCTTTCATGCCTGGTCTCTACAGCGCCCCGTATGCCAACTGTTATCGCTGTCCCTTGAAGCTCCGTTATCCCGACTGCGGTATCGCCTGCGCAGATTTCCTGCGCCAGGTGATCCAGTGCCAGACCCAGGGCGAGATCGCCGCGATCATCGTGGAACCGATCCAGGGGACTGCCGGAAATGTGATTCCGCCCCCAGGGTTCTTGAGCGCGGTGCAGGCGATTGCCAAGGAGTGTGGCGCCCTGCTGATCGCCGACGAGATGCTCACAGGCTTCGGCCGCACCGGATCGATGTGGGGGTGCGATCACGAGCCGATTGTACCGGACGTGATGACAGTCGGTAAGGGGATGGGTGGCGGGTTCCCTGTCAGCGGGGTAATTTCGACACAAGAGCTGATGGCGAGCAAGCCCTTTGGCAATCCGAGCGGAAGCTCCTCAAGCTATGGAGGCAATCCGCTTGCCGCAACAGCCGGGCTGGCTACCCTCGAGGTGATCGTTAAGGATCGGCTTGTGGCGAATGCCAAGCATGTCGGTGCGGTCATGCTGAAACGGCTGGAAGAGATGAAGGAGAAATACCCGTTTGTGGGCGACGTGCGGGGCAGAGGGCTCTTGCTGGGGATCGAACTGGTCAAGGATCGGCAGACTAAGGAACCACTGTCGAAGCCAATTACGCAAAGGTTGTTTCAAGCCTGCCTCCGAAGGGGGCTGCTCGCCATGTGCTATTCCTACAATATCCGGATCAATCCGCCGCTTCTCGTCACCGAGGCGCAGGCATTGGAAGGCTTGGCTATCCTCGATGAGGCCTTTGCCGAGCTAGAGAAGACAGGGTATAGGGGATAGGGTGGAGGGTAAAGAGGACAGGGTTTAGGGTATAGGGTTGAGGGTTGAGGGGTTAGACCGCCCTATGGCTTTTCCCTCTACCCTATCCCCTATACCCTAAACCCTGCATTTGATGATGTTGAGAGGCGCCATCATCGGTCTGGGAAATGTGGCGGTAAATGGGCATCTGCCAGGATGGGAGGGGTGCGAGCGGGCCCAGATCGTTGCCGCCGCTGATGCCCTCGAATCTCGGCTCGTTGAGGCCCGATGGCGTCTTCCAGGGGCCAGGCTCTACACCGAGGTCGAGGCGCTGCTTACCTCCGAGCCCCTCGACTTCCTCGATATCTGCACGCCCCCTGGAACCCACGCATCTCTCACCCGGATGGCGCTGCACCGGGGACTCCATGTCTTATGTGAGAAGCCTCTCGTGCTCTCTCCCGATGAGCTGCGACTCGTGAGGCGTGCTCAAGTAGAAAGTGGGCGAGTCCTGCATACCGTTCATAACTGGCTGTACGCGCCGATCATCAAAAAGGCAACGGATTTAATCCTGGAGGGGCAGATCGGGACAGTGCGGTACATAAACTGGCAGGTGCTCCGTCGTGAACCGTCAATCTCGGTTGGGCCTGTCCTGAGCTCCGTCGAAGCCTGCCCGGAGACAAGTAGAGGGAGAGTATCGCACGATCCCCGATCGGCGTCGAGGATAGGCAACTGGAGACTCGATCCGGCTATGGCGGGTGGCGGAATCCTGCTTGACCACGGTTGGCACGCCCTGTACATCATCCTGCGCTGGCTGTGTCAAGATCCGAGGACGATCTCCGCCACGCTCGAGAAGCGAGCGCATCCGGAATGGCCCGTTGAGGATACAGCGACCGTCCAGGTGAACTTTCCCGAGGCAGTAGCCGATATCTTTCTGACGTGGGATGCGTCTTCACGGGGCAATAGCGCTGTGATCGAGGGGACCTGTGGGGCCATCCGGGTCGATGACGACATCCTGCTCCTGACAGGTAAGAGTGGTGAGCAGAGCTGGAAATTCGAACAGTCGCTCTCGCAGGGCTCCCACCATCCGGAGTGGTTCTGCCAGGTGAGGGACGATTTTCTGCAGGAGATTTCGGGCGCTGAGCGGAGCGGAGAGAATCTCGCCACGGCTTCGCGTTGCGCGCAACTTCTGCACCTCGCCAAGGAATCTCACGCCATAGGGGGCCGGCATTTGTCCGTGTAGGGGCAGGGCTTGCCCTGCCCAGAGGGCGCAGCAAGCAGCGCCCCTACATTGCGTGTGAACGTATGGTCATGAAGGGAACGACGGCCCTGATCATGATGACGAAGGATTCGGGAGAGATCTCTCCGGACACCGTTGTGGCTGGCATCCCGTTGCTTCGGCGCATTGTCATGGCCGCCTCCCGCGCGGGCTGCCATGAGATTCTGGTACTGGATACCGGCTGGCCCGGGCTCATGAAGCTATTGACAGGAACGCGGGCCGTGCTGCTTCCTCCAGATAAGCTTACCGATTACCCGCACTCCAGCCGTATCCTGGTGCTCGCCGGGAACCTCCTCCCCCGCCCCTCGCTGCTCACGCATCTCACCGAGATGCCGTTACGCGCTGAGACGATGCATGTCCCAGTCAGCGGGATCGCTGCCGTTGAGACGGCTGACCCCAAGGCTATGCTGTCAATGATTGGGCGTGCTGGCGATGATCTGTCTGTATTCTCCGGACTGGAGCGGACCTATCAAAGAGCGGGCACCCTCATAGATGGCGCTGGCTGGGTCCGGGTCTCGAACCGGGCGGATCTTCGTCATGCCGAGCGGTGGCTCCTGCGCGGTCTGGTCAAAGACACGGAAGGTTTCATGTCGAGGCATTTCGAGCGGAAGATCTCACTGGCAGTCACCCGGTGCCTCGTGCGCACGGACATCACCCCGAACCAGATGACAGCCGTGAGCGTGGCGATAGGTCTATTGGGGGCCCTGTTCTTCCTCTCGTCCATGCCCGCGTATCAACTGACCGGCGCGCTCCTGTTTCTCTTGCATTCGATCCTGGACGGCTGCGATGGGGAGATCGCCAGGCTCAAGTATCTGGAGTCTCGCCTGGGAGGCATCCTGGACTTTTGGGGAGATAATGTTGTACACTCGGCAGTCTTTGTATGCATCGGTCTGGGATGGCAGATGGCCATCAAGGCTCCCGTCCCCTTGGTCTTAGCGGGTTCCGCGGTGATAGGCACCCTCCTGTCGGCCGGTTTCGTCTACCGACAGACCATGCGTAACAAGGTTTCCGAGGGGCCGCTCTTTACCTCCATCACCAACTCAGAAGCCCCATCCCGCCTTACCACCCTTGCCGATTCCCTCGCAAGGCGGGATTTCATCTACCTTGTCGTCATCCTATCGGCATTAGGAAAGGCTCATTGGTTTTTGGTACTGGCCGCCTTCGGTGCGCCGCTCTTTTTCTTCATATTGCTGTGGACCTCACGCAGGGAAAGGGTAAAGGCATGAGCGAAAAGAGTTCTCTCTATCCAGAACTAACCAGGGCGATTAAACCGGCCACAGGTACGCTTGGGGTGCTGCTCCCGGGGTTGGGGGCGGTGGCCACCACCCTGATCGCAGGAGTCCACCTGATCAACAAAGGGCTTGCCCAACCGCACGGTTCCCTCACGCAGATGCAGCGGATGCGCCTGGGCAAGCGGACCAACCCTCGGTTTGCCCTGATCAAGGAGGTGGTCCCCCTCACCGATCTTAACGATCTGGTCTTCGGTGGCTGGGACATCTTTCCTGAGAACGCCTATCAGATTGCGTGCCATGCCGGGGTTCTGTCCAGGGAGTTGCTGGACCAGGTCAAAGACCAACTGGAGTCTGTCAGACCGTGGCCGGCGGTCTTCGAGCAGGCCTATGTGCGGAGGTTGTCTGGACCGCACCTCAAAGCCGGCCCGAGCAAGAAGCACCTTGCGGATATGCTGATTGAAGATATCGAGGCATTCCGTCGGAGAGAGGGGATAGAGCGGGTCGTGATGGTCTGGTGTGGATCAACAGAGGTCTTCATGCAGCCGTCCCCCGTACACGAGACGATCGAGGCCTTTGAAGCTGGCCTCAAGGCGAACGCCCCGGAAATCTCCCCGTGTATGATCTATGCCTATGCCGCTATCTCGGCTGGTGTACCCTTTGCGAATGGCTCACCCAATCTGGCCGTGGATATCCCGGCGCTGGTAGAGTACGCTCGCACAAGGCGCGTCCCGATCGCCGGGAAGGACTTCAAGACGGGACAGACCTTTCTGAAGACCGTGGTCGCGCCAGGGCTGAAGGCCAAGATGCTGGGGCTGACCGGCTGGTTTTCCACCAACATCCTGGGGAACCGGGACGGTGAGGTGCTGGATGATCAGGGATCGTTTAGAACCAAGGAGGTGAGCAAGAGCTCGGTGCTTGGCGCGATCCTGCAGCCGGAGCTCTATCCGGACCTGTATGGCCAGGTGTTCCACAAGGTCCGAATTGAGTATTATCCGCCGCGGGGCGATGCCAAAGAGGGGTGGGATAACATTGACATCTTTGGCTGGCTCGGTCAGCCGATGCAGATCAAGATCAACTTCCTCTGTCGGGACTCCATCCTGGCAGCGCCGGTAGCTCTGGACCTCACGCTGTTTCTGGACTTGGCCCAACGGGCCGGATTATCTGGCATTCAGGAGTGGCTCTCGTTCTACTTCAAGTCTCCGATGGCCAGAGCGGACCTGCAGCCGGAGCATGACCTGTTCATCCAACATCTGAAGCTGACCAACACCTTGCGCATCCTGGTTGGGGAAGAGGTGCTCGACCACTCCGGGCTCGATTATTACGAATCCGGGGATGCCTATCGAGCCGGCATGGGCGGGGCTTGAGCCCGTAGTCGTGTAGGGGCAGGGCTTGCCCTGCCCAGATGGGCGCAGCAAGCAGCGCCCCTACACTTCGAAGGGGCGGCGGGGCTACATCGACCCCTTCTTTGCTGTCGATCCCAAACCCTCCGCCTCCCGCTTGAGGCGCATCTTCTTGACGAGCTCTTCGTACGACTTGTCTCGGATGATCTTATCAAACTGGGTGCGGTAATTTCCCACGATGCTCACCTCGTCGATCACCACATCGTAGGGAACCCAAGCGTTGCCTCGACGAAGGAGGGCGAAGTCAACAAAGGTCGGCTCATTCCGTTTCGAGAGGAACTTTGTGTTGACGATGGTGTCCCGCCCATCGATCTTCTCCGAGAGGTAGGTTACCTGCTGGTCGCCGAGATGATCGACCACTAACGTGGTATAAGACTCTACGAACAGGTCCCCGAACAGTTCAACGAAATCCTTTCGCTGCTCAACTGATCTCTTTGTCCAGTGGCTGGCCAGAGAGCGGCGTGCCATCTCCTGCAGGTCGAACCAGCGTACAATCCGCTCCTTGACCATCGACTTCCGCACCTCTTCCCTTGTCTTCTCCTGTAAGGCCGGGTCCTTCACGATGCCAGTAAGGTGATCCAACTCAGTCTTCACCTGATCGGTTGTTTCGCTCGCTAAGGCGAAAGTCACAAAGATCAGCAACACCAGGGCTATGGCTCCACTGAACACTCCCGTTCGTACGGTTAACCTCATTGAGCCTGACATATCACTTCTCCTTTGTTGAATACTGTTTCTCGTTCCATGTTCCAAGCTCCCGGTTCAACGCGTCCAGGGGCGCTTTCAATCCGGGACCTGGAATTCAGAGCTCTGGATCGCGCTTTTTAGTGGCCGTCTTGCAACAACGGTCAGGAGGGCCGGCAACACGATCACAGAGACTACCAGGACGGCCCCGACGCCCAGCGTCACCAGGAGACCGATGCTGGATGCGCCGCGGTGATGAGCAATCATCAAGCTGCCGAAGCCAACCATAGTTGTCAGGGACGAGAGCACCACACCTTTCCCGATGCTCCTTGGCAGTACGGCGGCCTCCGCCTCCTCCCGGAAGCGGTGGATGATCAACAGACCGTTCTCCACTCCGGGCGCTACGAGCAGCGGGATGATGATCAAGTTGGCCAGGTTGAACTTCAACTCAAACACGTACATCAGGCCTGCGGTCCAGACAGCTCCAACCAGAAGCGGGACCTTAGCCAGAAGAAAATAGCGCAAGTCGCGCAGGTTCAGCAAGAACAACACAGCAACCCCGATCAGGGCATAGATCCCCACCTGCTGATACCCTCGCTTCATCGCGGTGATGATCTCGTACCCCTTTACCGGATCGCCGACGGCGTCAGGATCAACCTTTCTGAGGTCACCCACGAATACGGCCTGAGAGGCGAGTTCCCACGGATCGCCTCGCGGGTACACTCGGAGCAGATACGAACCGTCCTGCCCCACGAACTGCTTTTTCAGATCGCTTGGCAGATCATCGAGCCGGACCGGACCGGAAGCTACTGCCCTGGCGAGGAGTGATACCTTGTCATGGAAATCCTGAAACAGTTTGGCCTGAAAGGTGGAAAGCCTCTGACGGATCTCTTCGTGGTCGCGCTGCCGGAGCAGCCGCTCGAACTGATCGATCAGGCTTCGTACCCGTGTCATCGATTCCAGAGGCGGCTTGTCCGCCCCGGTCCACTTCTTGGCGTCATCAGCCGTCAGCATCTTCGCCTTGATCCGCTGCAGTGTGTCCAGCAACTCATCCAGATCAACAGGGGCCGGTGGTGGAAGTTGCGCGAGATTCACCCCAACCAGGATGGGGCTGAGCTCGCGAGCCAACTGCAGCTTTCGTTCCTGATCCTTTGGGATGACCATCGCGATGCTCTCCACTTCGCTCACAGAAGGAAGGGCCTCGAGGGCCAAACTCTTCTCTCTCACCTCTTCGAGGCTCTTGGCCAGGATCACCCCGTAGGAGATCGAGCGCTCGGATTGCCGGATGATCTTCAGTTCCCAGGTCACCGACTCGGTCCCTTCCGCCTGAAGGCGGAGGACGTTCCCGTCGAATTCCAGACTGCTCACTGCATACAGGGCGGCCAGCGTTCCGACCGCGGACAGCGCAAGGACGGCACGAGGCCACCGATAGCAGAATTCCAGAAAATCTGGAGGTCTGGGCAATAGCCTGCGTGACGCACACGCGTCCCCGGCCCTCCCTTCGACGGAACTTACGATAGGTCGCCTGTCCCACAATATAAGCAGCGGTGGCAGGACCACGAAGGTTGAAATCAGCGTAAACAGCAGGCCACACCCGGTGATCACGCCCAACTCCTGTAATACGCCAATCCCCGTGAGGATAAGAGTAAAAAGAGCCACAGAGGTTGTCAGCGCAGCATGGAGGATGCCTGGACCAGCGCCCTCGAAGGCCTGCTCCAACGCCTGCCGGATGGAATGGCCGGCGGCTCGCTCCTCTTCGTACCGGGCCAGGAGATGGATCCCGTAGTCCATTCCGATCCCGATCAGCAGTGGCGCTAAGACCATCGACAGCATGTTCAGATGGCCAACTGTGACGGCGGCAAACCCGAACGCCCAGCAGACACCCATGACGAGGGCGAGGATCCCCATCAGGGGTCTTGCCACACTGCGAAAGGTCACCACCACCAGCAGGGCCACGCCGAGGAGTGAGATGGCGGTCATCAGGCCGGAATCGCGCTGAGCGGCGGTGACCTCATCATACTCGAGGGCCGGACTCCCGGTTACGCCGGCCTTGACTTCGGGATACTGTGACTGCAGCAACCTAATCTCTTTGCGGATCCCTTTGATCGGTCGCTCGAACTTGAGCAAGTTCGTGGTGTCCGCCTTCACGTCGGCCAGGACGAACAGGAACTGCTTGTCGTTGGACCATAGGTACCCTTCCCGATCGCCATTCTCGTTGGCCTCGACGAAGAACTGACTCCATGGTGACGTGTAGGTGCGTGGGGCAGCGGCCCAGGCGTTCAGTTGCGTAAGCAGTTTCAGGAGCGGGGCCAGTTCAACGGGACGCTTGACCTCACCCTCCTGCTCTTCCAGAAAGCCGGTGAACAGGTGACCCACCAGGGCGGAGCTGATCTCTCGACGGGTGATCTGGAACAGGCGATTTAAGCCCGGCTCGGCAGACAGCTCCTCCAGCATTGCGCGATGCTCATGGAGCTTCCCCTTCAGGTCAGCCAGCGCTTCGGGGGAAAGGTACATGAGGAATCGGTCCTCCAATGACCGGAGGTCGAAGCGGTAAATGACCTCTTCGATATCCGTGGCCATAGCCTTCAGCCGAAGGGCGAGTGCGCCGGCAAAGCGCTTGGCCTGTTCCCGATTCTTGGCCTCAATGACGATGACCGCCCTGTCCGGATCGCCAAACGCCCGGTTGTATTGTTCTTGAACCTGGCCCATCCTCCCGTTGAGGGAAGACAGCGCATCATGTGTGGAGGTGAAACGCAGCCGCTGGATCGCTATCAGGACTGACAGGATGGACAAGATCGCCGCCAGGACCAGTGCAGTCCGCGGATAGCTGAGGACCGTGGCAGAGAGCAGTTTTCGGATCGTCATCGATTAGACCTTAAGTAGAGTTCAACCATTCGCTTCTTATAACTACAAGGTGTTTAGGCTGAAGGCTGAAGCTTCTAATTATCTCGTCAGGCACGAATCGAGCCATTCATAGCCTCCTCGGGGTTTTGTATGACCACGCATGACTTACCCCTAAAAGCCTTCAGCCTTCAGCCTATCCACCTGAGTAGTTACCCTGACTTATAATATCCGCTTGGCCATCTCCTCTTCGCGCAAGACACGCCGGAGTACCTTGCCTATGAGGGTTTTTGGTAGCTCCAGCCTGAACTCTACCAGGGTGGGAACCTTGTGTTTTGCCATCCTCTGTTTGCAAAAGTCGATGATCTCCTGCTCGGTGGCGTGCTCCCCTGCTTTCAGGACAACATAGATCTTTACCGTTTCTCCACGGTATGGGTCAGGCAGGCCAACCGCCACGGCCTCTTTGACCTTTGGATGCTCATACAGGGGTTCTTCAACCTCCCGAGGATAGACATTAAAGCCGCCTGCGATGATCATCTCTTTTTTGCGGTCTACGATGGTGAAGTAGCCCTGTTCATCCATGTATCCGATGTCGCCGGTGTACAACCATCCATCCCGTAATACCATGGCGGTCTCGCCCGGCTGATTCCAATACCCTGCCATCACCTGGGGCCCCTTGACCGTCACCTCACCGATCTCCCTTGGCGGCAGCGAGCGCTCGCCGCTCTCCAGATCGACAATCCTGGCGTCGGTATCTGGGAGCGGCAGACCGATCGTCCCGGCCCTCCTGGCGCCAAAGAGTGGGTTCGCGTGCGTGACCGGAGAGGTCTCGGTGAGGCCGTACCCCTCCACAAGGCGAGCGCCGGTCAACGCCTCGAACCTAGTTTGCACCTCGACCGGTAGTGGCGCGGCCCCACTCAAGCAGGCCTTGATCGAACGGAGGTCGTACCTGCCCACCTCCGGGTAATTATTGATGGCGACGTACATCGTCGGAACACCGGGGAAGAGGGTGGGGCGATATTTGGAGATCGTCTCCAGGACTTCCTGCACCTTGAATTGCGGCAAGAGTACCATCGTATGCCCCAGCGAGATACAGAGATTCATCACGACCGTCATCCCATAGATGTGAAAGAAGGGGATCGCCCCAAGGAAGATCTCGACCCCGTCGTTCTTCCCTTCGACGGGACTCAGGACAGGCTTCACCAGCCACGCGCCCGCCTGCATCGTGTTGGCCACCAGATTCCTGTGCGTGAGCACGGCCCCCTTGGACAAGCCTGTCGTACCGCCGGTGTACTGCAGTAGCGCTGGGTCATCCGGGCCGACTGTGGTGGCGGGAGGCTTCGCAGGAGCGGAGCCCAGCATCTCCGAGAACCACTCCGTCCCCGGTCCTCGTTCCACTGCAGGTCGGTGCCCCTGCCGCTTCTCCTTCAGGAGGGTGAAGAGCAACCGGAGCAAGGGCGGGAAGTACTCTTTGATATTCGTGACGATGATCCGCTTGAGGCCGGTCTTTGGGGCGACCTCTTTGACAAGCGGGTAGAGCTTCGACAACACGACGATGGTCTCGGCGCCGGAATCGTTGAGTTGGTGCTCAAGCTCTCGTGTGGAGTAGAGCGGGCTGGTCGAGACCGCGAGACCTCCAGCGCGCAGCGTGCCGTAGTAGGCGATAACCATCTGAGGACAGTTCGGGAGAAAGAGCGAGACTCTATCGCCCTTCGCCAGTCCGCGGTCTGCGAGGGCGGCAGCAAACCGTGTGACGGCCTCGTCCAGGGCACGATAGGTGAGCCTCTTGCCATAGAAGATGATCGCGTCCCGATCCGGGTACTTCTGGGCGGAGGCGAAGAGGAAGTGGTGGAGCGGGATATCCGGATACTCGAGGCGCGTTGGAACCCATTGGTCATAGTGGGCGAACCAGGGTCGGTCAAGGCCTTGGTGTGTGGCAGCAACTGTATCCGCCATTCCGCGCTCCTTCAACTTCCAGCGACCTCTTCTCCCGCTGACGAGATGGCCCCGCCTACGACACGACGCCCCTGAATGGCAGGTGAGGCCTTATCCTGCTGGGCGCGCGCGGCTCGCTCAAGACCTGACGCAACAGGTCTGGGCTGTCGGTGATGATCCCGTCTACCCCGAGATCGATAAAGTGGCGCATCTGAGCAGGCTCATTTACCACCCAGACAACAAGCTGAAGCCCGGCGGCGCGGCAGGCGTCGACCTCTGTTTTCGTGACAAGGCTGCACTCGAGGGCCATGGCATCTGTCTTGCTGGGGCCGGCCACGGCCGACATCGACATGGGCCGTCCCACGAGTAAAGCGCCGGTTCGAAGGCAGGGCTCCAGCTCCTTCATCCGCAGTAGCGCATGATGATCGAAGGACGCGACAGCTACCCGTGAGACGACCTGATGCTCACGCAGGGCCGACACCACCTTCTCCTCAATGCCACGAAAGAAGGCCGAACCTGCCTTGATCTCAAGCGCGAGCGGGATCGTTCCGGAGAAACGATCGAGAACTTCAGCGAGGGTTGGGATGCGCTGACCGGCAAAGCTCTCGCCAAACCAGCGACCGGCATCCAGCCGCTTGAGCTCCTGCAGGCTACGCGCATGGACCGGTCCCTCACCATCGGTGGTCCGATCAAGCGTGGTATCGTGAATGACGACCAGCTCGCCATCCCGGCTGACGTGAAGGTCCAACTCGATGGCGTCGGCCCCCAATTCGACCGCCATTGCAAAGGCCGCCATCGTATTCTCTGGCGCAAGCGCCGAGGCCCCTCGATGCGCGATATTCAGCGTCATGGTACTCCTCCTGACCTTACGTTCCACCCATCTGCCGGTTTGTCCTTTGACTACTACACTACCAGGACCAGCTTACCGAACAGCTTGCGGTCCTCCATCGCGCGTTGCGCCTCCGTAGCGTCTTTGAGTGGGAACATGCGATCCACTACCGGCTTAAGCGTTCCGCGCTCTATCTCCCGCACGATCTGCAGCAGGTCGGCCTTCGGTCCCATGAAGCCGCCCATGATCGACGCCTGCCGCATGAAGAGGTACCGGATATCGGTCTGAGCCAGGTGGCCGGCTGTCGCGCCGCAGGTCACCAGGCGACCCCCAGTGGCCAGGGCCGGAATCAGCTTCTCGAACACAGCGCCCCCCACATGCTCGAAGATCACGTCCGCCCCTCGCTTGGCCGTAAGGCGTCGCACCTCGGCGACCAGATCCTGGCTGACATAGTTGATCCCATTATCCGCGCTAAGCGCCTTGGCCTTATCAAGCTTCTCGTCGCTGCCGGCGGCGGCGATGACGCGAGCGCCGAACAGCTTAGCGATCTGGATGGCGGCGCTTCCAACCCCGCTCCCCGCTCCCATCACCAACACCTCATCACCCCTTTTCACGTGTGCGAGATTCACCAGCATGTTCCAGGCGGTGAGAAACGTGAGCGGGAACGCCGCCGCAGCCTCGAAGGACATGCCTTCCGGCATCGGCAGGATGTTGACCTCCTGGACCTTCACGTACTCCGCGTATCCACCGTCTATCCGGTAGCCGCCGATAATTTGGTAGGAGTGGCAGAGATTGTCGTGGCCGGACAGACAGCGGACGCACTGGCCACAGCTCACCCCAGGCGAGACGACCACCCGTTGACCGGGCGTAATGCGGGTCACGATGCTTCCCACCGAGGCCACCTCGCCGGCGATGTCAGAACCACAGATGTGGGGCAGGGGGATCGTGATCCCAAGCATCCCTTTTCGGCACCAGAGATCCAGGTGATTCAAGGCGCAGGCCTTCACCTTCACCAGCACCTCATGCGGGGCAATGATGGGATCGGGGACATCCTCGTACCTGAGGACCTCCGGCCCTCCGTGCTCGTAGAATCGAACCGCTTTCACGTAGCAGCCTCCTTCTTGGGTAGAGTGGGGCCTTGCCTCTCTTGATACCCGGAACCTGGAATCCGGGGCATAACTACTCAGGTGTTTTAGGCTGTAGACTGAAGGCTGTTAGTCGTTACGCATGGACCGAATCAAGACGCCCAGAACCTTTTCGGTCTCCATCGTTGTCGCGTCGTATTCGGAAAATGCCCGGCTCATCCGTGCGTGTTCCTACAGTCTAACAGCCTACAGTCTATCAGCCTAAGTAGTTACTCTAGACAACCTAATCGATGCGATAGTGGCAGCCCAGGCTTTGGCGGCATTCCATAGCAGCCAGCAGGATGGCCAGCGCGGTCTGAATGCCGTTACGAAGGCCCACCATTGCGTCAGTCACCTCGGCTTTTTCGTAGAACCTCAAGATTTCAAGGTGGAGCTCTCGCAGGATCTCGTGGGCTCGGTTCAGCCGTTTTTCGCTGCGAACGAGGCCCACGTAATTCCACATGGTCTGTTGGATGCTGAGCCAGTCCTGTGCGATCAGCGCCGGATCAACCGGCTCACGCTCATACCGCCAGGGCGCAATCTGGGGAAAATAATACTCATCACCCCGCGCGATGAACGCTGCGGCCTGAGCGCCTGCCCGGGTTCCCCACACCAGGCATTCCAACAAGGACGTACTGGCCAGGCGATTGGCGCCATGTAACCCCGAACAGGCGACCTCACCAACGGCGCGCAGACGATGCATACTTGATCGTCCCCACTCATCAACGGCAATGCCGCCGCAACTGTAGTGCGCGGCCGGGACGACGGGGATGGATTCCTTGGTCATGTCAATTCCGTACTTCAAGCAGTGCGCATAAATCCCCGGAAACCGCTCGCGGACCTGATCAGCCGGTTTGTGGGAGATATCGAGATATGCGCACGGCTCGCCCGATTCCAACATCATCTGGTGAATCCCCCGCGCGACAACATCCCGCGGGGCCAGTGATCCATCGGGATGATAATCGGTCATAAATTCCCGGCCCTTCCCGTCCACCAGACGGGCCCCTTCCCCCCGCATCGCTTCAGAGATGAGGAATCGGCCGCTGGGATGGAAGAACGTTGTGGGGTGGAACTGGACGTACTGCATATTAATGCAACGGGTGCCGGCCCGGTAGGCCATCGCAATGCCATCGCCGCGAGTGCCGGCAGGATTGGTGGTATGCAGAAAGACGCGACCCAGCCCTCCCGTCGCCAGGATCGTTTCCTTCGCGAGGATGGGAAAGATCTCTCCGCTCGCCTGGTCCAGTACATACGCCCCAATGCACGTCGGAGGTTTATAGACATCAAGCGGTTCGACCGAATGGTGAGAAATCGTGAGCAGATCAACTGCGGTGGCCGCGCAGCGCAGCTTGACCTTTGGATATGAGGCCATCTTTTCGATGAATGCGCGCTGGATTGCCGATCCGGTCCGATCTTTCTGATGCAGGATACGTGGAAGCGAATGTGCGGCCTCGGCAGTCAGATCCCATCGGGTTGAATCTTCGGAGGATTCGTCGAACGGAACCCCAAGCTCATCGATGAGGATGGCCTTCACCAGCCTAGGGCCCTCACGACTGACCAGCGACGCTGCCTCGGGTGAACTCAGGCCTGCGCCAGCGGCAACAATGTCGGCCACCAGCTTTTGAGGGGAGTCGTCTGCCCCCTGATAGATGATCCCCCCTTGGGCCCAGAAGGTACTGCTCTCCTCCGGGTGAGGCGATCTCGTGAGCAGCGTGACCTCAGCGCCCTGTTTAGCCGCCGCCAGCGCCGCGGCATATCCTGCGAGGCCGCTGCCGATTATCAGGATATCCGTTTTCATGGCCGGTTTACGCGGGGTGAATTTTGAAACTCATGTCAACGGCTGAGGCGGCATGCGTCAAGGCTCCAACGGAGATCCAATCGACGCCGGCTTCCGCGAATGCCCGAACATTGTCGAGAGTCATTCCACCTGACGCTTCAACCACGATCTTGCTGCCGCCCTCGTGATCGCGCACGCACGTCACCGCCTGACGAACCATGTCCGGGTTCATGTTGTCAAGAAGAACGGCGTCAAGGTCATACTGGAGAGCCTCCTGCAACTCTTTGAGTGTGGTGACCTCGACCTCAAACCGGTGCGAACGGCTCTTATGTGGCCGTGCTGTTTCAATAGCCGTACGGATACCGCCCGCCAGCCTGATGTGGTTATCTTTGATCAAGACCGCATCATCAAGCCCAAAGCGGTGGTTGATCCCGCCGCCGACGGTCACCGCGTACTTCTCAAACATCCGCAGCCCTGGCGTAGTTTTTCGTGTGTCGAGAATTTTCGCCTGCGTTCCGCGGACAGCCTCAACGAAGCGTCTTGTCAGCGTAGCAATTCCGCAGAGTCGCTGGAGCAGATTTGTGGCCACGCGCTCGCCAGTCAGCAGCGCCCTGGCCTGACCCCGAACAGATGCTGCCAGATCGCCTTCGCGCAGCTCATCACCATCACGATGCCGGCTTGTAACGGCTAAGCCCTCATCCAAAAGGGTGAGGGCTTCGATAGCCAGATCGATCCCCGCCAGCACGAGAGGCGCCTTGGCCACAAAATGGCCAATCGCCTGTTGATCGGGCGGTATAATCGCGAGGGTTGTCACATCACCTTGTCCAATATCTTCCTGAAGGAACCTCTTGAGGGCTTCTCGGCGACTGGCCTGAACGAGGGAGAGGGGCATGGGAGTAAAGGAGAGAGTCCTAACTCATGTCCAGCATACGCTGGATTGGCCGTAGTGCAAGAAGTCGCAGCTCTTCATCCAGCGTAATTTCCGGCGCACGGTGTTTCATGCACAGGTAGAGCTTCTCCAGGCTATTGAGGCGCATATAAGGGCACTGGTTACAGGCACAATCCCCATCTGGAGGGGCTGGAATAAATGTCTTGTTGGGGCAGGTCTTCTCCATCTGGTGAATGATGCCGGGCTCGGTTGCGATGATGAATTCGGTATCCTCGCTTTGTTTCACATAATTCAGGATTCCGCTCGTTGATCCGATGTAGTCGGCATGCTGAAGCACACCGACCTCGCATTCTGGATGTGCCAGCACCTTGGCACAAGGATGATGTAGCATAAGCTGCACGAGCTTCTTTTCGGAAAACATCTCGTGCACCGCACAGGTACCAGGCCACAGCACCAGATTACGACCGGTCTTTTTGATAAGATAGCGACCTAAGTTCTGATCGGGCGCAAAAAGAATCGGCTGCTCCTTCGGGATCTGGTTGATGATCCTTTCTGCGTTGCTCGAGGTGCAGATGATGTCACTCATTGCTTTGATCTCAGCCGTACAATTGATGTAGCTGATGACGATGTGGTCCGGATATGTTTGCCGGAAGCGTCTGAAGAGAGGCGCCGGGCATCCTTCCGCCAGTGAGCAACCGGCCTCCAGGTCGGGAAGTAGCACCTGTTTTGAGGGATTCAGGATTTTTGCCGTTTCCGCCATAAAGTGGACGCCGGCAAAGACAATGACCTCCGCGCTCGTTTTTGCCGCTTGCTGGGAGAGTTGCAGGCTATCGCCGACGAAATCGGCGACATCCTGAACTTCAGAGTCCTGGTAGTAATGCGCGAGCACCACTGCATGTAAATCTTCTTTCAGTCGCTCGATCTCTCCTTCGAGATCAAGCATGGCACTCACCTCGGTTTCTTCAATAAGACCGCCGATTTTCATCTCCTGGCTCCGCGACTGCAATGTTTCGCCTGACATAAGAGTATACCACAGGCGGGGCACAATTCAGGAGGTAAGTTTCGAGCAGCTCTCGTTATGGAAACCGACCAGCTTCTGGCAATGAAGGCGAGGTAACTCCTCAGGTAGATAGACTGTAGGCTTTTAGACTGTAGGAACGCGCACAGATGAGCCAGGCGTTTTCTGAATGCGCTGCGAACATGATGGAGACCGAAAAGGTTCTGGGCGCCTTGATTCGGTCCATGCGTAACGACTAACAGCCTTCAGCCTACAGCCTAAACACCTTGTAGTTACAAGGCGAGTATCTTTCTTCGCGGGGAGTTGCGGGTTCTGTGCCGTTACGTGACGGACCGCAAAACCGCACTTCTTGCAATGCGTACAATAAACCAAGGCCAGTATCCAAGAGCGATGAGGTACTAAACTAAATTCGGACGCCAAGTGTCTCAGCATTGTTGACAGATTCTGAAGCCAACCGCATAGCAGGCAAACACTCTAACAAATCCGGCTGATGCCAGTGAAGCAAAAAATAGGGAACTCCCTGAGACGGTGTCTTCTCCATGTCAGGTCAGCAGAGCGAGAACCTCGTAGACGGCGAGACCAATTACAGGGGAAAAATCAGAAGACGATTGGGGTAGGATAGGGTAAGAGGAGAGCCCTCCGGGGGGTATCGGATAGGCTCTCCTCTTCAACCCAATGGACGCGACGTGCATGTTGGGGAATCGGTCGCCAACTGAACGACCCTTACTAACGATCATTAAAACAACGGTGATACTACAATTAGTTAAGCAACAAGCGTGCCACATCATATCTCGGTGGCTGAATCTATTGTGAGGTACACAATGAGGCGTAATCTTATTGATTTATTTGCCTGATATGGGATCTAGCGAGAAGGTGAAATCCGGCAGGCTCCAGAGAGGCATCAGTAAATAGTACCCAATCGAATACAACGTAGAATCAAAAGAGGTACGCAGAACGCAACTTTTTCGCTGCGTCAAGAGCGGTCTTTCTCGGTGAGGCTCGGGTCCGCCTTGATCTCAAGCAACCGGATAAGTTTGGCCAGGTAGGTGCGCTGGAGTCCAAGGATTTCTGCCGCCTTCGTCTGATTGCCGTGCGAGCGCTTGAGGGCGTCCTGAATCGCCCACCGCTTGAACTCTTTGACAGCCTCGTGGAACTCCTTTTCTCTAAATGTGTCGCGGCGCGGACCTGCGGTCACCTGGGGTGGGAGATCCTCGGGGCCGATCTGCTCCCCCGTACTCAAGACCATAGCTCGTTCGATGACGTTCTCCAGCTCGCGGACGTTTCCCGGCCAGTGATACGCGGTCAAGTCGTCTAGCGTGCCTGGGGCGAGTAGTTTCACGGGCTTCTTCAACTCGCCCGCATACTTTCGCAGGAAGTACTCGATCAAAACCGGGATATCCTCTTTTCGTTCTCTCAGCGGCGGTAGCTTCAGGCTGACGACGTTCAGTCGATAGTAGAGATCTTCGCGAAAGCGGCCCTCCCGCATAGCTCGTTCGAGGTCGCCATTGGTAGCGGCGATAATACGAATGTCGGTCCTGATCGTACGCGTTCCCCCAACCCGTTCAAACTCATGGTCTTGCAGGACCCGAAGCAGTTTCGTTTGGATGCTTGCCGGGACCTCCACGATTTCGTCGAGAAACACCGTGCCGCGATCCGCAATCTCGAACTTCCCCCTTTTGAGCTGATGGGCGCCTGTGAAGGCCCCTCTTTCGTGGCCGAAGAGCTCGCTTTCCAGTAACTGGTCCGGGATGGCCACGCAATTGACGACAGTGAATGGATAGTTGGCCCGAGGACTCCACCGGTGAATGCTTCTGGCCAAGACCTCTTTCCCTGTCCCGCTCTCGCCAAGGATCAGGATGGTTGAGCTGCTGCTGGCGGCGCGACGGGCAAGCTGCAGCAGGTTATTTATCGCTGGATTTTCCGTGACGACCTGGACGAGGCGACCTTCCATTTCTGTCTGCAAAAAGCGACTTTGTGCTCGCAGTGACTCCCGCTCGAATGCCTTACCCAGGACGATCTCCAGATGTTTTACATCGACCGGCTTGGTGATAAAGTCGTAGGCGCCCTCTTTCATGGCCTCTACCGCGGTCTCGATGGTTGCGTGCGCGGTGACAACGATCACCGTCGCTTCCAGCCCTTCGCGTTTCAATGATCTGAGAACGTCGATCCCTGACATCTTCGGCATCTGCAGATCAAGCAGGACAACTGCGGGCGTCTCCTGCCGGATTTGTTCCAGGGCCTCAGAGCCGCCGGACGCGACAAGAACCTGCACGTTCATCGCGCGCAACCGGCTCTGGAGAATCTTCCTGGCCGATGCATCATCGTCGACGATCAGAACTTTTGTGCTATATCCTGCCATGTCTCCTCCAGCAAAGAGTCCCTCCTGCACTCACCAGTAACCCCTGCCTGCCGGTTTCGACAGTCTCTTCCCAAGCGCGCTCGTGGACCGTCACTACTCAGGTAGATAAACTGTAGGCTTTTAGACTGTAGGAACGCGCCCTCCGAGACCAGACCAAGCTCAGAGCGTGTGAATTGGCCGACGAAGTGCGCCTTGATTCGGTCCATGCGCAATGACTAACAGCCTTCAGCCTACAGCCTAAACACCTGAGTAGTTACCATGGACCTATGAAGCGTCGAATCATCTCCAAGAGGTCCCGTGGCCGGAAGGGCTTTGCGATATAGGCGTTACACCCCGCCTCGATGGCCAGCCGGTCATCGCCGCTCAGAGCAAACGAGGTGATGGCGATGACCGGGATCTGGGCAAGCAAGGGATCCGCTCTGATCCTGCGAGTCGCATCGAGGCCGGATAGTTTGGGCAACTGAACATCCATCAGGATGAGATCAGGGTGCTGTCTAGTCAGCGCATCGAGCGCGGCCTCCCCATTGTGAGCTTCCACGATCTCGTAACTGTTTTTGGAGAGAAGGTCCCTGATGATCTTCCTGTTGTATTCGTTGTCCTCAACATGTAGGATGAGTTTCCCGCTCATGGGCTGCCGCCCCACTGGGTCCGGAGCGGAATCCTGAAGTAAAAGATCGATCCTTTTCCGACTTGGCTTTCTGCCCAGATCGACCCCCCATGCATCTCGACCAACCGCTTGGCGATGCTGAGCCCCAAACCGCTTCCGCCATATTCCCTGGTAATGGAGCTGTCGACCTGGCGAAATTCGCCGAAAATACTCTTCAGCTCTTCGGCGGGAATACCGATTCCAGTGTCCGCCACGGTGATCTCAATCTGGTCACCGGAATTCCAGGGTTGAGCCTCTTCCTCCTCACATCTCGCTCCTGGCACCGTGCGCTCCTTAACACGCACACAACGGGCGGTGACGATGACCGATCCCCCCGCCGGGGTAAACTTGATGGCATTGCCCACCAGATTCATCAGGATCTGGATGATGCGCTTGCTATCGCCTACCGCCGACGGCAGACCCTCTTCAACTCGGCCGACCAACTCCAGCCGCTTTTCTGCTGCGAGGGATCGCGTTGCTGAGATCACAGAGTCGATAAATGACTGAACAGAGTATTCACCCAGATTCAACTGCATGTGTCCGGCTTCGATTTTCGAGAGATCCAACACATCGCTGATGAGCCTGAGCAAATGCCGACCGTTTATGTGGATATCTTCGATCGGCTCGCGCAACTCGTCTGGAACCTTGCCGTAGACCTCATCGATGATCAACTCGGTAAATCCCAGGATCGCGTTCAGGGGCGTCCGTAACTCATGACTCATGTTGGCCAGGAATTCTGATTTGTGGCGACTCGCCCGCGCGAGCTGACGGTTCGTCTCTTCTACCTCCTGGAAGAGCTGGGCGTTCTCTATAGCTACTGCCGCCTGAGAGGCGAAGATACGGAGCAGGTCGAGCTGCGGCGCAATCGGCTTTCGGCTCACCGCGTTGTCGGCGGCAAGGACTCCAACAGAACGTCTTCGAGAGATCAGCGGTAAGACCACGAAGCTGCGAGAGCGCAGCGCCGGCACCTTATCGTGCGGGGGATGCACTCGAAGCTCCGGCGGAACCTCATGCCTCTCCTCAATGATGATCTCGACTCGATCCAGATAGGCCCGTGCTAACGTAGGCACCTCGTCGGAGATTGGCACCTGAACTGTACCTGATGCTGATGAAAAACCGACAGCGGCAGCCATCTCAAGAGAAAGACCCTCGCGATCCGGTAGCCAGATAATAATTCGATCAAACCCAATAACTTCATGCACCCCCTTCAGAATTAAGTCCAGCCGTGCTGACAGGGGGAGTGGTTCCTGCATAGATACGCCGAGCTGGTGCAGGTCGCGTAGTTGAGATGTCCGCTCGCGAATCCGATCTTCCAGGTTCCGGTTCAAGTCTCGGAGCTCCGTGGCTACCTTCGTCCGCTCATCGAGGGTTCGCTTCAACGCCTTGGCCATCTCGTTGTACGTTGTTGCTAGCGTCCCGATCTCATCCCGGGAATCGACCGGGATTTCCTGATCGATCTGCCCCTGGGCCATCCGGGCGGCAGATTCTGTCAATCGGGTAATCGGATGCGTGATCCTCCGGGAGAGAGCGTATGCGGCGAGGGTGCCGGCAACCAAAAAGATAATAGACAGAATGGCCCAGAGTTTGATCAAGTAGGCTGAGTGGACATCGATGTTTCGCATTGACAGCCCGACCCTTGCAATTCCGATGATTCGAGTCCGGTTCTCACCGGGGCCTCGATCGGGCCCGGGCATCCCGAAGAACTGTTCCTCTATCAGGCGGACTTCGGCAGAGAGAATCGGGGCGTAGAACTCCAGGAACGACTCGCCCCCGACGCCCTTGAGGGTCCTGCTGACAGGTTGGCGGGTGGCCAGGATCTGCGTGCGGATCTCATCGCTCAAGGTGTCGGTGGTCAATGCCGGGCCGGGTTGGGTCAGGGCTCTGCCTCCACCGATCAGACGCGTTCCAGCATCGTTGTAAATAAAGACGTAGGCAACATCTTCTTCACCGGTGATCCCGCGTAACGAGGCACTCAGAAACCGCTCGTCCTCACTGAACACGCCCAGTTCGCCGCTGGCGGCCAGATTACTGGCGAGAGCCTTTCCATGTTTCACGAACTCTCGATGCAGCAATCTATTGTGCTGATAGAGCGACATTCCACCAAAGAGGACGCAGAGCGCCAGGATCATCGGAATGATCGACCACAAGACCTTCGTTCTAAATTTGGTCATCCGTATGAGTACCATCTGTTCACCCTTATGCTGCCCCTGGTCTCCCTTGAGCTATCGGATCACCACGGCTGCCCGGTCGAGGAGCTCCTTCGGGATGTGTACGCCCAGCTTGCCGGCGGTTTTCAGATTCACCGTCAACCGGACTTTTCTCGCTGTCGTGAACGGAATCTCTTCGACGCTTCTGCCGGAAAGGATTCCGTTCGCCAGCTCAGCGGCCTGGCTTCCGATATCCCATCCGCTTTCAAAGGAGAGGCTGAGCAGGGTGCCCATCCGAGCCTGATTTTCTGAGAGACCCAGAACAGGAATCTTATGTCTGAAGGAGAAGAGCAGCATATACTGGACCGATTCCGGCGCCAGAACGGTCAGATCCGGCAAGATCCAGAGAGCGTCGATCTCATCCTGCATGGCATCGATGGCAGCGAACGAGTCCTTGGGCGAGGTGATGGCCTTTGTGACGAGTCTGAGACCCTGATCTTTGGCGATTCGTTCAGCCTGTTTCACTAAAAAGCCGGTCTGAGAGGGATCATAAATGACGCCGATTCTTCTTACCTGGGGCGAGACTTTTTTTAGCAGGGCAATCTGTTGCTCATTGGGAACATTCATACTGGCCCCGGTGACATTGCGGACTTCTTGTCTGATCACTGCGGTAGGGTTCAACACCATGGCAAAGACAACTGGGATATCTTGTATCTCTTCGAGTACAACCTGTAAGGCCCAGATCCCTACCGCAAGGATGAGATCCGGCCTGGGACCGGACTTGAGTCGTGCCAGGAATTTCTTCCCCTTCTGGAGGTCTCCCTCCATATCGTACTCAACGATAGCCGACTCCTGCAAAACGCTCTTGAACCCCTCCAGCGCTTCATTATAGACATCGACGTCGGCGCTCTTGAGCGCAATAATCTTTGCTGCCTCTGCCGGCGTCGAGGAGTGAACAATCGCTCCAACGATGACGCAAGCCGCAAAGATAAGGGAAGCAGTACGAGTTGTCAGGAGTGACATTCAGGAGATCCTGGGACCTTAGAAAAGATACTCGACCCCTATTGTGGGAATAAAATCCGCCCGGAGGCCGCTATTTTTGTCCAGTGGGATCTGGACGTTCGCCCGAAAGATCAAGGAATTGAGAGGATTCCATTTTACGCCGAGAGACAGGTCCACGGTGTGGTCCCCGGTTCCATTTCCTTCAGGCTTCTGGCGACCTATCACGTCGGCGTCAAACGATAGCCCTGATAGGAGGCGCGCGTCGAAACCGAGGGCATACCTGATGGTGTTCTGCTCAAGCTCCTTAGTATTGATCTCATAGCCAACGTTGACGTGAGGCGTGAGCCATCGCCCATAGGTTTTAGATGCTATAAGGAGGCCCGCCAAGTTCGTCCCGCCGGTTCCCAGGAGCCGTTTCGCATCTCCTGTCGGAAGCTTCACTTCGAACAGAAATGCCAGGTCCGGGGTCAAGCCGCCGGAGTTGCGCAAGAAGTTGTATTTCGTTCGAAGGATGATATCCCCGAGGCCGGTCTCCTCACCACCTCCGGAGGCGTCGGGTGGAGTCGAATTAGGTCCGAACTGGTGGATCGGGAGGTTGCCAATTTGGGTAGTGCCTGGCTTGGTGACACCGAGAGTGTCAACATGGAAGATACCAGCAGAAGCCTTGGCAAAGAGCCGAATATGGGTAAGAGGGACGACGAGCCCCACATCCCATACAGAGGTGAGGCCGTACGTCGCGATAAATGCAAAAATGTCTTCGCTGAGATCGACCTTGAGCCTGGCGCGGATGGTGTCGCAACGTGCTAAAGATTGTGGGATGCTGGGATCGCAGCCCTCGTTCACATCGTTACGGTGGAAGGTTAGCTGTAGATTATTGAGATTTTTTCCATCGAGCCTGGTGAAGCTGACCCGGGTGTACGTGCCCGCAACGTTGAGCTTACTGATCCCCATGGTAGTCGCGCGCTCCGTGAGCATGGGGCCGAGGCTTTCAGTGGTGCGGACCGGGATCCCGCGTTCAATGTCGAAGGTGAACCCGGTCACGGATGAGTTGAACGAGGGTACTCCTATAGCGGAAGTCAACTGGCTGTTCAGTCCGTCGAGTCCCTGGAGAGACGATGCCTGAAAGCTGGTTTCTACAGGGAAAAAGGGGCTCGGCTCGACGTGAATCCCCTGGATGCCGTAGAGATTCCTGATGGTATTCTTGAGATCTGTAGCCTCGGCGGAACGGGCGAACCATCCAATCCAAAGGATTAGTAAGACGGCTGTGGTGGCTCGGAGGCGTGAGGTCATCCACAAACTCCTCGGATAAACACAACGGCGATCGCCCCTTGCCTTATTTTCACGTCGGGTGGGGGGCACACAGACAAACCTGGAAAGAAATCCAGCAGAAACCGTGCAACCGATACCATGCCAGAGAAAATAGAGTCAAGTCATTTCCAGGGGGTGACAGAACAGTCCAAGTAACTACTCAGGTGTTTAGGCTGTAGGCTGAAGGCTGTGAGTCGTTACGCATGAACCGAATCAAGGCACCCAGAACCTTTTGGTTCCATCATTGTCGCGTCGCATTTGGAAAACGCCTGGCTCATCTGTGCGCGTTCCTACAGTCTAAAAGCCTACAGTCTATTTACCTGGGTAGTTACCAGTCCAAGCTTATGGTCACCAGCTCCCAGAGAATCGGTCTAGGTCACTTTCACAGCCGTCCCCGCATAGATCACCTTCGTGGCCGTCCACGTAGCAGCGGGGAAGACGAGGAACTTCCTCGGCTCTGTGAACTTGAAACTTTCCGTGGTCATGTTCAGATCGATAACCGCGTTGGCCCCCATCTGGAGCGCTTGCTCGATAAGGCTGTACATCGCCTCTCGCTCGGCCAGCTTCCGCTCCTCATCGTTTGAGGCGGGTATGTGCGACGTTCCCGTGATTGAACCCAGCACCTGTTTCGTTGTACGCTCCGGGATGGAGTCGGAGGTGACTACAGTGATCTGAGTCTGGAAAAGCTGGATCTCCTTATCCAGGTTGATTCGTCTCCTCTTCAGTCGATAAGAGTGGAGGAAGGGCCAAGCTAAACCAAACAAGGCCAACACCGTAAAGAGTATAGCGCCCGCAGCCAGCATTTTAACCTCCGAGGTCACTACTTAGGTGTTTAGGCCGAAGACTGAAGGCCCTGCATTCTCTCGCACGGCACAAACCAAGCCACTCGAGATCTTCTCGGTGTCTCCGACCTTTCGTTCTATCAGAGAGGACTCCTCATCGGGCAAGAAGCCCACACGATTTGCCAAAGTGCGACTTCATCAACCGACTCACATGCCCGAAGTGTAGTGCGATCGCTGCTTTACCCCTAACAGCCTTCAGCCTTCAGCCTATCTGCCTTGCAGTTACGCGTAGAGAATCTGCCGGCGTGCCCCTGAGCGACAGCCGTGGATGGCTTGCGTGCCCTATACAGCGACAACGTGCCAAACAGCGTCGCAAACCGAGCTGTTTCCGATACTTCCTCAAACCCGGCGTCCCGGAAGAGCGTAGGCAGGAGCCCCTTCATGTTGTCAGCAGTCCTGGCGAAACTGTCACCGAGGCGCACAGAAAAAGCCAACGCGCGCATGAGCAGGTTGTGGGGTCGCCCCCAGTCGGCGACGTGCAGCTCTCCTTCTGGACGCAGGACGCGAAAGATCTCTTCCAGCGTTCGGACCTTCTCGGATCGCGTCAGATGGTGCAGCATCAGGCTCGAGAGGACTCGATCGAACGCGCCATCGGCAAATGGGATATCAAAGCAGAACGCCTGAACCAGTGAGATTTTCTCGACATGGCTGTGGGCTTTTGACTTTGCAATGCCCAGAACGTTCATATCACCATCCAGGCCAATAGCCAACAGAGATTTTGGCTTACGCCGCATTAGCTGGAGTAGTGTTCCAGTGCCGCATCCCACATCCAGAATCCGAGTAGCTTCGTCGATGCCTGCTTCATTCAGAAGGCGACTTTTAAAGCTCATCTCGCGCGCGGTAAGGCGAATGAGGGGATCGTAGAACGGGGTGAGGAAATCCCAGCCTAGCGCCGGGACATATCCCGCTTTCTTATGACTCATCCTCACTCTCCACGCCCACTAACGCCGTAAGGCTTAGCCGCGCAGGCACGATCTGGCCGATACCCACGACGTGATGAAAAGGCGAACATCTACTTCAAGCGCGGGTCACTTTCAGTATCAATACGGAACGCGGGGGATGTCAAGCGCTTTCTCTGATATCGGGTGCCGCTGGACAGGTGACTACGTTGCGTCCTGGACGCCCGGCTCAGATAAACCACCTCTCGAGTACCGCGAGCAGTGTGCGATTCAGCGACATCCAAGCAAAAGTTCTGAAGCTGCTGAGGGATCACAGATTTGGTTGTGAACAGGTAAACTTTCGTGTATCATAAGTGGGGAATTCTTGCCCAAAACATAGTAAAAGCGTAAGAGGTGAAGGACCTTTGGAGGAAGCTTGTTGCGATGACAAATAGAATCAACAACATTACAGCTAACGTCTTATCCCAGAACACTGACCAACTGAAGGCCGCTCTAACGGAGGTCTCGACACTTTCCGGCCTCTCTTCCGAGGAAAAGCAGGAGTTGGCGGCAGCGATTTCCACTGCCTTTTACAGGGACCCTGCCGGCAATGAGGAACTTGCTCAACTCATTGATCAGGGAGAATCGGTCCTGGCCTCCCTTGGCGTAGAGGTGGCTGGATGGACTATTGAGCAACTTGTTGAGGCTGATGCGGAATCGGCGGAGCATTTCGCCGGCGCCTTAGGGCAGATCGGCGCACCTGTTGTCGATCTGCTTCTTTCCTCGTTCGACACGAGTAAGGGCGACGACTATGCTCAGATAAACCTCCTGTTGGCGGCGGGACATTTCACCGATCCGGCCATTGCCAGGATCCTGCCTGAGGCCTTGAGATGTGCGGGGTCCGCCAATAAGCAGGTGAAGTCCGCCGCCTTTTACTGTATGGGGCGGATTTTCAACCGCATTCCCCCTGAGACGATCAGTGACGCGGACCGGTCGACGCTGTTCGATACGCTGTTCGCCGGCCTTTCGGATCCGTCGGCCCTTGTTCGCAGGCATGCCGTGCGCGCCATAGGCAAAGGCGTTCGCCACACCTATTTCACGCCGGAGCAGGTGGAGAAAAGCCACTATGCCCTTCGTGCCATCCTCGGAATGGATCACTTCGACTGGGACGATGCTTTTATCGTCCGCAGTGAAGCCGAGCATCAACTTCACTACTGCCAGGGCCACTCGAAAGAGAGCGAGAACCTATCCAGGGGCAGATACCACCAGGATTTTTTGATACTTGAAAAGCGGGAGTTATGCGCCAACACCTACTACTTTAAGGTGAACGCGCCGCTTTTGGCAAAAAAGATACAGGCCGGACAGTTCATCATCATCCGTCCCAACCATGACAGCGAGCGTATCCCGCTTTCCATCGCCGGATGGGACAGGGAAAAGGGATACATCGAACTCGTCATCATGGCTGCGGGCAGGACATCCACCGAGGCCACGATGAAAAACGTAGGCGACAGCATCCTGGACGTCGTCGGGCCGCTGGGCCAGCGCTCCCATGTCGCCAAATATGAGGGGGCCTGCGTGGTACTCGGCGGCGGCTACGGCACGGGTGCCGTCATCCCCACGGCACGGGATTTGAGGCAGCTCGGCAATAAGGTCTACGGCGTGGTGGGCGCCCGTACGAAGGACCTGCTGATACTGGTGGACGAACTCAAGGCGGTATGCGACGAGGTGTTCGTCACCACCAATGACGGGTCGGTCGGCATTCAAGGCTTTGTTACCCACGCGCTGGAGAAGATCATGGAGAGGGAGAAGGTGTCCATGGTGTTGGCGGTCGGCCCCGTACCGATGATGATGGCTGTCGCCAAGATAACGGAGGGGAAGGGGATAGAAGCATGGGTCTCGCTGAACGCCATCATGGTGGACGGCACTGGAATGTGCGGTGCCTGCCGGGTGACGGTGGGCGGGAAAACGAAGTTCGCCTGCTATCACGGGCCGGATTTTAACGCGTACCAGGTGGACTTTGGCGAGTTGGTGAAGCGTCAGCAGATGTTCGTGGCACAAGAAAAGATCGCCTTCGAGGCGATGCAGCGATAAGGGAGAGGCGCGAATATGGCAGAAACAACTAAGGGATTGAGTTCAAAGGAGCGGATAAAGAAGCCTCGCAATCTCATGCCATTGCATCCGGCAGAGTTGCGCATTCTCAGTTGGACAGAGGTGCCCATCGGCTACTCACGAGAGCAGGCCATGGACGAGGCTATACGATGCATTCAGTGCAAGAAGCCAGAATGCGTACCCGCGTGCCCAGTGGGCATTGACATCCCTGCCTTCATCAAACTGGTTGAGGCGGGGGATATCGGTGGTGCGGCCAGGAAGATTCGGGAGACTAACTTCCTCCCCGCCGCATGCGGCCGGGTGTGTCCCCAGGACAAGCAGTGCGAAGCGGTATGTATCGTAGGCAAGAAGAATGATCCGGTGGGCATCGGCAATCTGGAACGGTATGTGGCGGACTATGAGCGGGAGCACAAGCTAGACCGTACTCCAGTCATTCCACCTCCCACCGGCAAGCGAGTGGCTATCATCGGTGCCGGTCCAGCGGGCCTTACCTGCGCCTACGAGCTTCGCACCCGTGGTCATGAGATCACGGTGTTCGAGGCATTCCATCGGGGCGGGGGTGTGATGGTATACGGTATCCCCCGGTTCCGCCTGCCACTGGAGGTCATCGACGAAGATCTTAAGCTGCTTGAAGATATGGGGGTGGAGTTCGTCTATAACATGGTGATCGGTAAGATCCTCACCATCGAGGACCTTCTGGAAAAGGAAGGGTTCGATGCGGTGTTCATCGGCACCGGCGCAGGCTTGCCAAAGATGCTGGGCATCCCCGGCGAAAATCTGAATGGTGTCTATTCCGCCAACGAGTACCTTACCCGAATCTACCTGATGAACGCCAACGAGTTTCCACGCTCTTCCACGCCCCTCTACCAGGGCAAGAAGATGGCGGTTATTGGCGCCGGTAACACCGCCATGGACGTACTCCGCACCGGGAAGAGACTTGGGGCTGATGTCACCTGTTACTACCGCCGCTCCCATGAGGAGGCCCCGGCCAGGACGGAGGAACTGGAGCATGCCGAGCAGGAGTTCATCGACTTCAAGTGGCTCTCCAGCCCCGTAGAGTTCATCGGCGACGAGCGCTACTTTGTCAAAGCCATCAGGTGCGAGGTGATGAAGCTGTCCGAACCGGATGAGTCCGGTAGAAGAAAGCCCCTCCCAACCGGCGAGTACTTCATCGATGAGGTGGATACGGTGGTATTCTCATTAGGGTGCGAGGTGAACCCGGTCATCCCCAGCATGACGCCAGGGCTTCGCGTCAACAAGTGGGGTGTCGTCATGGTGGACCACACGACCTACCACACGAGCAAAAAGGGGGTCTTCGCCGGTGGCGACGTCGTTACTGGCGGCTCCACGGTCATCCTGGCTATGGGGCAGGCAAAGCAGGCTGCCGGGTATGTCCATGAATACCTTATGGGTCAGTTCAACTACGAGCTGAACATCCCGACTGATCCCAACGCCCCTGGCGTGCAGTGGGAAGGGCGCTTTGCCAAGGGGAAGCGATAGACTCAGTTTAGGGGCTCGTTAGGCATACCCACAGTGCGGCTCCGTGAGCGGACGTATCCCGAGCGGGCGGTACAAGAGGACATGGGCAAGCGCAATCTCCGGCCCGACGTGTTCTTCTCTGGTCTCGATCAGCTCGAGCTTCTCCGCGTCCCCAAGATCAAGCGTGTTGAGTCGCTCCGCTTCTAATCGACAGCCATCCCCAGGCGTGGACCGACTCGCGGGATAGGTGTCAAGGTGGCGCGCGATGAGCGCCTGCCATTACTCACCCCCGGCGCGTTCGGCCGCTTCTCGTTTCGATTCACGCGTATAGGCCATCCCAGGACTCCCCGCTCTCTGTTATTGCATTGGACGACGCTTCTTCTGCTGCGGTTCTGAATGGAGGAGAGCTTATGACGTCGAGCGCTCGTGCCCGCCTGCTTATCTCGTGTCCTGACCGTCCAGGCATCGTTGCGGCCGTCTCGCAGTGCTTGTGTGAACAGGGCGCCAATATTGTGCACTCGGACCAGCACACTACCGACCCGGCAGGGGGCGTCTTCTTCATGCGGATCGAGTTCGACCTCCCGGACCTGGACAGCCGTGGCGCTAAACTGGAGAGAGCCTTCGAGCCGATCGCCCGCCGGTTCCAGATGGATTGGAGGCTGGCGTACGCAGCCCGCGTTAAGTCCCTGGCCATCTTCGTGTCGAAGGAGGACCACTGCCTGCTGGAGTTGCTCTGGCGGTGGAGGGCTAAAGAAATGGTCGCAGACATCGCCATGGTGGTGAGCAATCACACCGACCTGCGCGGACTTGTAGAGGCCTACGGCATTCCCTTTCACCACACCGCGGTTACGCGGGAGAGGCGCGATCAGGCTGAGGTCGCACAGCTTCAACTGGTTGAAGGCAAGGTTGACGTGATCGTCATGGCCCGGTATATGCAAATCCTTTCGCCGTCTTTCATCAGCCGTTTTCCCAACCGGATTATCAACATCCACCACAGCTTTTTGCCGGCCTTTGTCGGGGCGGATCCCTATGCACAGGCGTACCTACGCGGGGTCAAATTGATTGGCGCCACGGCGCATTACGCGACCGAAACACTGGATGCCGGGCCGATCATCGAGCAGGATGTGGAGCGGGTGGATCACCGCAACAACGTGGAGGACCTGAAGCGCATCGGCCGCCATGTGGAGCGGATGGTGCTGGCGCGGGCCGTCACTTGGCACCTGGAGGACAAGGTGCTGGTGTACGGCAACAAGACCGTGGTGTTTGCCTAGCCGCCGTCCGATCAGGATGCGGATCTCACGCTGCATACAAAGCCTGTTTGGTGCGTTCGACGTTCGCCGCGATGTAGCGGTTTTTGATCGCATCGCTCATGACGAGATCGACGTCGGTGGCAAGGATTTCTCGAAGTTCATCAAGGAGCCCGAAGTACGCATCTACGAGCGCAAACGGATCCATGGGGCGGAATTCGACCAGGAGGTCCACGTCGCTCTCGCCAAAACGGAAGTCGTCCCGCAGCGCGGAACCGAAGGCATCGAGGCGCGCCACGCCAAAACGAGCGCATACCTCCGCGATTGCCTCACGCTTGTCCTCAAGCACACGAACCATGTCGCACCTCTTTCGACTATGATGCCTCGCTACACGCGAGCCGCCAACGCTGTGGGTGAGCCGCGCGGGTCACCGCGTTGGCTCCACCCGCTGGTTGGGCAGGGAGATACCACACCACGACGGCCCCGCGCCTCACTACCCTGGGAGGATGATCGGCCCTCCGAAGGTAGCGATACTTACAGATCCATGTGAAGTCTCGTAGTACCTGCCCGGATAGATAAAGGCTTTCGCAGACACGCGAAAGGTGGTATTCGGCGGCCTGGGAACGCTGATGAGATGATGTTCCGCCACAAGCAGGGTGTTCGCACCTGACAGGCGTGCCCGCCTTTCCAGGTACTCAGGCTTATTCAGTGCATGCAGGCGCTCATCCTTCTCCTTTAAGAAGAGCTTCCAACCCTCGTCAAGCAATCGCTGAATGTCTGTCAATTGATCGATGGCCGCATAATTGCTATGAAAAAATAAGTGACCACCTAAGGATTTCACCCCCTTTGCTCCCATCAACGCTACAGAAGCTCTTATATCATTTATTGACCGATACAGAGACCAGTCTAGCTGGAGAATAAAGTCATCATAGGCATGGATGAGATCTGGGGCCATTGCTAAAGCGTGACCTCTGCTTGTTGCATTCCTTGCAGCCTCTTGTGTTTGACTGGGATAACGCCGATGAAAATTATCCTGTACAAATAGTAAGAGATCTCCAGATACTTCTACATCCGAAAATAAACCAGCTTCACGGCTTCTCTCAAATAATGTTGGAATGTCATGCTTATAAATAAGTTTTTTTAGCTTCGGCGAAAACAAAGAGCTGTGGACGTTCATGCTGTGCTTAAGATGTGCTTCCACAGCATAGGCAAGCATCAAGGCCCCCGGTTGCATCTGGTTATGGAACCACAGTGTTCGACCGGCGAGATAATATTCGTACCGTTGTTGGGTCCATGCTTTGGCTAGATAACTTGCGTTCATCATCTTTCCTTCTTTTCCCTCTATCCCTCAGGGCTTCCAGGTGCCTTTACTTCATGCCAGATTAGCGGAACACGCGTGGGCAGGGTCATGCTGGTGAGTTTTTCTCACAGTCCCATCATATAGGGGATAGGTACTAATCCCCGCCAGCCGCCGATACCCCCGTGGACTCTCGTACTGATCGCCCAACCGTTATGTAAGCTGATCAGTCTATCACGACCAGCCGTTCTCGGAGTTAGCCAAAACTCTATAACCTTTTCGGACACTTAACAAGAAATTTGTATGAATGTGGACGACGGCAAACGCTGCACCTGTATCAGCCTATCCAGTCTTCCGACAGCGAGCCGCCCGAACCCAATCCGAGTCTATCAATTGGGCTGTGCACTCTCCTGCCGTCTGGGTTTAACACGTGGGTGTAGATCATCGTAGTGCTGACATCGCGATGGCTGAGCAACTCTTGAATCCACGGGGGTTCATTCCCCGCAGCTTGCCGCGAGTTCGTCATACCGGCGGAAGCCGGTATCCAGAGGGCCCGACTGGATTCCGTGTCAAGCACGGAATGACGGGCCAGAACAGAAAAGGAGTGACGAAACGTATGCGGGCTTGACGGTATGGAGATTCGGGCCTTCAGTCTGGCCTCTCTGACCGCCTTCCGCACCACGGATTCGTAGGTGGTTGTTCCGGCTCTTGTGTGGATCCTTCGGAATCGGCATGGGTATAACAGGGCCGGAACGGACGCTACCAAGTGTTTTGTGCGTTCCAGAACAGTGTTCAAGTAAGCCGCTTCGCGGCAGTTCCCCACCCCACCGTTGCTGCCTTTCTGAGCCAAGTTGAGGTATACAACTCCTGTCCAGGGTTTCGCAATCCCATCAACCCGTAGACAGGAGGTG
>Ga0082335_1000348_pt1 | contig 118877 bp, 93 predicted proteins | sample Subgrocontami58m_FD_72375 | JGI IMG/M metagenome (GOLD analysis project Ga0082335, IMG submission 72375) | Subsurface groundwater microbial communities from S. Glens Falls, New York, USA - GMW37 contaminated, 5.8 m (SPADES assembly) (version 2) ... | reverse complement strand
CGCCGGCACGTGTTTCGCCGAGCTTGCGGATGACCAGCGAACCGGTCGCCGTCGCACGTTCGAGCAGCGTTGTCCCCACCGCGGCCCGGCGCGCGTCACCGAAGTAACCCAATGTCCCAGCTTGTTCCATCGCGATAACCCGCTTTGCATGACGAGCTCACTGAATCGGGGGATTGATCGATTCACAAGTCAATTGTGTGAATGCCGTAGCTTCTGCGCTCAGGCGAACGATATACTTCTTCACCGAGACTACTGACATGGTTGGATTCCCGACGCCGTTGAGGATGCCGGCAGCGAGTCAGAAAATCCCATAGGAATCAAAGGCGCCGGGTACTAGCAGCCAATATCGTCAGGGAGATCAGTTTGATAATAGGTTTCTAAGCTGATTCGAGTCAGACTCTCAGCGTGATCGCGGGAGGCACCGACCTCCGGCAGTTGCAGTATAGGGAGACACGACCGTGGGTGACACCAGGATTGAAACCGACAGCCTTGGCAAAGTGGAGGTTCCCGCCGACAAGCTCTGGGGCGCACAGACACAGCGTTCGCTGGACCACTTCAGCATCGGGCAGGACCTGATGCCGCGCGAGATGATCGCCGCCTACGCGATATTGAAGCGATGCGCGGCGGTGGCGAACCAGGCCGGCGGTCGCTTGGACAAGCAGACGGGCGACCTGATCACGCGGGTCTGCGAAGAAATCCTCGCCGGCCAGCACCACGACATGTTCCCTTTGCACGTTTGGATGACCGGCAGCGGCACCCAGTTCAACATGAACGTCAACGAGGTGATCTCGAACCGCTGTTGCCAACTCGCAGGGACACCGCTTGGCAGCAAGACTCCGGTGCATCCGAACGACCATGTGAACATGTCGCAATCGTCGAACGACAACTTTCCATCGGCGATGCACATAGCCGCCGCCGTCAATACGAGGCAACGCCTGGCGCCCGCGGTGACGGCGCTGCGCGACGCGATCGCGGCAAAGGCAGCAGAGTGGGACGATATCGTCAAGATCGGCCGAACCCACATGCAGGACGCCACGCCGCTCACGCTCGGGCAGGAATGGTCGGGCTATGCCGGCATGCTGTCCGATGACCTCGAACGGATCGAGGACGGGCTCAAGGGCGTCTATCGTCTCGCGTTGGGCGGTACGGCGGTCGGTACGGGGATCAACGCGGCGCCGGGTTTTGCCGAAGCTGTCGCGGCCGAGATCGCCGGGTTCACTGGCCTGCCCTTCGCCAGCGCCCCCAACAAGTTCACCGTGCAGGGCGCGCATGATGCATTGGTTCAGCTCTCCGGCACTCTGCGTACACTGGCGGTCTCGCTCTACAAGATCGCCAACGACATCCGCCTGATGTCATGCGGCCCGCGCGCCGGTTTTGCCGAGTTGCTGATCCCGGAAAACGAGCCCGGCTCCTCGATCATGCCGGGCAAGGTCAATCCAACCCAGGCGGAAGCGCTGACGATGATCGCCGTCCAGGTCATGGCGAACGATGTGGCGGTGGGCTTCGGCGGTGCCGGTGGCTATCTCGAGATGAATGTCTACAAGCCGCTGATGATCGCCAACACCGCTCAGTCGATCATCATTCTCACCGATGGATGCACGAATTTCCGCAGGTTCCTGGTCGAAGGTACCCGCCCGAATCGGAAAAAGATAGCCGAATACGTGGAGCGCTCGCTCATGCTGGTGACCGCTCTCGCGCCGGTCATCGGGTACGACAAGGCGTCGCAGATCGCGCATCATGCCCTGGAACACGATCTCACCCTTCGGCAGGCGGCACTGCAACTCGGGTTCGTTGACGCTCAGACCTTTGACCGGGTGGTCGATCCGGCGAAGATGGTGAAACCGTACGTTGCCACCGTGGCTGCTTGAAAGAGTCCCGCGGCGAAAACGATCGAGTGGATTGCGATTCCTTGCCCAGTTCAAAACGGAATAAGACCGGCATCGGACCGGGCGCCACCTATGAATGGCGGGGAAGCTTCTTCCCCCTTTGACCCGAAAACCGACTCGGCCTGGACTACCTCGGGGCTGAACGCCGCCTCGTCCGGTTTGAAGATCGCCTCGTGACCGCGATCCGGGCTGCCAACCTTGCCCGAGAGGCGTTGCTCACCGGGCCGCCAGTGTTCCGGGTCAACGGTCTTGTCCGGGAGACCCTGACATCCGGCAGCGGTGCGGCCTTGCCGTTGGATGTCGTGGTCCAGGTCGCAACCTTGGCCCGGGAGGTGCTGCTGGCGGACGCCGGGACCAGAGCCGTTCGGGAAGTGCATTTCAACGGTGTCATCCGACGTTGCCGTGCCGCCCCGCGCAGGCTTTGTGACGCACGCCGGGACGGTCGGGATGTCGCATCGGGGCAACGGACGCCTTCTGCTTCGCCGGCGTGGCGGCAAGTCCGGCGTCGGGTCCGGCCCTGCCGGGTTGACGGAAGGGCCGGGATCGTCAGGCTCCCCAGTTGCGCTCATGGTCGGCATGGGTGCGCAGGTAGGCCCCCGCGGCGAACTTGGCGTCGTAGAACTCGGTGTCGAGCCGGTGTGCCTGCAGGTACATGAGCACATGGATCGGCTGCACCGTTGCCGGGAAGCGGCCGAAGGTCTCGTGAATGTAGTCGGCCATCGTCACAACGCACTCGACGAAACTGTCGTCCGTCGGCGCCGCAGCGCCACGCACCGCACCGGTCTCCTTGTACTGCCCAGGCGTGCCGGCGTTGAACGGACCGCAGGGGCCGTACTTGCGTGCGACCACCGCCTCGACCGCGGCGCGCATGTCGGGGAAGTGCGGCGGGCAGTGGCCTTCGAACACGCCGGGCAGGCCCGTCACGACCTGGAGCGGCTGACCCTTGATCGTGAACGAACTGAAGCCGAGGCCTGGCACCGTAGGGTCGCCGCTGGCGCCCAGCACGCTGAACGGGTTGATCCCGTCATACATCCAGCCGCCGAGGCCCAGCGGCTGCAACATCAGCGCGCCGGCGTAGCAGGAGGAGGCGATTTAGACCGTCGCCTCGGTCAGGCTGTACTGCTCCATGAAGGTGAGGGGATAGGGTTTGTCCACGTCCACCAGGCGCCCGAACCACTCCATCCCGGGGATCGGCCGGTCGTTAATGTCATCGTAGATGCAGGCGCCGTTCTGCACGAGGTAGGCGAGCGTCAGCACCATGTGCTGCGCCACGTCGGCCACGGGCATGATCAGCGTTGAGCCGGGCACGTTCGAGCACCAGGTGTTGTGCATCTCCGTGTGCTCCGCCTCGCGCGGGATGGCGAGCCGCTGATCCGAGAGCAGGACCACCCGCGTCCGGTGCGCGTCGAGCCAGGTCCGGAGGTTGGCCGGATCCCCCTTCGGGTGCATGTCGCGCGTCGGCAGGTAGTAGGTACCGTGGTCGTCGGTGAAGAAGATGTCGCTGGTGTGGAAGCCGGCAGAGGACGGGAAGGTTCGCCCGCCGACGGCGGCGTGGTAATTCGGCAGCTTCGGCGCGTAGTTCGCATTGTGGGCGATCAGGTTCATCCAGCCGGTGTGCCGGCGCCGACGAACGAGGTGCCCATCAGCCGGCGGCGGGAAGTATTGAACATGATGGTCTCCTTGTTTCTTGGTTGACGAGAGTCACGCGGACCGCGCGCCGGAAGAGGGGAAGCGTGTCGGACGGGACGGTCGGACCGGCGCGGTGCTCGCGCCGTTGTCGTCGGGACCCGACCCTTCACGATGACGGCAAGCGGCCTCCAGTCATGAGGAAGTTGCGAACCGCGTCGGCGTATTGCTCCGGGGCGGTCGTCATGCCTTCATGAGCCTGGCCCGCGAGGACCCCAACCGCGGCGTCGGGCAGGACGGCGGCCAGCGCATCGGTGACATAGAAGTCGGGCGGGCTTTCGCTTCCGGCCTGGAGCAGCACGGGCATCGGCAGCCCACGGCAGCTCTCGGGATCGAAGCGGTAGCGCGCCAGCGCACGGAGATCACCGAGCGTTGCCGGTGCGTCAGCGACGATGGACGCCCAGTCGTTGCTGGCACGCATCGCGTCCAGATCGGCTTGCGGCATGGCGAGGACCTCGGCGAAGAACGTCGCCGCGAAGTGGTCCCAGTCGCCGGAGCGGGCCAATGCATCGAGCGGCACCAGGGCGGCATCATCGACGAGGCGCGGCCACGGCGCCTCGTAAAGCACGAGCTTCCGCACCCGATCCGGCAGGATCCTCGCGGCGCCGAGCGCCACGTGCGCGCCGTAAGAATGGCCCAGAAGAAAGACCGGAAATCCGACTTGCCTGATCAGCGCCGCCGCATCTTCGGCTTCGTCCTCAAGACGATGTCCCACGGTTGCGTCGGTCGAGCCGCGGCCGCGGCGGGCGATGACATGGACGGTGAAGTGACACTCGAGCAGCGGCTTGATAAGGGCCCAGTTCGTCCGGTGGTCGCTGAAGGCGCCATGGATCAGGACCAGCGGAGGACCTTCGCCGTAGGCCTCGCAGCCTATCCGGGTTCCGGAGGGGCCCGTCAGGCTGTAGGCGCGCGGCTGGTTCCGGGCCGTCCTGGAGATTGGGCCAGCGGGCGAAAGGGACACCACGGGTGGCGAAATTGGTTCTTACAACATGGTTCGCCCTCCTCATACCGCTGGCAACTGGGTCGCACGCCGTTGGAACAGTCGGCTGAGCGCGCTGTCGTGGCGCCGGTCGCAGCGCTCGGCGACCAGCGCGGCGGCCAGGGGCGTGTCGCCCGCGCGAAGTGCCGCCTCGATCAGCGTCAGGTCGATGACGTCACGCTGGGCATGGCTGCCGCCAAAGCGCGCGGCGATGGAGCGGATCGGGCGCAGCAGCGCCACTGCCGTGCGAAAATCGCCGTCGCCGAAGGCGATGATCGCTCGGCAGGCCGCGTTGCCCACCTCGGCGGTGAACCCGGAATTGTCATCGCCGCGCGTGATTGCCTCCTTCTGCGCGGCGATCACGGCCTGTGCGGCGTCGCCGCGGCCCCCGCCCGTGAACGCCATCACCGCATGCAGGTCGTTGAAGGCGTAGAGGCCAACAGTCGATATCGGCGCCCAGTTGTCGGCCACGGCCTGCCAACGGTCACCGACATCGACACCGCGCAGATGCAGCCGCCACAGCATCGCCGAGGCATCCACCATGTCGAGCACGACCCCCGATTTCGCGCCGTAGATCGGTCCGTCAAACAGTGCCAGGACAGTCGGGATATCGCCCGCCTCAAGATGATAGAGGGCGAGGTGCCACCAGTTGTGCACCTGAAAGAAGCTGTCGCCTGCCCAGCCGTGGTTATCCCGCATCCAACGAATGCCGTCTTCGGTGCGGTTCTGCATCTCGAGCACATGGGCGACGGCATGCTGCGACCAGCCGTCGGTTGGCTCGAGCTCGACGCCACGCCGCCCGGCCGTCTCGGCACGCGCGTAGTCGCCTGTCTCCTCGAGCCCGAAGGCATGCATGCCAAGCACCGAGTGAAAGCCGGGCATGAAGGCATCCCAGTGGGGCAGCGCCCGCGCGATGCGGTCACACAACATCCGGGAATGGCCGGTGAAAAAGTCGATCAGATGCCCAGCCAGCAGGCCCAGCGCATCGCGCGGGGCTTCGATCGTCACGTCCTCCATCACGCGGCTCGCGGCGTGCCAGCGTCCTTCGACCAGGTGGCGGATTGCCGCGAGGTGACCCGCCTCGCGATGCGTCGCGGGCAGTTCTTCGGCTGCCTCGAGCGCGGCGCGAGCGACGGGCAGACCGCCCGGCTCGGTCCCCAGAAGATGCAGCCAGGCCTTGAGTGCGTGGGCCATCACGAAGTCCGGCGCCTCGGCCAGTGCGGCGTCCACCTCGGCCACCGGGTCGCCCCGGTAGCATTGCAGCAGCCGCACGGCGGCGGCGTAGCGGGCGGCGGCGGCGGCATTCGCCCCGCTGAGCGTCAACCCCAGGGTGTCGGTGTAGTGTTTCATGTCATCTCTCCGCGTCGCGGGCGACGCCGCCGACCATCGGCAGGCGCCTTCCGACCGACAAGGCGTGAGGCCAAGCCTCACGCCGTGAGGCCGGCGCACTCACGGGCCGAAAAGGATGGGTCTTTCATCCGAAATTCGGGGGCGATAAATTGACGGACACTTTCTGGGTGCGAAGACATCTGGGGGCATTGGATGGATGGTGACACGAGCCGTGTCGGCGGATTGCCCACCCTCGCCGTACTCCCGTTCTCGGCTTTCGGGGATCAGGACGAAGTCGCGCTGATGGCGCAGGGGTTGACCGAGGACATCTGCGGCGAGCTGACCCGCTTCCGCAGCCTGCGGGTCATCGCACCGGCATCGGCAGCGCGTCTGGCGGGTCTGACGGATGCCGAGATCGGCGCCCGGGTCGGCGCAACCCACGTCCTGCGTGGGCGACTGCGCGCTTCGCCGGACGGCGACCGCATGTTGACAGCTGACTTGTCGGTGGTGACGTCGCAGGCGCAACTCTGGAGCGAACGCTACGCGCTGCCGGAGGGCGACCCCGCCGTGGTCGGCGAGGCAATCGTCGCGCGCATTGCCGCCACGCTGAATGCACGTATCGAGGAGGCCGCGCTGGCCGAAGCGCGCCGTCAAACCGCCGTCGGTCTGGATGCTTGGGCGCTGACGCTGCGCGGCCTGATCCTGATCCGCGATGGCACGCGCGAGGCCGACGACGCCGCGCGCGCGTTGTTCACAAAGGCGCTCACCCTCGATCCGCTCTACCCGCGCGCGCATGCGGGCCTCGCGATGAGCTGGTTCAATGAATGGAGCTGCCAATTCTGGGACCGCTTCGACGAGGCGAGCAGAAGCGCATACGTCCATGCCCGCCGCGCGCTCGAACTCGACGACCGCGACGCGATGAACCACCTGATCGTTGCCAAGGTCGCCCTGTTCCGGTCGGCATGGGAGCAGGCGGCGTGGTACCTGGACCGCGCTCTGATGCTCTGCCCCAACGACGCCGACCTGCTGGTGCAGGCCGCTGTCCTCGAGGTCTATCTCGGCCGGCCGGACGCCGCGGTCCGTCATGTCGATCGCGCAATGGCACTCAATCCGGCGCACCCAAATTTTTATTGCTCGATCGCCGCCTACGCGCGAGTCTTCGCCGGTGATTACGAGGGCGCATTGGCGTTGTGCGCCCGATCCGACGAGATGCCCTTCGTCGATTTTCCCGCCTATGTCGCGGTGGCCGCGATCATGCTGGGGCGGACTGACATGGCGAAGGCGGAATACGCGCGGTATGTCGACGAGTACCGACGCAAAATCACCTTTGGGCAACCGTTTCCGCCCGAGGCACCGCTCGACTGGCTCTTCGAACTCAACCCCTTCCGTCGCGTGCAAGACGTGACGATGCTGCGCACGGCCTTCGCCCGGATTGGTGCGACGACATCCGAAGCATCTTCACCACGAGATCAGCCCCCGAAGGCCGTGACCCCGGCTCTGCGGCTGGAACGCTCCGGGGAAGGCTGGTTCATCGATTTCGAGGGCGCGCGCACCGTCCTACCCGGTCTCAAGGGCCTGCACGATCTCAAGCGACTGATGGACCGTCCGGGCGAGGAGATCCACTGCCTCGACCTCGACGAACGGATCGTGGAAACGCCGGGCGAGGCGATGCTGGACGAGAAAGCACGCAACGCGCTTAAGGCACGGCTGCGGGATCTTCAGGAAGACCTGGCCGAAGCCGAGGACGGCAACGACATCGGGCGCGCGGAACGGCTCCGCACCGAGATGGATGGCATCCTGGAGACTCTCGGCCGCGCTTGGCCTCGGGGGCCGACGACGCCGGATCGGCGACAGCGCCGAAAAGGCTCGCACCGCCGTCACCTGGCGCATCCGCCACGCCCTGCGGCGGATCGAGGCGGCACACCCCACTCTCGGGCGTCATCTGGCGCAGCGCGTGGAGACGGGAACTTTCTGTCGGTTCCGGGCGAACTGAAGTGCACTGGGCGGATTGAGTGCGGTTGAGCAAGCTCGGGTGGTGCGGACCAACGCCAGTTCAACCTCTGTCGGACCTGGGTCCGACCGAAGTCCGGACTCCGACTGGAGGAGCAGGAAATCGTAGAGTTTTGTCGCGACCGTATCGCGAGTTACAAGGTGCCCCGGATAGTGCGGATTGTCGACGAGTTTCCGATCACGGCCTCGGGAAAGGTGCAAAAATTTATCATGCGCGAGATGATGCGGGTCGCCACACGATTTGTTCAGAATTGATGGGGCGGACCGCGTGGCCATACGCCTGCGGCTCCACCTGATCCTGTTCATCCATAATGCACTACGGGGGTATCCGTCCTGACGTGACTGCGGTCGGCCTCAATCACTGCGACCGAGCTGATTGTTATTACAATTATATCCATTCGTATCGGTACGACTTGCCAACGTGCTAGAAACGGAGAGAGTTCGAATCCAGTCGTACCCCCTCCGCCAACCCCCCAATGCGAACCGACAAGGCGTCCCTCTCGCCGGCCGAATTCCCTTGGTTTCAAAGGGGTTTGCTGGGTTTAAATTAACCTCAGAGACTGGTAAAAGCCGCGGAAATCAGAATTTTCCGGTCTCCGTCTGTTTCCACATTAACCTGCCCTCCTCCGGCTAACATAAACATTTTCAAAGCCTTGACCGACATCAACCGAACCGGATTTTGGGCTCGAAATCTCCCCTTCTGTCGGCACTGCAGCTGCCGGTTAACTATGACCCAGCGGCGGGTTAGTAAGCACTGGCGCGAAGCAACATGGAAATGCACGAAAGCTGGGCAAATGGAACACGTGCGGGAGTTCCTCATACTTGATGGACGAATTGCTGCTTTCGACCGAATGCGGGGCCTTCCGCATGGCAGCACATTATCTTTCCAATCAATGTCCGGATCTTTCCGATAAAAGTCCGGCGGCACCAATAATCGCATGGCGAACAGATGCTGACACCAATGGTTCAACAACCCGGCCGATCTAATGAGCGGCAGTCAGTAACACGGAGACGTGCAGGAAGACGGATTTGCACCACGGCTTGCTCCGTGTTGGTTGAAGGGTCTGCCATCAGCGTGTTTCGGTTCGCACGCGACCGATCACGCGACATCTTCGAGCATCATCGCCGCGCATTTCTCGCCGATCATGATGGAGGGCGCGTTGGTGTTGCCCGCGATGATGCTCGGCATGATCGACGCATCGGCAACGCGCAGTCCCGCAATGCCGTGCACGCGCAAACGCGGGTCCACCACTGAGTCTGGCCCGCGGCCCATGCGGCAGGTGCCGACGGGATGGAAATTCGCCACGCCACGCTGGCGGGTATCTTCCAGCCAATCCTCGTCGGACTGCACCGTGGGACCCGGCAGGATTTCTTCCACCACATAGGGTTTCAGCGCCGGTTGAGCGGCGATCTGGCGGCAGAGATGCAAGCCATAGAGGATGGCGGATTTGTCGTACTCGGTGCGCAACTGATCGAAGCGAATGGCCGGTTGATCGGACGGGTTTGGCGTTTTGATGCGGACGAAGCCGCGACCTTCCGGTCGCAGATGCACCGGGCTGAGGGTGAAGGCGGGGAATGGGTGTGGCACGATGCCAGTTCGAGTGCGCGATTCCGTGCTCCACATCGACATATTGATTTGCAGATCGGGGTTTTCCAACCGTGGGTCGGAGCGGACGAAGGCTCCGGCATAAATACCGGTACCGGTCAGTGGACCGGTGCGGGTAAAGACGTAGCGGATGCCGGCAAGGATCTGGCGGGTGGTGCTATTGCCGATGTCGTTCAAGGTGATGGGCTGGTTGACGCGATAGGACAGATAGCTGTTGAAATGATCCTGCAGATTCTCCCCAACGCCGGCGATATCACGCACCACCTCGATACCAAGATCGCGCAGAAGTTCGGCCGGCCCGAGGCCGGAGAGTTGCAGCAATTGCGGTGAGCCGAAGGCGCCGCCGGAGACAACGATCTCCTTGGCGGCGCGTGCTGTCCGGCGGCCCTGAGGTGTGAGGTATTCCACGCCAACGGCGCGCGTGCCCTCGAAGACGATCCTCTGGGCGTGCGACCCGGTGGAGATGGTCAGATTGGCACGCGATTTCGCCGGGCCGAGATAGGCTCGGGCGGAACTCCAGCGGCGGCGGTTATTTACTGTGAACTGGTAAAAGCCGGTGCCTTCCTGCCGCGGGCCATTGAAATCAGGGTTGTAGGGAATCCCTATCTGCATGGCGGCGTCCACGCAGGCTTTCGCCAGCGGCCATTCATGCGGCACGTCGGTCACGTGCAGTGGGCCGCCGGAACCGTGCAGTTCGCTGGCGCCCCGTTGCTGGTTCTGCGCCTTCTTGAAAAAGGGCAGGACGCTGTCCCAGTCCCAGCCCTCGCAGCCGCGCTGGCGCCAATCGGTATAATCGGCAGCGGTACCACGCATGTAGACGGTGCCGTTGATTGAAGATGTGCCGCCAAGGACCTTGCCGCGCGGTTGGTACAGCGTACGGTTGTTGAGATTGGGCTCGGGCTCGGATTCAAACATCCAGTTTACTTTGGGATTGGCGTAGTTCTTCGTGTAGCCCAGCGGGATATGAATCCATGGGTTGGTGTCACGCGGGCCGGCTTCCAGCAGCAGCACTCGGTATTTGCCCGATTCGCTGAGCCTACCGGCGACCGCGCAGCCGGCCGAGCCGGCACCGGTAACAATGAAATCATAGGCATCGGCGTCCTTGGCCATCTTCGTCCCCCGGTTTTGGCTCCGTGGCGCTATTGAAAGCGATATGGCGGGAAAATACCAGAAGGGCGGGGGTTCAATCTGTTAAGGCAATAGTCAGCCCCTCGCGTTCCAGCTGGATTGGCGGACGACGAGTGGCATTCTTGGCAGGGAGATCGGCGGCCAAGGTTGATCGGCGATGTGTAGTACGGTTTCCACCCGAAGCGACGGCAAGATGACCGCGGCCACGGGAATCCACCCAAAGTGAACCCGTACTCGCGTTCGGTGCATTCATTCCGCTCCTGGCCACAGACCATATGGGCGGTTCGGCCGTCAAAAACCGTGTCCGCTTGCTCCTCCCACGGCACCAACGCCGTCGCCGCCGGCCGATCCAGCGGCAGCGCGCAGGGTTTCCTGTGAAGCAGCAGACGTGCCAGCACACCCGGTGCCAGATAGGCCAGCCGCAGGAACCGGCTGACGAACGGCACCGTAACGCCCTCGGCGATGGCAATGTCCTTGATCGTCGCGCCATGCCCATCATGCATAGGCGCGGCGACAACACAGATCGTTTCGTCGCCTCGTAGGTCTGCTGCAAGAGGCGGGACTGCTCCCGGAAGGAACTAGCTTTACTGATGGCTGCCCTTGTTAGTGGCGATCGGCTGCAACCCCGTGGCGGTGGGCCCGAAGATCACCCGCTTCAGCAGGACTGCCCGTCTGACTGCGGGTATTCACCGCCCGCGAACGCGGGCTGACTTGCAGCATGCCGTGGACCACGAGGTCGCACACTCGTGGTTCATGCCCTGTGGTGGTGCGTGCCCTTGATGCCCTGGAACAGGCAAGGGATACTCGACGTCAGAAGAAGCTGCGGCCAGGCACCGGGCCTTTCGAGGAAACGAGCATCCCACGATGACGCATCCGTTCTGCATGGGCGAGGTCGACAACCGGGGCTCCACCGACGCGCCCGCACACCCGACATCTCGCCGTGGGCACACTGCGCGGACCATGCGCGACAATGCCCCTCCTGGCGACCGGCCCGACTGCCAAACGGCCCAGCGCACCGCACCGACATGGACGTTCACTGCGAGATGTTTCGAGCAATAGGAGACCGCATGGCGACAAAAGCGATCGAGACCGCAGGCTCTTTGGACCAGGAGACGCTCGACGCCTTGCGGGAAGGCATTGCCGGCGTATTGGCGGAGCAATGCAGCAGTTCGGCCGTGCACGCGTACATCGACGGCAAGAATCCACTCGATCGGGAACTATGGTCCCAGGCCGCCTCCCTCGGCTGGCTCGGTTTCGGCATTCCGGAGCAGTACGGTGGGCTCGGACTGGGCGCCCGCGGTCTTGCTCTCCTGCACGCCGAGATTGGACGCCAGGCCGCACCTGGACCGTACATTGCCACACTCTCGGCCGCACAGACGATTGTCGAAACCGGCTCTGATGCGATCCGAAAGACTTGGCTGCCGCGCATCGCGTCTGGGGAAATCAGCGCCGCGGTCCCGGCCACTCTGGGCCCGACGGCCCTGACACGGTCAGGCGCGAGCGTGTCAGGCACCGCGCGCTGCCTGGGCGCGAGGGACGCCGCATTCGTTATCGCTCCCGTAGGCAACGCATGGGTAATTGTCGAGGTGGCCGGGGCCGAAGTGATCGTGGTGCCGATGTGGGACCGGACGCGTGAGGTGATTGATATTCGCCTCCAGAACGCGCGGCCCGCCGCCGTGCTGGAGGATGCCGAGGCAACCAGCGCGGCGCTTTTCCGGGCCATGGCGCTTGCGATCGCGGCGGATAGTTGCGGCGCGGCCCGTTCTATCACCGAACGAACGATCGACTACATGAAGGCGCGCGAGCAGTTCGGACAGCCGATCGCCGGGTTCCAGGCGCTCAAGCATCGCGCCGCCGACCTGGCCACGAAACTGGCGGTGATGGATGAGATGGTGGCGCATGCCATCGAACGGACCACGGCGCAGGCACAGGACGCGGATATATGGACCGCGCTCGCCAAGTCCGAGGTCACCGAAGCCGCTGTTTTCGTTACCACCGATTGCGTGCAATTGCACGGGGGCGTCGGTTTCACCTGGGACTTCGATCCCCACATCTTCCTCAAGCGCGCACGCATGAACGAGGTGCTTGTGATGGCAAATCTCGGCCTTCGTGATCAGGCGGCCGCCGGGCTGGCGGCGATCACACGCGCCGGACATTCCGCGTTGGAGCTGGGACTATGACCATTCTCGATGCGCAACATGATATGCCCGCCTTTCGGCAGGCGATTCGCGACTGGCTGGCCGAGGTCGTATCGCCCGACTGGAAGGCCCGCATGGTACTGGCCTCGAATGAAGAATACGTCGACTTCCAGCGTTGGTGGATGGCGGAGCGGAGCAAGGTCGGTCTCGCCATTCCACACTGGCCGAAGGAGTATGGCGGCGCCGGTCTGACGTTGCAGCACCTGATCGCGATCGCTGATGAGATGGCCCGGGCGGACGCGCCGCAGGCCCGCATATTCACGATATCGCTGATCCATATGCCCGGCACGTTGTTGCCACACGGAACCGAAGCGCAGAAGCGCCGCTATTTGCCCGGCGTGGCCAAGGGCGAACTCTGGTGCCAGGGGTTCTCGGAGCCGAACTCAGGGTCCGATCTGGCGTCGCTGCGTACCCGGGCGGTTCGCGATGGCGATCACTATGTGATCAACGGACAGAAGATCTGGTCGTCGTCGTCGATGTACGCCGATCACTGCCTGTTGCTGACCCGCACTGACCCGAATGCGCAGAAGCATCGCGGGATCACCTATTTTATCATGGACATGCATGCGCCTGGTGTGGAGGTGCGGCCGATCCGGCAAGCGAATGGCAGAGCGGAATTCGGCGAACTGTTCCTGACGGATGTGCGGATTCCCGCCGAAAACATGATCGGCGCCGAGAATAACGGCTGGCGCGTGGCACAGGCGACCCTGGGCTCGGAACGCGGGGTGATCGCGTTCGAGGGTGCCGAACGCCAACGTTATGAGATCGAGGCGTTCTACCGCAAATCACTGGAGACTGATGCGGCCTGGTTGCAGGATTCTCAACTCCACCGGGAGTTCATGGGCTTCCTGGCGGAGATGCAGGCAGGACGGCGCCTGTTGAGACGGGTGCTGGAGGAGCACGAAAAGCCCGACGCCTCGACCAGCGTTCTGCCGTCGATCATCAAGCTTTCGGTGACGGTGTTGCGGCAGCGGATTTGCTCGTTCATGACGCGGATCGCCGGGATCAATGGTCAGGAATTCGCCATGTTGGCCGAGGAGCCATTCGGGAGCCCGATGTTTGATTTCCTGAGTGCGTTCTCCGGCACGATTGCCGGTGGAACGAATGAAATCCAGCGCAACATCGTCGCTGAGCGTGGTCTCGGTATGCCCCGGGTGTGACGGTCGGTGCCACACCGATGTCCAGGCTCCGGGCAGTGGTATTGTAACGTTCAAGGTCAAACGTCGCCGCCGCGTCGGCGGGTCAGTTGTCGACTACCGCCTCTGCCCACTCCCTCCACGGCACCAACGAGGTCGCCGCCAGCCTGTCCAGCGGCAGCATACTGGGTCGCTGCTGTATCAGCAGACGCTCCATGACGCCCGGCGAGAGATACGCCAGCCTCAGGAACCGGCTGACGAAGACGTCAGTGACGCCCTCGGCCATGGCGATGTTCTTGTTCATCGCGACCTCCCCGCGAGACAACCGCAGCCGCCAATTCTATGGCCGGCCCCGGACGACCACTACCGTCGTGTAGTACACCACAACGGTTGCCGCCCTTCTTGGTCGCTGTGCGCGTCATCGCCGTACCGACGGACCCGAAGATTGGTTCCCTCCGTAGGGCGCTGGTGTCTGGTTTTGCGTGCCTGGCGTCCGTGATGCCTGGGCGGATCGGCACCTATCCCTTCGCCTTCGATGCCTTCCAAGGTTTAAATCGAGTCACAGCCTGCCGATTTGCTCCGCCATGCGAAGGTAATCATTCGCGAGGTGTCGACGAGGCTGGCTCGTGGGTGAAGCCGCCCCCACCAGCCGAAATTGAAAGACGATCCAGTACTTTGCGCTTTGTTATCAGCGCAAGGTCGTTGCCAGATCCAATTTTCATATTTCTGTAACTCTCGAATGATGGGGATCAACTTTAAGATCGTCCCGGATCAGTGAGCGTCCAAACTCAGCCCGGCCACGGTCTGCGCGTGGTTCAATGGAGGAACAGTTGGTGAATTTCCGTTCGACAGTCATCGCCGCAGTCTAGGGTGTGCTCCCGGCAACCGTGTTCGCCCAGGCGGTCCAAGTGGACCCGGCGCTGCCGCGCTACACGGCCATATCCGGCGTTTCCGGGAACCTGAAATCGATTGGCTCCGACACGCTGAACAACCTCATGGCTCTGTGGGCGGAGGGATTTTCAGCCACCTATCCTAACGTCAAGATCGAGATCGAAGGGAAGGGCAGCAGCACCGCTCCGCCAGCGCTGATCAGCGGCACCGCCCAGTTCGGTCCCATGAGCCGGCCAATGAACCAGAAAGAGATCGACGCCTTCCAGCAGAAGTTCGGCTATCCCCCGCGCGCCATTCGCGGCGCCGTCGATGCGCTGGCCGTCTATGTCCACAAGGACAATCCGATCCAGTGCATGACGATGCAGCAGGTCGACGCGGTGTTCTCCAAGGGGCGGCGCGGCGGTCTTCCCGCCGAGATCAACACCTGGGGTCAGCTCGGCATGACCGGCGACTGGGCGAACCGCCCGATCAGCCTGTACGGTCGCAACAGCGCCTCGGGCACCTACGGCTACTTCAAGGAAGTCGCCCTGTTTAACGGCAACTACCGCGACAGCGTGAAGGAACAGCCGGGTTCGTCGACCGTGGTCCAGGGCGTCGCCAGTGACAAATACGCCATCGGTTACTCGGGCATCGGCTACAAGACCGCGGATGTGCGCAGCGTTCCGCTCGCCGCGAAGCCCGGCGAGACGTGCTATGACGCGGTCGCCGAACATGCCTATAGCGGCGATTACCCGATCAGCCGGTTCCTTTACATCTATCTGAACGTTAACCCTAACCAGCCGCTCGACCCGCTGCGCCGCGAGTTCGTCAAGTTCGTTTATTCCCAGCAGGGCCAGTCGGCGACGGTGAAGGACGGTTATTTCCCGGTCCCGAATGCCGTCGCGGTCGAAGACCTGAAGGCCAAGGGGATTTCGAACTGACGCGAGACTCGGATCGGAGGAAGCGGGGCGCCGAGCGCCTCGCTGGTACCGCATGAGCGCAACCGCTCCCCCCATGCGCCGGCAGAACCGGACCACCAGGCGATCGGCGAAAATCATCGATCGCCTGGCAAACTGGACGATCACCATCGGCGGTCTGATGGTGATCGTCGCCGTTGCAACCATCATGATCTTCCTGGTCCAGGCGGTGATCCCACTGTTCACCGGCGCGCACATCGATGGCACCCGCGACTACCGGCTCGCTGGCCTGCCCGCCGATATCCGGATCGTGAACGTCGACGAGTATCAAACGATCGGGATCGCCTTGGGCGCCGACGGCGCTCTGGCGGCCTGGCATCTGGGAACGGGGACACCTCTGACAGCGCCCGGGTTTGACCTGGCCGGGGCACGCATCACCGCGTTTGCGCGCACGATCGACCGCAGCAACGTGGCTTTCGGGTTTGCGGACGGAACGGTCCGGTTTGGCACCGTCACCTTGGTGCCGACCGTGCTCGGGGCCGACGGCCTGCCCGTGACGCTGAAGAAGCTGGATGAGCGGGACAGCACCGACGGCGTCTCGGTCTTCAGCCGCATACCCGGGGATCAGATCCGCCGCATCGACACGACGACGCGGCTTGACCCGCCGCAACAGGTCGCACCGGCTGGCACCGCCATCATCGCGATGGATTATCGCCGCGGCGGTACCGCGGAACGGCCGACCTTGTCCTTTGTCACGGCCGATGCGAACGGCACGGTGCGACTGTCGCGCGCCGAAAGCCGCCTGAACATCATGACCCGCCAGATGCGGACAACCGTGGACACGGCCGAACTGCCCAAGCTGCCGGCCGGGACCGAGATTCGTACCCTGCTGATGACCGCCAAGGCCGATACGGTCCTCGTCGGGTCGGCCGATGGCGACATTTTCCGCTACGACACGCGGGATTTCCGCGCGCCAAAGCTGGCGGAACGCCGCCGGGTGACCGAAGGCGCGGAGGGGTTGACCACGCTCGGCTTCCTGATCGGGGAGCAGTCGCTGATCGCGGGCGGCGATCGCGGGCAGGTGGATGTCTTCTTCACCCTGCCCGGCGGCAATGGCACCGCGGATGGCCAGCATCTGGCCCGCGCCCATATGATGGAGCGGCAGGCGGCCGGTATTGAAGGCATGGCCGTCAGCCAGCGCGGCAAGATGTTCCTGACGGAGGACCGCACCGGCGCCGTCTGGCTGCGCCATGCGACCAGTGGCCAGACATTGCTCAAGATCCAGGGGATCGGATCTGGCGGGGCGATCGCGCTGACCCCGCGCGACGATGGCGTGATTGCCGTGGCGGCCGATGGACACGTGTCACTATGGACCATCAGCGCCCCGCATCCGGAAACGACCCTGGCGACGATTTTCGGCCCAGTCTGGTATGAGGGCTACCCCGAGCCGGGCTACACGTGGCAATCCAGCGCCGGCACGGATCAGTTCGAACCGAAGCTCAGCCTGGTGCCGTTGATTTTCGGCACCCTGAAGGCCACCGTCTACGCGCTGCTGTTCTCCGTGCCGATCGCCATCCTTGCGGCGATCTACACCAGCGAGTTCGTGCACGGCCGGGTGCGAGCGATCATCAAACCCGCCATGGAAATGATGGCGAGCCTGCCCAGCGTCGTGCTGGGCTTGATCGCCGCACTGATCCTGGCGCCGCTGGTTGAGGACGTGGTGCCGGCGGTCCTGTTCTTCCTGATCCTTCTGCCGATCGCCCTGCTGGCTGGCGGGTATCTCTGGCAGATCGTGCCGCGCTCGGTGGGCCTGCGGTTCGGCGGGCTGCCTAAGCTCGCGCTGATCTTCCTGGTGCTGGCGCTGGCGGTGCCGCTCGCCCAAGTGCTCGCCGTACCATTCGAAGCGCTTGTGTTCGCGGGCAACATCAAGGCTTGGCTCAACGGTGACATCGGGAGTGGCATCGGCTTTACCGCCTTCCTGCTGTTTCCGGTGTCGGCGCTCCTGGTGTCCGTCGTGTCGAATGTCCTGTTGGCCGAGCTGGTCGGACGCATGATCGGCAGTCGGGTACGGTCGGCGATCGCGTTGGCCGCACTGGTGCGCTGGGTCGTGATCCTGACGGCTGGGGTCGCCGTTGCCGTCGCCACCGCCTTCGCGCTGGCGGCCGTCGGCTTCGATCCGCGCGGCGGCGTGGTTGGCACCTATGTCCAGCGCAACACCCTGATTGTCGGGTTCGCCATGGGGTTCGCTGTCATACCGATCATCTATACGATCGCGGAAGACGCCCTCAACAGTGTGCCTGAGCATCTCCGCGCCGCGAGCCTGGCCTGCGGCGCGACGCCCTGGCAGACCGCGACCCGGATCATCCTGCCCACCGCTGCCTCCGGCGTTTTCGCCGCGGTGATGATCGGCATGGGACGCGCGGTAGGTGAGACCATGATCGTGGTGATGGCCGCGGGCAACACACCAGTTCTCGAGTGGAACATCTTCAATGGGCTTCGGGCCCTGTCCGCAAATATCGCGGTTGAGTTGCCCGAGGCCGTGCGCGACGGGACCCTGTTTCGGATGCTTTTCCTTGCGGCACTGACACTGTTCGCGATGACCTTCGTCGTGAACACATTGGCCGAGATCATCAGGCTTCGGTTCCGCCGACGGGCCGCTTCACTATGATGGATGCAGTCAGCCAAGCAGAAAAGCGCGCGGTACCGGAGACATTGTCCGGACGGGTGCTTGCCGTGCGCGGCGGGGCACGATTGCTGGACCTGGAAGGAGAGGGCGAACCCCTTGTGTGGTGCCTCGGCGGTGCGCTTGCCCTCGGCATCGTCATGATCCTCGGCCTTCTGGTGTTGGTGTTGTGGAACGGGGCAACCACGTTCTGGCCCAAGCCCATCGAGGTTGTGCGCCTGTCCGACAACACCATGATTGCCGGTGAGCCGGTGCGGACCACGGTTTGGACCCCCGGGCCGGAAATCCTGGCCACGCTGCCCGAGGCAGCGCGTGCCCGGATCGCGCAATCCGGTGGTTCGGCGACCCGCACGCTGTACCGCGTGGGCAACTATGACCTGTACGGAGAGGATTTCCGCTGGGTCGCGGATTTCCAGGTGATGTCGCGGGAACGCCCGGCGCACCTGGTCCTGATCGAGCGGCTGGAATGGGGTGTCTTCATTGGCCGTATCGCTGGTTTTGAGCGGAACGGCGAGCGTCACGAAACCCCACGCCCGGATGCCGGCCCGCTCGCAGATGCGCATGATGTAGCGCGGGCGCGATGGGCGAGGATCAGGCAGATCGAACGCAGCGATATCGGTGCGATCAATCACGAGATGGAGCAGGTCCGCCTCGAACTGCGTCGAGCGGTATTGGGCGATCCATCGGGCGTTCGACTGAGGCAGGCGGAGGTTCGCTTCTCGGCCGAGAAAACGAGGTTGAAGGCCCGCTACGACACGCTCGCGCAAGAGGCGCAACGGCTGCGGGCCGAGAATGCCAAGGACAAGGTGTTCCTGCAGGACATTACTGGCCGAACGGTGGAATTGCCGTTGTCGTCGGTTGTGCGGTACTATGCGGCGAACGATATCGGGCTGCCGGGGCAGATCGCCATCTACGCTTCCCGCTGGCTGGAGTTCCTGATCGACGAACCGCGTGAGGCGAACACCGAGGGCGGCGTGATGCCAGCCATTTTCGGAACGTTTGCGATGACCTTGCTGCTGGTCATCGTGGTCGCCCTGTTTGGCGTCGTGACCGCATTGTATTTACGAGAGTATGCTCGACAGGGCCGCGTTACTGCCTTGGTGCGGATTAGTGTGAACAATTTGGCCGGCGTGCCATCGATCGTCTATGGCGTATTTGACCTTGGGTTCTTCGCCTACATCCTGGGTGGCAACATCGACGCGCTGTTCTTTCCCGAGCGGCTGCCGAACCCGACATTCGGCACCGGCGGCCTGCTCTGGGCGTCATTGACTCTGGCGCTGCTGACCGTTCCCGTGGTGATTGTTTCGACCGAGGAGGCGCTGGCCGCCGTACCGCGTAGCATGCGGGAGGGTTCGCTCGCTTGTGGTGCATCCAAATGGCAGACAATCCGTCGCATCGTTCTGCCCCGCGCCCTACCCGGGATCATGACCGGCCTGATCCTGGCGATGGCACGCGGGGCGGGCGAGGTGGCACCACTGATGCTGGTCGGCGTGGTGAAGCTGGCGCCGGAACTGCCGATCGATGGGCTCTTCCCCTACGTTCACCTGGAACGCAGCTTCATGCATCTCGGCTTCCACATCTATGACGGGGGCTTCCAAAGCCGGAACAGCGAGGCTGGTAAGCCAATGGTATTCGTTACGACAATGTTGCTTATTATGCTGATCTTTGCCATGAGCATCGGAACAATTCTTATTCGCAACCGCTTGAAACGCAAGTTCCAAGGGAGCCAGTTCTGATGGCCGCCGCATCTGACCTCGCGCCGGCCATGATCGCCGGCTCGGACCCCACCGATACCGGACCGACGGTGTATCATCCGAAGGCAGGCGGTAAGGGTGCCGCACTGTCGATCGACCGTTTCAATCTTTGGTACGGCAAGACGCAGGCTCTATTCGACAACACGTTCGATATCGAGGAAGGGCTTGTCACGGCCCTGATCGGTCCATCCGGTTGCGGCAAGTCGACCTTGCTGCGGGCGTTCAACCGCATGAACGACCTGATCGATGGGGTTCGCGTATCCGGTCGGATAACCCTCGACGGCGACGACATCTATGCCAGCGGCGCCGACGTGATCACGTTGCGAAAGCGCATGGGCATGGTGTTCCAGAAGCCCAATCCGTTCCCCATGAGCGTGTTCGAGAATGTTGCCTATCCACTGCGCATCGACGGTGTGCGGGATCGCGCCCTGATCACCGAAACGGTCGAACGCAGCCTGCGGGCTGCCGCGCTGTGGGATGAGGCGAAAGATCGTTTAAGGGACAACGCGCTCGGCCTCTCGGGTGGCCAGCAGCAGCGCCTCTGCATTGCACGCGCCATCGCCGGCGATCCGGAAGTGCTGTTGATGGATGAGCCTTGCAGCGCGCTTGATCCGATCGCGACCGCCCATATCGAGGATCTGATCGACAAGCTGCGCGGACAGTACACGATTGTGATCGTTACGCATAGCATGGCACAGGTTGGCCGTGTCTCGGACAATACCGCTTTCATGTACCTCGGTCGGCTGATCGAGTATGGCGAATCGGCAACGATCTTCACGTCGCCGCATGTACCAAGAACGCAGGACTATGTGACAGGCCGCTTCGGCTGACCGTCTGCTACGGAGATATCTTCATGATGATGATGGTGCGCCAATTGGCTCTTGTCGCCGCGGCGGGGCTGGCGCTGTTACTGCCCCATGCCGGCGCGATGGCGCAGAAGCGTGACACGATCCTGATTACCGGCAGTTCGACCGTAAATCCGTTCACTGGCGCCGTGGCGCGGCAGTTTGCCGAGACCGGCCTGATGGCGAAGGTGGGCGGGCAGCCCCCGAAGATCGCCAGCACCGGCACGGTTCGCGGCTACAACCTGTTCTGCCAGGGCAGCGGAACGCGCTATCCGGACATCCAGAACGCGTCACGCCGCATGAACAGCCTTGAGTTCTCATTATGCGTCAGGAATGGCGTGAACGAGATCATGGAGATACCGATCGGCTATGACGGCATTGTCCTGGTGTATCGCAAGGATGGTGGCGCCCTGCGCCTGACACGGGCACAGGTCTGGCTGGCGATCGCCAAGGAAATCCCCCGGAACGGCAGCCTGGTGCCCAATCCCCATGCGCGTTGGAAGCAGATTGATGCCAGCCTGCCGGACTGGCCGATCGAGGTTCTCGGCCCGCCCCCGACCTCCGGCACGCGTGACTCCTTCACCGATCTTCTGATGCTTGCCGCCTGCCAGACATTCGACGAGGTTCGCTCACTGAAGGATGTGGCCCGCCAGCGCGCCGTTTGCACGACGGTGCGCACGGACGGCAAGTGGGTCGATGCCGGGGAAGACGACGCCAGGATCGTGGCCCGGATCGAAGCCGCGCCCCCGGGCATGATGGGCATCTTCGGATACAGCTTCCTCGACCAGAACAAGGAGAAGCTGGCGGGTGCCGTCCTGGACGGCATCGCCCCCACCGAGGATGACATCATCACGGGCCGATATCCGCTATCACGTCCGTTGTTCATCTACGCAAAGCGTCGGAACATCGCTTTCGTGGCGGGATTGCAGGAATTCCTGAATCTCTATGTCTCACCCGAGGCGATGGGGCCGGACGGATTCCTGTCCAAACACGGGTTGGTATCGCTCGACACGGCGCAGCAGACACGTGTTCGTGAGGCTGTCGCAGGTCAGGCGATCCTGCTCCGTCGGCCGGAGATGTGAGATACTGGCGCGGGAGGCATGTGAGGTGACACACCACCCTGAGGGCACCGGCCAGCGAAGAGGCGCGGGGGCTCAGGCCCATTGTCACGCCACGCCATTCACGCGCCGATGTCAGGCGGGACGCAGCGTGCGCTTCAGCAACTGGTCGAAGCGAAGGCCTGCCAGATTGAGGTTGTCCAGCAACTCGGCCTCCACATCGTCTTCCTGATCGTCTTCCTCGCCTGCCAGCGCGGGGGGGCCGCCCGGCGTGTTCCGCTGCAGCCGTTGTGCCAGGACGATCGCCAGCGCGTGATAGAACCGGCAGCCGAACATCGGATCGTCCTTCAGCTTGCGCCGCAGCAGGACGCGGTCGATCTGCAACACGCTTGTCTCGGTTTCCGCCACTACGGAGGCGGTCGGCAGGCGGGAATCGACCAGAGACACCTCCCCCAGGATTTCACCCGAGGCGACCCGCGCCACACGCGTGCCGCGCACTGTCACCAGGGCGCGTCCCTCCAGGATGATGAAGATGGCATCAATGGGCTTGCGCTCAACGATGATGGGTTCGCCGGCGGCATAGCGCCGCAGCCGGCCCACCTGCGTGAACCAGTCGATATCGGCATCGTTCAACGTGCCGAACATCATCAGGACCTTGCGCATGACCCCGCTACTCCTCCTGCCGTCGGACAAGATCCGCGAACAACCCTGGCTGACGCATCAGGTCGTCGTAGCGGCCGGTCTGCACAATACGACCGGATTCCATCACGATGATACGGTCCGCGTCACGGACCGTGCTCAGCCGGTGCGCGATCACCACCCGTGTGACCGCCATACGTGCCAAGCTTTCCATCACAATCGCTTGGGAACGGTTGTCAAGCGCGCTGGTTGCTTCGTCGAGGAAGGTGATACGCGGATCGCCGATCAAGGCACGTGCGACCAGCAAGCGCTGGATCTGCCCGCCCGAGAGGGTCGATCCGCCGTCGGTCAACAGGGTGTGCATGCCCATCGGCATATCCTCGATCTCCCCCGCGATGCCGGCCTGGCGCGCCGCGTCCCAGGCGTCCTCGTTGGGCCGACCGCTGACGCCAAGGATGTTCTCGAACAATGTTCCGGGCATCAGACGATCCGATTGCAGCACCGTGCCGATCTGGCGGCGCAACGCCCGCATGTCCAGCCGCCGCAGATCGCGTCCGTCGTACAGCACGCCGCCGGTGCGCGGATGCTCGAACCCCAGCAGCAGTTTCAGCAGCGTCGTCTTGCCACAGCCCGACGGGCCGACCAGCGCCACGAACTCCCCCGGTTCGATGGTCAGGGACAGGTCGCGCACCGTGGGTTCCGCGCCTTCCACATAGCCGAAGCTGACCTGACTGACCTCGATCCGGCCCGACAACTCTCCAGGGTCCAGTCGGTTCGGGTCGACCTCCGGCGTTGCCGCCAACAACGGGCGGGCGCGTTGCAGCTTTGGTTGCAAATGAAAAACACGTTGCAAGCCGCTGGCAAACCCGGTCGCGGAGCCGACGAAACCGCCGTAGATCGAGACCATCATGACCATCTGCCCGACGGACAGCCCTGATGACGGCAGGCGCTGCAAGGCAACAAAGAAAGCCGCGAGCCCGATCACGCCGTAGGCGGCCGAAAACCCGGCCAACGCACTGCCGATACGCGTCGCCCGCAGCAGGGCCGTCTGGTACTCCTGGTACAGCCGGCCCCAGCGCGCGAACGCTCGCTCCTCTGCCCCGGCAGCACGCAGATGACTGATATTATCCACGAGTTGATAGACGAGTTGCGCCGTCTCCGCGCCCCGAGCCTCCACCACCCGCAACGCCGGCAACTGCGCCTGACTGGCCCAGGCGGCAGCAACGATCATGGGTACCGCCAGCAGCATGGCCACCAGCGCCAGGGGCGGCGACACCAGGAACAGAAACGCCAGCGTGGTCAGAGAGAACAGACCGGTGAGCATGGCATCGATTACCACGGCATCCAGCCCGGCGCGGATGGCGTCGATCACGCGCACGCGTTCGGCCAGATCGGCGGAAGTGTAATGCTTCAGAAAATCCGTGGGCAGCCGGATGGTTCGATCCATCACCGCGGGTTGCAGCCGGTTGGCGCCGCGTCCGGCGATGCGAACCTGCGCCAGGTCTTGGGTGACGTTCACGACGACAATCACCACCACGCCGAGAAGCATCAGCGCGCCCATTTGCAGCAGAGGAGTTTCCAGGCGGCTGGGGATGAACTCATCGACCAGCACCGCAGTGGCGGCTGGGATGGCGAGGCCGAGCAGGGCGCTGATGAGACCCATGAAGAGCATGAGCGCGATGTCGCGACCCGTCTCCCGCAGACCGAAGCGCAGCAGGTCGCGTGCGCGCAAGGGTCTATCCGGCAGCGAGGGGTACAGGACGTAGGCGCTGGAATCGAGCGTGGCCGCGGCGTCGCGCGTCAGCCTCTCGACGCTGCCATTGGATGGATCGTGCAGCACATAGCCCCTGCCTGCCCATTCCGCCTTCCCGCGTACCGTCGACGAACTCGCCAGGCCAGTTCCGAACGGGCGCATGCCGGGGCGACGCGCGGAGCCCGGCAGCAGCGCCACCGGGCGGCCGTCGTCGCGGCGGAAGGCGATCATCGGGCCGAGTTGGTCGCGCCACCAGTGTCCCTGCAACGTCACCTGGCGAGCCGGGGTTCGGGTATGGTGGACGATTCGTTCCAGCCGCCCGAGCGCCTGGCTGGACGGGCGGGCGGGTTGCTCGGACAGTTCGAAGCCCATCGCGCCGGCAACGATGCGGCACGCCGCCAGCAGCGGCTCCTCGCCCGTCCGGGGCCGTTGGTGCGATCGGCCAGACAAAGTGTCGCCGATTCCAGCCTGCGTGGCCCGCAGGACCTGTGCGGACCATTGGGTGGAACGTCGGACGCGATCCTCCTCTTCAGTCTCCCGCATCAGCAGGCTGGAGGCGAGGGTCGCCAGCATCGCCCGATGCCAGCTCCGTAACGCCTCCCGCCAACCATCCTGCGTGAGGGTCGCTTCTGTCGTCGTGGCCCGCACGGTCGCTCCGGTCTCACCTGTGGTGACCCAGGCCGCCCCGGTGAGCGGCCACGGCCTGTCCGCGACGGCCCCATGGGCGGAATCGCCGAACAGCAAGGCGATACCGTCCGTGACCTCGACCCAGACCGGCTCCCGCCCACCACGGAATTCGGCTCCGGCGGGGAGAGACGAGATGTCACCAGCGCGAAACACGCGCCCGCCCTGATGCGGGCCATGCGCGCGTGCTACCGCGTCCGATACGTGGACGATCCATGCGTCCAGGTCGGCCGATCCGATGACGTCGGCGCGTTCCATTGTCGCGTGGTCCCCGGTAAACGCGATCAAGGCGCAATCGGGCAACGCACGTACCGGCAACGTACCTGCCGGCAACGCAGCCGTTGGAAATGCTGCGTCCGACAGCGCCAGGTCGGACGGGTCGCCATCATCACCCGCCTCTGCGATCAGTATGTCGCCCACACCTGCCGCACGGAGCAGGAAGCGGTTGCCAATCTGGCGCCCATCGGCCGTCACCACAGCGTAGAGTTCAACGCGACCGGCCGTGACGCGCCAGACTCCAGGCGTTCGCGAGAGCAGGAACGGGCTGTCGACCGCGAATTCGACCCGATCAGGGCCTAGAGATTCGCCAACGATCGGTATTCTCCGTCCAAACGCATCAGGGCTTCGTGCGTGCCTCGTTCGATAATGCGCCCGCGGTCCATGACGATGATTTCGTCACAGGCACGGACCGTGCTTAGCCTATGGGCGATCACGATGCACCCACAGCCCCGGCGACGCAGGTTCTCCATGATCTGGTATTCGGTTTCCGTATCGAGTTCGTTGGTCGCCTCATCCAGAACGAGCAGAAGCGGATCCGACATCAGCGCCCGCGCGATCATCATCCTCTGACGCTGGCCCCCGCTGAAGTCGCGTCCGTTTTCTGCCACATGATGGTCGTAGCCCAACGGACGGGCCGCGATCTCGGCATGGATCAGGGCGTCCTGGGCGGCGGTGACGAAGCGTTCATCCGGCAAGGTTGGGTCCCACAAACTCAGGTTGTCCCGGATCGTGCCGGGAAACAGTGCGGTGCCCTGATCGACATAGGCAATGGAGTGGCGCAGCACTTCGCGCGGGATCGTATCGTAGTCGTGCCCGCCGAGGCTGATCCTGCCGCTCCAGGGCCGGTACAGACCCATGACCAGGCGCCCGACGGTAGATTTACCGCTTCCGGAACGTCCGACCAGCCCCACGCGTGCGCCGGGACGCAGTTCCAGGCTGAAACCGTCGATCAATGGCTGGTCCAGCGGGCTGTAGCCGAAGCTGACATCGTCAAGCCGCAAGATCCCGCCGATCCGCGTGGACATCGATGCAACGATCCCAGGATTCGGCGTGGATGTCTGGATCGCCGGGTTTGGCGTGGATGTCTGGATCGCCGGGTTCGGCGTGGACGTCTTGAGCCCCGGGTTCGACACAAACCCCTCGTCCAGTGGCTGGCGCAGCACGTCATCCAACCGCTCCAGACTGGCGCGAACTTCCTGCAGCTCCCCACCGAAATCCACCAACTGGTTCACCGGTTCGGAAAACAGGGACAGCAAGGACTGAAAGCCCAACAGCATGCCGATGGTGATGACACCATCCATCACCCGCTGCCCGCCGACCACGATCACGACGACGCTGCTGGCCAGTCCGAGACCAAGTGGGACGGCCGCTAGAAGGACTTCCGCGCGAGCGACGGTCTGATCGGCGTTGAGCAGCTTGGCGTGGTAGCCGCACCAGCGGGCCAGGAACAGGCTTTCGGTGCCGGTCGCCTTCAACGTGTCCATCATGGCAAAGCCGCGCACCGTCGCCGCGCGCAGCAGGCCGCTGTCCATCTGCTTCCGACGACTTAGATCGACCAGATAGCGCGATACGAACGCCAGCGACAGAAGATTGGCAAAGGCAAAGCCTACGCCGATGGCCGTCAGCACCAGATCGTACTGCGCCATCACCGCTGCATAGATGAGGATGACCAGCCCGTTTAGCAACGAAACCGCAAGATCCCCACCCAGCAATCCGGCCAACCGGTCGTTCAGCGCTGTCCGCGCCGCGACCTCGATCGCGTATCGCTGGCTGAAATAGCCGACCGGCAGACGCAACACATGCCAGATGAACCGCATCGACTGCGTCAACGCAATGAAAGTACGGAACCGGCTCAGGTTGTGTTGCTGCAATAACACGAAGATCGCTGAAGCCACCCCTGCGGCCAGCATCACCGCAACCAGCGGCATCAGCCAGGTGTCGAGCTTGCGGACCAGGATCTGATCCACATACAGTCCCATATAGGCGGGTGACGCCAATCCCGGAATGACCAGCCCGGCGGCAGCGAGCACCGCAAATCCCAGCGTCCCCCCCGCACCTCGCAGCCGCCCGAGCAGAGCGCGAACGACGCCACGCCTGTCACCACCGCGCCGGAAATGCTCACCGGGCGTGAAGGTCAGAACCACGCCGGTGAAGCTCTCATCGAATTCGTCCGCCGGAACAAAGCGGCGTCCAAAGGCGGGATCGTTCAGCCAGGCGCCGTTCGGACCAATTCTCTCCAGCACGACGAAATGGTTGAAATTCCAAAAAATAATCGCCGGCAGAACGATATCGGCGAGTTGCTCAGTCTCCTTTTTGAAAGCGCGCGCCACCAGACCATAGTGACGTGCCGCCCTGACGATGTTGCTGGCCTTGCTGCCGTCGCGGGACACTCCGCAGGCGTGGCGCAGCTCCTCCAACGGCAGCAACAGGCCATGATAGGCCAAAATGCTGGCCAGCGCCGCCGCGCCGCACTCCGTTGCCTCCAGTTGTAGGACAACCGGCGTACGAACCCGTCGTGTCATCGAAACGTAACCATCACCCACGCAACCGGACGACGAACACATCCAGGACACGCATGGAATTCAGCGACTCGCACCGATTGAGGCTCCATGCCCATCTCACGGGAGCAGCACGTGGCCAACTCCTTCAACCCAGGGTCATCCATACAAAAATCATTCGGATTCCGACAACATAATCACAGGTGGGTTGTACCAAACAGTCCGCGGACGGCCGGGACCGCGAACTCGATCAGCCGAAGACGCCGAACCCAGACCCGTCCACTGGCCAACGTCCCTGGACTGATCGTCGTGGTCGGTCCCGGCGCCGATGACCAGACAAAGCCGCTCGGCGCCGTCGGATCCGACAACAGTTCGATCTCGACAGCGAAGGGCGCACCGCCCGCCGACAGAGTCGTTACCAACTGCTGGTTCTTCAGAACATGCAACATGCCCTCCGCGGTTGCCGGGATCTCCGCCACCCGCTTTACCCGCGCGAATATATATCCATGCTCCTCCCGCCGGATCGTGCTGGGTGTGACCTCAACCGTCATGCCGGCAAAGATCTTTTTGCCCTCAACGGCCGGAACGAACAGCACAACCCGCAACGGTTCCGTGGATACGGTTCCTGTCGGTTCACTGTCAGCAACATCTGGCAACAGGGTCATCAGAGCGGAACCCTGCTGCACCAGACGGCCCACATCCTGCTTCAGTTCGACGACCGTTCCGGAATAGGGGCTGGTGACGTCCTCCGCCTGGCGCAACTGCTCAAAGGCGAGGATGGCGTTGCGCGAGGCCGCCCGTATCTTCAGATCAAGGTCGAGGATTTCCCGCCGGTCGCGAATGGCCGAGTTCACGCCGGTCAGCGAGATTTCGTGGATCTGCCGCTCGATCACGGCCAGTTCCTCCTCCGCCGCGCCAATGGCAACCTTGGTATCGACAATCTGGGCACGGGTGATCAGGCGCCTGACGCCCAGTTCGTCGTCGATGCTGGCCCTCTCCTGCAGAAACCCCAACCGCCTTTGGACCAGCGCTCGGCTCTGTTCCAGGTCGCGGCGTCGTCGGTCGTCGGCCATGTCCTGGGCGAAGCGGACCTCGGCGTGGAACGCGGCTACCTGACGCCGCTGCTCCAGGAGATCCCCATGCGCCTTGCGCGCCTCCTCCATCGCCCGACGCAACTCAGGATGTTCGATCCTTGCGACGACACTACCCTTTCGAATGCGGTCTCCAGTACGAGAAACTGCCTCGACCAGACGTCCGGAACTTGGAAACGGAACTTCCAGTATGCCGGTCGCCGAAATGACGATACCGTCGCCCGGCACTTTTTCGGGAACCAGTATGACAACGCTCGCCGTCGCGCCCGATACAACCAGGACCAGCAGCGCGACCAGGGCTGTCCACGCCCATACTGGGGTGATGCGGACGGGCTGGTCGAGCCGGTCCGGCGTTGAAAGCCGTTCGATGGCCGCGCTACGAAACAGTCCATTGTTCATAGGAGCCGCTCACCTCCATGAGAGGAGCATAATTATTTCAAATCGAATGAAACCATACGCAAAATTTGGTTACTATACGTTTCATACGGCATCATTTTGCCCCGTCGCATCGATGCGCTCACATTGCTCGCCTGGACATGTTGGCACCCAATCGCCGATTGTGACGCTCAAAAAAGACGAAAATGGGACTCGGGCACGACAAAAACACAAACGACCCTTTTTTGACGGGAGATTCTTGATATTATGCTGCACTCTCGCATGCTGAGGTTTCTCGACGAAGTGGAACGCGCCGGATCGATCCGGCGGGCGTCCACCCGCCTGAACGTCGCTTCCTCCTCCGTCAATCGTCAGATCATCGCGCTGGAGCAGGATATCGGCATGCCGGTGTTCGAACGCCTGAACAACCGGTTGCGACTGACCGAAAGCGGCGCGCTGCTCATCGCGCATGTGCGCCAGACGTTGCAGCAGCACGAGTTGGTCCAGGCCCGGATCGAGGACCTGAAACGTAAGCGCCGCAGCGAGGTAACGGTTGCAACCACCTCCGGTCTGGCGGCGGGCCTGCTGCCTCGGGTCGTGGCCGCCTTCCGCGCCCGTCATCCCGATATCAAGACCGCCGTCCGCATTCTGCCGACGGGGCAGATCGTCTCCTCGTTGGCGTCGGGCGAGTCCGATCTGGCGGTTGCGAGCGGATTGTCCAACGAACTGGACGTCGACACCTTCGCCTCCATCGTCAGCCGGATCGGCGCCGTTATGGAACCTGGGCATACGCTGGCCGAGCGGACCGGGATTGCGTTGGAGGATTGCCGGGACGTGCCGTTGATATTGCCGGATATCGGCATGCCGCTCCGCCTTATTCTGGACGACGCCTGCATGGATGCACGACTGACACTGGAACCGGTGATCGAGTCCAACTCCCTTGAGATGATGAAGCGCTCCGCCATGCTGGGTCTCGGCGTGACGTTCCTGCATTTCCTGGAGGTCGAGGACGAGGTTGCCCGCGGCGATCTGGAGTTCGTCCCACTGGTCGATCCGCATGTCACCATGCCCACACTGCGCATCCTGCACCGTCAAGGGACGGAGTTGGAAGGCCTGCCGCTTGCGCTGGCGAAGGAGCTGGCCGCGGCGATCGACCCGGGCGAAGGTGGTGCCCAAAAGGCAGCACCCCGTCCTCAATTCGATGCTTCCCGAGACTCCGGCCGGAGTATAAACACCACGGCCGCGGCCCAGGCGACACGGGGCCGCACGGACTCCGCGACACCGAAATCGACGCGGGGAAGCAGGTAGGGACATGGCCATCAAGAAACCGACGGAACCCAAGCGTGACCAGGATGGGGCGCACGACAAACGCTCCTTGCTGTCACGCTTTGGGCAGAAGAAGCCGACGACCGAGCGGCGGCGGACGGACGACCAGGATGAGATCGACGAGCGCGAACTCGACAAGATTTCGGGCGGGCGTATTCACCGCATCGATATCTGATCGTTCGAAACGTGCCCGGGCCACCGCCGCACTGGCAGGTATTAACCGGATAGAACGCATGAATTGACCAAGATTCGCGTCGCAACCGCGAAACCCGACAGTAACCAACCCCTCAGGTTGCGAAGGCGCCCCATGCGTTGCGACCTTGCCCCACACGTTGCGACATTGAACGCCTTGGCTGCATCGGTTAGAGTCGACCCGCGTCTGGGATCCAACGCGACCTCAGGCCATTTGGTCACGCAGACCACGGGGATTGGGGATGCAGGATGTCGCGGACTGGCTCCGCAAGCTGGGCCTTGAGCAGTACGCTGCGCGGTTCAGCGAGAATGGAATCGACGTCGCGACCCTCCCCGACCTGACCGACCAGGATCTCGCCTCGCTCGGTGTTCTGCTCGGTCATCGCCGGCGCATCCTGCGAGCGATCCGCGAAACGCAACCCACCACCGACCCCACGGTCCCATCCACGCCGCAAGACCAGGGCGAACGGCGCCAACTGACGGTGATGTTCTGCGACCTTGTCGGCTCCACCGCGCTGGCCGCTCGGCTGGATCCCGAGGATATGCGTGCCGTTATCCGCGCCTATCAGGACTGCTGCGCCGGGGCGGTTGCGCGCTATGACGGGTTCATCGCCCAGTTCATGGGTGATGGCGTGCTGGTCTATTTCGGCTACCCATTGGCGCATGAGGATGATGCCGAACGGGCCGTCCGGGCCGGACAGGACATCAGGGCGGCGGTGCAGCGGCTCAACACGCCGGCCGGCACCACCCTGCGCGTGCATATCGGCATCGCAACCGGGATCGTCGTGGTGGGCGACCTGATCGGCCAAGGCGCGGCGCAAGAGCGTGCCGTCGTGGGCGAAACGCCCAACCTCGCCGCCCGACTGCAGGCCTGCGCCCAACCGGGGGAGATCGTGGTGTCGGCCGCGACCAGGCGCTTGCTGGGGGACGTATTCCCTTTGCGCGCGCTGGGTGCAATCACGCTCAAGGGCATCAGTATGCCCGCTGAAGCCTGGGTCGTGGAAGGCTCGTCCCTCCCGCGCAGCCGGTTCGAGGCGGCGCGGATGGGCAGCCTGACCAGCTTCGTCGGCCGTGAGCGGGAGGTGGCCCACCTGAACGAGCGCCGCGACAGAGCGTGGCGGGGCCAGGGTCAGATCGTGATGATCTCCGGCGAGGCCGGCATAGGCAAGTCGCGCTTCATCGCGGAGTTCACCGAACGCATTCGCGACACCGATCAGGTGCGTTTGCGCTATCAGTGCTCCCCCTACCACAGCGCCAGCACACTTCACCCCATCATTGAACACCTGCAGCGCGCGGCCGGGATCGATCCGGCGGAACCGGACCATGCCGCACTCGACCGGCTGGAAGCCTTGCTACGGGAAACCGCGTCGGACCGGGATGACGCCGTGCCGCTATACGCGGCTCTGCTCGGTATTCCCACTGCTCCGCGCTACGATCCACTTGGCTACTCTCCCGCCCGCCAGCGACGTCAAACCCTGGCCGCTCTGCTGGATCAGTTGGAAAGCCTCGCGCGCCGCCAGCCCGTGCTGATGCTGTTCGAGGACATCCACTGGGCCGACGCGACCACACTGGAACTGCTTAATCTGATGATCGAGCGTGTGCGGGTGCTGCCGGTTCTGGCGCTGATCACCCATCGCGTGGATTTCGAGCCGCCGTGGATCGGTCTTGACAATGTCTCAGCCGTAACGCTGGACCGCTTGGGCCGAGCACATGTGCAGGTGATGATCGACTGGCTGACGGCCGGACGTCCGCTGCCGGACGAGGTGGTGACGCAAATATTCACCAAGACGGACGGTGTGCCGCTGTTCGTCGAGGAACTGACCAAGGCGGTGCTGGAATCGCGCCTCGTGGTGGAGGACGCCGGCACCTACCGGCTTGACGGCAAGCTGCCGCCGCTGGCGATCCCACCGACCTTGCAGGATTCCCTCATGGCGCGCCTGGATCGCCTGGCACCAGTGCGCGAAATCGCCCAGGTCGGGGCAGCGATCGGGCGGGAGTTCTCCTACGATCTGCTGGCCGCGGTGGCTGGACGCGACCCGGGCGTTCTGAATGAAGCGCTGGATCGGTTGGAATCGTCTGAATTGCTGTTCCGCATCGGCGCGCCGCCCCAGACGCGCTATCGCTTCAAGCACGCGCTGGTGCGTGACGCGGCCTATGAAAGCATGCTGCGCAGCCGCCGCCAGATCCTGCACCGCGCCATAGCGGAAACGCTGCGGGATCGGTTTCCGGTGGTCGCCGCCGCCGAACCAGAGGTGATCGCCCATCATTTCACGCAGGCGGGCCTGGGGGAGCTGGCCGTGCACTGGTGGACGACCGCGGGCGAGCAGGCGGCGCGCCGGTCGGCCTATGTCGAAGCGATCTCCCATTTCCGCGAAGCCATCCCGCTGGCCGAGAAGCTGCCGGAAGCAGAGTTCCAACGGCCCAGGTTGATACGGTTGTATCTTGCCTATGGCGACGCGTTACACAACAGGGCCAGTCCGGGAGCCAGGGAAACCCGCGAAGCCTACGCCCGCGCACGGGTCCTCGCATCCGATATCCCGCAGGGGACGGAACGCTATCCGATCTATCACGGCCTGTGGAGCGCAAGTGTTATACGCGCCGACGTGACCTCCATGCACGATCTGGCCGCGACGTTTGAGCGTGATGTGGACCGCGATCCCCACTCTCCGGAGGCGGGTCTGGGGCATCGGTTCATCGGAGTCTACAACTGGATGTCCGGCAATCCGACGAGGGGCGTCGAGCATCTGGAAGCAGCGGTGGGAGCCTTCGAACGGTCGCCGGAGCATAATTACGGTTTCCAGCTCGACCTGCATCAGGGGGTTGCGGCGATGTCGCAGCTTGCGTGGGCCTATTGGCTGCTCGGGCGATGTACGAAGGCGCAGGCGATCGCCGAGAAGGGGTTGGCGTTGGCATCGGCGAGCAATCACTTGCCGACGACAGCGTATGCTTACACCTGGACCTGCAAATTGGACGCGCTCAGAGCCGATGCGGAGGGGACACTCGTCAAGGCCGCTGCACTCGTCCGGCTGGGACGGGACCACGAACTGCCGTTCTGGCAGGCGAACGGCGAATTCTTCCATGACTGGGCACGTTGGCGGCGGGGTGACCGGGACATCGACATTGTTGGGATGCGCAAGGTCGTTGACCTGATGATGGAGCAGGGGCTCGCCTGGTACTCGATCCTGCTGCGTCTGCTGATCACGGCCCCGCAGGCGACAATGCAGGATCCTGCGACCGCGCTCGCGACCATCGACGGGGCGATCCGCGATATCGAAACGACCGGGCTGGGCTGGCCGTTGGCCGAGGCGTTGCGTGAGCGCGCGGATGTTCTCGCGGCTGCGGATCCGGCATCAGCGGAGCGTGACTATACCAGGGCCATCGCGGTCGCGACCGCCCAGCACGCCGACGGCCTGGCGCTTCGCGCGGCGTTGGGTCTCGCGCGTTTGTTTCTGCGTCGTGGCTATACGGCGGATGCCATGGGTGTCATTACGACTGCCATGCAGGCATGCTCACCCGATGCCGATGTGCCCGAGCGGGAGCAGGCCCGTCTGATGGCGGAAACGCTGACCGCTTCCGTCTGATACCAGCCGACCCGACCACTGCCTCTTCCGACCGCGATGCAGCGAGATGACGGTGCGCTCGACGTGCTGCCTGAAAGGCACTGGGGTGCTCGCAACAAGATGCTATACATAAGTGCCCTGATACGGAAGTATGTCGGTGCGGCGAAGATACGCCGGCGAAGAAAAACCGAGGAGCAAGACAATGAGCACGCAGACACCGTCCCCGATCCAGGCGTCCGACGAAATCACAGATGCGCAACTGAACGAGATTTCCGGCGGCGCCAGAGGGATCGACACCACCGCGACGCTGGCCGTCTCTGCGCGGCCGACGAACGTCAACCTGAGCGCGACTGCGACTCTGCTCCCGCAATCGACACCGCATCAGGCTGTCGCGCCTTCCAATCCTGCCCTGAGGCACCGTCTCTAGTCCGCTGCGGACGAGCCGCCCGCTCAGCCGTCGGGTTTCGATTGGTCCGACTTGCCTGTGTATTCTCCGTGGATACTCGGTCAATACAGGCCCTCGCGCCCGCTGACGAGATGTCAGGACGTGAGCAGGTTTGTCGGATGCCGGAACCCCTGATCAGGGCCAGACGACACCCGCCTAAGCGCACCGATGTGCGTGCAACAAGATGCTACGCGTTAAACCCTAGATACTAGAGTCAGTCTGTACGGCAATGATGCCCCAGCGAAACAGCAGAGGAGAACCACAATGAGCGCAAACAAGACCTCCCCCAACCAGGCTTCCGACGAAATCACCGATGCGGCGCTGGACAAGGTTTCCGGCGGCGTGGACCGGTCAGGGGGAGCGGGGCGCGGATCGGGGCCTTCGGCCGAAGACTTCAACAAAACGCGGCAGCCGCAGCGGATTCCAATGCCCCCGACGAACGGCGGCATGAACCAACCGCCACGCCGTTAGTTTTAGGAAATGTAGGTCGCTTCACCTGACGGCCTCGACCTGCGTCACGACCATATTGGCAAGCGGCCCCGGATCGACCAATCCGGGGCCGATCCATGTACGGCGCATCGCACGGACAGGCAGACCGGTCCCTTACCTTCGCTTGGTCAATGAATCCATGGGCGCGACGCGGCATGACGACGAAGTGCCGTTCCGCCCGACGTGCTGCGTGAATCGCACCGGGGTGCGCGCAACAAGATGCTATGCACCAACGCCCAAAATACGGGAGTATGTCGGTGCGGCGAAGATGCGCCGACGAAGAAAAACCGAGGAGCATGAAAATGAACGCGAAGACACTTTCCCCCGCCCAGGCCTCCGACGAAATCACCGATGCGCAACTGGCCAACGTTTCCGGCGGCGCGAGAACGGCCTACGTCAGCGAGGCGTCGGTTGCCTCCCTGCGGCCGATGAAGGTAAGCGTGACCGACATGCTGAACATGACACCGCAGCAGTTGCAGCAGCAGTCGTCGCAGACTGCCCCTCAAACCACGATCCGTCGTTACTAAGCCAGGGCAGCCGATCCCCCGTTCGCTCGGACGCCGGATCCCAACGTACCACGTCGGGCGGCCCCGGATTGACCAATCCGGGGCCGATATGCGTGTGACGGTATGTGGATACACCTGGGCCCGCATATCGGACGCGCTCAGCGCCGATAGCGAGGCGACGATCGCCAAGGCCACCGCGCTCAGCCGACTGGGATCGGACCACGACTTGCCGTTCTGGCAGGCGATCGGCGAATTTTTCCATGACGAATTTTTCCATGACGGGGCGCGCTGGCGGCGAGCTGACCCGGGCATCGATATTGTCAGCATGCGGAGGGTCGTTGACCTGCTGACATAGCAGGGGCTGGCCTGGTGCTGGATTCTGCTGCGTCCGCTGATCACCGCCCCGCAGGCGACGATGCAGGATCATGCCGCCGCGCCCGCGACCATCGACCGGGCGATCCGGGATATCGAAGCCACCCGGTTGCACTGGCCGCTGGCCGGGGCGTTGCGAGGGCGCGCGGATATCCTCGCGGCCGGGGACCCGGCATCGGCGGAGCGCGACTATACCAAGGCCGATTCGATCGCGAGGCCAGCGCGCCGACGGCCTGGCACATCGCGCGGCGCTGGGCCCGCGCACTTGTATACTCGTCATGGCTATATAGTTCGTGCCATGATAGTCAATACGCCTGCCCTGCGGGTATGGTCGCCTGAAACCAAGGCTCCCTAACGGACCGGGCTCGTCTGATGGCGGAAACAGTGAGCGCTTCCGTCTGACATCGGCCGGCCACACCATTGACTCGGCGGAGGTCGGTGCAACGAGATGACGGCGGGCGCGGCGTGCTACCTAAAACGCACCGGGGTGCGCACAACAAGATGCTATGCATTAACGCCTCGATACGGAAGTATGTCGGTGCGGCGAAGATGCGCCGGCGAAAAAAAACCGAGGAGCATGACAATGAACACGCAGACACCGTCCCCCATCCAGGCGTCCGACGAAATTACCGATGCGCAATTGAACGAAATTTCCGGCGGCGTAAGAGGGATCGACACCACCGCGACGCTGGCCGTCGCTGCGCGGCCGACGAGCGTCAGCCTCAACGCGACGACGACTTCGCAACCGCAGTCGATGCTGCAGCAGTCGCTCCTGACTTCCAATTCAACCCTGGTTCGTCGTTTCTAAACCGGTACGGATCAGCCCCCTGCCCGGAACGTGAGCAGGTTCGTTGGATGACGGGAACCCTGGTCGCGGCCAGCCGGTACCCGCTGAACCGACACCCGCCTACACGCACCGTGATGCGCGCAACACGATGCTATGCGTCAACGGCCAGATACGGAAGTATGCCGGTGCGGCGAAGGAAAACCGAGGAGCACTACAATGAACGCGAAGACAACTTCCCCCACCACAACGTCCGACGAAATCACCGATGCGCAACTGGCCAAGGTTTCCGGTGGCACAAACGCGATCGACTACAACGCATCGGTGTCCGCCCGTCAGCCGGAGTCGGGCAAAGGCTCTAACTCGGGGCGTCATCAGCCCAAGCCGCCGCAGTTACCACCGACGAACGGGCGTTTGGGCCAAGCGCCTATAGGTTAGCTATACGGAACGACCTAGCCACCATCCCGCTGGGCCGGTGACTTCCGGCCTGACCCATTCTGCCAGGTCGCGCGGCCCCGGATTGACCAATCCGGGGCCGACACGCGTGTAACCCGCTGTCGGAAATTCGGCGCGGAAGAAGGATTTTCCTGGTGGGATGATCGGCGCCCAAAAAGGGGTTCTTGCTCAGTGTTGATGCAATCCGGTGCGACCGTGAACGGCTCACCGGACGGGCATCGTTGCCATGGGCAACGGTATCGCGCTCGCGCCTTGGGTCTGATAATCAAACGCATCGAATCGAAAGCATACGCACCGATCATTTTCGCCGGGCCAGCGTCTTGGTCAGGAAGTTGTCCGGCGTGCGGGCACCGATCGGGCAAAATCCACAGCCGCATCAACTTTGCGCCAGAGCCCTCTTGCGTGCCCATTGACGGTTTGATCGTGCATCCGCCTCAATGACCGCGTGTCAGGTCTCAAATAACCCGCGCCAAACGCTCCCGACAATTTCCGCCAATCCAGGTCGGAAAGCCGCCCATCACCGCAACGCGGGTCTTTCAGGATTGCCCGCCACCGCGCCTATAACATCTGCCGGCGAGCCAGACGGTAGAACGCACCCTGCTGTGCCATCAGGGCGTCGAAGCGGCCGCGTTCCACGACATGACCGTCCTCGATGACGACGATCTGATCGGCATCGCGCACGGTGCTCAGGCGGTGGGCGATGACCAGGCGCGTCGCGTTCAGCCGCATCAGGCTGTCGGACACCACGGCCTGCGTGCGGTTATCCAGCGCACTGGTCGCCTCATCGAAGAGCAGGATGCGGGGCTTGCGCAGCAAGGCCCTCGCGATCGTGACCCGCTGACGCTGCCCGCCGGACAATGTCGCGGCGTTTTCCGACACCAGGGTCTCCAGACCCATCGGCATCGCCGCGACATCCTCGGCCAGTCCGGCCATCGCCACCGCATCCATGACCTGCGTTCGGCTGACCCGTGCCGTCCCGGCGATATTCTCCAGCAGCGTGCCGGGAATCAGGCCGGAGGTCTGCAGTACCGTGCCGATCTGTCGCCGCACCTGCCGAAGGTCAAGCCGCTCCAGGTCCTGCCCGTCGTAGAAGACGGAGCCTCGAGTTGGGGTCTCGAAGCCTAGCAGCAGGCGGAGCAGGGTGGATTTTCCGGAACCGGACGGCCCAACGATCGCGACGAAGGACCCGGGTTCGATGTCGAGTTCGATGTCCCGCAGGATCCAACGACCATCCTCCCGGTACCGGAAGCTGACATTGCGCAATGCGATCCGTCCGCCCAAGGGTCCGGGGTCGGCGCGGGTCTCCTCGGCTTCCGGCGGGGTGGCCAACACGGGTTGCAAGCGTTGGGACATGGGGGCGACGATTGTCGCTACGGCCAGCGCCGATGCGAATGCGAAGACGGCACCGGTAAACTGGCCGAACGCGGCGCTGAACGCGGCGAAGCCACCCAGGTCGATCGGCGGGTCCCGTAGCGCCGCGGTGGCGAAGGCCGCCGCCATGGTCAGGATGGGGAGGCCCTCTATCGCCATTTGTTGAACGTTGACCAGCACGGCATCGCGGGACCCGCTGGTGCGCTGGCGGGCGAAGGCAACGGCCCAGCGGGCGAAGGCACGCTGTTCGGCCGCCGCAACACGCAGCGTGCGCATGCCGTCCAGCAATTGCAGCACCAACCCGCTGACAATCCCGCGATCACGCAACAGGTCGCGCCACAACGACTCACGCTTCACCTTGATGACGAACAGGAGGCCGCCCAACACACAGGCATAGGCAAGGCCGAGAAGCCCGAGCCGCGTGTCGTAGGCCAGCATCAGGAGGAGATTGGCTACCGAGAGGACGCCACCCAGGATACCGGTGACCGTGACCCAGCTTACGGTGCGGCGGATGTCGTCGATAGCACGGATACGCACTGCGAGGTCGCCAACTGAATAGTCCCGGAAGAACGTGGCGGGCAGGCGCATGACGCGGTCCCAGACCGCGGCCTGCAAGCGCCAGTCGACCCGGGTGATGATACGCATCTGCGCCATCGCACTGCCGAAACGAAATGTGGCGGTGCCGATGGCCACGGCAACAAGACCGATGACGACATGAACCACTGCATCATCCTGGCCGTCGGGCACGACGACGCCGACCAGGACGCTGCTAGCCACGGGCACCACCGTGCCAAGCAGGGATATCGCCAGTACGGCAAGCGTGAGGCGTCGGAAGTCACGACCGATGCCGTGCCAGGCGAATGCCATCAAGCCACGCATGTCTACGTGGTTCGGCAGGCACGGGTAGAGCATGACCGCATCCGACATGAAACGGCCGGCATTGTCCGCGGTTACCCTGATCCGTTCGCCATCGGGACCGATCCATCCATAGCCGCCGCGCCCTGCTGCCAGGGCGCGTGGCAGGCCGGTCTCCCGGTCCTCTGCGATCAACGCCGGCCCGTCTTCCCGCCACCAGACCCCATCCAATGTAACGGAGCGTGTGCGGAAACGTGCCATGGCCGACATGTCGGCCAGTTGTTCCCGCCAGTCGCCTTGTGCCCGATCACGCCGAACGGGCGGCAGTGCAATCCCCTCCGCCGTCGCGACCTGTTCGAGCGCCAGCGCCAAGGCATCGTCTCCAGGTCCTACGTTCGGCGACGGTCGTGCCGGTTCGTTAGCGTGGATCGTGTCGTGGATGACACGTACCGCCCGATCAAAATCCCGGTCGTCTCGCGCCAGGCTGCGTTCTCGACGCTTCGTCTCCTCGACAACCGAGTCCTCTAGCCAGCGGCCAGCCATCAGGCCGATATGCCGGGTGGCCGCGTCCCGTTCGGCGTCCAGCAACGCGCCGGCCGGGATCGCCGTAACCGCGCTGCCGCCCGCAATCAGCACCCCGGCATTCGGCGCCACGGGCAGGCAGGATGTGGCGGCGATCTCGTGGCACGGATGCTCCGACAGCAGGGAAAGCACCGGGTCTTGCGCACGCACCCACAATAAGGCGCGCGCGGACAGCGTGGTCGGTGCCTCTGGGTTCAGGTGCTGTCCGGGTTCGATCAATGGGGAGTCCACCGGCGCCGGTCGGAATATCGCCGTTCTCAGCAACGCGTTGAACCAGGCGTCGGATGAGTCGGCGGACTGCGCATCCTCGGTCAATAACGGGGCACGCGTGCCGATGCGTGCCGAGGTCAACAGGAAGGCAACCCCTTGGGCGCTGAGAGGGTGAACCGCCGATCCGGTTGGCAGAATGGCCAGAAAGCGACGGGTGCCTAGACCGCCAATCCCGTCGCGGGCGGCCAGATAGAGATGTGCATCCTCTAGCAGGCACATGGGTTGAGCCAATCCGGCAAGATCCAGCGGCGCGTCCGCTCCGTCGGCCATGACCGTCATGTCACCGGCTCTTCCTGAATAAGGCGGGCATAGGGACCGCCGCTCTCCACGAGGTCCGAATGTCGGCCACGCTCAATAATCTGTCCCCGGTCCATCACGATGATCTCATCGCAGTCGCGGACCGTGCTCAACCGGTGGGCAACGATCACGCAGGTGCAGCCGCGGCGGCGGATCGCACCGGCGATAGCCGCTTCGGTGATCGGGTCCAGGGCCGAGGTTGCCTCATCCAGGATCAGCACGGCCGGGTCGCGGACCAGGGCGCGCGCGATCTCGATCCGCTGGCGCTGGCCGCCGCTGAGATTGCGGCCACCTTCCTCAATGGTCGCGTCATAGTTGTGCGGCAGGGCTTCCACCACATCGCGCAAACCGGCATCCGTTACCGCTTCGACCACCCGCTGATGCGGAACTGTATCGTCCCACAGGCAGATGTTCTCCCGCAGCGTGCCTTCGAACAGCCGCAAATCCTGATCCACCGATGCCAGCGCGGCGGCGAGATCGGCCGGATGCCAATCACCCAAAGGGCGGCCGTCGATTGCAATCGTTCCGGATCGGGGCTGAACCAGGCCGGTGATCAGGTTGGCGATGGTCGACTTGCCGCTGCCCGACCCGCCGACCAGAGCGACCCAACCGCCAGGCTTAACGTCCAGGGAAAAATCCTGGATGAACGGCGGCGCCAGCGGCTCGAAGCCGAATGTGACGTTTCGCAGGCTCAGGTGACCGGCGACCAGACGGTGCGGTTGGAATGGCGCGGCAGGTTCGACGCGCCCGGGATCCAGCGGATGATGCAGAACGTCATCGAAGCGGGCCAGGTCTGCCACCATCTGCTGCACCCGTGCCGAGATCTGGATCACCGCGCGCATTGGTTCGAGGAACCGGTCCAGCAGGCTCATAAACGCGATCAGTGTGCCGATCGTGATGTCGCCCCCGATCGCGCGCGACACCCCGACACCAAGGACCGCCGCAGTAACAAGCGCGGAAATTAGCGGCGGCACGACATCCACCACGACATTCACGGAATCGGAGGTTCGTTCGGCCTCGATCGCCCGGGCATGGCGTCCTGCCCAGCGCGCGAAGAAGTCATTCTCCCCCGCCGTTGCCTTCAGGGTTTCGATGGTCTTCAGCCCGATGACCGCCGTCGCCACCACGGCACCCATCTCGGTCTGGGTATGGGTGGCGGCGTCCTGGCCGCGCTGGCGGACGACAAACAGCACGACGGCATTGCCTGCCATCCCAACGACCGCGATCGCCGCCAGTACGGGGTCGTACGCTACCATCATGAGCGCAAAAAATATGGCGCTGACGGCCTGAAGGATGGCACCGCCGAACTGGCCAACCAGCAGCCGAGCGCTGCGGTCATTGGCGTCGATCCGTGCCGCGATGTCGCCGGTGAAACGCTGATTGAAGAACGATATCGGCAATCGCAGAACATGCCAGACGAATTTCGCCGACTCGACCAGGGCCAGCCGCATCTCGACCCGGCGCAGAATCTCAAGTTGCACCCAGGTCAGCGCCGTCGTCACGAGATAGACCCCGAGCAGGCCGATGATCAGCGGCCCGAGCCAGTTGCTGAACCCGCGGATCAGAATATTGTCGACGAAAGCGCGGATCAGACCGGGCACCAGCACGCCTGGCACGACCAACATCAGGCTGACCGCAAGAACGGTCATGAGGGCGGGCTCGTAGCCACGCAGACGCGTCGCGAGTTTCGGCAACAGCCGCGACGGTTTTCCCTCCCGCCGAAAGGTTGAATCCGGGCGGGCCGTGAGAACCACCCCGCTGAAACTGGAAGCGAATGCATCCCGCGTCACGCGGCGCCGGCCCAGTGCCGGATCGTTCAGATAGACCGTGTTGCCGCGGGCGCCTTCCAGAACCAGGAAGTGCCCATGCTCCCACGCCAGGATCGCTGGCACTGGGCCGGCCAGCGCCTGTTCGGCTGTCGCCTCCCGCGCGTCCGCCTTCAGGCCAAAATATTGGGCCGCCGTCAGCATACTGGGCATGCGGCTGCCGTCGCGTGTAACACCGCAAGCAAACCGGACTTCCTCCAGCGGCAGGTACTTCCCGAAATAGCCAAGCACGATGGCGAGCGCGGCGGCACCACATTCTGTCGCCTCCATCTGCATGACGGCTGGGGTCCGAACGGGCGGCGAGGCGCGTCTGGACCGACGGACGGACGGAAACCATGCCACGGTCAAAGCCCGAGCGTCATGCGCAGGAACGGCAGGATCAGGGCGAGCGGACGGTGACGTTGCACAACGATCTCGACACCAGATACCGTGCCGATCTCGATGCGAAAATCGGGTCCATCCCCCGACCACCAAGCGAAGCCACTCTTTGAGTCGGGCCGTTCTTCCAGCCGGATGCGCGCGAAGATCGGCGCCCCACCACGGACGAAGTCACCGGCCAGCGTTTCATCCAACACCATCGCGTTGACCGCCGCTTCGGAAAGGGCACGTTCGGAGACCTCGATCACCGTGCCGCGGATCGCGCCGAATTCCTCCTTCCTGACCGTGCGCGGAACCACATGCGCCACCATGCCGGGCTTAACGCGTTTGCCGTCGGCCGGTCCCAGAAAGGCCAGGACGTCGTAACCGTCCTGCTCCTTGGCGACGATCATGAGGTTGTCGCCGGGCCGCAGGATCGCCCCGACGGGGACACGGATTTCCTCGACATGGCCGGCGGACTGCGACCGAACGACCTCCCACGCCTCCAGCCGATCCTGCAAATCCAGGGCATTGGCACGCTGATCGTTCACCCGGCGCTGGGCGTCGGCGAGGCGCGTGTTGAGTGCCCCGTTGAACTCCAAGAAGGCGCCTTTCACCTGAGTTTCCTGCCATTGCGCGCGCAGTGTGGCGGCTTCGGCATCATCACGGCCGCGGCGCAACTCCTCGATCGAGAGCAGGCTGGCGTTGCCGCGCGTGAGCAGGCCTTCCACGCCGATGACCAGTGATGACATCCGTTCGGCGCGCCCGGTCGACTGACGGATCTGCAGGGCCAGGGCCGCGAGTTCGGCCTCCATTTGCCGGCGCCTTTGGTTGCGTTCGGCGGATGCTTCTTCACGCAGGCGGGTGAATGTGTCCTCAAGTTCAGCCAGTCGCTGTTTCGCCCGTTCAACCTGGCTGGTGAGTTCCGGCTGCTCGAGCCGTGCGACGATCTGGTTCTCGGTGATGTGGTCGCCAACCTTGACCAGAAGGGACCGGACCACGCCGGTCGCGACGGACTCGACGGCGTTCACCTGCTCCGCGCCAGTGACGACAAGGCCCTGACCGCGCACACGCGTCGTAACCGAGCCGAAAAAGCCCCATGCGAGCGCCGCGGCGATCACGACAACCGCCCCGGCGATCATGAGCGTATTGCCCGGAGTGACCAGGCGGATCCGCTGATTGAAGTGGACCGAGACGTCAGTCCGCTCCGGCGTGGTCGGGCGAATCGTGCTTCTCCTCGATCAAAGCCTATGGGATCGCCGGCGGTTGCCGCGACTTTCCGTATGGTAATTTCGGCATCCGATCATCACCGGGTGGGATCACGATGATGCCGTGCGTGCTGGGATCGTAGGTAATCCCGTACGACCGCGATAGCATCAATTTGCGCTCACCTTGTTGCGTCGATGATAGCACGACACATCTTGCCGGTGTGGGACCGTCAAGAGGGACTGGCAGTAACGATACCAGAAGTTCGATTCAGCGTCCCGCCTCCTCAGCGATCCCTCGGTCTTGTGGGGCGAAACTGGAAGAAGTGGTCCCGTCGTTGCGAACACCATTTCGGCTTCTATAGGTGGGCTGTCTCACCGTTTCCCCAGTTGTCTTGAATAACCTCTGACGGTGTGAATGAAGGCCTTGCCACGGCCCTGCGGGAAAGAACCCCGCCTGCGGGCGGCCCGCTCAGGCGGCCGCCGCCAGCCCGGGCAGATTCGCGAACCAGCCCTGATCCGGAGTCCGTCCGCCATGGCGGGAATGAGGTCGGGCGCCATAGCGAAGGTCCAGATTCCGGCCGATCGACGTCCTCGCTGCAACTGCGAGCGAAAACAGCGGGGCCAACCGGGGTGGGCCTTCACTTCTCCAACCAGACATCGTCGAACCGCCAGCCGTTATACACACTGTTCACCATGATGGTCAGATCCTGGATCTTGGGTGACCGGCACGTGGCACCGCGGTTGTGCATGATAATTGGCCGCGCGAGGTCTTCCTGCAGGGTACGGTCAATCTCCCAGACGATCTTCCTGCGCTTGCCGAGATCGAGCTCGGCCGATTGCGCCGAGACGAGAGCCTCGACAGCCGGATTGCAATATTCTGTATAGTTACGTTTCGATCTACAGTCGTAATTCTCAAAGAATTGCTGATCAGGGTCGTCGACGCCACTGCCGGTCACATTCATGCCGAGCGTATAGTCCTTGCGCGCCAATTTCGTGAACCAGACGGCAGTCTCCACGACCTCCAATTGTGCGTCGATATAGATTTCCCTCAGCTGGTCGATCAGAATCACGGCCGCATCGCGATAGGAACCGATATTCCGTGTCGCGACCTTGATCGGGATCCGTTTGTCCGGGCCGTAACCCATCCTGGCCATGATTGCCCTTGCCTCGGCACGGCTCTTTGCGATGTCGGGCCCATAGCCCGGGATCGTAAGCATGATCTCCCTCGGCATGCCCCAGACGCCTTCCGGTGGCGGAAGCATTGCCCCGCCCATGCTGCTTTGGCCCTCGGACAGGATATCGATGAAGGTCTTGCGATCGAGGGTCAGGGCCGTGGCCCGTCTGATATCCGGGTCATTGAACGGCGGTGCGTCGCGGTTGACCAGGAGGTTGGTGGTACCATTCATCGTCGTGATCTCGCAGATCCCAGTCGGTGCCTGCGCCTTTACGTCGCGCACCAAGGGTATGGACATGTCATATGGAAACGTCATGTCGACCCGGCCGGATACGAAGGACAGGATCGCCGTCGCGCGATTGGTAATGATCGTGTATTCAATCGCGTCCAGGTAGGGGCGCCCCTTTCTCCAATAGTCTGGGTTACGCTCAAGCCGGATGGACTCGTTTCTCCTGAACTCGACAAATTTGAACGGGCCGGTGCCGATCGGATTGGTGCGCTGCGCCGCCGCCGGCACATGACACGGGTAAATCGGCGTGTAGCCCGAGGCCAGCAGCGCCAGAAGTGACGGTTGAGCGCGTTTCAGATGGAACGTGACTTCGAGGTTGCCCGAGGTGGTCACATCAGTAAGGTTGGTGTACCAGCCGGCGCGTATATTCACGCGGAACTTATCGGTCGCCTTGCCCAGAAGCAGATCGAATGTGCATTTCACGTCCGCCGAGGTGAATGGCTTGCCGTCATGCCATCTCACGCCGTCCCGAAGTTTGAAGGTCAGTGCTGTCTGATCCGCACTCCATCCCCACGATTCAGCGAGGTCAGGCCGGATTGTGTCCAGACTGTTCTGCTTCATGTGCTGGTCGAAGACGATGAGGTTATTATAAACGGCCATCATGACCGTCACGACCGAGTTGGTGGCTTCCTCGTGGATCGAAAGGCTCCCCGGGCTGTCCCGATGGGCGATCCGCAACACACCACCATGTTGTTGTGCCGAGGCCGTGCCGGTACACAGCAGCAGAAGCACACCCCAGAAACCGAGAAAGGTACGCATTGTTTCCTCCCTTCGTCCGTTCGCCAGTTCGGCGTTATTATCGATCGTCGTAGGGCAGATGACCTTGTCCAGCGATGTCACCAGGCCAAAGCGTCGGCCATCTGCCTTCGCTGCCAGCCCGGAGGGCCGAGCAACTCATACATCGACCGGGATATCCGTGTGTAAAGCGTCAGACCGAAGCGCGGATCGCTGCCAACCGCCGCATGCACCTCATGGGCGGCGTTGGCCGCCTCCAGATAGCTATCGCTGGCGGTCGATCCGGCGAGGTAGCTGCGTGCAACGCCGTCCCGGCCGGCCTCAATGGCCCAGGCGGCCTCATAGGTCGTCCATTTCGCGGCATCCATGGCGTTCAGAAGACGGATGATATGATCCTGCACGCGTTGGAACCGGCCGATCGGCGTGCCGAATTGCACCCTCGTGTTGCTGTGGTCCACTGACATGTCGAGCATTTCGAGCATTCCGCCCACCTGATAGGCGGCGGCCATCACGCGCGCGACAGCCAATGACTCATCGAACGACCGGTCCTCGGCCTGAACAAAGACGCTCTCGGAAAGAATGACATTCTGGAAAACGATCTCGTGGTTCGCCTGAATGAATCCCGGTAGCAAGCGTGTCTTGATGCCAGCGACGCCCGCAGGAACAATCGCCAGTGTCGGTGCCGCAGCTCCGGGCGCGGCGACACTCACGAGATAATGACTGGCCGCGTCAGCGAAGGGGACGAATACCTTGGAACCGGTCAACACCCAGGCCCCGGCGCGTCCGGTCAGTGCCGTGGCGGTCACACCAACACCTTTCCAGGACGTGTCCGGTTCTCGCAAGGCGGGAACCAGGATCATCGTGCCGTCGGCGATCGCGGTCAGCGCCGCATCGCGCTGTTCGGACGGCCGGCAGCCCCGCAGAAGGCAAGTCGCAATCGCGCTCGACGCGAGCAGCGGGCTCGGCACCGCACCCCGACCCAGTTCCTCGAAAATCAGCGCGGCACTCAGCGGGTCCAGGTCCAGACCGCCGAACGCAGTGGGCACCAGCGCGCCAGTCCAACCCGCCTCCCGAAAATGCGCGAACCAGGCGGGATCCCATGTCTCGCCCGCCTGGAGCTGGCGCACCAGTTCGGCTTTGGGCGCGTGCCGCCGTACGAAGGCACGCGCGCTGTCACGGATCAGAATCTGTGATGGGGTCAGGGAGAGGTCCACGGTTCAAGCCTCCACCGGTTGCGCGGCCGAAGGGTCCTTGCGGCTGGTTCCTTCCTCGCCAAGCCGTCCGGCCTGTTGGGGCTCCCGTGCCCCAACGCCAAGCCGGCGTGCGATGACGACCCGCTGGATGTCCGTCGTGCCACCTGGATGCTGCTCGACAATTCCTCGCCTTTGCTGCGCTTCGGCGATACCGCCCACCGCGCCCAGGACAGGGTCGCTGGTCAGCGCCTCCGGCCCCAGCAGATCGAGAATGGCCTTGGTCAACCAGAGATTCGTGGTCTTTCTGAGATAGGACACCTGCGATCCCTGGTACGATCGCTTCTCCCCAGCGTAGACCATCCAGAAATTGCGGGTCGACAGCAGTCGCACCGCTTCCAGTCGGCTGAATATCTCCGCGAGTTTCCCCCGGACATCCGGATTTTCGATCAGTGGCCGTCCATCGCGATGATGGGTCTTGCACCAGGCCAGCAGCGCGATCCAGACCGGATTGGTGCGGATGTTACCCTGACCGCTGTGCTCCACTTCCAGATGGGTGGAAGCGACTTTCCATCCGTTGTTCTCGCCGCCTACCAGACAATCGGCGGGCACGCGGACGTTGTCGAAATAGATGATGTTCTTGTGCCCAAACTCGTCAGTCTCGCCCTCGCTCTGCGCGCTGAGCAGATGCAATGGCTGCGTGGTAATGCCCGGGAGCGCGGCATCGATCATGAACCAGGACACGTTCTGGTGACGCTTGCCCTTGGGGTCGGTGACCGCAATGGTCCAGTAACGATCGGCGCCGTGGTGGGACCCGATATAGATTTTCTGGCCGTTGAAGACGTAGACATCGCCATCGCGAATTGCCGTCATCTTAACGCCCGCCAGATCCGATCCGGCGGTGGGTTCCGTCAGCAATTGCCAACTGCGGACCTCGCCCCGGTAAATGGGCGGCAAAAAGCGCTGCTTCTGTTCCTCCGTACCCCATACCCGAATGCTGGCACTGCCCATCTTTCCACCGCTGTCGTAGTAGGGCGGCAGGCCCAAACCGAGGCGCGCGGTTTCCTCCTCCAACACGATGATCTGATCCAGCCCCAGGCCGCCGCCGCCGTATTCCTTTTCGCCGGACGGGTAAAGCCAGCCTTTAGCACCTAGCTTTCGGCCGAGTTCGCGGCGCTTTTGATAAATCGCTCGCGACTCTTCGAAACTCCGCGGCCGAGCGGTAATCCCGTCAGGCGTGTTCGCGGCGAGCCAAGTGCGAACCGCGTCGCGGAATTCTTCCTGCACCTTGGTATATTTGAGTTCGAATTCCACGGTCTGCGTCCCCCCGGGTCGAGCTGCGCCGCCTCTGGCAGGATCGATCGTTCAGTGTCTCCGGAGTTGTGTCAACAATCGACGATGTTGGTCACAATCGCCGGTGCGGCTGCGCGGGTTTATCGGATGATCGGTCACGACGTTCCACCACCGCCCACGTGCGAAAGCGCCCCGTTCCGATGATAGGCTCATCAGATGCGTGCAATGGGAAGCATGGCTCACGGCGGTCCTGAGGCCCTGGTAGTCGTCAATCTCCCGGGAGTCCGGCGCGGGACCAGGCCATCTCAGCCATTCCAAACATGAACTGCTCTCCCTCGGATATGGGGCCGTCCTCGATCCCGCTGTGCCGGTTGATCCGCGGCCTGGATTATCTCCGGCGCCGGTTGCCATTGGCTTAAGTGCGACCTTGCGACCTCGTATCCCAACCTGCCGAGTTGCCCGACGAGGCGCTTGGTGCCGATCTCGACCGAGCGTTCCTCGAAATGGTTGGCGCCGAGATCCTGGTGGACGGTACCACCGTTCAACATGTGATAGATCACGGTGAGCAGCGAGGCCGCGACGGCGCAAATATCCACCTTGTGGCGGCGTTTCGCGCGCAATCGGTTGAACAGTGCCGTGTAATAACTGTCCTTCTTCCGTTTGGCAGCCCATGCGCATCATGTCGATGCGAATTTCCGCCCGGATTGTGGTCGCGGACAGGGCGCTGACGTTTGGTATGGCGAAGAGCAGAGCGATCAAGGAGCGAAAGCTGGCCTGACCGGACGGTGCCTCCTCGTCCATGGTCTCGATCGCGACGCTCACTTGCTCGTCCACCTTGGCAATCCCCGGCTCCGCCGCGTCGTACTGATCCAGGCATGGCTGGAGCAGGAAGCGACGATGTCCGGTCAGGCGGCCGTGTAAGGCACGTCCGGCCGATGACGAACTCATTGCGGCCGAACGAAGCCTTCTTCCCGTCGGGCCTGGCCTTGACCCGGGTTTCATCGCGCCGTTTTCGACCGTGGGTGTGCGATTTTAGCGCTCGAAGCAGGGGGCATTGGGATGGCGCGGGGATCCTGGGGCAAGGGAAGCGGACAAGCGTTTACTTTTTGTTCTAGGACAGCCGCGGTATCGGTGGCAAGTCAAAAGTGGATTCCGGCGGCAAGATGGAGAGTTTTGGGGTCAAAACCCTCGGGTTTGCGGTGTTTTGCCTGGATTTTGGGCGATGGTTAACAAAAATCCCAAATGGTTAATTTCGAGCGAAACCGGCTGTCGGCGATTTTCACCAAAGCTCAGATCCAAGTTTCGGATTGGGTTGTTAGTCTCTGATATAACGCAATCTATCGGGCTTCTTAAGATTCTACTTTAAATATGGACTTTCGGTAATCCGTTCCGATCAGGCGCGGATAAGGCGGGTTTTCGTTACAAGACGATGCGGGACTCGGGGGGTATTGTTCCGGTCCCATGCGGTTAATCCTGTCGTTCATGATTGCGCGCAAATTGGGCAGATGGCTGCTTTCGAGACGGGTCTGACAGGTCAGCGACGGGTGGGCCTGGGAGAGACGGCCGCGCGCCATCATGAAAACCGCTGAGGCCACGTGAGCGCTCAGGTGCATGCCGCGGCGGTAAGTCCGACCGACATCCTCGACCCGGGCGGCCGGGACGGCTCGCGCGCCGAACAGAAGGCGTGTGATCCACCGCCCTGTGTGCCCTGCATGGATGCTCGGGGTATCGTCGATGAGGTCGGCCAAGGTAAGGCCCTTGAGCGCGGCACTAGACGCATCTCGACTTGAACGCGCGAACCAGGGACGAAGGCATCGCGACAGTGGCTCACGCGGGCACTTCAGCGCCGGGAGCGTGTCGTGTCCGCACCGAAGCAGAGATGGCTCTGTTCGAGCCGGCATACCGCGGCCATGTCGGCTGCTCCCCCGCGCCCGCCCGCAACAACCCAATCGGCGCCCGCAATCTTATCCCACCCGGCTGTCGCGTGACCGCCGGCGCCATCTACACTATCGACAGGATGCCACCACGCGACAGGAACCCCCCATGGGCGACCATTTCACCGAGATCACTCCAGAATTCCAGCGAGGTTGGGATGCGGCTCTCGCCGCCGCACGCGCATGGCATGAGTCGCAAGCCAAGAAAACCTTGATCCAGGCTCGGCGCAGCAGATTTCCAAAGAATCTCGAGCGGGAAGCCGAGGTCCACCAGAGGTCGGCCGAATTGATCTGCCTATTGAGTCCGGACGACGTGTGAGCGCCGGTCGTGCGGCCGCACTCGTTGACCGAAACACGGGCTGTTGCCCATCAACCTGGCCTGACTTCACGCGCGAGCGACTTTGATGCCTCCCGACCATCCCTATTCGGTCGCTATCGCCGGGCCGTGGCCGGCCTGACAATAAGAAGACGACCGCCCTTACGCGAGACATTACTGGCCCGCATGGAACGCTGGCATCCCGCGCCTGGAATCTCGCGTCTGGCATCCCCCGTCTGGAATCTCGCGTCTGGCATCCCCCGTCTGGTATCCCTTGCGCCAGGTTCCCTCTGGGAGAACAATGAGGCGCAGAGCGAAAAAATCGCGGTCACACCGACAAGGGGAGAGAATGCAATGGACCTCGGATTGCAGGGCAAGCATGCGATCGTGACTGGCGGCAGCCGGGGGATCGGCAAAGCCATCGCGCGGGAACTGGCGCGCGAAGGGGTCGATGTGGCAATCGTGGCGCGGAACCAGGCGGACCTGGAGGCGACCGCGCGAGAGCTGTCCGCGGAGACGAACCGACGCATCCTGCCCCTTGTGGCCGATGTCACCAGCAAGGAACAGGTGGATCGCATGGTTGCCGAGGCGGCACAGCAACTGGGCGGCGTGCACATCCTGGTGAACAGCGGCTCCGCGCCAGGGGGTTCGGCCACCGCCACCGGCCCTATCGAGACGATCGTCGACGAGGATTTGCTCGAGGATTTCAACGTGAAATACGTTGGAGCCTTGCGCTGTTCCCGCGCCGTCATCCCGTTCATGAAGACGGCGGGCTGGGGCCGTATCATCAACATCAGCGGCGCCAACGCCCGCAACGCCGGCAATCTCAGCGGCGGAGCACGCAATGGCGCCTTGGTGCACATGACGAAGACGCTGGCGGTTCAATTGGGCCGTCATGGCATCACGGTCAATTGCATCCATCCCGGCACGACCCGCACCGAGCGCACGCCGAGCCTGCTCGCTGCCCGTGCGACTCAACTGGGCGTATCCCCGGAAGAAGCGGAGCGGCAGGATTTCGCTCCGGACTCCCCGCGCGGCAATGCCATCTGCCGCATGGTGGATGCCTCGGAGATTGCATTTGTCACGGTGTTTCTGGCCTCGGACAAGGCCTGGGCCGTGTCCGGCGAGTTGGTCGCGGCAACCGGGGGGGCCGGGCGCGCGGTCTATTTCTGAGCCGCGATTCGGCCGCGGACTCCTGGCTCTCTCAATGGCTTGGAGGGCTACCTGAATGCCTGGACGGCGCGCCGCGCAGGGTGGATTGCACCCCGGCGGCGGCGCGCGAACATGGACCGGTGAGCAAATCGTAGAGCTCACCACCGGCCTGGGAAACTTCCGCCCGGCCGCCTCGACGAGTTGATCGCGTTCGCTCGGCATCAGTTCGTACTGGCGCGGCGGATACTCGATGAATATCGACCAGGCTCGCCGCGCAAGACATCAACGTCGCACGGCCTCCCCTGCCGCCCCGGCTGCGTTCAGGGCGTCAGCAGCCGCGAAGCCCAGTCGGCGACCGCGTCCCCACTGCTGATGTCGGCCTGCACCAATCCGTCGATCATGAATGTCGGCGACACATGGATACCGTTCTGGCGAGCATATTTGCAGTGCCACTTGATCTCACGGTCGAGATCGGGAATCCCGAACGCCTCGGTCAGCTTCACGCCGCTGTACTCTTCGATCCGCGCAATGATGTCGTTGGGCGTGGTGTCGAGATTCGGGCCTCGGCAATGGCGCTCGAACTCGAATTCCTCGCGATGCGCGGCGACAGCGGCCATGACGGCCTTCGCCGCTTCCTTGCCGCCATCGAGCGTGGAGGCGGCCAGAATACAACGTGTGATCACGCCCGAGTACATGTGCCAGGGTTGCGACTGAAGGCGGATCTTGATGGTGATCCGGTCCGCACCGGCCTGAGCAAGCAGGTCATCCAATTTGCCGAACGCCCGCGCGGAAAACGGGCAGGTGGGTTCAAGGAATACCTCGAACACGCGAGGCCCGTGGCCCCAGACGAGAGGATCGGCGCGCCATGCAATCTGGTTCATATGATCACTCCTGTTGGCCCGGTGCGGGATACGGCGCGGGTCACCAGGCGGGACGCGACGCCGGGGGCCGCGAAAGGTCGCGCGGCTCGGTCTTGAACAGAGACCACTGAAGCCGTCGGCCGACAACACCCCGTCGGGCTCAGGTCTTGGATGCCAGTGCTGGCCACCGGTCGGCCCAGGGCGCCAGGTTTTCCAGCCGCTGGGCGATCTCAAGCACGACGACGTCATGGCCGTACGGCGCAACGATCTGCACGCCGATCGGCCGTCCATCCGGATGCGGTTGACCGGGGACACTGATGCCGCTCAGGCCGGCGGCATTCACCCAACCGGTAAACATGCTCTGGGTTGCGGTGGTCAGGCCGAACGGGGCCTCGTCCTCGGCGCGCCAAGCCGGTGCCGCCGCGGCGGGCAGTATCAGCGCGTCGTAATCGCCCCAGCCCGCGGTCACATCGCCGCGCCAGGCCGCGAGCGCATCCAGCGTATCGACGTAGGCAGCGGCCGAGAGGGCCAGACCGCGTTCAGCGGCGGACCTGACATTGTCGGTGGTCTCGGTACGCCAGCGCTCCGGAAACCGTGCCACGATCCGAGCCGCGGCCGCCGCGGTCAGCGTGCCCATGATGGCGCGGAGAGCACCGAGATCGTAGGGCGCGGAGACGGGGACAACCTCGCAATTGACACAAGCCAGACCGGCGACGGCGGCGGAGACAGTGGCTGCGACCTCCAGTGTCGCACCCTCGGCGCCTATTGCGGTGAACCATCCGACCCGCAGGCGGCGTTCGGCGCCGATATCCGGCGCGGGCGGAAATCGTTGGGAATACGGGTCGCGCGGATCCGGTCCCGCGAGCGCACCATAAACCAATCGCAAATCCCGCATGGTGCGGGTGAACAGGCCGATAGCCTGGAAGTCGAGCGCCGTCGGGGGAAAGCCGAACCGCCGGGCGATCCGGCCCAGCGATGGCCGCAAACCCAGGAGGCCGGTCAAAGACGCCGGGCTGCGCGTGCTGCCGCCCATGTCGGTGCCTATCGCAAGAGGCGTGACCCCGCCGGCGACGGACGCGACGGCGCCGCCCGAGGACCCGCCGGGCGTCAGAGCCGGGTCCCAAGGATTGCGTGTGACGCCCGACAACCGGCTTTCCGTCCGGTTCATCAGAGCGAATTCCGGCGTTGTGGTCTTGCCGATGATGACCGCGCCGGCGGCCCGCAGCCGTTCCACGCAGATGTCGTCGCGGTCGGGCACATGATCGCGGAACAAGAGGCTGCCCCATTGGGCGGGCAGGCCGGCGACGTAGATATTGTCCTTTACCGACACCGGGATCCCGTCCAGCGCACCCAGCCGAACTCCGGCGGCCTGACGCGCGGCAGCCGCCTTGGCCGCCGCCAGCGCGCCGTCACGGTCCACATGGGTGAAGGCGTTCAGCACCGGTTCCAAAGCGTCGAGGCGCGCGAGCGCCTGGTCGAGCAATTGCAGCGGCGTGACGTCCCCCGCATCCAGCAATGCTGACAGCGCTGTCGCATCCAGCCGCCAGGTCATGCGCTTGTCCCCCCATATCCTTGCAGCCGCGCCGGATGGCAACCAAGACGCGGAATGTGCCAGCTTCTTCCTACGAAGCGCGCTTGTTGTCGAATGTTCCCACTCAGCGTCATGCTCTCCCGCGGCGACGGTAGCCTGAACCCCGACGATATTGGCGCCCCCCAGGATGCCGCGCCGGTCGGCCGACTGGGGTCGATACCGGGCCATATGTCCGGTTCAGGCGTTGCCGGCGCGACAGGCACGATTACTGGTTCCCCCGGTCGTGGAACCGATTGGCCATCCGAGCGCTGTCGGAACCGCCATCTCGCCGGGACGAGGAGCAGCCCATGCCCGGGATCATTCCCCGCGTCGCCATCCGGATGAACGACTGCGCTCATGGCGCGGACCTGCATCGCCTGCCGATGCGCGGCCTACCGGCGGCTCAATCAGGCTTTCCCGATGTCGATTGCGCCTTGGTGCCGGCGGCATTCGGGTTCGATGCTCAGACGAGTCACGCGCTTGAGGCCCTGCGCGCCGCGGTCCCCTTGCCGCCCGGAGCGCAAGGCCCGATGCTGCTGGACGGAGAACTGGCCGCCAATGTCTCCGCCACATCCATGGGCGAGTTCCATGGGTGTGAAAAGCGGAAGCAATGAAGCGCGCCGCACGCGCATTTCCGGGAGGAAGACACCAATGACACAGCTTGGTACAGGCGGACATTCCTACGATGTGATCCGCGATTTTTTCAAACTGCCCAATGGCGAACGATTCGGGCTGGTCAGCCGGGTCGCCGCCGACGCGCAGGATCGCATCTACGTCTTCCAGCGGAAGGATCCACCCGTGGTGATCTTCGACCGCGAGGGCAAGTACCTCGGCTCCTGGGGCAGCGGCGAGATCAGCGATCCGCACGGCCTGAAAATCGTCGGCGACGTCGTCTACACCACCGATCGCACGGGGTCGGTCGCGAAGTCCTTCACCTTGGACGGCAAACCTTTGCTGGAGTTGGGCGAGCGCGGCGTTTACTCCGACACCGGCTGCACCGGTGCACCCTGGCTCGCGGTGCGTGCGGCAGGGCCGTTCAATCACCCGACCGAAATGATCGCGCACCCCAACGGGGATATCTACGTGACCGACGGCTACCGCAATGCCCGCGTGCATCGCTTCACGCGCGACGGCCGGTTGGTCACATCCTGGGGCACGCCGGGAAAGGGCGTGGGGGAGTTCCACTTGCCGCACAGCATCGCGACCGACCCTGACGGCAAGCTGTACGTCGCGGACCGGTCGAACAAGCGCGTTCAGATATTCTCGCCGGAGGGTGCTTTCCTGGGCATGTGGACCGGCATGGGCGGGCCAAACGACATCACACGGGCCAAGGACGGCACATTCTATATCGCGGAACAGGAAGACGGCGATAAACCGGCGTATGTCTGCGTGCGGGATTCGAACGGGACCGTGCTTGCCCGTATGGAGAGCCGGCATGTCCACGGCGTCGGGGTGGACTCGCGGGGCGACGTCTATGCCGGATTGACCGTGGATCGTGGCGTGGACAAGTTCGTTCGGAAACAATAGGCGAAGCCGCCCGACCGCCATCCACGGGTCGCATACGAGGATGGCGGCAGCGGCGCACAATGCCCAAGTCTGGGGCGGTCGTGTTCCGACCGGCTCAGCGCGCCATACCTGTTGCACCAACCGGCACGTCATAGAACGCCAAGGTCATCGCGACGCTGCTGTAATGTCCCATCAGCGTGATCACATCGGTGATGCCGACATGCCCCAGCGCCTCGACCGCGCGGTCGAACAGACCGCGTGGAACCCAACGGGCATTGGCCAACGCGACCGCCATCTCATAGACGACCTGCTCACGCTTGTCCGAAAATGACGTCGGCAGGCCGATGACAATGGCCTCGACCTTATCAGCCGGTAGCCCGACTTCCTTGCCACGCCGCTCGTGCGCGCTGGTCGGATAGGCCGAGTGGAACTTGCTGGTGATGACGCAGACCGCGATTTCCCGTTCCCGCTCCGTGAGGGAATATTTGCCGGCGTGGAAATGCCCGCCAAACGGACCCGCGACCTTGGCCAGCTTCGGATTATGGACCCAGATCTTGCTTGGCCCCGGCAGCCCTCCGCGACTTTCAATCATCGCGCGATAGCCATCCTGCTGCTCAGGCGTCATTTGATCATAGGGGATTTCGGCGTAACGGCCAAACGTTGGTGTATCTGACATGTCTGGTTTCCTTCCCTGGTGGAATTTGCGACGCATGGTGGGACAGCCGGCCCGACCAGGGCCTGAAATGGACCCCGATCTGGCCTCATTGCATCTTTGGTTCGCCTGGATACCAATCGGGCTGCCGGCAGGGCCTACTCGGCCGCTTTCTGTGCCTTTTTGCGCTCCTCTCTCCGGAGGTAATGCTGCCGGAGATTTTCGGGCAGGGTGTCCGGATCGATGGCCGCACCCACGGTGAGTTCGCGATGCGCGTGGCCCAGCTGATGGACGACGAAGGCGTAATTCATCGAGGTGCGGCGCCCCTGGGAGTCCTGTGCGTGGTTCACTTGCGCTTTCGTCATGTTGAGCGTCCAGGATGTGTGGGCCGTCAACCGCTCCGCGAGATCAAGCGTGTATTTCTCAAGTTCTGCACCAGGAACAACCTCATTGACCATGCCATATTGTTCGGCCCTCGCGGCCGACAGTTCTCCGGTCAGCAACCACATTTTCGCTCGGCGGGGGCCGATTTCCCATGGATAGGCATAAAACTCGACGCCTGACCCGCCCATCTTGCCGGACGTGCAAATGAACTGGGCGTCATCGCTGGCGATGATGAGGTCAGAGCACCAGGCGAGCATGAGACCGCCGGTCATGCACTTGCCCTGCACCTGCGCAATCATCGGCTTGGACATGTTACGCCACCGTTCGGTGATCTCGAGGTAGATTTCCATCTCTCGGGAATGGCGCCCCTCGGCCCCCGGCTGATCGAAATTGGCCCAGGTTCCGACGACCGGGAAATCCCGCCATGTCTTGCTGCCATCGCCGGAGAGATCGTGACCCGCACTGAAATGCGGCCCAACGGCCGCCAGGACGATAATCTTCACATGCGGCTGTCGCAGGGCATGGTCGAAGGCGTTGTTCAGATCGTAGGTCATCTGCATATTTTGCGCGTTACGCTTCTCTGGGCGATTGAGGGTGACCCGCGCCACGCCTGGGCGAGGCTCGTCGTAGAGAATGGTCTCGAACGCCGGAAATGCGGTTTGGGACATCGGTTCCTCCTGAATTTTCCCGTGGCCACTCAATCGCTACACTGTTTTCCCGGTGTGTCGAGCCTCCTCGGTCCCTTGGCCCACCACCGAACTTTCCCGCTGGCGCCACTGTCGCGGATCAATCATGCACAGTTGAAAGATCAGCCATGGGCACGGGCTACTCCATCAACGCCAAGGGGTCGCCATCGCCGAGGTGGACTTTCCTTCGAAGCAGGCGGTGAACCAGTCCAATGGGGCCTCCCGGGGTGATTTTGACACCCCGGGGATGGAATCTATAGAACAAAATTCGGTCAACAGTTCCTGCCACAGTCGGGCGAATCCGAAGTGCGATCCGCCGTGTGGCTCAGATCGGAGTCTTTTGGGCCAGGAACGCGTCCACCAGCGTCCCCAATGGCGCGGTCGGGTCCTCGACGAAGTCGTAGCGCGCCCGTATCACGCGGCTCGCAATTGGGATTGATGCCGCGACATCGGCTGGGGTGGCACACACCACGATATCTGCGTTGGCGCGCTCGATGGTTTCCGCCAGTTCCTGCAACTGCGAGGGGTTGTAGCCCAACGCCGGCAGTACCCGGCCAAGATGAGGGTAAGCCTCATAGGCCTCGCGCAATGTCCCGATGGCGAACGGCCTGGGGTCGATGATTTCCGCGGCGCCCGCCGCCATGGCGGCGGCGTGGCCGGCGCCGTGGGCCATGCCGCCATGTGTCACCGTCGGCCCATCCTCGATGACCAGCACGCGCCGGCCGCGCACGGCGTCCGCGTCATCCAGTCGGACCGGCAGATCGCCGCGCGCGATCCCGGCGCGCGGATTGATCGCGCGCAGGCGATCTGTCAGCATGGCGACATCCGCAGCTGGGGCCGATCCGATCTTGTTGATCAGCAGGATGTCCGCCATGCGTGCCACGGCTTCCCCGGGGTGATGTGTCGTGACCTGATCCGGGCGCAAGGCGTCCGCGACGACGACATGCAGGTCGGGCCGGATAAACGGAAAGTCATTGTTGCCGCCGTCCCAGATCAGAATATCGGCCTCGGCTTCCGCGGCGCGCAGGATCGCTTCGTAATCGACGCCGGCGAATACGACGGTGCCGAGTGCGATATGCGGCTCGTATTCCTCCCTTTCCTCCAGGGTGCATTGCGCGTCCATCAGGTCGGCACGCGTCGCCAGGCGTTGCACGCGCTGGCGCAACAACACGCCATAGGGCATGGGGTGGCGGATCACGGCAACCTTGCGTCCTGCCTCGCGCAATCGCCTCGCCAGCCAACGCGCCACCGGTGATTTGCCGCTTCCGGTGCGCAAAGCGGTGATCGCAATCACGGGCCGCACCGACTTCAGCATCGTATCGTTGGGCCCGGGCAACACGAATGTCGCGCCGGCCGCCAGCGCACGGGACGCGAGATGCATGACGTGCGCGTGTGGCACATCGCTGTAGGCGAATACCACCTCCTCGGCGCGGTGCTCTCGGCAGATGGCCTCCAGCTCGCTTTCGGGAAAGATCGGAATACCCGCAGGATACCGGGGGCCGGCCAAGGCCGCTGGAAACCGCCGGTCGTCGATGCCGGGGATTTGCGTCGCGGTGAACGCGACCACAGTGGCACCGGGGTTATCGCGGTACATTGTTTGAAAAACATGGAAATCCCGTCCCGCCGCGCCGAGGATCACAAGACGGCGCGTTCTGTCGGAACCCGATCGGATCATGGCGCTCAGTCTCCCGTGGCGCGAACGATCGTGCCTGCGTCTCCGCGCACGATCGCCGGCAAATCGGACAATGCGCCAATTGCGGCCGTGTTGCCGGTGCGGCGAACGAAATCACACGCGGCGTCGACCTTGGGACCCATGGAGCCCGGCGGGAATTCGAACCTGGCCAGAGCATCCGGGTTCGTCGTACCGACGGGGCGCGCGGCGGGAGTCCCCCAATCCAGAAAAACCGCTGGCACATCGGTGGCAAGCAGCAGGAGATCGGCCTTCAACTCCCGGGCCAGCAGCGCGGAGCAATGATCCTTGTCGACCACCCCCTCGACACCGCGTAACGCACCGTTTGGTTCTCGTACCACGGGAATGCCGCCTCCGCCGGCCGCGATGACGATCGTTCCTTGTTCGACCAGAGTTCGGATCGGCGTTGTCTGCAGGATGCGGTGGGGAAGCGGCGATGGCACGACGCGACGCCAGCGCGAACCGTCCTGACGGATGACCCAGCCGCGTTCCGCCGCCAGCCGAACGGCTCCCACCCGGTCGTAGCCGGGTCCGATGAATTTCGTCGGGTTGCTGAACGCGGGCGAGTCCGCCTCCACTTCGACCATCGTCAGTACGGTGGCGGTCTCAATACCGGGCGGCAATGCGTTGCGGAGCTCCTGCTCGATCATATACCCGATCTGTCCTTCGCTTTCGGCGCCAAGCACATCCAGCGGTATCCGGTCGGTGACGTCGCGCGATGCGGCCTGCAATGCGAGGAGGCCGATCTGAGGGCCGTTGCCATGTGTCACCACCAACTCGTGGTTGGGTTGAATCGCCGAAATGGCCTCGGCCGCGGCCCGCGCGTTGCTTCGCTGCGTCCCCAATGTCATGGGCTCGCCCCGGCGCAGTAGAGCGTTACCACCAAGAGCCACAACGATGCGCATGCGATTTCCTGTTGATCCGAGGTGTCATCATGATCCTGAATGATCCGTGGGCGATTGATCTGAATCATCACGGCGAGTCTCGATTTGACGCTCGGTGCCGTAGCCTCGTTACCGCGGGAATTTCACAGGGATATCGCTCGGGGTGGACGCGCATGGCACTCGACCGCGGGCGAAGGGTCGGTGTGACGGACGCGCCGATCATGGCGAGTGCCTGGGCCGACGACCATCAGGACGGGGAGCCGCGCAGCCAGGTTTCCGGCTGGCCGCGATCTTCTGTTCGTTGCTTAGACCCAACATACTCCGTCATATACAGGCCACGGTACAGTCAGAGGCGGCAGACCCGCGCGTGGCGGAGGCGCGCAAGACGGCGCGCCTAGCCGTGGGTCGAAACGCCGTGCAGCCTTTCACCCCCTTGTCGTAGGCGAGTCGGTAAAGGGATGCAAACTGGCGAAAACTGGTGTCCGCCGGCACATTGATGGTCTTTGAGATGGCGTTGTCCACCCAGGTCTGCAACACTGCCTGCATTGCAAGATGCGACTCGATCGGCAATTCGGCTGCTGTTACCAGGTGATCCGGAACGCCATCGGTCCGCCCTCGCTGTTCGCGCCAGCGCCGCACCGCATAGTCGGTTATGGTGAAGAGCAACGGCGTTCCGTCCACATCCAGTACCGTGCGTTGATAGTCGGCGGCGAACACCGGTTCAATTCCGCTTGAAACATTGCCGGCGAGCAGGCTGATCGAACCAGCCGGAGCAATGGCAAGAAGATGGCTGTTGCGAATCCCGTGCCGAGCGATGCCGTCACGGATGTCGTCGGGAAGCGCACGAATGAACGGTGCCTCCAGATAGCGCACCGGATCAAAATCCGGGAAGCTGCCCTTCTCCCTGGCAAGAGCGATGGATTGCCGGTAGGCGGCATGACAGATCCGGCGCATCATATCGCTGGCAAACAGCAGCGAGGCGTCGTCACCATAACGCAGGCCCAGCATGATCAGGGCATCCGCCAAACCCGTGATACCGAGACCGACACGTCGTGTCCGCCTGACCGTGTCAGATTGCCGGGGCAGCGGGAAGCGAGAGATATCAATGACATTGTCCAGCATGCGCACCGCTGCCGAGACAATGCTGAGCAACCGCTCGTGATCCAACCGGGCCTGGGGGGTAAATGGATCAAGGATCAACCGCGTCAGGTTGATCGCACCCAGATTGCACGCACCATAGGGTGGCAACGGCGCTTCGCCGCATGGATTCGTTGCGGTAATGCGTTCACAATACCAGAGATTGTTCAGTCGGTTGATGCGGTCGATGAACAGTACCCCTGGCTCGCCGCAGTCGTAGCAGTTGCGGAGAATTCCGTCCCAAAGGTCGCGCGCGGGCATATGCCGCATGATCCTGCAGGAAACAGCCGAGGTCTCACCGGGCCATTCGCGTTGGATGGTCTCGCCGTTGCCGGCGAGTCGGCTTGCCGGAAAGATCAAGGGCCAGTCTTCGTCCCGCTGCACCGCATGCATGAAGGCGTCGGTAACCTGCACGGAGAGGTTGAAATTGTGCAAGTCGCCAGGGCCACGCTTCGAGGTAATAAACTCGACAATGTCCGGATGGTCGCAGCGCAGTGTCGCCATCATCGCACCCCGGCGCGCCCCCGTGGACTGCATGGTGGTGCACATCCTGTCCCACATATGCATGAACGATATGGGCCCCGAAGCCACCCTGCCAGTCGACGACGCGGGAGCCCCACGCGGCCGGATCGTCGAGAAGTCACACCCGATTCCCCCGCCTTGCTGCATCGTGACGGCGGCCTCTTCGAGCGCGCGAAAGATGCCGGGGATCGAGTCCTCGATCGAACCCATGACGAAGCAATTGAACAACGTGACAGTTCGAGCAGTCCCGGCGCCGGCCTGGATTCGCCCCCCGGGCAGGAATTGAAAGCCTTCCAGTATGCCAAGGAAACGTTCTTCCCAGGCAACCGGATCGACCGACTCGCACCCCGCCAACGCATGGGCTACACGCCGCCAGGTCTCCTCAACCGAGGCCTTGTTATCGTCACGGTAGCGCGTTTGCCAGATATGGCGGGCAATCGACGTGTCGAGAGGAGAATCACCCGTCACCGCGACAGGCCATAATGACATGGGCGATGGCGGCGCTGGCATCCAGGATGGTTAGTCGATGTTCGGCGATCTCGGGCGGGACGCGGAAAGCAGGGACGGTGTTCAGGATGGTAACCCCGTCGAGCGCTGGCGTCTGGAACAGTTCCGTGGCGCCGCCGACGAAAAGACCGTGTGCCGCCGCGGCGTATACCTTCGTTGCCCCCCCTTCACGGCAGGCCCGGGCGGCCCGCACCAAAGTGCCGCCCGTGCTGACCAGATCATCCACGATCACCGCTGCTTTGCCACGTACGTCCCCGGCCAGGATCTCCCCGCTGACGACACCGCTGCTGCGATATTTCTCCATGTAGGCACTCCCAACATCCCGTCCGGTCCGGCTCGAGAGCGCCTGACGAAACAGTTCCGCCCGTTTGGCACCGCCGGCGTCGGGTGAAACGGCGACCACCTGTTCGTCACGCAATACCTGGGCAAAATGGTCCGCGAACAACGCCGCGCTTTCGACGTGCCACGTCTCGCAGCGGAATGCATTGTCAAACGCGGCCACGTTGTGCACTTCCACGGCAACCACGCGATCGATGTCGACCGCTTCGAACATCGCCGCGACGTAGCGCGTGATGACGGGATCGTAGGGCTTTGTTCGTCGATCCTTTCGCGCGTAACAAAGATAGGGCGTGAGTGCCGTTACGCTCGCGGCTCCGGCGTCCTTCAGCGCGCCGCAGAAGAACAGCAGCCGGCATAACTTGTCATTGCCGCTTTCCTGGTTATCGCCGTGCAAGGAATGCAGGACAAACACGTTGTGGCCACGCACATCCTGTAGCGGCCGCGTCTTGTGCTCGCCGTCCTCGAAGCCTCGTTCCTCGTGCAATGCCAAGGTTATGTCCAGGCGGTGCGCGACCCCTTCGGCAAGGTCGCGGCTGCCTTGCAGGCCAAACAGCGACAATGGACGATGGTTCATGGGTGTCTCCCCTTATGTCGGGTCTGATCGGACAAACAATCGCGCCCGATCGAGCAGATTGATTACTTCCTGATCGCGCAATTGCGGGAAATGGTCGTAGAACAGGCCGACGGCCGGGAAGTCCGCCGGGGTCTCCAGACAGATCGCTTCGTCCACCTCCCGCCGCAATGCCCGCATCGTATGGGGTGGTGCGACTGGAACCGCGAGCACAAGGCGAGCGGGCAAGCGCCGGCGGGTTGCTCTTAGCGCGGCGCGCATGGTCGAACCTGTGGCGATGCCGTCGTCCACGATGATGGCTGTCCGTCCGGCGATGTCCACCGGTGCGCGATCGCCGAGATAGACTTGGCGGCGGCGCTCAAGTTCCTGCAGCGCGGCGGCCTTATGCTCCTCAAGATAATCGGCGGAGATGTGTAAGGCGCCGATCAGGTAGGGATCGGTGACAAGTTCCGGGTGTCCGCCATCCGCGATTGCCCCGATCGCCAGCTCCTCCTGGTTCGGCGCACCGATCTTACGGACCAGAACAAGATCAAGCGGCGCTGACAGGGCGCGGGCAATCTCGAAGGCGACCGGAACGCCACCGCGCGGCAGTGCCAGCACAACCGGCCTCTGGTCCGCCAGGTCCATAAGTCGTTTGGCGAGGCGCTTCCCCGCCTCCTGCCGATCAGCAAACATTATACCGTGCCTCCGCCGGTTCGCTGGCGAGATGACGCCGGAACCAATCGCACGCCAGGGTCACGACTGCCTCCAGGGTGCCCGGTTCAGCGAACAAATGGGTAGCGCCGGCAACGACTTCCAGCCGGCGTTCGCAGGTCATCCGCTGATAGGCCTGCCGATTGAGGGACAGGACCACGGGATCGTTGCCGCCAACGATCAGCAGCGTTGGGGCCATCACTTTGGCGATAGCGTGGCCGGCCAGATCGGGCCGTCCACCCCGGCTGACGATCGCACGAACATCCTTGCGCCCAGACGCTGCGATCAGGGTTGCCGCCGCGCCCGTGCTGGCGCCAAAAAACCCCAACGGCAAGCCCTGTGTGATCGAGTAGTGGCTGATCCAACTTGCCGCCTGGTCGAGCCGGTCAGCGAGTAGTGCAACGTCGAACACAGTCTCCCGGTTTGCGGCCTCCTGTTCGGTCAACAGATCGAACAACAGGGAGGCGTGGTTGGCCCGCCAAAACGCCTCGGCCACGAAGATATTGCGCGGACTGAGCCGGCTGCTGCCGCTGCCATGGGCGAACAACACGATCCCCTGCGCCGGCGCCTCCGGCAGGCGAAGCAATCCCTCCGCGCCATGCGGTGGAAGGCGCACAGAAATGATGGGATCTTTCAGGGACGTCATCGCCGGGGTCCTTCGCTTCGAGCCATCAAGTGACCGTCGCCCGGACGCTGCATTGATCGAGGTCAAGTTGGGGGAACGATAGGGAAGCGCAGTGTGCCGGCGATCGTCGACACCAGCGGTTCGGCACGGGCGACGGCCGCGGATGGACCGTCAGAGGTCTGGAGTTCTTGCCAGAGGCGGGGATCGAGATCGGCCGGCAGGGACCCCAGCCAGAAGCCGATCCGTTGCACCGCCAGCCGGGACGCCAATGCAACCGCGGCACCCTGTTCCGCCGGGTCGGCGAACCGGCCCTCAACCAGGGCCGAACATCCGGCGGCCAGGACGCCACCCGCCTCAGCCCAAACCATTGCTTCGTTCGGCCCATGGTGCAGCAATCGCGCACCGGGTGCGGGCAACGTGCGGGCGGCCAGCAAGGCGGCCATCTCCCGCCGGACCCTATCGGCATCGCCGCCGAGGACAAGCAGCAACGGAGGGTGCGGGGCGAGGAATGTGAGGCCAGCGTCTATGTGCCGGCGCGCCAAAGCAAGTCGCTCCGCCGCCTGCGCGGGATCCGCGCGACGGTGCGCACTGCCCGCCAAGGCATAACTCCGCGTCGCCGAACGCAGGGCCAGGAACAATGGCAGGGCGCGCAACCCCTCCGTTTCCGGAGCCAGATCCAGATACGCGTTGAACACCGCGTTGCCGAGATCGCCACGGCCGGAGAGCGTCAGGTCCATCAACAGGAAGGCAAGATCGTACAGAACGTCGATACAGCCGATCTCATCGCTGAATTCGATGCAATCGAACAATGTCGGCGCGCCGTCATAAAGGCAGATATTGGCGAGACGCAGGTCACCGTGGCAGCGGCGGACCTTGCCGTCTGTCCGGCGCCTGTCAAGCAATCCCGCGATCCCATCGAGCATCGCCCGCGTTTCGCTGCCGAGCGTCGCGACGGCGGCACCGTCGAGCTCCTCGGCAACCCGCGCCAGTTCGCGATCATTGTTGGCGATCGCGTCGCGAATCGCGTCACACCCACCGAAGCGGGGTGTCGGTTGCGCCGTCAAATGCAGGCGTGCGACGGCTTCACCGAGCGAGCGCATCAGCGACGGCGTGAGGCGGCCGTCGTCGAGCATGCGGTCGAACAGGTCCGATTGCGCGAACCGGCGCATCACGACGACATGGTCGAGCGATGCGCCCGGGCCATCGAATGCCAGCCCGCCAAGCGTGTCCCGATTGATCGATTGCACACTCAGGTAAAGCGCCGGGGCGGTCCGCCGGTTCAACACCAATTCCGCGTCGCAAGCATCCTTGCGCAGCGCGCGGGTCGTGTAATCGAGCGAGGAGTAGCGCAGCGACCGTTTCAACTTGTAGGCTCGATCGCCGGCCAGGAACACAACAGAGCAATGGGTGTCGATCCGCTGCACCACGCCGCCATGCAGGCCATAACTTTCGGGCCGTGACAGAAACGCCATCACCGCCGATTGGTCGTCGCTGGCCGGCGATGGCAACGTCATGGAAGCCGGTCCGACACCGCCGCACGATCCATCTCGGCGGCAAGCGCACGAAGCCCCGGGCTGATTTGCACGGCGAACCGATCCGGCGCCAGTTGTCGCAGCCGCTCCGGTAATTGCGCCAGTGACGCGGCCGCCCGTGCACGGGATTCTATAAGACTGGGCAAACCTGCGACACGCTTGCCGTCGCGCATGGCGGATGCCAGCAACGCGTCCCCGTCGATGGGTTCGTCAATCAACGCGACCACATCCTCGGCCATGGTGCCATCTTCATGGTATCGGCGATACACTTGTTTGCGGCCGGGCCATGTCGCCTTGCCTTCGCTGCGCTTGCGCCGCGGCCTTCCGGCGTATTCCTGCAACTTGTAGGCACAATCAAGCGCCGGCGCGTCGGCCGACGTGGTGAGGCTGGTGCCCACGCCGAACCCGTCGATTGGAGCGCCAGCGCGACATAATGCCAGAAGACTGTTTTCGTCCAGGCCGCCGCTTGCAAGGATTCGGATCGTCTGCAAACCCGCGGTGTCGAGGATGGCACGCACCGCCCGCGCATGCGCGCCGAGGTCGCCACTGTCCAGTCGTACTGCACCGATCGTGATGCCTTGCGCCGCAAGCCGCGGTGCAAGGCGAGCAACGATCGCGGCCCCACGCTCGGTGTCGTAAGTGTCGATCAACAGCGTCAATCCCCGTGGACGGACCTGGGCAAACCGCTCGAAGGCGGTGGTTTCATCGTCATGCGCTTGCACGAAGGAATGCGCCATGGTGCCGACCAGCGGGATCCCGAACTCCCGGTTGGCCAGAACCGTCGCGGTACCCGAGAAGCCGGCGAGGAAACTCGCGCGCGCGGCAAGAAGGCCCGCCTCCGCGCCATGCGCCCTGCGCAGTCCAAAATCCACCAGTTGCTTGCCAGGTGCCGCCAGCGCCATGCGGGCGGCTTTCGATGCGATGACCGACTCGAAATGCAGCAGATTGATCAACCGGGTTTCAACCAATTGCGCCTGCGGCAATGGTGCCGTCACGCGCAGGACGGGCTCGTCTGGAAAGAACACAGTCCCTTCGGGCATGGCATCGACATCCCCGGTGAACCGCAGATCGGCGAGCCCATCGACGAAAGCCGGCGAAAACTGATCCAAGCCACGCAACCAGCCGATTTCGTCCGTCGTGAACCGCAGGCCTTCGAGAAAGTCCACCGCCTGCGCGAGGCCGGCCGCCATCAGAAAGCCCCGACCGGCGGGCAACTTGCGGACGAACAGCTCGAAGACGGCAGTCTCGGTCATGCCATGCGCCATATACGCCTCAAGCATGGCGAGTTGATACAGGTCGGTCAGCAGCAAACTGCGTTCAAGCATGGTCAAACGATGCGCAAACGCTCTGGGCCGCCGCTTGATACACCTCGATCTGCGGCGGGTTCATCGCCAGGTTCGTGCCGTGTCGCATCGTCGCACGCCATCCCCGGCCGTATCGGTTGCCGCAATCGACACGATCGGCGGCACCGGAGTCGGGAACGGTTCCGGATGCGGCGGCAATTCGACTGGCGGTGGCGGTATCGGATGCGGGTCCGGCTTCGGATGAGGCGGTTGTCCGCTCACATGACCGACCAAGCCATGTTTTGTTGGCGCCGCCCCCCGCCCGGCTGTAGGCATGTCATACATCCCCTGGCGCCTCACATCGCCATTTCCGGGTCGATGGAACGCTCTTTCCGCGTGGTCTCGGGGATTTCCGTCATGGTTGCCTCGGTCAGCAGCAGGACGCTGGCAACCGATACCGCATTCTCCAGGGCAATACGCACCACCTTGGTCGGATCGATGATGCCCGCCTCCACCAGGTCGACATATTCCTTCCGCGCCGCGTCGAAGCCATAAGCCCCTTGCCCGGCGAGCATGCGCGCGACGACCACACCGCCATCGACTGCCGAATTCTCGGCGATTTGGCGCGCGGGCGCCTCCAGGGCTCGCTTGAGGACCTGCACCCCGGTACGCTCGTCGCCCTCGCATTTCGCCTCTTCCAAGAGGATGGCATCGGTACAGCGAAGCAACGCCAAGCCACCGCCCGGTACGATACCCTCGGCGACGGCCGCCTTGGTCGCGCTGATCGCGTCGTCCAAAGCCTCCTTGCGTGATTTCATCTCCGCCTCGGATGGGGCGCCAACGCGAATGACCGCCACGCCACCCGCCAACTTCGCCAGGCGCTCCTGCAGTTTCTCGCGGTCGTAATCGGACGTCGTCTCCGCGATCTGCCGGCGGATCTGAGCACACCGTCCGTCGATGTCCGCCTTCTTCCCCACCCCGCCAATGACTGTCGTATTTTCGTTGGAGATCACCACGCGCTTCGCACTGCCCAGGACGTCGATGGTTGTGTTCTCAAGCTTGACCCCGACCTCTTCGCAAATCATCTGGCCACCCGACAATATGGCAAGATCCTCCAACATCGCCTTGCGGCGATCACCAAAACCGGGGGCCTTCACGGCCACCACCCTCAAGCCTCCACGCAACTTGTTGACGACCAGGGTCGCCAACGCTTCACCTTCGACATCTTCCGCGACGATCAACAGGGGACGGCCGGTGCGTATGATGGATTCGAGCAACGGCAGCATTGGCTGCAAACCCGACAATTTCTTCTCATGAATCAGAATAAAAGGATCTTCCAGCTCGGCGATCATCTTATCTGTATTCGTAACGAAATAGGGAGAGATGTAGCCGCGGTCAAACTGCATCCCCTCGACGACTTCCAACATCGTCTCGGTCGTCTTTGATTCTTCGACGGTGATGACGCCCTCGCCGCCCACTTTCTCCATGGCATCAGCCACGAGACCGCCGATCGCGGGGTCATTATGCGCCGAGATCGTCGCTACCTGGGCCTTTTCCTTTGGGGTCTTGACCTCACGGGACATCGCGCGTAACGAATCTATCGCGACCTTCGCCGCTCGGTCGAGCCCACGCTTGAGATCGATGGCGCTGGCACCGGCGACCACGTTCCGGACCCCATCGGCGAAGATGGCCTGCGCCAGAATGGTCGCGGTGCTGGTGCCGTCACCGACACTGTCACCGGTTTTTTCGGCCGCCTGACGCAGTATCTGAGCGCCAAGATTCTCTTCCGGGTCCTTGAGGTCGAATTCCTTGGCAATTGTGACGCCATCATTACATATTATCGGCGCGCCCCAGCTCTTTTGGATCAAGACCGACTTGGATTTCGGCCCCAGTGTCACGCGAATGGCATCGGAGAGCAACGTGGTCCCGCGCAGGATCTTCTCGCGAGCTGCCGAACGAAACATGACTTGCTTGTGTGCCACGTGCGAGTCTCCTATTCTGATCTGTGGTGACAACTGTCCACGATGAGGCAGCCGGCCTTTGACCGCCCAAGTCTCCTTGCCCAACCCCGGTCCTTGCTGCCGATGCGGACCTGCCACTGCCACGGCCCTGTCCGAAGACCGAGCCGTGGCAGCATTTCAGTGAGGCGATTTCCCGGGATGTCTTCCCACTGAGGAGGCTCGCCAGGGAGAAGCGGATGGGTTCACGGGGACGCCTTCACCTCGATCTTCTTTTGCGTATCCTTGGCCTGAGGGGTCTTCGGCATGGTGACGACCAGGACACCCTTGGAGAATTCGGCGGCAATCTTGTCACGATCGACACCCTCCGGCACTTGGAAGCTACGCAGGAACGAGCCGTAGGAACGCTCTGACAGGTAGAAGTTCTTCTCCTTTTGCTCCGTTTCCTGTTTCTTCTCGCCTTTGAGCGTCAGAGTGTCACCGGAGACTTGCACCTCGACTTCCTTCTCGGACATGCCGGGGAGTTCCGCCGTCAGCTTGAAGGCTGCATCATCCTCGGTGATATCGACCGCGGGTGATGGCATGCTGAATGAACTCTCGTAGCGGAAAGTTGGCTCAACATCGAACACTCGGCGCAATGACGGCATGCCCCACCCGCCCGCGAACCGATCGAACACGCGGTCCATTTCCGTCCGGAAAGATCGCCATCCATCCGATGTAGGGGCAGGAGCGGGTGCGGATTTCTTCACTTCCACGGGAGCATTTGCCATGATGACCTCCAATTGGCAGAATCACAAGGGCCTGAGGGTTTTTGACCCATTGCGCATTTTAATCTGCATGCGATCGCCCGGTGGCCGCATTGACCCAAATCAACGCTCGGCCGTAGACCGGAATGCGCGGGATTTCGCCGTCTCCTCGACGCTACAAGAGGGACGGTGACTGGTCCTTGACCGATAACGTCGCAGCCATAGGTAGCGTAGCGTCTGCCGCCATCGGCGGTTTCCAGGTTCAACCGGGGAGGGGGACGCCTGATCGCGGCGAACTGACGCACCAGTGTATAGGGTGCGCGGTCCGTTTACATCTAGACAGCAATGAGTGCCAGACGCGAGGTCGCCCGGGCAAGGGCCGAGAGGGTCGTCATCGGCTCCAACTTGACGGTCTCGCCCACGCGGCCGCGCGATTCCGGGGTTCCGAACACCGAAACCCTGGCGCTTTTGATTAAGAACCGCGCATCGAACCGGTCACGTTCGACGTTCTGGGCGACCGCTCGGCCAGGGCAAAGACGGTGCCGGGTTCCGTGAAGGGCCGGCGTCCCGCAACACCGCGACGTGCCGCCCGGTCTCAAGGACAAAGGCCCCCAGCCTCACCCTGCGCTAGACCCATGCGTGCTCATGCGGCAGGCTCCGGAACAATCGCTGGTTCAGGAGCCGCGGGTGGGTCGCGCCTGGAAGACATGCGCCGGTTCCACGAAGCGGGATGCCATGCGCGGTACGGCGCGCCCGGCGGCAGCGGTCTCGTTCGCCCGCTCGACGAACCGGTCGAGATGCGTTGGCGACAACCACATGACATCGTTGGCGGCCGCGAAGGCGGCGATGTCGGCGACAGTCCATGTCAGCTTGCTCATGTCGTCACTCCCTGGACCGAGATTGTGGGACGCGTGGCGCGCCACGGAGTCGCCTGTTCGTAGGCATGGGCGATCCGCAGCAGGGTGGCTTCGTCGAACCAGTTGCCAGCGAGTTGCGCGCTCAGCGGCAGCCCGTCGGCATCGAAGCCGCAGCAAAGGCTCATGGCCGGATGGCCGGTGGCGTTGAAGACCGAGGTGGCGGTGTGGCTGGTAAAGGCCGTCACGGCGGTGGGATCGGCGAAGGGCGGGGCCGTATGGAACGCGCAGGGCAGCAGCAGCGCGTCGACCGTTCGCAGCAAGCGGTCCATCGTGTCGGCCAGTTCCCGCCGCACGCGCAAGGCGGCCACGTAGTCGACCGCACGCACCGTAAAACCCGACATCATCTTGTCGCGTAGCGCCTGGCCCATCTGGTCGCCGCGTTCGACGAAATCCCGCTCATGAATCGACAGGGATTCCGTCCAGTTGATCAGGGACGTCACTCGGCGATAGGCGGACAACGGCGAGGGCAGGGTGATCTCCACGATCCGCGCGCCCAAGGCTTCCAATGTGGCGGCGACATGGGCCACGCCGGCCGCGACTGCCTCGTCCGCGCCGATGCCGTTCATGTCGATGGCGCGGACGATGCCGATCACCTCGCCCTGAACGCCAGCGCCGATACCCCGCGCGTAGGGCACAGGGCGCCGATCGACGCAGGTGGGATCGGCCGGATCGTGGCCGGCGATGGCATCCAGCACCAGCGCGCAATCCTCGGCGGTCCAGCACAACGGGCCGGCGGCATCCAGCGACCAGCAATTCGGCAGGATGCCGTATCGGCTGACCAGCCCGAAGGACGGCTTGATCCCCTGCAACCCGCAGGCCGCCGCCGGGAGACGTACCGATCCTCCGGTGTCGGAGCCAAGCGCGAACATGGCCGTCCGGGCGGCAACGGACGCGCCTGCTCCGGTGGAGGAGCCTCCCGTGAAATGCCCGAGATTCCAGGGGTTGCGCGCGGGTTCGAACGGCAGATCGAAATGCACCCCGCCGGTGCCGGTTCCGAACTCCCACGTGTTGAGCTTGCCAAGCAGGATCGCACCCGCCTCGGTCAGCCGATCGATCGCGGTCGCGTTGAAATCCGGCACGTGGTCCAGCAGCAGGCGGGACCCGGCGCAGGTGCGCACGCCCTTGGTGAAGTAGTTGTCCTTCACGGCGTAGGGAATGCCGTGCAGCGGACCGCGCCATTTCCCCGCGGCGATCTCCTGTTCCGCCTGTCGCGCCGCGGCCCGCGCGGCGTCCGCCATCACCAGCAGGTAGCTCTTGACCTGGCCGTCCACCACTTCGATGCGAGCCAGGAACGCTTCCACCAGATCGACCGGTGACAGTGCGCCCGCGGCGATCAGGCGACCGGCGGCGGCGGCCGACAACGTCGTCAGATCGTCCATCATACCGCCTCCGCCGCCATGACCAGCGGGCGCAGGCATCGTGCCATGCGGGCCTCGCCGACCGGCTCCAGCGCGGGGATTCCCGCGTCGCAGGCAGCATGGTGCCGTGAACAGCGCGGACCGAAACTGCAGCCCGCCGGCAGGTCGGCCAGATCGGGCGGCCCGCCTTGGATCGAGGCCAGGCGTTGGCCGCGTGACTCGGCATGCACGGTCGAACCCAGCAGGCCGGCCGTATAGGGATGCGCCGGACGGCCGATGACGTCGGCAACGTCGCCGGTTTCGACGAAGCGGCCTGCATACATGACCGAGACGCGGTCCGCGACCTCACACGCCACGCCGATATCGTGGGTGACGAAGATCGTCGCCATGCCGAGTTCGCGCTGCAACGACCGGATCAGCAACAGGATCTGGATTTGCACCGTCGCATCCAGGGCCGTCGTGGGCTCATCGGCCAGCAGCAGCGACGGGCGGCAGGACAGCGCCAGGGCGATCATCGCGCGCTGGCGCAATCCACCCGACAATTCATGCGGATAGGAATCCAGGCGCCGCTCCGCCGACGGAATCTGCACCATCTCCAGCAGTTCCAGCGACCGCTTGCGGGCCTGGCGATACGACACACCTTCGTGGGAGACGATGGTTTCGGAAATCTGCGTGCCGATGGTGAAGACCGGGTCCAGCGCCGTCATCGGTTCCTGAAAGATCATGGCACCGACGGGCCCGCGCACCGCTTCCAGCTGCCGGTCCGTCATGGTGGTCACGTCCTTGCCGGCCAGGCGGATTTTCCCGCCGATGCGGGCGTAGTCCGGCAGCAGGCGCAGCAGCGCGCGCATCGTCACGCTCTTGCCTGAGCCTGACTCGCCCAGCAGGCATAGGACCTCCCCGGCCGCGAGGCTGAAGGACACGCCGTCCACCACCTGAAGATCGAGGTCGCGGTTGACGAAACGCACGGAGAGGTCGCTGACCTCGACGACAGGATCATGCGGCACGGGCGATGGCCTCCGCCTGGCTGTGGCCGCTGCCGGGAATAACCGCGTGGCAGGCGGCCTGGTGAGCGTCGGCGATGTCGCTCAGGACCGGCTCCACCACGGCGCAGACGGCTTCGGCCATGGTGCAGCGGGTGCGGAACCGGCAGCCGGAGGGCGGACGGACGGGATTGGGCGGATCGCCCGCCAAGGGCACCGCGCCCACGCGGACCGCCGGGTTCATCGACAGGCGGGAAGCGAACAGCGCCCGCGTATAGGGATGCGCGGCGGCGCGGTAGATGCGATCGACCGGGCCCAGCTCCACGACCTTGCCGAGATACATCACCAACACGCGGTCGGAGACGTGATGCACCACGTTCAGGTCATGGGAGATGAACACATAGGTCAGGTTCAACCGCTCCTTCAGATCGGCCAGCAGGTTCAGGACCTGCGCCTGCACCGACTTGTCCAGCGCCGAGACCGACTCATCCAGGATCAGGACGCGCGGATTCAACGCGATACCGCGCGCGACATTCACGCGCTGGCGCTGACCGCCCGACATTTCGTGTGGGTATCGATCGGCGAATACGGTTGGGTCCAGGCCGACCAGGCGCAGAGATGCCAGCGCCTGGTCACGCGCCTTGGCGGAGGACATGCCGTGCACGCGCAAGCCGAAGGTGATTTCCTCGGTCGCGGTGTGACGCGGGTTCAGCGAAGCGTAGCTGTCCTGGAACACCATCTGCATATTCCGGCGCAACTCGCGCAGCGTGATGCCGCCATGCCCGATCGGATCGCCGTCCAGAACGATACTGCCCGCATCCGGTTCGATCAGGCGCATCAGCAGGCGGGCGGTGGTGGACTTGCCACAACCGGACTCGCCGACCACGCCCAGGGTTTCCCCCTTCATGACGTCGAAGTTGACGCCATCGACCGCCTGGACATGGGCGTTGATCGTGCCCAGCGGGCCGCGCAATGGGAAGTATTTCCGCAGGCCCCGCACGGATAGGATCGGCTGCCGGGGGCCGCCCCGGTCGCGCGAGTCGGGTTCGCGTGTGTCGGGTTCGCGGAGATCGAAGTCGCGCGAAACGGGTTCGCGGTTGTCGATGTCGGTCATGCGCGGACATCCATGGCGGTGCGCAGGCTGTCGCTGAGCAGGTTGAAACTGACCGACGCGGCGAAGATCATCGCGCCCGGAAGCACGGCATTGATCGGGGCCACGTAGATCGCCTGGCGCAACGTGTTCAGCATCAGGCCCCAGTCGGCGATCGGCGGCGCCGCACCCAGGCCCAGGAACGACAGGCCGGAGGAGATGATGATCGCGATGCTCACGAGGCTGGAGGCGTAGGTCAGGATCGGGCCTGTCACGTTGGCCAGCACATGCTGCACGATGATCCGTGGGGCGGAGGCGCCGGTGGCGCGCGCCGCTTCCACGTAATCCTGGTTGCGCACCTGGGTGGTGACGGCCTCCGCCACGCGAGCGATGGGCGGGATGAACACCAGGGTCAGCGAGATCAGGCTGTTGAAGATGCCCGCGCCCAGCACACCGGCCATCGCGACGGCCAGCAGCACGGAGGGAAACGCGTAGAACACGTCAACGACGCGCATGATCGCCATGTTCACGTGGCGGCCAAAATATCCGGCCGTGACGCCCAGTGCGCCGCCGATCAGGGTGGCGAGAATGACCGGCGATATCCCCATCGCCAGAGATACGCGCCCGCCATATAGCAGCCGGGACAGCATATCGCGGCCGAGCTCGTCCGTGCCCAGGATGTAGTTCGGGCTCAGCGGCGGCAGCAGGCGGCGGATCATGCTGGTCTTGTAGGGATCGGCCGGCGCGACCCAGGGCGCAAAGATCGCCGATAGCGCGATCAGGGCCAGCACGACGGTACAGACCAGGGCAAGCTTGTCGCGCATCACATGCCGGGCCACGCGTCGCCAGAACCCTCCGGTCTTGCGCCGCTTCGGCGCAGCCCGAGGCGTGCTGGCGACGTTTCCGGTTTCGACCGTGGCGCTCATGTCCGGCGTACCCTTGGATCGATGGCGGTTTGCAGGATGTCGACGGCCAGGTTCGTCAGCACGAAGAACGTGGCCAGCACGATGACCGTGCCTTGCAGCAGCGGCAGGTCGCGGGTGGCAATCGCGGCGTTCAGCAGGAAGCCGGTGCCGGGCCAGGCGAACACGGTTTCGACCAGGATCGAGCCACCCAGAAGCTGCGCGAATTGCAGACCCATGATCGCCAGGATCGGCGGTGCGGCATTCTTGACGATGTGCAGGAAGATGCGCGGGCGGCGCAGGCCCTTGCCTTTCAGCGTCTGCACGAATTCCTGCCGCCGCACCTCGGCCACCATGGCACGCACCGAGCGGGCCAGCACGCCGCTCGGGATCATCGCCAGGGTCAGCGCGGGCAGCACCAGATGGCGCAGGTCCTCAAAGCCAAATTCCCAGAAATGGGTGCCGGCCGGCCCCATTCCGGTAGCCGGCAATCCTCGCAGCAGCACCGCGAAGATCACCACCAGCACCATGCCGAGCCAGTAATGCGGGACGGAGATGCCGACGACGGCGAAGGCGGTGACGGAGCGGTCGGTGACCCGTCGGTCGGAGAACCCCGCGGCAAGCCCAAGGGTGATGCCGAAGGTGAAGCTGAGTGTTATCGCGGTGATGGCCAGCAGAGCGGTGTTGGCGACCGCGGGCAACACCTCACTGACCACCGGGCGGCGGGTCATGATGGAGGTGCCGAAATCGCCGCTGGCGACGTGATACAGCCATTTCAGGTATTGCACCGGCAGCGGCTGATCCAGCCCGTAGGCGGCCTTGATTTCCGCCACCAGATCGGCCGACGCATTCTCCGGCAGGACGGCGCTGATCGGATCGCCGGGGGCAAGATGAATGAAGGAGAAGCAGACGATGGTAACGCCGATGATGATCGGCAGCGTATAGAGCAGACGCCGCAGTATATATAAATGCATATCAACCCACCGATACGGACGTGAGGTCCTGCAACCAGCTTTGAGCGGAGACGAAGCCCTTCACTTTCGGCCCCAGCGCACGGGGGTTGAGGTCGTGCACGACCCAGATCCACATCGCCTGATCGACCATGCGGGTGTGCAACTGCGCCAGCAACGCGTCCTGCTCCGCCGGATCGAAGGCCAGCTTGGCCTTGGACGCGAAGTCATCGGCGATGGGATCGGCGAACCCACCCCAGTTGTAGCCGGCCGGCGGGCGCTTCTGGCTCCAACCGGTGCCGATCAGGCCCAGGTCGGGATCAGGAAATCCCCAGGAATTGTTGATGCCGTCGGCACCCTTGTTGTCCGGCAGCTCGACGCCGCCACGTCGGCGGGCGCGCAAGGCTTCCCAGTCCATTGTATCGAAGGTCACGTCGATGCCGACCTCCTTCAGGTTCTCCTGGATGAACTCGTTCATCGGCAACGGCTGCATCTGGCCGGATCCCGACGTCGAGATCAGGAACTTCACCTTCACGGGCTTGGCCGTGGAAAAGCCCGCATCCTTCAGCAACGCCTTCGCCGCATCCGGATCGTACTTGATGTCGAAGCTTGGCTTTCCGAACCACGGATGCCCCGGCGTGACCATGCCCTTCGCCGGCATCGCCAATCCACCCAGCAGTTTCACCAGCCCATCGCGGTCGATCGCCAGATTGGCGGCCTTGCGCACACGCACGTCATGGAACGGGGAACTGGGCAGGAAGCTGAGCTGATACGGCCAGATATGCGGATAGACATTGGTGATAAGCTGCATGCCGGCGGATTTGATCTGCGGCACGGCGTCAGGCGGCGGGGCCTCGATCCAGTCCACCTGGCCTGACAGCAACGCCGCGAGCCGCGTGGTCGAATCCGGCATGCAGCGCAGCAACAACTTTTCCGATTTCGGCACCCGTTTCGGGTCCCAATAGGCGGTATTGCGGCGCAGTTCCGCCCGCTCCCGCGGGACGACCTTCTCCATCACCCATGGACCGGTACCGGACGGTTGCTGCGCGACCTTGTTCCAGTCCCCGCCCATTTCCTTCCAGCGTGCCGGACTGGACATGTAGAGGTTGACGGCCTGATACGGGAACACCGCGTCAGGCGCCTTGTTGACGACCTGCACCGTCAACTCGTCCATCACGCGGTACGACGCGATGGTACCGATCCACGGCCCGGACTGCGTGGCCTGCGCCTGATCGAACTGCGGCGACGACCGGTTCAGCAACTTGTCCAGGTTCCACACCACGGCATCCGCGGTGAACTTGCTGCCGTCATGGAACGTGACGCCCGGACGCAGCTTGAACGTCCAGATCGTCTTGGTCGCGGCATCGACCTCCCAGCTCAATGCCAGGCCCGGCTGCAATTTTGCCGCCTGATCGGCCCGGGAAAGATCCCAGTTGATCAGCGCATCATAAAGCGTCACCCCAATGAACCTTTGCCCCTCACCCCCCTGGCTCGGCTGCCCGGTGGTGAGCGGAATATCCGCCAGCGTCATCCCGACCCGCAGGACAGAGGCGGATTGCGCCGCGGCCACGCGTGGCAGCAAACCGGCGGCGGTAAGCCCACCGAGGGCCGAACGGCGGGAGAGGAAAAGCGGAGTCATGCGGTCTCCTTGGCGACAAGGACAGGGCGCTTGTCGCGCCACGGGGTGGCTTTCTCGTAGGCGTCTCCGGCCCGCAGTACCGTCGGTTCGTCGAACAGCTTGCCGACGATCTGCAAAGAGAACGGCATGCCGTTCGCCGCGAAGCCACAGCACACGGACAGGGCCGGATTGCCGCCGGTGTTGAACGGCGTGGTGAAGGAGGAGCGGGTGAACAGGCTGGCCGGCGGAATCGGCTCCAGCTTGCCGGCCGGTTCGTTGGTGGGAAGCATCAGCACGTCGACGGTTGCCATAACGGCCTGCATGGCGCGCGCGAGATCGGTGCGCATGCGCATGGCCAGGATGTACTCCTCGGCCCGCACCAGCCCTCCGGCGATGATGCGATAGCGCAGGCTGTCGCCGAACAACTCCGGCCGCGCGCGGAGGTCGGCCGCGTGGATGGTGAAAAGCTCAGCGACGGCGATGGTCTTCTTGCAGTCGTCGAACTGCTGCAGGGGCGGCATCGTCACTGGGCGCACTGTCGCGCCCAGGCCGCGGAACACGTCCAGTGCGGCCTCGAACGCGGCCTTGGTCGCAGGAGTCGGCGGGTTGTCGGTTTCCAGCCAGTTCGCCGGCACGCCAATGACCAGGCCGTTCACGTCGCCGGTCAACGCCGCCGTGTAGTCGGGGATGGGCACGTTGGCGCAGCCGGGGTCCTCCGGGTCATAGCCGGCGATGACCTGCATCAGGATCGCCACGTCCTCGGTCGTCCATGCGAGTGGACCGGCATGGTCGTGGCTGAAACAGTTGGGGATCACGCCGCGCCGGCTGACCAGGCCATAGGTCGGTTTGAGCCCCGCGATGCCACAGGCCGCCGCCGGGCTGCGGATCGATCCACCCGTGTCGGTGCCCAGGGTGGCCGGCGCAAACCCTGCCGCGATGGCGGCTCCGGACCCGGATGATGAACCGGCGGGTGAGTAATCACGGTTCCACGGATTGCGCGCCGGCGGGAACAGCACGTCCCAGGACGGGCCGCCATGCGCGAACTCCCAGGTCGCGTTCTTGCCCAGCAGCACGCCACCGGCGGCCACGAGCTTTTCCGTGCAATAGGAATCCCGGGTGGGCACGTTGTCCGCGAGCGTCCTGGACATGCCGGTCGTGCGGATGCCTGCAGTGTCGTAGATATCCTTCAGGCAATACGGGATGCCGTGCATGCGGCTGACCGGCCCGCTCGCCATGATGGTGGCTTCAGCCGCCTTTGCCTCCGCCCTGGCGCGCTCCGCGGTCAGGGTGACGAAGCTGTCCAGCAGGTGATCCAGCGCCTCGATGCGGGCCAGACAAGCCTCGGTCAGTTCGACCGGTGACAATTTCCGCGTGGCGATCAGCTTCGAGGCTTCCGCGATGGTCAGGAATTCCAGCGCCGCCATGTCTTATTGTCCCGCCGGCAGGAATTTCGTGGGGACGAAGACATGCGCCGGCTCATCGCCACGCGGCCGACCGGTGGGGATCCGGTCGATCATCTGCCGGACATTGCCGTATGCCTCGACCAACTCCTGAAGATAGGCGGGTGGCAGATTCAGCCCGGCCTGGCGGGCAAGCAGAACGATGTCGTCGTGCGAAGGCGAGTCGGTCATGCGGAAACTCCGGAATGAAGAATGGGGGAGCGCGTGTGCCACTCGGTCGCCTGCTCATAGGCATGGCCGATGCGCAGAACGGTCGCCTCGGCGAAGGGCGCGCCGGCGACCTGCATCGCCAGCGGCAGGCCATGGGCGCCAAAGCCGATCGGGACCGAGAGGGACGGCACGCCGGCGACGGAGAACGGCATCGTCACGTTGCGGCCGCGGCGGAAGAAGTCCGCTCCGTTCGGGTCCGCCGGATCGGCCGCGTTCAGCCAGCCGGCGGTGACGAGCGCATCGAACCTGCTGAACTGCATGTTCAGCCCGCGCGCCAGATCGGCCCGCCAGCGCTGCGCGTTCAGATAGTCCTCGGCGCGAATGAAAACGCCGCCCATGACGCGCTGGCGCAGTTTGGCGCCGAACATCTCCGGCCGCGTGCGCAGGTCCGGAGCGTGGATGGTGTACAACTCGCTCATGGAGATCAGTGTCTTGGCGTCGGCGTACTGGCCGATATCCGGCAGCACCACCTCCTCGACGATGGCGCCCAGAGTGGCGAGCAAAGCGGCGGCCCGATCGACGGCTTCGGTGACCTCTTCCGTTGCCTCGCCGGCATACCAGTTGCGGATCAGGCCGATGCGCATGCCGGTGATGTCCCCGCTCAGGGCCGCCACGTAATCCGGCACGGGTTCGTCGGCGCTGCCGGGGTCCAGCGGATCGTAGCCAGCGCTGGCGGCGAGCATGATGGCGCAGTCGCGCGCGGTCCGGGTCATCGGACCGCAATGGTCGATGGAGAACGTGTTGGGTTGCACGCCGCGTCGGCTGATGCGGCCATAGGTGGGCTTCAGGCCGACGATCCCGCAGCATGCGGCCGGCCAGCGAACCGATCCGCCGGTGTCTGTCCCGATCGCCGCCGGCACGAAGCCGGCGGCGACCGCGGCGCCGGATCCCGAGGAGGAGCCACCGGGGAGGAAATCGGTGTTCCACGGGTTCAACGGCGGCGGCCAGGGCAGATCCCAGGAGGGACCGCCGAGGGCGAATTCGAATGTGCCGAGCTTGCCGAGGAGGATGCCACCGGCGTGTTCGAGGAGGGCGGTGACATGGGCGTCGGCGGTCGCCGGCGTGTCCGGCATCAGTCTGGAATGCGCCGTTGTGGGCACACCCTCGACATCGACGATGTCCTTCAGTGCGTAGGGGATACCGTGGAACGGGCCGCGATAACCTCCGCCGGCGATTTCCGCCTCGGCCGCGCGGGCGCTGGCGAGCGCGCGATCGGCGGTGACGGTGATGAAACTGTGCAGGACGTTGTCGTAGCGGGCGATGCGGTCGAGGCAGGCCTGGGTCAGGGTCACCGGTGACAGCAGGCCGGAGCGGATGGCGACCCCGAGTTCCGCGATGCCCAGTGAGGTCGGGTCGCTGAGGTCGAGACGGCTCGCATCGTGAGGAAGATCCATTGTCGGTGCCCCTTGCCGGAAGCCTTGATGCCGGCCCTGCCCGCTGGGTAAGCAAGGCTGATGCCAGAGAGCAGGAGTTCGACGACTTTTCGCGCCAAGGGCGTATGCACGACCAATTATTGGCTATTTAATGAACTGTCATAAATTTTGAGTCAGGGTTTAGCCGTATTAATAGACATTAAAATCACCATAGTTGGATATAAGGCGAAAAATTGTGCATAAATCCGGTTGGTCGTCCCCACAGTCCGCCAGACCACTCGCCTAAAATTATGGCATATGAGTTGCAAGCTCGGCAGGTCAGGATCAACCACGGAGCCCATGCAGATGATGAGGATCGGACGGCGTCAACTTAACCAATCATTGATCGCCGGCGCGACCGCCGCGACACTGCCGGGACAAGCGCACGCCGCCGAGAAAACCCTCCGCGTCGCCATGACCGCAGCCGACATCCCGCTGACCACCGGGCAGGCGAGCCAAGGTGGAGAGGGCATCCGCTTCATGGGCGTCACCGCCTATGATGCGCTGGTGAATTGGGACCTCTCACGGTCCGACGTCGCCGCCACGTTGCGGCCCGGCTTGGCTGTGAGTTGGTCCGCCGATCCCAACCGCCGGGTCGCCTGGACGTTCAAGCTGCGCGATGGGGTCACGTTCCACGACGGCTCCGCCTTCAGCGCCGAGTCCGTGGTCTGGAACCTGGACAAACTGATCCGGCGGGACTCGCCGCAATACGATCAGGCGCAGTCGACGCAGGCGGCCACCTGGACAAAGACCATCGCCAAGTATGAGGCGGTCGACCGCCTGACCGTCGCCATCGAAACCAAGGAAGCCAACGCCAACCTGCCCTACGAGATGGCGAGCATCTTCATGTCCAGCCCGGCGCGGTGGGAGGAGATGGGTCGCGATTGGGCCAAGGTCGCGCAGCGTCCGTCCGGTACCGGCCCGTGGATGGTGACCAAGGTCGTGCCGCGTGAACGGGTCGAATTCGCCCGCAACGCGTCCTATTGGGAGGCGCGCCGGATCCCGAAATGCGACAGGCTGGTGATCATTCCGATGCCAGACGCCGTCACGCGCGTCTCGGCGCTGCTGAACGGGCAGATCGACTGGGTGGAAGCACCAGCCCCGGACACACTGAAGCAGTTGCGCCAGGCCAACATGCAGATCGTGTTGAACCCGTATCCGCATATCTGGCCCTATCTGCTGTCCTGCCTGCCCGACAGCGCGTTCAAGGACATCCGGGTGCGCAAGGCGATGAACCTGGCGATCGACCGTGACGGGATCTGCACGCTGCTGAACCAGACGGCAATGCCGGCCAAGGGCATGGTCCCACCGAACCACCCTTGGTTCGGCAAGCCCACCTTCGATGTCCGCTACGATCCGACCGAGGCGCGGAAACTCCTTGCCGAGGCAGGGTATGGACCGAAGAACCCCTGCAAGGTCACGTTCCTGATCTCGACGTCGGGCTCGGGGCAGATGCAGCCGCTGCCGATGAACGAGGCGATCAAGGAATCGCTGGAGGACGTCGGCTTCGCGGTCACCTTGCAGGCGATGGACTGGGAAGCGCTGCGGGCGCGCCGTCGGGCGGGTGCGGCGGCGCCGGAGAACAAGGGCGGCCACGCTCTGAACAACTCGTTGGGCACCGCGGACCCGATCGCCATTATTCAGGTTGCGTGGTCGAAGCTGGTGCCGCCAATGGGCATCAACTGGGGTTGGTTCAAAGACCCGGAAACCGACGCGCTGTGCGAGGCGATCAATGTCGCCTTCGATTCGGACGAACAGAACAAGTTGATCGCAAAGTTGCATGAGCGGATCGTCGATCAGGCCCTGTGGTGCTTTGTCGTGCACGACCTGAACCCGCGCGCCCTGGCGCCACGCGTGAAGGGCTTCGTGCAGGCACAAAGCTGGCAACAGGATTTGACGACGGTCGATCTTGTCTGAACGGGGAGGCGAGGGCATGACCGAGTATGTCTGGGACAAATTCCTGACCGAGCGTGACAAGGCGGTGTTCGCCGCGGGCGGCTTCGGCGCACGGGCCGGGTTCGGCAAGCGGCCGGCTCTGGTGGTGATCGACGTGAACTGGTTGTTCTGCGGCGACAGGCCGGAACCGATCCTGGAAAGCATCAAGCGCTGGCGCAGTTCCTGCGGCGAGGAAAGCTGGGTCGCCGTCGAGCATATCCGCCAACTGGTGGAAGCCGCGCGAGCCAAGGGGCTGCCGGTGATCTACACCACAAACCGCTACCGCGCCGGCGACAACTGGGACGCGGGAAGCTGGCGGTGGAAGAACAAGCGTCGCGATGAGGACAAGACGCGCTCGGGCACCAACCTGGATCCCAGCGACATCGTGGCGCCGATCGAACCTGGGCCGCGGGATATCGTGATCGACAAGCAGAAGCCGTCCGGCTTCTTCGGGACCAACATGGCATCCTATCTCACGCTGCTCGGCTGTGACAGTATCGTTTTGACCGGGACAACCACCTCGGGCTGCGTGCGGGCAACCGCGGTGGATGCGTTCAGCCTGAACTACCGAGTCGCCCTGGCCGAGGAGGGATGTTTCGATCGCAGTGAGGCGAGCCACGCGATCAGTCTGTGCGACATGCACGCGAAATATGCGGACGTTGTGAAAACGGCGGAGGTGCTGTCGTTCTTCGGCGGACTGCCGGACGGGTTGTTCGATCTGCCGGCGGGGACATCGGTGGCCTCAACAAAGATGGCCGCGGAGTAGACTGGTCTCCTGTATCCCACTCGGCTTGTCTGCACGATCGCGACACTGGCATTCTCTGCCCGCATCAGCGCTTGCCGCTCGTGACGGGTGGGGACGCCTGGCGCCAGACCGGCGGCGCCGATGCCTCGGGCGCCCTTCGCCACATGGGCGTCCAGCGCCGTGCCAACCGCGCCGCCATGGGGATAAACGATAGCCCCCTGGGCACTTCCGTCAGCCCCGACACATCGAGTTCAGCGCCCGGAACATGACGCGGCGCGGCATCTCGATAAATTTGCACGCCGTCGACGTGACCGAGCACCCCGAAATCCACGCCGCGGAAGGCTTCGAGATCAACTTGTCATCGTTGCCGGTACGGATAGACACACCAACCTGCCCAACGTACCCTTCGACGTTGAAGCGTGTGCAACCTTGAAGCGAGGGCCGTTCACGCCGCCATGACGTGGTTGCGGCATCGCATCAAGGGTTGAATGCGTGTGCCGTAGGCATCCATGCCCAGAAGGAAATCATCGAAGGTCAGCATGATCCCTTTCACGCCCGGCATCGCTGCCACCGCATCCAGCATCGACGCAACCGCGGCATAGGAACCGACCAGTGTCCCCATGTTGAAATTGATGGGCGACGGTGACCGCTGTATCGCCGCGGCCATCGAGGTTTCCGATGTCGCAGTGTCCTCGGCCGCCTTGCCCAGCAGATGGGCCAAGGCGTCCTTGTCCGCGCCGGCATTGTAGAGTTCCCATTTCCGCATGGCGGCGGCGTCGGTTTCGGCGGCGATGATCATGTAGAGCATATAGCTGCCGACATCACGGCCGGCGCGTTCGGCATGCGCCAACATCCGCGCGGGAACGCCCGCGGCAAGCGTAGGCTCGTTCACGCCCTCCCCCAACGCGAAGTTGAAATCGCAGTAGCGGGCGGCGAATTCCATGCCGCGGTCGCTTTGCCCGGCGGAGACCAGCTTGATCGGCGATTTCGGGCGCGGGCTGAGCTTGCACGCGTCCATCTGGAAATATTCACCTTTCAGATCGGATTGCCCCGTCGTCCAAAGATCATGCAGGATGCGAACATACTCCGTGCTGTAATCATAGCGCTTGGCGAAATGTTCGTCGCCTGGCCACAGGCCCATCTGTGAATACTCGATCTTGTGCCATCCCGAGACGATGTTGACACCGAAACGGCCGCCCGAGATGTCGGCGATCGTGCTGGTCATGCGGGCGACGATCGCCGGCGGTATGGTCAACACGGCGGTCGACGCATACAGCCGGATGCGGGACGTCACCGCGGCGAGGCCGGCCATCAGAGTGAAGCTCTCCAGCCCGTGGTCCCAGAATTCCGTCGCGCCGCCGAAGCCGTGCAGCTTGATCATCGACAGGGCGAAATCCAGACCATAGGCTTCGGCGCGGCGCACCACCTCTCGGTTGAGTTCGAAACTCGGCATGTATTGCGGCGATGTCGCGGAGATGATCCAGCCATTGTTGTTGATGGGAATGAAAACACCGATATCCATCCGCTGCTCCGGGATTTCGCCTGTCCAGCGAGCCATCACTCCGCCGCCATCCGATACTGGTCCCGGCAGCGCATCAGCGGCAGGATGCGAGTGCCGAACTGTTCCATACCGATCACGAAATCGTCGAACGTCAGCATCACGCCCCGCACCCCCGGGACCGTCGACAATTCATCCAGCATCCGCGCGACGCTGGCATAGGAGCCGACCAGCACGCCGCCCTGCGTCGGCAATTTTTCAGTGCCCAGGGTTCGTCGCTTGTTGGGGCCGGCCAGCGGATCGCGGGTCGGATCATCCGAGGCCTGTGCGTCGCGCCAGGCAATCGCCTCGACATCCGTTCCCTGCTTGTAGTGTTCCCATTTAGCCATGGCGGCCTGGTCGGTTTCATCGGCGATCACCATGGTCAGCACCAACGCGCCGCAGTTGCCCCCGATCTCGTAGTTCGCCGCGACAAGGCGAGCAACGCTGGGGGCCACCATGGTTGGCTGGTTGATGCCGCCACTGGAACAGAAATTGTAGTCTGCGTAGCGGGCGGCGTATCGGGTGCCGGCGTCGCTTTGACCGGCCGAGATGATCGGGATTCTCGCTGTCGGCAACGGCAGGCAGCGGCAATCGTCCATCTGGAAGAAGTCGCCCTTGAACTCCGAGCGCCCGCTATCCCACAACTCCCGCATCACCGTCACATACTCGCTGCAATAATCGTAGCGGCGATTGTAGTGCTCCGAGCCGGGCCAGATGCCCATCTGCGCGTATTCGCGACGCTGCCAGCCCGAGATGATGTTTACGCCGAACCGACCGTGACTGATGCTGTCGATGGTAACCGCCATCCGCGCGGTAATCGGGGGTGGCATCGTCAGCACGGCGCAGGTGGCAAACAACTTGATCCGCTCGGTCACCGCGGCGAGGCCGGCCATCAGGGTGAAGGATTCCAGGTTGTAGTCCCAGAAGCCGGATTTGCCACCGAAACCGTGCAGCTTGATCATCGACAGCGCGAAGTCGAAACCGAATGCCTCCGCCTTCTGCACTACAGTCCTATTAAGCTCGAAGGTCGGCTTATACTGTGGCGACGTTGTAGAGATCAGCCAACCATTGTTGCCGATTGGGATGAACACGCCTAGCTGCATCGGACCGTCTCTGCCCGTGGCGCCAGTGTGGCGCTGATTGTCAGGAGGTTCGGGCCGTCGTGGGTCTGACGCGCGGGATGGAGCATCGCTGGCCTCCTATGCACGAATAAGGGCCGAATCATACTGACTGCGTATGCTTACCCTCGGTATGGACAAAATAACGGCATATATTGCAGCGCACAATGACTAATTTGGGGCATTTCCTCGAATCCGCGAAAATATGATCTATTATTAGCCATTTTATCGATGCCGCTCTGGGTGCAGGGAGAATTTTGCGCTGATAGGTGTCCGTGGCGGACCCGTTGGACGTCGACCTGCTCGCAGGAAACGCCACGATGGGTTGGCGACGAAACTGCGTCGTCTCCGTCCCCGGGAAAGACATATGACGGCGACGGCCAGCACCCGATGACGCCAGTGGCGTCCGCCCTCCTCGCCGCGATCTTTTCCAACTCGGGCGCGCCCCCCCCCGACGGCACACCCGACGGCACACCCGACGGCACCAGCGTCCGCGCGCAAGTGCCTTGACCGTCGACGCTCTCCCGCCGCCGCGCACCCCGCGATGGAACCGGCGCTGCCCACGCGACCGCCGCCCGTCACGGACGACGCCAGATCGGCACGGGTTTTGCATGTCATGCTGCGCTGCAACAAGGTGACCAACGCGTGAGGATCCTGCTCGCCGACGATAATGCCGAACGAGCCAGAGCGGTTGCTCATGTGCTCGCAGCCGATCCTGGCCTGGTCGTGTTGCATCACCGCCAGACCGACCTGCTGGCGGACGCGGTGATCGCCCTGAAGCCCGATATCGTGCTGGTCGATATGGCTCGCCCGGATCGTGACGCGCTGGAAGGTATTCGCCAGGTGACCAACCGCCAGGATCGCCCGGTCGTGCTGTTCGTCGATGAGGATGATCCCAGCTTCATGGAAGAAGCGATCATGGCCGGCGTGTCGTCATACAACGTGCTGGATGTCCCGCTGCGGGACGTCAAGCCGATCCTGCGCGCCGCCATGGCCCTGTTCCAACGCCACCAGCAAGAGCGCGACCGCTTGCACAAGGCGGAAAGCCGTCTGTTGGAGCGGGAAACCGTCGATCGCGCCAAGGCCATTCTGATTCGTGATCGTCGCCTGAACGAACCCGAAGCCTATGGCTGGCTCAGGCGCCAGGCCATGACCCGCGGCCTGCGCATCGCCGAAGTGGCGAAAGACGTCGTACGCGGCAAGGAAGGAAGCCCCGCATGACCCCCCGCATGACCACAGAGGTTCGCATCGGCGTATTGCGGCTGGCAGATAGCGCGCCCGTCCTGGTGGCCCAGGAGCGTGGCATGTTTGCCGAACTCGGCCTGGACGTCAGGCTATCGGTGGAACCGTCCTGGGCCAATCTGGCGGACAAACTTGCTTACGGGTTGCTGGATGCGGCGGTGATGCTGCCGCCTTTGGTCCTGGCCTCGGTGCTCGGTCTGCGCGGGCCCAAGGCGAACCTGATCGTGCCCATGGGACTCACCCATGGCGGCAACAGCATCGTCTTCGGTCACGGTGACGGCGCCCACGGGATCGCGCACGGCGATCGGCCCCAGGTCCTCGAGTGGCTCAAATCCCAGCCGAACCCGCCGCGTCTCGGTGTGGTGCACCATTTTTCCACCCATAATCTGATGCTGCGCTACTGGCTGGCCCTGGCGGGCGCCTGTCCGGACCGGGATTTCGAGACGATCGTGGTGCCGCCCGAACAGGTCGTCGACGCGCTGGCCGAGGGCCGCATCGCCGGGTTCTGCGCCGGCGCGCCCTGGGGCGATGTCGCGAGGCTGCGGGGCGTCGGGCAGATCCAGGTCGGCACCTCCTCCATCTGGCCAGCCCATCCGGAAAAATGCCTCGCGGTGCATGGAAATTGGGCAGTTGCCAATGCTCTGCCCATGCTGGCCCTGATCCGCGGCTTGCTGCGCGCCCAGGCGGTTTGCGACCGCCCCAGCGAAGCCGACGACATTGCCTCGCTGCTCGCCCGACCGGACGGTCTGGGCCTGCCGTGGCAGGCGACCAGGATGGCCTTGCCGGGAGGCTCCGGCATTGAGCAGATCCGGTTTCACACTGGGGAGACGTGGTTCCCGGCCCATGCGCATGCCGTCTGGTTCCTGCGCCAGATGCGCCGCTGGGGCTGGCTGGATGCGGACACGGATCTGATCGCGGCGGCACGCATGGTCTACCGGCCCGACCTTCTGGCACCGGCGGTGCACGCCGAGGGTCTGTATTCGGCGGCTTGTGTCCTCTCGCTTGAAGGCCACGCGCGCCTGCCGATGCCGAACGATCCGGCATTTTCCCCGGCGCTGGCCATCGCGTCATCCAGATGAAGGCCCGCAATCCGTTCATGGGCAATAATTATGCGAATTTTCGGACATAAACTGGAAATGACTATTTTATGATCATATTCCGCCGCCACCCGGAGACGACTCCCGTCTCTGCTGGCGCATTTTCTGGCACACGGATTGCTTCGCTGTCTCCATCGTTGATTGCCCCGCTCACCGAGCACTAGCGGCAATCGTTTCAGGCCCGGGCCCAATGGCGAGCCCGCTGCCTTCCCCCGGAGCCCAGGCGCTCCTCGGTTCGACCAGCGGGACAACGTCGCCCCGCCACCCGAACGGTTTCCCATGAACATCCGCTCCCGCACGGCAGGGCATCAGACCACCGCCATCGCCCGATCGCCCGCCACCTTCTCCGCTCTCCATGGCCGCCCTGGACTCCCGCCGACCCGACCGCTGGATGAGGAGATCCAGCCATGAACATGATCGCCCCCAAGCGGCGCCGGCTGGTACTGATCGGCAATGGCATGGCCGGGGTCCGCGCCCTGGAAGAAATCCTCGCCCGGGCGCCAATGGCGTTCCAGATCACCGTGTTCGGAGCCGAACCGCATGGCAACTACAACCGGATCATGCTGTCGCCGGTGCTGGCGGGGGAAAAGACTTTTGACAATATCGTGACCAATGACCGGGCCTGGTACGAGAGCAATGGCATCGAGTTGATCGCGGGAGAAGCCGCGGTCGCCATCGATCGCGACAACCGCCTGATCACCGGCGAGCATGGCACCGTGCGTCCCTACGACGTGCTGTTGCTGGCGACCGGATCGAACCCGGTGATCATCCCCGTGCCCGGCCACCGCCTGCCAGGCGTCATCAGTTTCCGCGACATCGCCGACGTCGAAACCATGATCGCCGCCGCGCGTCAGGGCGGTTCCGCCGTCGTCATCGGCGGCGGCCTCCTCGGCCTGGAAGCCGCCAACGGCCTCATCCGCAACGACATGCCGACCACCGTGTTGCACCTGATGCCGACCCTGATGGAACGCCAGCTCGATCCGGTCTCCGCCGATCTGTTGAAGGACGATCTGACCCGGCGCGGCCTGACCGTGATCACCGAGGCCAATACCAAGGCCATTCTGGGCACCGACAAGGTCGAAGCCGTCGAACTCGCGGACGGACGCATCCTACCGGCCAGCCTGGTGGTCATGGCGGTGGGCATCCGCCCGAACACCAACCTTGCCAAGGCGGCCGACCTCGCCTGTGGGCGTGGCGTGCAGGTCGACGACGGCATGCGCACCAGCGACCCGGCGATCTTCGCGGTGGGCGAGTGCGTGGAACATCGCGGCGCGGTGTTTGGCCTGGTGGCCCCCCTGTATGACATGGCGAAGATCGCCGCCGACCGGATCGCGGAGACGGCGGAGACCGACTACGTGCCATCCGTCACCGGCACACGATTGAAAGTCACCGGGATCGACATGTTCTCGGCCGGCGATTTCACCGGCGACGAGCAGACCGACGATATCGTGTTCCGCGATGCGGCGCGTGGCGTGCACAAGCGCCTGGTCGTGCGCGACGACAAGCTGATCGGCTGCGTTTTGTATGGCGAGGCCCGCGACAGCGCCTGGTATTTCGACCTGATCCGCAACGGCACCGACATCGCGGCACTGCGCGACCTGCTGGTGTTCGGTCCCGCCGCCGCCGGTGTGGGGGAACCCGCCGGACCGGAAACCCTGCCCGATACCGCCGAGATCTGTGGCTGCAACGGTGTCGCCAAGGGCCGCATCCTGGCGGCCATTACCGAACACAAGCTGACCACCCTGGATGAGGTCCGCGGGCGGACCAAGGCGTCGTCCTCTTGCGGCAGTTGCACCGGCCAGGTGGAACGCCTGCTCGCCTTCGCCGCGGGCGGAGCCTACAGCGCCGCCCCCAAGGTCAAGGCGATGTGCAAATGCACCACGCAAGGTCACGACGCCGTCCGCGCCGCCATCCGCGACCAGAGCCTGAAGACCATTCCGGCGGTCCGTTCGGCCTTGGGCTGGACCACCCCGGATGGCTGCGCAAGCTGCCGCCCGGCGCTGAACTACTACCTGCTCTGCGCCTGGCCCGGCGAATACCGCGACGACTCGCGCTCCCGCTTCGTCAATGAGCGGATGCACGCGAATATCCAGAAAGACGGCACCTATTCCGTGGTGCCGCGGATGTGGGGCGGTATGACATCGGCCAAGGAATTGCGCGCCATCGCCGATGTGGTGGAGAAATTCGATATTCCGGCGGTGAAGGTGACCGGTGGGCAGCGCATCGACCTGCTGGGTGTGCGGAAGGAACAATTGCCGGCGGTCTGGCGCGACCTGAACGCCGCCGGGATGGTCTCGGGCCATGCCTATGGCAAAGCGTTGCGCACGGTGAAAACCTGCGTCGGCTCGGAATGGTGCCGCTTCGGCACGCAGGATTCCACCGGCATGGGAATCTCTCTGGAAGAAATGACCTGGGGCACCTGGACACCGCACAAGACCAAGCTCGCGGTCTCCGGCTGCCCACGCAACTGCGCCGAGGCGACGATCAAGGACTTCGGCGTCATCGCGACGGAAGCCGGCTGGGACCTGCATGTCGGCGGCAATGGCGGCATCAAGGTGCGGGTCACCGATCTGCTCGCCAAGGTCACCACCGATGACGAGGTGCGCGAATACTGCGCCGCCTTCATGCAGATGTATCGCGAGGAGGCCCACTACCTGGAGCGCACCGCCCCCTGGGTGGAACGCGTCGGCATCGACTCGATCCGCACTCGCATGGCCGACCCCATCGAGCGCGCCCAGTTGCGTGATCGTTTCCTGGAAAGTCAGCGCCACGCCCAGCGCGATCCCTGGACCGACCGCGCCGCCGGGGTTGATCGGCATGAGTTCACCGCTTTGGCAACGGTGGAATGACCGCGATGGACGGTGGCATCATGGCCGGTTCGGACGCCGGTTCGGTTTGGCGCGCGGTGGGAGCGATCGATGACATCCCCCGCCTCGGCTCTCGCGTTGTCGTGTCCGCGTCGGGCGATATCGCGGTGTTCCGTACCGCCAACGATCGCATTTTCGCATTGTATGACGCGTGCCCGCACAAGGCCGGCAAATTGTCGCAGGGGATCGTGCATGGGGACCAGGTCACCTGCCCGCTGCACAACTGGGTCATCGGCCTGACCGACGGCCAGGCGGTCGCGCCCGATGAGGGCTGCACGCGGACAGTGCCGGTCCGGCTGGACGGGACGACGATCCTGCTCGCGGTCGCCGCATCGTGACCGACATGGTGCACAGCACCTGCCCCTATTGCGGGGTCGGCTGCGGTGTCATCGCCCGCCCGGATGGCGCGATCTCAGCCGATCTGACACATCCGGCCAATCGCGGCCGGCTCTGCTCCAAGGGCGCCGCGCTCGCCCAAACGGTGGACGATGCCGGTCGGCTGACCCTGCCGACGATCGGTGGTGTCGCGGTCGAATGGGACCAGGCGCTGGACCTGATCGCCGACCGCTTCCGCGCCACGATCGCCGAACACGGGCCGGACAGCGTGGCTTTCTATGTCTCCGGCCAGTGCCTGACCGAGGACTATTACGTCGCCAACAAGTTGATGAAAGGCTTTATCGGCAGCGCCAATATCGACACCAACTCCCGCCTCTGCATGGCGTCCTCGGTCGCCGGCCACGTGCGCGCGTTTGGCGAGGACGTGGTGCCCGGCATCTACGAGGACTGGGAGGAAGCCGACCTGGTGGTCCTGGTCGGCAGCAACGCCGCCTGGTGCCACCCGGTGCTGCATCAGCGCCTGCTCGCCGCGCGGGCCGCGAACGGCACGAAAATCGTCGTCCTGGACCCGCGGCGCACCGCCACGGCCGAGGCCGCCGATCTGCACCTGCCGCTGGCCGTCGGCAGCGACATCGCCCTGTTCAACGGGTTGCTGGCCTATCTGGACCAAGCGGGCAAGATCGACCACGCCTGGGTCGCGCGCCATGCCTCGGGACTGCAAGAAGCATTGGACGCGGCGCGAACCGTCGCGTGCATGCAACCCGACCTTTCGCCCACCGAGGTGATCGCCGCCGAATGCGGGGTCGATCCCGAACTGCTCGACAGTTTCTACGAGATGTTCGCGGGCACCGAGCGGGTGTTGACCGTGTGGTCGCAGGGCGTGAACCAGTCCTCGGTCGGCACCGACAAGGTCAATGCGATCATCAACTGCCACCTCGCCACCGGGCGCATCGGCCGGCCGGGGATGGGGCCGTTCTCGGTCACCGGCCAGCCGAATGCGATGGGTGGGCGAGAGGTCGGTGGGCTGGCCAACCAGCTTGCCGCGCATATGAAGTTCGACGATCCGGCCGATCGCGATGCGCTGAAGCGTTTCTGGAAAGCGCCGGCGCTGGCGCCGAGGCCCGGGCTGAAGGCGGTCGATCTGTTCGATGCCGTGCTGGATGGACGGGTGAAGGCGCTGTGGATCGTCGCCACCAATCCCGCCGACAGCATGCCACGCGCGGGCCGGATACGGGACGCCCTGGCGGCCTGCCCGTTCGTTGTCGTCTCCGATTGCTGGCACACCGACACGTCGGATTTCGCCGATGTCGTGCTGCCGGCCGCGGCCTGGGGCGAGAAGGACGGCACCGTCACCAACAGCGAACGCCGTATCTCCCGCCAGCGCCCGTTCCGTGCCGCACCCGGCCAGGCGCGCGCCGATTGGTGGCAATTCGCCCAGGTGGCGCGGCGTATGGGCTGGGCAGCGGACTTCGCCTGGACCAACACTGCGGCGATCTTCCGCGAGCATGCAGCTCTGTCGGGGTTCGAGAACCGGGGCAAGCGGGTGTTCGACATTGCCGCCCTGGCCGCTCTGGACGACGATGCCTATGACGCGCTGCAACCGGTGCGCTGGCCGTTGCCGAAGGGCAGTACCGGAGAAACCGGCCGACTGTTCGCCCAGGGCGGGTTCCCCACCGACGACGGTCGGGCGCGCATCGTGCCGGTGTCCTATCGGGGCCGCCCCGCATTGGCTGGCCAACCGTTCCTGCTGAATACCGGCCGGGTGCGCGATCAGTGGCACACCATGACCCGTACCGGTGTCGCGGCGAGCCTGATGGCGCATACGCCGGAGCCTCTGCTGGCGGTCCATCCGGCCGACGCCGCCCAGTTTGGGATCGAGCAGAACGCGCTGACCCGCGTTACGACCGCCGACGGGGAGGTCGTGATGCGTGCCGACCTGCGCCACGGTCAGAGACGGGGTGAGGTCTATGCGCCGATGCATTGGACCGACCGCTTTGCCTCGACCGGCCCGGTCGGGCGTCTGGTCGGTCCCTTGCTCGACCCGATCTCGGGGCAACCCGAACTGAAAGCCACGCCGGTCACGGTCGCCCCGCTGGTGTCCCGGTTCCATGGGTTGCTGCTGCGTCGCGCCGGGGGCGCGCTGTTTAGCGAGCCTGCCGGGCGCGCGCTGGTCAGCAAGCCTGCCGGAGGCGGGTTGTTTAGCAAGCCCACCGGAGACGCGTTGATTGGCAAGCTCGCCGAAGGCGTGCTGCTGGGTGATCCGGCCGGATGCGGACTGGTTGGTGATCCCGCTGGAGGCGCGCCGTTTGGCGATCCGGCCGGAGGGGCACTGTTCGCCAATGTCACCGGAAGTGCGCCATCGACCAACGCCGCCCTGGACGCGCTGCCTGTCAACAGCGCCTCCGGAGCGCTTGCGAACGATCGCAACGACGGTACGCGGGAAGAATCCTGTCACTGGGTCCGCATCCCGGTTGCCAGCGGCCAACTTTACCGTCTGACCGGCCTCCACCCCCTCCCTACCGGCAACGACCTCACCCAATTCGCCATCACCCTTCTCGGCCGATCCGAAGGCGCCGACTGGCTGGAGATGTCTGATCCCAGGCGCGGTGTCCTACGCGTCGCGATCCTGCGCGAGGGCATCCTGGAAGCCTGCCTGTTTCTTGCGCGGGACGCCACCGCCCTGCCCAACGAAGCCGCCGTCGCCTCGATACTGGCCAGGCCGGTCCCCGATACAGCGCGGGTTCGGCTGCTGGCCGGACGACCACAAGACACGACCGTCACCGAGGGGCCACTCATCTGCGCCTGTTTCGGGGTCTCCCGCGACGCCATACGCCATGCCGTGGTGACCCATCGCCTGCGCCATGTCAGCGACATCGGTGTCGTGCTGCGCGCCGGCACCAATTGCGGGTCCTGCATCCCCGAACTCGAGGAGATTCTGCGCGATGTCCGCATGCCGGCCGAATGAGCACACGGGACGCGCGACCCTGGTCGGGGCCGGCCCGGGCGCGCCCGATCTCCTCACGTTGCGGGCCGTCAAGGCGTTGCAATCCGCCGATGTGGTGCTGTTCGACGCGCTGATCGACCCCTCGATCCTGGAGATCGCACCCGACCATGCGCGCCGCATCGATGTCGGCAAGCGCTGCGGCCGGCATGCGATGAACCAGGCGGCGATCAACCGGCTGATCGTGCGCCATACCCAGCAGGGCGCGCATGTCGTGCGGCTGAAGGGCGGCGACCCGTTCGTGTTTGGACGGGGCGGCGAGGAACTGGACAGTCTGCGCTTGGCCGGTGTGCCGGTGGACGTGATCCCCGGCGTGACCGCGGCCTGCGCCGTCGCCGCCAGCCTGCAACTGCCGCTGACGCATCGCGATGTCGCCCGATCGGTGCATTTTGTCACCGGCCATGGCAGCGATGGCACCGTCCCCGGGCATGACTGGCGGGCCCTGGCAGCCAGTGGCGGCACGATCGCCGCCTATATGGCCGGGCGCACCTTGCCCTCGGTCGCGGCGAGCCTGATCGCGGCCGGCATGGCGGGCTCGACCCCCGCCGTCGCGGTCGAAAACGCATCCCGTCCTGACGAACGGCGCGCCTATGGCACGCTATCGACCCTGCCCGCGATTCTGGCCGCGTCCGGTTTTGACGGCCCCACGTTGGTGCTGATCGGTGCGGTGGTGGGTTTGGCCCGGGAAGGTACGATGCCCATCATGGACATGGCGCCCGTCGGCGTGGTGTCAGCGGGCATGGTGCCAATGGACGTGGTGCCAGTAGACTTGGTGCCAGCGGGCACGATCCCGGCGAGCATGGAGCCGGCGGACACGATGCCGGCGCTGGAAGCCGCATAGTACCCGGGCATTCGGCCCCGGGTCGCTCAACCGCCTTTTCCCATCGGTGATAGCAAGGTGACACGCCCGTGGAATAAACCCCGGCGTGCCACGTCTGACGCCTGGGGAGAGGCAAGCGCATTCAAGATCTCAAGAGACGCCTGACCGTGAATTTCCAACGCACGACCCGGGCCGCCGCTCTTGGCCGTTCCAGGGATGCGACCGGATGACCGCGTCCAGCGACATCGAGCGGATCGAGCAATGCATCCCCGCACTGCGTCGTTACGCGTGGACATTATTTCGCCACAGGGACGACGCGGACGACCTGGTGCACGATTGTTTGGTGCGGGCTTTGGACAAGCTGCACACAAGACGGGACGACGCGGACGTGAGGGCCTGGTTGTTCACCATCATGCATAACCTGTTCGTCAGCCAGCACCGGCGCCGCCGCTCGCGTCCGACGACGGAACCCCTCGATGACGACCACGAGGTCGCGGCCAGCCTGCGCCCCACCCAGGAAGACGGCCTGCTGTGGCGCGACATGTTGCGCGGCCTGGAACGCCTGCCCGAGGAACAGAGAAGCGTTGTCTTGCTGATATCGGTCGAAGACCTGTCCTATGCCGAAACCGCCGCCGTTCTGGGCGTGCCGATCGGCACCGTGATGTCCCGGCTGGCACGCGGCCGGGAACGCTTGCGCGAATACACCGATTCCGACGCGCGTCCGGCGCTGCGGAGGGTCAAGTGAGCGGAACGGACCGTCCGGTTTCGGAGGAGGATCTGCACGCCTACGTGGACCATCTGTTGCCACCGGAGCGGGAGCCGGTCGTGCTGCGCTATCTGCGGGAGAATCCCGAGGAAGCCGAACGGGTGGCGGCCTATCGGGCGCAGCGGGAAGTCTTGCGGGCGGCGCTGGCGTCGCGGAGCGGCGGCGCGTTGCCGCACCGCCTCAATCCCCATGCACTGATCGCGCGCCGCCAGACCGAACGTCGGATGAAGTGGCAGGCGGCGGCGATGGTGGTCATCGCATTCGGCCTGGGCGGCGGCGGTGGCTGGTTCCTCCGTGAATCGGTGGCGCCACCTCCGACCGCGATCAGCGGTCTGGTCCGAGATGCAGTCGCCAACCATGTCGTCTACACAGCCGACCGCAGGCGCCCGACCGAACTGGGCGCGGACCAGCGCGACGACCTGGCCCGCTGGGTTTCCAACCGAATCAATTACAAGATCGCCCCGCCCGACCTGAGCGACAGCGGTTATCGCTATATCGGCGGGCGGCTGGCCGCGACCCCGGACGGCCCGGCCGGCATGTTCATGTACCAGAACGAGGCCGGGGTGCGGCTGACCGTCTTCGTGCGCCCCGGCAGTTCCGAACCGAATGCGCCGATCGTGCCGGTCGATGGAAAACCCATGGGCGGCTGTGCGTGGATCGAGAAGGGCGTCGGATTCACCGTCGTCGCGCCGGTTCCCGCGGAAGAACTGCACCATTTGGCTAAAGAAGTTCAACGCTTACTGGATTCACGTGCATGAACGACATGATTGAGGTGGTACCGACCCGAAGCGCGCGGACCGCGCCGAACCTGACCTGCCAGGTCGATATCACGTTGCCGACCCTATCGCTGTCGAGCCTGGTCCGACGGGGGCGAGGGTTCGCGTACCGAATCGGTCGCGTAGGCCCGGTCGGATTCTCCATCGAACGGCCCGGGATGTTTGCAGCACAGGGCCAGGCGGAGCGCGTCGATGGCTGGCTGTCGCTCGACACCGCCGACGGCTCCATTGCCACGCTCGATCTCGAAATCGATCCCGGAACGTCGTCGTTGTGCTGGACCGACATGGTGGCAGGCGTGCGGCCGGTTCGCGGGTTGCCCCGCCTGCATTTTCGCTCCACTGCCAGCCTGCCGACCCGGTCCAACCGCCGGAATCTGCGCGGATTGCTTGACATCGACGGCACGCCTCGACTGCAGACGATGGAGATGACCTTGCTTGACCGGCCAAGGGACTCGATCACCGGCACGGAAATCGCGTCCTACCGGCTGGACGGCCAGATCGACTTGGCGTCCTTTACCCTGCCGCGCGAGGTCTCTTTGCTGGGCAATCCGATCATGCTGAGCATGCGGGTGGATGTGGAGATCAGCCCAGGCGACTGACGTCGTGGGCCGGTCATGGAACCGACGTTACCGAGACCAGCTCGGCCATATCTGACGCATCGCGGTGACGATCCGGTCCACATCATCGGACCCGTTGTAGCCATGGAAGCTGAACCGCACCCTGCCCTGCCCGTTCCAGGCGAGCACGCCGCGATCGCCCAAGGCGTCGACGATCGCCTGGGCTTGCGGGGACGGGACGCAGACGCTGGCGCCATGGTGGAGCGGATCGCGCGGGGTCATCACGGGAATTTGCACGGCGTCCAGCCGGTCCAACAGCGCCACGGTCAGGCCCTGCACATGGCGCTGGACGTCGCGCATGTCGAAGCCCTCCAGATAGTTCAGGGCGCTGCCCAGCACATACAGCGATGCATGCGCCGGATTGCCCCGGGTGAAGCGCCCGGCGTCCGGCCGCAGCGCCGGCGGCGGATCATAGCCGCGCGATCCCGGCGCGAAGGAGTACCAGCCGGCACTGGCCGGCGACCACCCCGGCTGGCGTGCCCGGTTCCAATAGGCCGAAGCGACCCCGGTAATCCCCAGCAGCCATTTGTAGCTGGCCGAGAAAGCGAAATCCGCGACCGACGCCTCGATCGGCAAGGCGCCGGCGGCCTGGGTGAAATCGACGATCAGCAAGGCGCCGACCGAATCCGCGAGCCGGCGCAAGGCGGCGAGGTCCGCACGCGCGCCGGTCAGGTAGGACACATAGCTGACACCGATCAGCCGCGTGCGCGCATCCACCAGGCCGGCCAGGCGGTCAGGTGCGTCGCCCGCCGCGATCCGAATCTGGACGGGCGGTTGGCGGTGCAGCGCGAACGGCCCCACCACCGACGGATACTCGTTGGCATCGACGCAGATGTTGTCGCCGTCCCGCCAGTCCAGGCTTTCCGCGACGATGGACACGCCCTCGGCGACGTTGGACACGAAGCCGATATCGCCAGGTGCGACACCGAACAGCCTGGCGATCCCGGCCCGTGCGGCTTCCTCGGCCGCTTCCTGCGCGACGCGCCCCGGCATGCCGCGGCTCTTGTCGGCCAGATAGCGGCTCAGTGCCGCATCGTGGCGCAACAGGGGAGCGGTTTCGCCCCCGGCGCAGACATGGGTAACGCCCGCCGGGATGCGAAACGCGGACGGATCGAATAGCGGCTTCGTGCTCATGTCACCGGCTCCGCGACACCGCCCAGGTTGTGCGGTGTCAGTCGTCCTTCGGGATAATCGTCCCGGTGGAGGTCCCACCGTCGATCGACAGAGTCTGACCGTTCACATAGCTGCCGGCCTTGGAGGCCAGGAACACCGCGGCACCAGCGATCTCGTCCGGTTCGCCGATGCGCTGCATCGGGTTGTCGCGGGTGGTCTTGCGGTAGCGGACCGGATCCTCCCACAGCGCGCGGGCAAAATCGGTACGCACCAGGCCCGGCGCGATGCCGTTGCCGCGCACGTTCTTCGGCCCCCACTCCACCGCGATGTTGCGGGCCAGCGCCAGGTCGGCCGCCTTGGAGATGCCGTATAGGCCCAAGGTCGCCGATCCACGCAATCCGCCGATCGAGGAGATGATGGTGAACGATCCCGCGCCGCGTTCGGCCATCAGCGGGCAGGTCATGTTGGCCAGCCAGAAATTGGAGCGGACATTGGTGCCCATGACCCGCTCGAAGACTTCATCCGAGGCCCCCGACATCGGCCCCAGATAAGGGTTCACCGCGGCGTTGGCGACCACGATGTCGACCCCGCCCAGTTGCGCGACGGTCTGGTCCACCAGATTCTGCAGTTGGTCCTTGTTGGCGATGTGGCAGGCAACGGCGATCGCCTTTCCACCCGCGTCGCGGATACCCTGCGCCACTTTGTCGCACGCATCCTGCTTGCGGCTGGACACCACGACGCTGGCCCCGTGTTCGGCCATGCGGGTGGCAATCGCGAGGCCGATACCTTTGGTGGCCCCGGTGACGATGGCGACCTTTCCGGTCAGATCGAACAGCGATGACATGAATTGGGTTTCCTCGTTCTTGGCGGGATCGCTACCCGTGAGTATGCTGGCGGTTTGGGGAACGTCAATCAGGCCGAGGGTAATGGAAATCAAGCGCACCACGATCTACAGCCGTCAGGAACTCACGCGACTGCTGCATCCCGCGAGCGTCGCGGTCATCGGCGCATCCACCCGCGCCGGGTCCTTCGGCGAACGAGTGCTGTTCAACCTGCGCCATTACGGCGGGCGCTATTACCCGGTGAACGGGCGCTACCAGACGATCGGCGACATGAAGTGCTACGCGAATGTGCGCGACCTGCCGGAAGTGGTGGATTGCGCGGTGATCACCGCGGCGCGGGAGGCGGTGGAGGAAATCGTCCTGGACTGCGCCAGGATGGGCGTGGGCGGCGCGATCATCTTCGCCTCCGGCTACTCGGAAACCGGCAAGGACGACCGCATCGCCCAGCAGCTCCGGCTGGCCGCGATCGCGCAGGAAACCGGCATGCGAATCGTCGGGCCGAACTGCATCGGCGTGGTGAACGCGCAGTTGGATTCGCGCATCACCTTCATGGATATCACCCCCATCCCGCAACCGAACGGCCACGCGGTCGGCATTATCAGCCAGTCGGGCGCGCTGGGCATGGCGCTGGCGCAAGGCGTGGTGCGCGGGCATTCGGTGTCGCATGTGTTCACCTCCGGCAACAGTTGCGACGTCGATATGGCGGACTATGTCAGCTACCTCGCCGACGACCCGGCCTGTGCCTCCATCGCCTGCGTGTTTGAGGGCATGTCGACCCCGGAACGCCTGCTGATGGCGGCGGAAAAGGCCTGGAATGTCAACAAGCCGCTCGCGATCTTCAAGATGGCGACCGGGGAGCAGGGTGCTCGCGCCGCGATGTCGCACACCGGCTCGCTGGCCGGGTCCCACGCGTCCTACCGCGCCGTGTTCAAGCGGGCCGGCGCGGTGATGGTGGACGATTTCGAGGCATTGCTCGAAACCGCCGCGTTCTTCGCCAAGGCCCCCGCCCCGAAGGCCACCGGCGCGGCCGTCGTGGCAGCGTCCGGCGGTGCCGCGATCATGGCAGCCGACCGCGCCGAACAGCACGGCGTGCCGATGCCGCAACCGACCGATCCAGTCCGGGAAATCCTGGAAGCCCACATCCCGGAGTTCGGCTCCTCCCGCAATCCCTGCGACGTCACCGCCCAGATCCTGGCCGACCCCGAATCTCTCGGCATCTGCGCCGGCGCGCTGCTGAGCGATCCACAATACGGCGTCCTGGTCTCGCCCATGACCTATGGCTCCGCCGCGGGCGCCACCCGCCCGTTGGTGTTCAACGAACTGGCCAAGCAGCACGGCAAGATGGCCTGCGTCGCCTGGCAGACGGAATGGCAGGACGGACCCGGCGTGGTCGATGCCGGCCAAGCCGACCGGTTGGCTCTGTTCCGCTCGATGAACGCCTGTTTCGCCACCCTCGCCGCCTGGCAGTGGCGGGAGGAAAAGCGTCAGGCCGGCCCACAGATCGTGCCGGCCTCCGATCCCGCCATCGTCGCCCAGGCGCGCACATTGATCGCCGCATCCGGCGGGCGAACGCTGACCGAGCGCGAGGCCAAGGAAGTCCTGGCGCTGTATGACATCCCCGTCGTCGGCGAGACCCTGGCCGGCTCCGAAGACGAAGCCGTCAACGCCGCCGCCCGTCTGGGCTACCCGGTGGTGCTGAAAGTCGAATCCCCCGATCTGCCGCACAAGACCGAGGCCGGGGTCATCCGCCTGAACCTGCGCTCCGCCGATGAGGTCCGGGCTGGCTACCAGGCCGTGATGGCCAACGCGGCCAAGGTCACGCCCCCGCCCGCCATCAACGGTGTGCTGGTGCAGCCGATGGTGCCGCAAGGGATCGAGATGGTGATCGGCGCCACCAACGACCCTCTGTTCGGACCGATGATCGTGGTCGGTTTGGGAGGGATCCTGGTGGAGGTGCTGAAGGACACCGCACTCGCCCCGGCTCCGGTGACGCCGTCCGAGGCGATGGGGATGCTACGCGGCCTGAAGGGGGTGAAGCTGCTGGAAGGCTTCCGTGGCATGGCGGCGGTGGACATGGACGCGCTGGCCGGGGTGATCAGCCGGGTGTCGCGGTTCGTTGCCGATCACCGGGACAGCGTCGCGGAATTGGACGTGAACCCGCTGATTTGCGCGGGGGATCGGATCACCGCGGTGGATGCCCTGATCGTGCCCATCGGGGTAACCGGGGGGCACTGATCTGGTGGACGATGTGGTCATCGGATGACTACATTGCCGGCATGAGCGAGCACAGCGTCGCACAGGCCAAGGCCCATCTGTCGGAGTTGATCGACCGCGCCCTGGCGGGACAAGGGGTGGTCATCACCCGACATGGGCGTCCGCTGGTGGAATTGCACCCGGTGCAGCCCGTGCCCCGACCGGTCACGGATGCAGACCTGGACTGGCTGGCGAAGCGCCGGATGGGCCGCGTCAATCCAAGCTGCGACGCCGCCGAACTGGTGCGTCAGATGCGCGACGAAGGCTGGTGACCCAGGTCTATCTCGACGCCAGCGTCCTTGTGGCGATGTTCACCGATGACGCTCTGACAGCTCGCAGCGATGCGATGCTGCCGGGTTCAAGTTTGTCCTGTTGCCCAGCGATTTCGGCGCTGCGGAACTGGCATCTGCTATCGGTCGACTCGTGCGTATGAACCAGATGACAGCAGACACGGCACAGGCAGGATTCAATGATTTCAATCAATGAATCATGAGCTCCGCCCAGAGAATTTCCATGACATCCGCAGACGTAAAGGACGGCGAAGCCCTGTTGCTGCGCATGGATCTGGGTCTGCGGACCGGCGACGCTTTCCATATCGCTCTCGCCATGCGGACAGAGGCAACCCTCGCAACCTTCGACAAGCGGATGGGCGAAGCCGCTCGTGCCGTGGATATCCCCGTTATCGGTGTGTAGGCGCCAGTCCTGTCCTTCGATCGTCTGCCAAAACCAAGCCGGAGGAAACCACAATGAAAATCACCGCACTGCGCGCCCATCCCGTCTCCGTCACCCTCCCCGCGACCTTCTGGGTCGGTAATTCGTCCTTCAACTCGGCGACCGTTGTCGTCGTGCAGGTCGAGACCGATCAGGGCCTGACCGGCCTCGCCACCCTGCATGGGCGTGGCATGAAGACCGTCTGCGCCATGGTGCACGAACTGCAGGACCTGGTCGTCGGCATGGATCCGCTGGCACACGAGGCGATCTGGGCGCGGGTGTTCGGCATCACCACATCCGCGCCCGATCCGTCGCAACGGCCTCGATCCGCGGTGTTCAACGCCGACAATCGGGCGCAGTTGATGACCGCACTGGCGGGGATCGATATCGGCGTTTGGGACATCAAGGGCAAAGCCCTGGGCCTACCGGTCTGGAAGCTGCTCGGCGCCGGCCGCAACGTGATGCCGGCCTATGTGACGGGTGGGTATTATCGTTCCGACCGGCCCGATGGACGGCTGCGGGAGGAGATGCTGTCCTACCTCGAAAAAGGCTACACCGCCGTCAAGATCAAGGTCGGGGCATCAACCCTGGAAGCTGACATCAAACGCATCGCCGAGGTCCGCGACACCATCGGCCCCGATGCCAGCATGATGCTGGACGGCAACAACGCCTACTCGCTTGCCGAGGCCGAACGGGCGATCGCCGCCTTCACCGAGTTCCGCCCGGCGTGGTTCGAGGAACCGATTCACTGGTACGATTCCTACCGTGCCCTGGGCAAGCTGGCGGCGCGGACACATGTGCCGATCGCCAGCGGAGAGTCGGAAATCCACGCCTGGGCCTGCCGGGACCTGGTCGACCTGGGCGGCGTGCGGGTGATGCAGTTCGATGCGGCGCGGTCCGGTGGAGTAACGGAGTGGCTGCGGGTCGCGGCATACTGCCACCTGCACGGCGTGGCTATGAGCACGCATCATGAGCCGCATATCCAGGGCCACCTGGCCGCCGCCGCGCCCAACGGCTGGAATGTGGAGACGTTCCCGGATGCGGATCGGGATCCAATCTTTGCCAATCTGTACACGGTGCGGGCCGAGTTGCGGGACGGGAGCGTGGTGTTGAACGATCTGCCCGGGTTTGGGTTCGATGTGGATTGGGCGTTTGTAGAGAAATATCGGGGATGAGAGTGGCTTCGCCCTGACCTGGATCAGACGCGACGAGGTCGGCGGGACGGCATGGGTCGTCTCATCGGTCAGGCAGCCGTGCGGAGCGGAAAGCGCCGGCATGCCAAAGGGCAGCACATGATGTTTCAGGCCGCATATCCCCGAGATCTTCGGAAGCGTCCCCGACCGACATCCGCGACAGGCATCACGACCCGACGCTAGACCCAATCGCGCGCCCAACATCGCGAGCCCAAAACCTTGCTCTCCCCCACCCCTGCCGATACCCTTCCGCCCAGAAATCCGGAGCAACCGCCCATGCCCCCTTCCCCGACCCTGGTGATCCGCAACGGCACCATCATCGACGGCACCGGCGGCGATCCCTACGAGGCCGACCTCGCCGTCACCGACGGTAAAATCTCCGCCATCGGCGGCACCATCCCCAAAGCCACCGAGGAAATCGACGCACGCGGCAAGCTGGTCACGCCCGGGTTCGTCGACGTCCACACCCATTACGATGCCCAGGTCACCTGGTCCGACCGCCTCTCCCCGTCATCCTGGAACGGTGTCACCACCATCCTGATGGGCAATTGCGGCGTCGGCTTCGCCCCCTGCCACGCAAGCCAGCGCGACATGCTGGTCAGGCTGATGGAAGGCGTCGAAGACATCCCCGAAGTCGTGCTGACCGAGGGCCTGCCCTGGAACTGGCACAGTTTTCCGGATTTCCTGAACGCGCTCGCCGCCCGACGTTACGATGTCGACATCGCTTCCCAAGTCCCGCACGCCGCCCTTCGCGTCTATGTCATGGGCCAGCGCGGCGCCGACCGCGAACCCGCGACCGCGGAAGACCGCCGCCGCATGGCCGAACTCACCGCAGAAGGCCTCGCCGCCGGCGCGCTCGGCTTTTCCACATCCCGCACCCTCAATCACCGCACCTTGGACGGCAAGCACATCCCCACCTTGCGGGCCGAGGAAGCTGAACTCACCGAAATCGCCCACGCCATGCGCGACGCCGGCAAAGGCTGGATGCAGATCGTGTCCGACTTCGAGGACCAGGACGGAGAATTCGGCCTGTTTCGCCGCCTGGCCGACGCCTCTGCACGGCCGGTGACCATCACCCTGCTGCAATCCGATGCTCGCCCGGACGGCTGGCGGGCGTTGCTGTCTCAGATCAAGGACGCCAACGAGTCCGGCCTGCGCATCACCGGCCAGATCCGATCCCGCCCCACCAGCGTGCTGCTGGGTCTGGAACTGTCGCAGAACCCGTTCATGGGCCGGCCGAGCTACAAGCGGATTGCGAATCTGGGGTTCCAGGAACGGGTGAAGGCTCTGCGCGATCCCGAATTCCGCGCCCGCATCCTGGCTGAGGCGTTCGAGGGCAGCCGCCGCGGCCGCCGGGTGGAGAACTGGGACCGCATGTTCCCCCTGGGCGACCCGCCGGATTACGAACCCTCGGCCGACAAGAGTATCGCCGCCCAGGCCGCTCGGGAAGGGCGCACCCCGGAGGAAGTCGCCTACGACCTGCTGCTGGAGCGGGACGGCAAGGCGATCCTGTATCTGCCGGTCACCAACTACGCCGCCGGGAACCTGGACGTGGTGCACGAGATGATCGCCGACCCGAACACGTTGCTGGGCCTGGGCGACGGAGGCGCCCATGTCGGCATCATGTGCGACGCGACAGCCACCAGCTACACCTTGACGCATTGGACGCGGGACCGCCCGCGCGGATCGCTGTTCCCGGTGTCCTGGATCGTCAAGCGCCTGACCGCCGACAACGCCAATGCAATCGGTCTGACGGATCGCGGCGTTCTGCGCACGGGCATGAAGGCCGACATCAACATCCTGGACTACGACCGCCTGCGCCTGCGCTCGCCGGAGATCGTCTACGACCTGCCCGCCGGCGGGAAGCGGTTGGTCCAGCGGACCGAGGGGTTCGATGCAACGATCGTCTCGGGTCAGGTGGTGTATCGGAACGGGGACGCCACCGGCGCCTTGCCGGGACGACTCGTGCGGGGCTGACCGGAATCCGGCTCGCGCTGGGGCGGTGCCCAGTCTTGATACGGTGCGAAGTCTTGATGCGGTGCCCGGTCTTGATACGGGCACCGCTCGCCAGTCTTGATGCGAGCATCCAGCGCCCGTCTTGATATGGACACCGCCCGCCCGCCCGCCAGACCACTGCTTGAGACGCAAACCATAACCCGTTAAGACCCCCCACAACACAGGCCCCCCAAAGCGGGATGGCGAATGGGAGGCAGACGGAAACCACGTGGACGCCGAAATCCTGATTGAGAACGTGCTGAACGCGTTGACCGCGGGCATCACGATCGGCTGTATCTATGGCCTGATGTGCATCGGCCTGGGGCTGATCTTCGGCATCATGAAGATCGTCAACTTCGCCCAGGGCGAACTCCTCATGCTCGGCATGTTCACCAGCCTCTATCTGGTGACCGGTGGCGGCGTGCTGGCCTTTCTCGGCCCCTATGTGGGCCCTTTTGTCGGCGCGATCCTGGCAGCACCGGTGGTCTTTATTGCCGGCGCGCTGATGCATAAGTTTCTGATCTCGCGCGTGTCCGGCCTACGCACCGCGGGTTCGGCCGACGAAGGCCATTTCGGTCAGTTGATCGTGACCCTCGGCATTTCGCTGATCCTGCAGAATGGCGGACTGATCCTGTTCGGTTCCACCCCGGAAACGGTGAAGACGCCGCTTTCGTCCAGCGCAATCCTGATCGGGCCATTCTACGGCGACGCCACGATCTTTCTGAACAAGGCCCGGCTGATCGCCTGTGGCGTGGCCATCCTGGTCGCGATTGCACTGTATCTGCTGCTGGAATACTCGCGACTGGGCAAATCGTTGCGCGCCGCCGCCGATAACCCGACCGCGGCCACCTACATGGGCATCAATGTCGACCGCACCTATCGCGTCGCCTTCGGGCTCGGCAGCGCGATCACCGCGGTCGCCGGCGGGCTGATGGCCTCCTACCTGTCGTTCGGTCCCTTCGTCGGCTTCGATTACGTCATCATCATGTATTCCGGCGTCGTGCTGGGCGGCATGGGCAGTATCCTCGGCGCCTTCTGGGGCGGACTGACCGTCGGCTTCGTGCAGCAATTCTCGGCCCTGATCCTGCCGCCGCAGTTGCAGAACGCCGCCATCTTCGTCGTCTTCCTGATGATCGTGTTGCTGCGCCCACAAGGCCTGTTCGGCCGTTCGGCGGAGCGCGCGTGATGCGGCCGCCCCTCACCTCATTTACCCTGGGAGCCCTGGCATGAGACAAGGCGCCGGCCCCCGGCTGAAAAAGCACCTGACGGCCCTGGCGGTCGTCTCGGTCGTCTATCTCGGCATTTCCGCGTTTGTAACCAACAGCTATTACCAGTTGATCCTGACCCTGGTGCCGATCTGGGCGGCGTTCGGCGTGTCGTGGAACATCCTGTCCGGCTATGGCGGACAGTTGTCGTTCGGCCACGCGTCGTTCTTTGGCATCGGCGCCTATACCGTCACCCTGCTGCTGGTGCATTTCGGCCTGACGCCCTGGCTCGGCATCCCGCTTGCCATGGGGATGGGGGCGGTCGCGGCCGTGGTCATCGGCACGCCGACCTTCCGGTTGCGCGGGCATTACTTCGCGCTGTCGATGCTCGCCTACCCGCTGGCGATCTTGTATTTCCTGCAATATCTCGGATACCAGGAAGTGTCGTTCCCGATGCAGCGGGAAAGCCCGATCCTTTACATGGAGTTCAGCGACAAGCGCATCTACACGCTGATCGCCATGGCGCTGCTGATCGCCAGCGTGATCGTGTCCCTGATCATCGAAAACACCCGCTTCGGTCTGGCGCTGCTGGCCATCCGACAGAACGAACTCGCGGCCGAGGCCGCCGGGATCGATGCGCGTGGCTGGAAAATGCGCTCCTTGATCGTGTCCGGCATCATCGCGGCCGCGGCGGGCGGCTTCTATGCCTGTGTGCTGCTGGTGGTCACGCCGGATTCCGTGTTCGGCATGATCGTGTCGGCCCAGGCCGTGGTGGTCACCCTGTTCGGCGGCGTCGCCTCGGTCTGGGGGCCGGTGATCGGCGCCGCCATCCTGGTGCCCCTGTCCGAGACCTTGCAGGCCGAGCTGGGCAGCGTGCTGCCGGGGATCCAGGGGGTGGTGTATGGCGCGGCGATCATCGCCATCATGATGTGGTCGCCCGATGGGTTGTTCTGGACCGTGCGGGATCGCTGGTTCAAGCCCAAGGCACCCGAGCCGATCCCGGATCTGGGCCATCTCTCGCCACCACCCCGCCCCGCCAAACTCGCCGCCGGCATGCCCCTGCTGAAGGTCGAGGGCATTTCGCGGTCGTTCGGCGGACTGCGCGCGGTCAGCGAGGTCAGTTTCTCCATCGGCGAAGGCGAGATCCTGGGGATCATCGGCCCGAATGGCGCCGGCAAGACCACCTTGTTCAACCTGCTGAATGGCGTGCTGACCGCTGACGAAGGGTCCGCCGAACTGGCCGGCCAGCAGATGCTGGGCCGCAAGACGTTCGAGGTCTGCCGCATGGGCATCGGCCGCACCTTCCAGGTGGTGCGCAGCTTCCCCCGTGCCCCCACGATCGACAACGTGATCGTCGGGGCCTATGGCAGCGGGCTGTCGGACCAGGACGCTCTGGCCTCGGCCGTGCGCGCATTGCACATGGTCGGCTTGCAGGACCAGGCCGGCATCGCGGCCGGCCAACTCACCAACAAGCAGTTGCGACTGATGGAACTGGCGCGCGCCCTGGCCGGCAACCCGCGCCTGTTGCTGCTGGACGAGACCCTGGCCGGCCTCGGTCGTGACGAGTGCAACGACGTGCTGGACGTGCTGGCGCGTTTGCGGGACGAAGGCATCACCATCTGCATCATCGAGCATACGATGCACGCCATGCTGCGCATCGCCGACCGCTTCGTCGTGCTGGATCATGGCCGCGTGCTTGCGACCGGCCTGCCGCGCGACGTGGTGGAGGATGACGCGGTGATCGAGGCCTATCTCGGCAAGAAATGGCTCGCGCGCCAGAAGGCGGAAGCGGCATGAGCGCGGGGCAGTCGGGTGAGGGAGAGAAAGCCTTGGGGCTCCGCCCTAAACCCCGCAAGGGGCTTTGCCCCCTCGACCCCCACCAAGGCCGGGCCTTGGATGCCATTTGTTGGGTCAGGGATCAACTGTGGCCAACCATAGCGTTTCGACGTCCGTGTTGGCCCCCGTTGATCCCTGACCCAATGGATCGCGGTCCAGAGGCCGCGTCACTGGTGGGTTCGAAGGGCGAAGCCCTCGCGGGGTTTGGGGCGGAGCCCCAATTCTTCCTTTCCTCCACCCGACTGCCCTGGGGGCGCGCGTGATGCTGGATATCAAGAACCTGTCGGTCGCCTATGGCGGCCTGCGGGCGCTGACGGATGTGACCCTGAGCGTGGCCGAGGGCCAGTTCGTCACCGTGGTCGGCCCGAACGGCGCCGGCAAGTCCACCCTGTTCAAGGCGATTTCCGGCATTGTCCCGCCCTCTGCCGGCGCCATCGCTTTCCAGGGCCAGGATCTGCTGGGCTGCTCGCCCTCGGAACGGGCGCATCTGGGCATCGCCCATGTCCCGGAGGGGCGCCAGGTGTTCAAGACCTTGACGGTGCGGGAAAATCTGGAGATGGGCGCCTATCCGAAATCCGGTCAGGCGGCATGGGCCCGGACGATCGACCGCATCCACACCTTGTTTCCGATCCTCGCCGAACGGGCAAGCCAGATGGCCGGCACCCTATCAGGCGGGGAGCAGCAGATGGTCGCGATTGGTCGCGGCCTGGCTTGCGCCCCGCGGCTGCTGATGTTGGACGAACCGTCGATGGGTCTTGCCCCGACCGTGGCCGACACGATCTTCGAGCGTATCTCGCAGATCCACCGGGAGGATGGCGTCACCATCCTGCTGGTCGAACAGCGCGCGGTCGAGGCGCTGGAACTGTCCGACCACGGCTACGTGCTGGAAACCGGGCGCATCGTGCTGGACGGGCCCTATGAGACCTTGCTTAACGATGACCGGGTTCGCCGATCCTATCTCGGGCTGACCGACGCCTGAGCCAGATACCACCAGGGAGAAAGCTTCAATGACGACACTTCCACCGATTGGCCGCCGCACCGCCATGGGTCTGGGCCTGGCGGGCGGGGCCGCTCTCGCCGCCCCTCTGGCCGCCCCTCGCCTCGCCCGCGCGCAAGCGCCGAAAGAGGCCAAAATCGCCATGCTGGTGCCGCTGTCCGGCCCCTGGGCGCGCGCCGGCATCCTGGAACAGATGGGCGCCCGCCTGGCGATCGAGGACATCAACAAGGCCGGCGGCATCAAGTCCCTGGGCGGGGCCAAGATGACCCTGCTGGAATTCGACGCCGGCGAGAACGTCGAAAAGGCCAAGGGCGCAGCCCAACGCATGGTCGCGCAGGAAACCGACCTGTCGGGCGGCTTCGGCTGCTGGCTGTCCAGCTTCACCCTGGCGGTGACCGAAGTGACCGAGCGGGCGGAAATGCCCTGGCTGACCCTGTCCTACTCGGACACCATCACCGGGCGGGGCTTCAAATACGTCTTCCAGACCTCCCCGACGGCCGAAACCCAGGCCAAGGAGATGCTGCCGGCGATCATGAAGCTGGCCGAGAAGTCCACCGGCAAGCGCCCCACCAAGATCGCTTTCATCGGCGACAACACAGCCTCTCCGGTCAGCTTCATGAAGCCGATCCGTGAATTCGTGCTGAAGGACCTGAACCTGACCGCCGTGGTCGATGAGGTCTATACGCCGCCGCTGGCCGACGCCACGACGTTGGTACAGAAGGTCCGGTCCGGGCGCCCCGACTTCGTGATGTTCCAGTCCACCACGCCATCCGACAACAAGCTGCTGGTCGACAAATTCGTGGAACTCGGCCTCACCTCCAGCAAGGTGCCGCAGGTCGGCGGCGGCGGGCACTGGTGCACGCCGGAAATGCTCAAGATCGTCGGCAAAGAGAACATGCAGGGCCTGATCGTCGGCTTGGCGAACTGGCCGGGCAGGGATCTGGGCGATCTTGAACAGCGCTTCATCGCGAAGACCGGGGAACCATGGTTCGGCCATGACTCGATCTTCGCCTATGCCCACGTGATGATTCTGAAGGAAGCGATCGAGCGGGCTAAATCGACCGACCGCAAGGCGGTGGCACAGGCGCTGCGGGAGATCGACATCACCGATGGACCGGCGAAACTGTATCCGGACGGCCGCATCAAGTTTGATGCCAATGGACGCCGGGTCGGTGCGCAGATGGCGCTGGTCCAATGGCAGGATGGCAGGCCGCGCGCGGTGTTCCCGGAGAACATCGCCGTGGCGCAGGTCACCTGGCCGAAGAGCTGATCAGCGGCGTGGCGGGTGGCCGCTGGAGGATACCCCTATATCGGGCATCTTTCAGCGGCCCCCGCCGCGGATCCCATACAATTGGCGCGGAAACAGACCGATCCCCCCGAGCTTCGGCTCATCGGCGGCTGGACCCAGCAAGCCAGCCGGCCGTTGACGGCTTTGGACCTGGTGTCAGACTTCTGGCGTGGTGAGCCTCCTGCCTCATACCCGGGCGCCAGAATTGAACTGGGCGTCGACCCGTCCGAAGATCGGATTTTGGCCCTCTTGGTCGCTCCACCGATGGCCAAGCGCCTCTGTGCCCCACCGTGGTCCTCGGTGCCCTCCGTGTGAGGCCCTTGAGAACGGACAAGCGCGCACCGGCCAGGTGGGCGAGAACTCCGTATCAACAACCGGCACCATAAGAGCCAGCCGATTTGAGGGCCGCTGACGGATTTCCGGTGACCTGGTAAGCCTCTGTAAACGAATTTAGGGCAACCAGGACGCTTACCCGCCATCGGAGCGTTCGATGCCGCAAGCAGAGCCCAACCTGGTACCGATAGCTGCCGGAACCGTCCGTCCGGTCACTTCGCCCACGCGGTCCACCTGGCCGGGACCAGGTGCGGGGATCATGCGGAGAGGGGCGCGGTCGATGGTAGCGGTCGGCAGCGCAGCCGCCCGGTAACAGACCGATGCGCATTTTCATGGCTCCTGGTTCGGCCACTTCCCGCGCCCATCGCTGCCATCACCGGCACGGCGGGTGAACGACCGGAAAACATGACGTGTCCCGGCCGCCCTACCTCCCCCCGATACAGCCCTATCATCCGACGACATTCCTGGAGCGTGGTGTCGTGGTGCCGTTCACCACTCCGCTTCTCGGCGGCACGCGGGCACGGCCGGCGGAAAAGCGGAATCTCGAACTGGTGGTGCCAAATCCGTCCGGTGGGCGGGGTGTGTACATCATGCCCTGGACCAGCATAGGAGCGGTCTGCCGCCCCACCCTGCACGACAAGCTGCTGAATTCGCGCGTCGCCACCGTGAGCAGCGTGACGCCTTCGACGATCCGCCGCGTCGCCCGGGAGATCGCCGCCGAAGGCCTCGCGGGGGAGGCCGCGATGGAAGCTGCCCAGGTGGCGGAGGACACGGACAAGGGAGACCGACTGACGACCAATTACTTGCTGCTGATGAACCTGATCGATCTGGTCAACGCGGGATCCTCCGCGCGCCCCTCAACCCGAGGTCCGGATCCCGCCGAACTGGAAAAGCGGGCACGCCAGACAATCGCCCAGATCGCGCCGACCCTGGGTCAATCCACGCACTGGGTCGCGACCGCTCTGGAAACCATCGCCGACATCATGGCGCAGGTCGGTCTGGGCGCGGGCCCCGCGACCGGCAGGGTGCCACGCCTCATCAGCCTGTTGCACCGGGCGCGGACGGATATCGCCGGATGGAGCAGAACCCAACGAGAGGACGACCAAGCCTCCTATGCCCGCATGGTCTGCCTGGTGGCAGACCACACTCTGACCATGGCCGAGACCACACTCGCAAAAGCGCAGGCATTGACCACCGATATGATGGGCCTCCTGCGCACCTGGTCGACCGATTCGGTCTCCATCGTACGGCTGGTTGAGCGGCCTGAATGGTTGCTCGATGGGTGGGAGCAGATCTGCCTCATATGGAACTACGCCCAGGACGATGCCGCGCGGCGCGCCGCCTTGGTCGAAATCGTCGGTCTTGTTCCGGTGTTGCCAAGGGAAGCGAGCGAATGGTGCGAACCGACAGCGAAGGATCGTGAACCGGTCCGCTTCCACCGGTTGGTCAACCTCAACGAGGACTGGCGCACCGGCGCAACCGTCTTTGATCTGATTGCCCGCAACGAGCACATCCGGTCACTCGCATGCTGAATTCGTCCCATATGCCGCCCCAAAGTAACCGCTTCGGGCCAGGCCCCACTGTCCACGAATGCCCCCAGGCGCGGCTGCGCGAAGCGCGGAACGGCTCCATCTTAGGTGAACTCGCCATTTTGACTCCGATCGGGCCTTGGGCCGCGTGCAAGACCCAGGCCTCGGAGCCGGGAGCTTGAAAACCATGCGAAATGGCGCGCCGAAGCACGGCCAGCCGAACCTGCGCGCCCTACGCAGCGAGCTGCTCGACGCGGATGATTCCAAAATCATGCGCATTGCCGAGGTGCTCGACGAAGCCGCCGATCCTTCACTCAATCAGACCATCCTGGACCCGGTCCGCGCTCGCCTGGCGTTGCTCAAACCCTCCCGCCCGCTCCGCTTCACCCGGTTGCTCTTCATACCCCTCAATCCACTGATTGTGCCCGCGCGTGATTGGCGGCCGGAGGAGGCGACGGTCCCGCGAACCGCGCTGACATCAATCTCCAATACCGTGCGGGCCGGCCTTGAGAATGAGAGGATCCCCATCGACAAGGTCATCTCGGTTCGCAAGGCGGGCACGACGCAGATGATCAGCCTCGCTGGCGAGGTCCTGTGGACGCCCGCCGCGGAGATCCTCGCCACAGCGCCTCCCCCGGTCGATTGGGCGGAGACGGGCCTGCATCCCTCGGCCTACCCGCCCCTGGCGCGCGCCATCGCAGCGGTGCTTCGGCGAGCGCCGCAACTGCGATGCCTGGTGCGGGATGCGGAAATCGGAGCGTTGGAATCGAACGCCGACATCCTGAACGACCTCCTGCGCGACATCGGCGACGAATCCCCCGAGGGGTGCGACATGATCGCGCGCCTGATCCTGGTGCAATCGCCTCATATGGCTCCGCTGCTGCGGCGCTCCGTGTCATCGACGCAGGACCTCGCCGAGAAGGCCATGTTGCATCAGGCCGTCGACCGCGGCGTGGAACATCTTCTGACCGATATGGAGAACGGGACTGGCTTCACGGAAGCGATAGAACGCGGTGCTCTTGCCCATGTGGGCGGCGAAGTCCGACGGATTGCCGCGCTCTTGCGGGAAATCGGGCACGACGCCAGTGCGGCCAAACATCGGCCGCGTCTGAAGCCCATCATGGAACGGCTGGACCAGGCCTGCCGCGCACGGTTTGCCGACGGGATCAGGGATGGTCTGATTACGCCTTTGGCCTTGGCATCGACGCCGCTGGACGGTGTGGATCAGACACGGCTGGAAACCACCGCCCGGAACCTGCGTACGCTCGAAACGGCAGCGCGATTGGTCGGCAGTCCCGCCAGCTACGACGCTCTGCTGCAACGAGCGGCGGAAACCGTCTGCGCCGCGGCGGCCGACGGCACCCTCTCCTCCGTGAGAACCATACGACTGGTCGAGATCCTGTCAGGCTCCGAAGCCGCCGAAGCCCTTTACATGAAGGAGCAGGCCCGAAAGCCGGTTTCGCGTGCCCCAAGCCAGACCCCGTGACCGGATCGGGCAAGGCTGAAACGTATCCGTCCGAGACGGATGCTTTCGAAACACGGATGAGGCGCGTCCGCCGCCTCCGGTGAAGACGGACGCGCTCTGACGCGCCGGCCGGATTACCCCGACAGCTTCCGCACGGCGGCCACAATGGCCTCCGGCGTCAGGCCGAAATGCTTGTAAAGGTCCTCGGCCTTGGCCGACGCCCCATACCCCTGCATGCCGATGAAAATCCCGTCCGGACCCAGCCACCGATCCCAACCAAACGGGCCCGCCGCTTCGATCGCGACCCGGGGCGCACCACCCAGCACTTCGGCGCGATAGGACTGATCCTGCTGTTCGAACAATTCCCAGCATGGCAGGGACACGACGGCGACACCGATCCCGTCGCCCGCCAGCATCTCCCGCGCCCGCATGGCGATCTCGACTTCAGAGCCGGTCGCCAACACCGTGGCCTGGCGCGGTCCATCGGCCTCGGCCAGCACATAGCCACCGCGGGCGCACCGGTTCTCCGCCACATCCGACCGCAGCGCCGGCAAATTCTGCCGCGTCAGCACCAGCACGCTCGGCCCATCCGCTCGCCTGACCGCCAGTTCCCAGCATTCCGCCGTTTCCAAGGTGTCGGCTGGCCGGAAGACATGCACATTCGGCATGGCCCGCAGGCTGGCCAGATGCTCGATCGGCTGATGGGTCGGACCGTCCTCTCCCAGGCCGATCGAGTCGTGGGTCATCACATGGATCACCCGCTGACGCATCAGCGCGCCCAGACGGATCGCCGGCCGCATGTAGTCGGTGAAGACGAAGAACGTCCCGGTATAGGGAATGATGCCGCCATGCAGCGCCATGCCGTTGGCCGCGGCCCCCATGGCATGCTCGCGGATGCCGTAATGGATGTAGCGGCCGCCGTAATTGCTCGGGCTCAGGATGCCCATGCCCTTTACCAGGGTCAGGTTCGAGCCGGTCAGGTCCGCCGACCCACCCACCAGTTCCGGCGTCGCGGGCACCAGGGCCTCCAGCACCTTCTGGCTGGACGCGCGGGTGGCGATCTTGGGGCGCGTATCAGCGATGTCCTGCTTCAACGCCGCCACCGCCTCATGCCAGTTATCCGGCAGTTTGCCGGAAATCGCCCGTTCGAAATCCGCGCGTTGGGAATGGCGCGCCAAACGCTTCAACCAGGACCGGCGCGCCGAGGCACCGCGTGATCCGGCGGCGTGCCACCGCTCCGCCACGTCGTCGGGCACGGTGAATGGCGGCGCCGTCCAGCCCAAGGCCGCCTTCGCGCCGGCCGCCTCCTCGGAGCCGAGCGGAGACCCATGCACCCCGGCGGTGCCCGCTTTCTTCGGCGCGCCCAGGCCGATGATGGTGTTGCAGGCAATCAGGGTCGGCTTCTTGGAGCGCATCGCGAACGAGATCGCCGCCGCCACCTGGGTCGGGTCATGCCCATCCACCCGCTTGGTCGCCCAGCCATAGGCGGAAAACCGCTTCAGCACATCGTCGGAACAGGCCAGCGAGGTGTCGCCGTCGATCGAGATATGGTTGTCGTCGAACAGCACCGTCAGCTTGCCGAGGCCCAGATGCCCGGCGAGGGAGGCCGCCTCGTGGCTGATCCCTTCCATCAGGTCGCCGTCCGAGGCGATCACCCAGGTGCGATGATCGACCAGCGACCGGCCGAATCGCGCCGCCATATGGCGTTCGGCCAGCGCCAGGCCGACCGCGGTGGCGAAGCCCTGGCCGAGGGGACCGGTGGTGGTCTCGATGGCGGGGTGTTCGCCGAATTCGGGGTGACCGGCGGCGGGCGAGTGCAACTGACGGAAATTGCGCAGGTCGTCCATCGTCATGCCGGCATGTCCGGTGAGATGGATCAGCGCATACAGCAGCATGGACCCATGACCGGCCGAGAGCACGAACCGGTCGCGGTCGGGCCAACGCGGATCGGCCGCGTCGAATTTCTGGAATCGGGTCCAGAGCGTTGTCGCGACATCGGCCATGCCCATTGGCAGGCCGGGGTGGCCCGACTTGGACGCCTCGGTCGCGTCGATCGCCAGCGCGCGGATGGCATCCGCCATGTGGCGCGCCTCGGTCATGGGACGACCCAGGATTTCCGCCTGATGAACCAACGCAGGGTTCGCGGCGGCGAGATCGGCTATTGCGGCCATGGTTCCTCCTCGAGCGCCGGCCGCTATAGGCCCGCGAGGGCGGTATCGGCAACCCCGGTCGGATCGACCAGGATGACGAGCGGGCAGCAAGGCCGCTCGCCACCAGGACCGCAGGCCTGGCGCGGGTCGTATCGAGTGCTCCGACCCATGCAGCAACCATGGGGCGACGAAATCAAAACCGCCCGCACGCCTTGCCGCCGTGGTCCGATGTCGGGAACGCGGTGCGGCCCGAATACGGCACGCGGCTCGCGCTGCCTGCATCATGTGGCGGGATGCAGCGACGTGGCACGCGGGGTGATCGCCGGCCGGAGAGGCAACTTGGTCAGAACCGCCGCCTGCGGGATCAGCAGGACTGACCATCAATCTGCTTCCTTATCGAGGGAAGACGATTTTGAATCACCCCCGGCCAGGGCGGAATGGATCGCTTGCCCCGCCTCCTGTATCAGCGATGAAATGGTTGTCCTGCCGGTCGCGGCTTCCCGCGGAGCAGATATCGTAACTTCCCGCAATCCATTGCCTTGCCGAGCGGCCGGGGCGCGGGCATGGTTTCGGTGGCGAGACCGTCATTCATCGAGCGGATCGAAACATGCCTGACCCACCAGAAGCGACCGCTCCGACACCGGCAACACCCAGCCACCAACAACCGCCACCCCGGTCCGAGGCGGAAGTGACCGCGTTGCGGGATGCCATTGCCGACGTGTGTGGCGGATTGCGACGACGGGCGCTTTGGCTGAAGCGGCTCGCGGCAGTGTGCTTTTTGGCAACCCTCGTGCTGTTGGGCCTCGCCGCCTGGATCGTCTTGACTGCGGCTTCGTATTCGTTCGATCAAGCCAAGGAGCAGTCGGAGGCGCTCGCGACCCAAAAGGCCGCGGCCGATGCGCAGGAGCGGCAGGCGACCGAACTGGCGGCGCAGTTCGAGGCGGCAAAGATCGCGCTGGCCGACAAGCTCATCGCAACCTGGCCCCCGCGGCGGGTGGGGCTGTCGCTTTACGGGTCCGCGATCACCCCGGATGGACGCCGCGGCTGGGCGGTGGGCGATCGCGGCACGATCCTGCGCACGGAGAATGGCGGGGCGTCGTGGCAAAGCCAGACCTCCGGCACGACGAACACTCTCCGGTCCATCCAGATGACCGCGGACGGAGTGCGCGGCTGGGCGGTGGGCGATCGCAGCACGATCCTGCGCACGGAGGATGGCGGGGCGTCGTGGCAGACCCAGACCTCCGGCACGACGAACACTCTCTGGTCCATCCAGATGTCCGGGGACGGATTGCGCGGCTGGGCGGTGGGCCAGGGCGGAACGATCCTGCGCACGGAGAATGGCGGGGCGTCGTGGCAGAGCCAGACCTCGCGCACGACGAATACTCTCGGGTCCATCCACATGTCCGAGGACGGATTGCGCGGCTGGGCGGTGGGCGATCTCGGCTCGATCCTGAGCACGGAGAATGGCGGGGCGTCGTGGCAGACCCGGACCTCCGACACGACGAATAAACTCCTGTCCATCCAGATGTCCGGGGACGGATTGCGCGGCTGGGCGATGGGCGATTTCGGCACGATCCTGCGCACGGAGAATGGCGGGGCGTCGTGGCAGAGCCAGACCTCCGGCACGACGAATGATCTCCGGTCCATCCAGATGTCCGGGGACGGAGTGCGCGGCTGGG
>Ga0082335_1000346_pt1 | contig 119545 bp, 116 predicted proteins | sample Subgrocontami58m_FD_72375 | JGI IMG/M metagenome (GOLD analysis project Ga0082335, IMG submission 72375) | Subsurface groundwater microbial communities from S. Glens Falls, New York, USA - GMW37 contaminated, 5.8 m (SPADES assembly) (version 2) ... | reverse complement strand
CCCCGTAAATCCGGCTACTTTCGTAATGGCCGCCGTCAGTGTCGTCTTGCCGTGGTCAATGTGTCCCATCGTCCCCACGTTCAGATGCGGCTTGCTCCTGTCAAATTTTTCCTTCGCCATTATAAAACTCCTTGAATTATGAAAAAGAAACGATTGGTTACGCTTTCAAAATTTCTTCCGCCACAGATTGCGAAACTGGCGCGTAGTGGTCAAATTCCATGTTGAAGACTCCGCGTCCCTGTGTCGCAGAACGTAGTTGAGTTGCATACCCAAACATTTCCGCCAATGGAACCATTGCCTTAATTGCCTGTGCATTTCCAAGACGAACTTCCATCCCCTGGATCAAACCACGACGCGCGTTGATCTGCCCCATGACATCGCCAAGATATTCTTCTGGTACAACAACTTCGACCTTCATCATCGGTTCAAGTAAAATGGGATGTCCCTTATGCACGCCTTCTTTGAAACCCATAATGGCGGCCATCTTGAAAGCCATTTCATTCGAGTCAACTTCATGGAAAGAGCCATCAATCAATGTGACTTTCAAGTCAACAACAGGATAGCCCGCGAGTACGCCGCCTTCAGAGGCTTCTTTCACACCTTTTTCAATTGGGTTGATAAATTCTTTTGGAATAGCACCACCCACAATTTTATTTTCAAATACAATACCGCTTCCGCGTTCACCTGGCTCCATTGAAAAGACCACATGACCATATTGACCACGCCCGCCTGATTGTTTGGCATATTTGTAATTAACTTCCTTAACGGCTTTGGTGATCGACTCACGAAATGCGACCCGTGGTGCGCCAACATTTGCCTGGACCCTGAATTCGCGCAGTAAACGGTCAACGATAATATCAAGATGTAACTCACCCATTCCCCTAAGAATGGTTTGGCCGGAGTCCTCATCTGTATTTACAAGAAGTGTTGGATCTTCTTCGGCCAACTTGCGGAGGGCTTCCCCCATCTTCTCCTGATCAGCAGAACTCTTGGGTTCAATTGCAATGGAGATGACTGGTTCAGGGAAAGAAATATTTTCAAGTACCAGAGGCTTTGTATCACAAAGTGTATCGCCGGTAAAACTTTCTTTAAAACCCAATACCGCGCCGATATCGCCGGAACGTATTTCAGTCACATCTTCGCGGTGATCGGCGTGCATACGGATTAATCGTCCAATCCGCTCTTTTTTTCCTTTTTTGGTGGTATTTTGGACTGTTTGCCCCTGACTCATGACACCTGAGTAAACTCGAACATAAGCAAGGCGACCGACATAAGGATCAGTTACTATCTTGAAAACCAAGGCGCCCAGAGGAGCATCGTCCTGGGCGGAAATATCAAAGGTATTTTCTGGATTACCCGGTTCAGATACTGTGATTGTTGGTTTATCGGCTGGGGATGGAAGATAATCTATTACAGAATCGAGCAAAACCTGTACACCCTTGTTCTTTAAGGAAGAACCGCAGAACACTGGCGCGGTCTTATTTGCAAGGACACCTTTTCGAAGTGCAAGTTTGAGTTCTTCGATGTTGATTTCCCGAGCTTCAAGGAATTTTAATGTCAATTCATCATCAAGTTCGGCAATCTTTTCCACCATCCTCGCGCGAGCTTCCTGCGCTTGTTCTTTCATATCTTCAGGAATCTCTACGATACGTGGGTCTTTACCCTGATCATCTTCCCAAATAACAGCCTTCATGGTGAGAAGGTCAACCACACCTTTGAAGGTTGCTTCAAAACCAATGGGAATTTGCATTGGAATCGGATTAGCGCCCAGGCGATCAATAATTGTTTCGATAGTCCGCTCGAAGGAAGCGCCGACTCGATCCATTTTATTGACAAAACAAATGCGCGGTACTCCATAACGATCCGCCTGGCGCCACACGGTTTCAGATTGAGGTTCCACGCCCTGCACTGCATCGAACACCACCACCCCCCCGTCCAAAACACGCAAAGACCGTTGAACTTCAGCAGTGAAGTCAATATGACCCGGCGTATCAATGATATTAACTTGATACCCTTTCCATTCCGCCGATACGGCCGCCGAAACGATGGTAATACCACGTTCGCGTTCCTGCACCATCCAGTCGGTGACTGTTGTACCATCGTCAACAGAACCGATGCGATGTGTCATGCCGGTATAGAACATGATACGCTCAGTGGTTGTGGTTTTCCCAGCATCAATATGGGCAATGATGCCTATATTTCGGTACTTTTCCAACGGATAGACGCGCGCCATACGAACTACTACCTACTTCCTCAAAGATATATCGAAAAAAATTATATGCGGTAATGGGAGAAGGCCCGGTTGGCTTCTGCCATCTTGTGGGTTTCATCACGCTTGCGGATAGCTGTACCTGTCTCATTAAAGGCATCGATCAACTCAGAAGCAAGTTTATCTGAAAATGACTTTCCGGAGCGCTCGTGCGCGGCGGCAAGAATCCAGCGAAGTGCTAAAGTAGTGCGGCGGGCGGAGGAAACTTCCATAGGAACTTGATATGTTGCTCCACCTACTCGACGCGGGCGGACTTCCATGGCGGGACCCACGTTTTTGAGCGCGCCATCAAAGACATCCAAAGGATTCTTCTCGGTTCTCTGCTTGATCAAATCCATTGCATCATAGATCAGGCGAATGGCTGTGCTTTTCTTACCGCTTTTAAGCACATGTTGAACCATGGTTTGGACATTGATGCTATTAAAGCGGATATCGGGAAGGAGTTCCCGTTTCTCAGGTTTTGCTCTACGCATTCTTTATTTCTCCATTATTGATTACTTTGGACGCTTCGCGCCGTACTTTGAGCGGCCCTGCTTACGATCAGCCACGCCGGTTGTATCCAGAGAACCGCGTACGATGTGATAACGTACACCTGGCAGATCCTTCACGCGGCCGCCACGCACCAACACAACCGAATGCTCCTGCAATTGGTGACCTTCACCGGGTATATAAGCTGTGACTTCAATTCCATTGGTCAAACGCACACGCGCAATTTTGCGCAGCGCTGAATTCGGCTTCTTGGGGGTCATCGTTTTGACAATGGTGCAGACACCGCGTTTCTGAGGTGCACCTTTATCCTGGCGGACCCGGCGTTGCTTGAAACTATTCAAAGTGAATTGCAAAGCTGGCGATTTACTTTTCGCATTCTTATTTTTGCGGCCTTTGCGGACCATTTGGTTTACTGTCGGCACTTTCGCCTCCGATTACAAATTCTTTCAAGGATTACATTTCATTATTCGCAAGAAATGAGACCATCAAGAACAAATACTGATGGCCTCATTTGTAGCTGCCAATGTGTGTCGAGTGGGGATAAGGCCACTCTTGCTTTCCGGGCAACGGGCTGTTAGTTTATCACGCCGTATCTGCCGAGTCAATAGAAGATGCTACTTCTTCCTGGTTTGATTCTCTCCCAGACTCAACAAGCCGGTATCGTGTTTTGGCGGATGCATCTTCTCTTCATCCTTGCCAAACTTAACCACGTCACCGCCTTCGTTGATCGCCTCCACAGCAAGACCCAGAGACTGCAATTCCTTGACCAAGACTCTGAATGAAGCTGGAATGCTTGGTTCTTCAATTGGCTCACCTTTTACGATTGCTTCGTAGGTACTTACGCGGCCTTGAACATCATCTGATTTAACTGTTAACATTTCCTGTAATGTATGTGCCGCGCCATACGCTTCCAGCGCCCAAACTTCCATTTCACCAAATCGTTGTCCACCAAACTGAGCCTTACCACCAAGCGGTTGCTGCGTAACCAGACTGTATGGGCCGGTTGAGCGCGCGTGCACCTTATCTTCAACAAGGTGGTGCAACTTCAAAATAGTCATCACGCCAACTGTTACAGGTTGATCATAGCGGATGCCGGTTTTGCCGTCACGCAAAATCTGCTTTCCAAGAACAGGTAATGGAATTCCCTTTTCCTTCGCCAGTTCCTGAGCGGTTTCATATACTTTGTCTTCAGCGATACGCCGCGTGACTCCATTGACCTCCATCCACAAGCGCAGGCAAGCATGGACTGTCACTTCATCTATTTTGGGGTCTTGATTTGCAACATCATGATCTTCCAGCAGAATTTCCTCAGGGTTGGAATATCCCTTTTCGCGCAACCATTCTGTAGCTGTGGCATGATGCGCGTATACTGGATCGTTCAAACTGTAAACGTCGTATTTGCGTTTATCCAACCAATGTTCAAGATACAAACGTCGAACTTCTTCATCATCTTCAATGGAGTTGATGTCATATTCTTTCTCCTTGATCCACTCCCAAGCACGGACAGCGGCTTCTTTCCAAGCTTGATCCATAATCCATGCGCGCGCAAGTTCGGCTTCGATCTGCTCTTCACTAGCACCGTCAAATACCGGCGTAATTGCACGAAAACCCATGCGTTTTGAGGCCCAACCAAGATGCACTTCAAGTACCTGCCCAATATTCATACGACCAGGCACACCGAGCGGGTTTAAGATGATATCAACCGGAGTGCCATCCTCAAGGAAGGGCATATCTTCAACTGAAACGACTTTTGAAACGACGCCCTTATTTCCATGGCGTCCCGCCATCTTGTCACCCGCAGTAATCTTTCGGCGTTGAGCTACAGAAACACGGACCATCATATCAACACCGGCTGAAAGGTCGGAATTGTCTTCACGTGTAAATACTTTTACATCAACGACCTTGCCGCGTTCACCGTGAGGCATTCGCAGTGACGTATCCTTCACATCGCGGGATTTTTCGCCAAAAATAGCGCGCAATAAGCGCTCTTCCGGCGTGAGTTCTTTTTCGCCTTTGGGTGTGATCTTTCCAACAAGGATATCGTTTGGACCAACCTCCGCGCCGACCCGGATAATACCGTTCTCATCCAGGTCCTTGATGGCATCATCGCCCACGTTGGGGATATCGCGTGTGATTTCTTCCGGCCCTAGCTTGGTATCCCGCGCTTCCACTTCATGTTTTTCGATATGCACTGATGTGAAGCGATCTTCCTGAACCAACCTTTCAGAAAGCAGGATGGCGTCTTCAAAGTTACCACCCTCCCATGAGAGGAAGGCGACAACTACGTTCTGCCCAAGCGCAAGCTGACCGCTGTCAGTAGATGAAGAGTCGGCGATAATATCGCCTGTCTTGATCAATTGTCCCTTAACCACGGATGGACGCTGGTCAATACAAGTGCTTTGATTGGACCTTTGGTACTTACGAAGCTGGTAAACGCGGTTCCCGCTTCGCTTCTCTTTGACCGTGATGCTTGATCCTGTTACCGAGATAACTTCACCGTCCGCTTCAGCAACCACGACCTGGCCTGAGTCCAGCGCAGCATGACCTTCCATACCTGTAGAAACAAGCGGAATCTCAGGGCGCACCAAAGGAACGGCTTGCGCCATCATGTTCGAACCCATCAGCGCACGATTGGCATCATCATGTTCGAGGAAAGGAATCAATGCGGCACTAATACCTACAACTTGATGTGGCGCTACATCCATATAATCAATGGATTCTGCATTGGAGAACATGAAGCCCGAATGGTAGCGACAGGAAATACGCTCGCGCGAGAATTCCTTGTTTTCTGTTAAAACAGCATTGGCTTGCGCGATAGTGAATTTATCTTCCGCATCAGCTGAAAGATATACGACCTCATCCGAAACAAAAGGAACGACATTTATTTCCGTGCCGAACTTTGTTATCTTCTTATATATTTTGGAGTCAATAATATTGCCAGACTTGAAGAGTAATTCTTCAGATTTCGGGTCATAAACATCCTCACGCAAGGTTCGACCTTCCAAACGTTCATCATCTGCTGGAAGGGATTTGAAAACCTTACGGTAAGGCGTTTCAATAAAACCGTATTGATTGACACGAGCAAAGGAAGCCAAACGCCCAATCAGCCCGATGTTTGGACCTTCCGGTGTTTCAATCGGACAAATACGTCCATAATGTGAATGGTGAACATCGCGCACATCAAAGCCAGCTCGTTCACGTCGGAGACCCCCTGGCCCCAGAGCAGAAAGTGTGCGTTTATGACGAAGTTCAGCCAGTGGGTTGGTTTGATCCATAAATTGCGAAAGTTGGGAGGATCCAAAAAACTCACGCAGGGCAGCAACCACGGGGCGGATATTTACCAGTGTAACTGGTGAAAGTTGCTCCTGATCGCGAATGGACATGCGTTCTTTAATAACACGTTCCATGCGCCGCAAACCGATTCGCAATTTATTTTGGATTAACTCGCCCACCGTCTTAACGCGGCGATTGCCAAGATGGTCAATATCGTCAGGTCGTTCAGTGCCATTGTTGATCTGAATCATGCGGCGGATCAATCGAATCAAATCGTTCTTGGAAACAGTACGATGAGGAATTTGGATGTTCAAATCCAATTTCTGGTTCAATTTATAACGACCCACGCGTTCCAGGTCGTAATGCCTCTGATCGAACAATTGCTCCTCAAGGAACTGGCGGGCATTTTCAAGCGTGGCAGGGTCGCCAGGGCGCATCTTCTTAAAGAACTCGATCAACGCGGCTTCGGCAATTGTGTGATTGCTCAAATCCCAATCGGGTTCCTGCTTGATCGTGGCTGCTATGAACATGCGATCAGGATTGTTGTCTACATCCTTTAGGATGGAAAGAATTTCTTCGTCTGTTCCATATTTGATTGGTGAATCCTTGATGCCGTCATTTACCGCCGCTAGCGCGCGTAAAAATACTGTGATCGGAACGGTGCGCTTGCGGTTGAACTTTAAGATGATGTAATCGGATTTGCGTGTTTCGAACTCCATCCATGCGCCACGATCTGGAATCAATTTCGCCATGGCTAATGGACGACCGGTCGCACGATCTGCAGGCGCTTCAAAATAAACACCGGGGGAACGAATCAATTGAGAAACAACAACGCGTTCCGTGCCATTTACAATAAACGTGCCTTTATCTGTCATCTCGGGGAAATCACCCAGAAAAATATCCTGTTTGATCGGTTCCGGGACATCCGGGCCGGCAAGCAAAACAGAGACATATAACGGGCTGGCATAGGTGAGATCTCGCTCGACACATTCTTCGATACTATGCTTGGGATCTCCAAACCAATACTTAAGCCCCCATTGCTGAGATTCGGGACCCCGGCTTGGGAAAAACAATTTCATCCCTTTGTTATAAGACTCAATTGGTGATATCTCATGGAAGAGATCACCCAAACCCTCCTTCTTGAGCCGCTCGAATGAATCGAGTTGAACTTCGATCAAGTTGGGTAAATTAAGTTTTACTGGAATTCGTGCGTAACTTTTTTGGGGCAAAGAAGAAGCCATTCTTCTCTCCTGACTTTTATATAGCTAATGGATAAAACAATTATACTGTCCCTTTGGACAGCGACCTGAGATTATATCGAAACGGTAACAAAAAGTCAAGAACAAATACAATATTTTATTAAAGTGTTTATTGCTCAGCACTTTTCTTGACAATCTTTATAAGTGCGTGTAAAATCACGAACGCTTAAGAAAAAAACTTTGGCCGAGATAGCTCAGTTGGTAGAGCACGCGACTGAAAATCGCGGTGTCCCCAGTTCGATCCTGGGTCTCGGCACTCTCGGTCAAATATAAAAGCCGAAATCTGCGGGCGTAGTACAGTGGTAGTACGTCTCCTTGCCAAGGAGAAGGTCGTGGGTTCGAATCCCATCGCCCGCTCAAACATGGAGGATTGCAGATTGGAAAACATTTCAGTCAGCAATCCTTATTGTATATATGGCGTCGTGGCCAAGTGGTAAGGCAAGGGTCTGCAAAACCCTCATCACGGGTTCGAATCCCGTCGACGCCTCAAGGAACAAGTCCGTTGATGCGGACTTGTTTTTTAAAACCAGCCATAGCACATTAGTTGTCGAGGCTTCAATTTATTTTACCCGCAGAAAACGCCGTTTGCCCACCTGCAAAACACCGGGGTGTGGGAAAAAAGCATCTCCTCGTTCCAGCACCTCCCCATCCAAACGGACGCCTTTTTGGTCGATCAATGCGCGAGCCTTGCTTTTGCTCTCGGCGAGTTTTCCCGCTAAAATGACATCCACTACGGTTTGACCGGGATGCAGATCAAACTCTGGCATTTCATCGGGAATTTCCTTTTGTTGAAATGTCTTGATGAAATTCTCCCGAGCCGCATTTGCATCATCATCGCCATAGAAAATACTGGTGATCTCACTCGCCATTTTCATCTTCGCATCACGCGGATGGGACGCCCCCGAAGTCACATCCTTCTCGATCTTCTCGATTTCCTTCGGACTCCAGCGAGTGACGAGGCGCAGGTAAATGCCCATGGCCGAATCTGGCACAGACATTAACTTGCCGAACATGTCATTCGCGCCGCTGTTGATTGGTACGATATTCCCTATGGATTTGGACATTCTCTGCACGCCATCTGTACCAGGCAAAATGCCGGTGATAATGCCAACCAAGGGCTTTTGTCCCAATGCTTCCTGCAATTTACGGCCGGCGACGATGATATTGAATAACTGGTCTGTCCCGCCCACTTGAATGTCCGTCTGCATAGCGACTGCGTCATATCCTTGCATTAAGGCGTAGAAGGTCTCGTGCAAATAGATCGGTTCGCCCTTTTCCAATCGGTTTGTAAAATTGTCCCGCGCTAAAAATTGCTGCACCGTAAAATTTTGACCAAGGCGAATTAGATCCACCAGCGTAAGTTTGGAAAGCCATTCACCGTTATAGCGAATCTTGGTCTTCACAGGATCAAGCACACGGAAGGCCTGCTCGGTATACGTTTCAGCGTTTTCGGCAACCTTCTCCTCGGTCAGGATCGGACGCGCCTTATTTTTATCAGAAGGATCGCCAACCAGAGCGGTGTAACTTCCAATCAGGAAGGTCACCTCATGTCCCAAATCCTGAAATTGGCGCAATTTCCGCATGGAGATGGTATGCCCCAAATGCAGATCCGTGGAGGTGGGATCATATCCACAATAAACGCGCAGAGGCCGGCCCTCTTTTTCTGCAAGGATCAGGCGCTGACGAAGTTCGGCAGTCATGGACTTCTTCAATTCTTCATCACCATATTCGGTGCCTTGCATTAATAATTCAACTTGTTCTTCAATGTTCATACATATCTCCTGGGCAGGACGAGGGGCAACAGCACTAGCCATTGACAAATAAAAACGCGCCCGCGATAGTTAGGGCGCGTTACAAGCACACTACCGCAAGCAATTAAGGGGAAGTGTAATAATACTGGTTGGCGAAGCGCTTGGCAGACATGCCGCCATTATACAACAGGAATTTTACTGCGACAAATTGAATGAAAAACTCCAGGGACCCTTGACTGAGAAAAACTCATCGTTATATACAATTTGCTCGGCTTGTTCCTGCGTCATCTCTGGCGGCTTGCTGATAATTTGCATCGTCAACAAACCGTTCACGTCCACACAATCCAACTCAATCCCTATACCGCGTTCAAGTATAGCTTGTTGAATCTTAGGCATATAAACAGAGCAGTATTCACCTTCACGCGGGGTAGCTGCTATAGAGTCAATAACGATCGTCGCGTTGGAAAGATCGGCGTCAGGCGGAACAACAAAGGTCAATGTGTCACATCGCAAACCAGGTTGACCTTCCTTCGGTTCCTGCAGGCTTACGAGTGTGGTGCCGTATTCCTGTGAAACCACTCCACCATAATTCAAACCCGCCGACCAAATTGACCAATCGGATGTATCGGGCAATGTGAAACAAACCTCCGCATTCACATTTTTTCCTTCCACCGATACGCGTTCCATGCGGACTTCGATTCCGCTCGCCACTTGATTCGGCGCGGCTAATTCCACTTGCGAGTTCGGATAGGAAGGGTCAATATATGCCGTGGCAGTGGCAAGAAATTGCGGTAAAACGACAGCAGGCCCTTGCGTAGAGCGCCCACAAGCAGTGATAAAAACCAGCAAGAACAGGGTGAATTTCTTCATGGGATTATTTCTCCTTTGACTTTAACCAAGCAAATCTGCCAACGCTTCATGCGGACCGGGAAACTGGAAGCGATACCCAGACTCGGTCAGCCGCTTGGGTTGTGCAAACCTACCCGCAAGGATCAAGACGCTCATTTCCCCTAATAAGGTCCTCAACAAAAAGGCGGGCGTGGGAAACCAGTATGGACGATGGACTACGCTGGCAAGTACACGGTTGAATTCCGCATTGGATGTAGGCGTGGGCGCAATGAGATTATACACGCCGCGTGCGGATTCATGTTCGATCAAATACCGCACTCCCCCAATCCAATCCTTGATGTGAATCCAAGGCATCGCATGTTTCCCATCCCCAAGTGGACCGCCGGCAAATAATTTGATTGGCAATGCAATCAGCGCGAGCAGGCCACCATCTTTGGCAAGCACAACCGCCGAGCGCACAACTGCGCGACGCACACCTAATTCTTCAATGGATTTGGTTGCGGCTTCCCACTTCACCGTAAGTTGGGCGAGAAAATCATCCGCAGGTGGGGTGGATTCGTCTGCAAGGGTCCCACTCAAGCCGTAATGGTTAATGCCCGATTGCTGAATAAATATGCCCGGGCGTTGAGTCGCTTTTCGAATTGCATCAGCAAGCGCAAGTCCAGGCAGGATACGGGAATCGTGGAAGGCCCGCTTTGTAGCAGCAGTCCACGGCCAAGAGTTGAGCGTCTTCCCTGCGAGGTGGATGATCACATCCATTTCGTTGACAAGATGTCCCCATCCGTTTGTTGTTTTTGCATCCCACAGCACAGCATGGATATCTTTCATTTTGTTGCCTGAGCTGCGTGTCAGGATGAAAACCTGGTGCCCATCTGCGAGAAAGGATTTTGTCAGCGCACACCCAAGAAAACCTGAGCCTCCTGCAATCATGATGTTCATTTCAAATGCTCCTGTAATGATTCGCTGTTTTGACGCTTTTACAAATTCAATCAAGTGGATGTATAATCACGCAGAATTGCCGAGCAACCATGCACGCACCCGTATTAGTACTCAATGCTAATTTTGAGCCGATCCACGTATGCTCAACACGGCGGGCTATTGGTCTGATGCTTTCTGGCAAGGCAGGAATGATCGCAAACGGACGCGGACATATCCGAACAATCTCGCAACTGCTTCCGCGCCCTTCCGTCATCCGGCTGGAATCCCAGGTTCATCGGCCGCGGCCGCGCGTCAAATTAACACGCCGTGAAATATTCCGCCGTGACAATTATACCTGCCAGTATTGCGGCAAACGCGACACGGCTTTGACCGTCGACCACGTCATTCCGCGTCACATGGGTGGCCAACATGTTTGGACGAATCTTGCGGCGGCTTGTTCTTTCTGTAATCATCGCAAAGGGGGGCGTAAAGTGGAGGAGGCGCACATGCACCTCATGCACATTCCAAAGGAACCGCCTGCCAGCGCGGCTTACATCTTCGGCAAGCATCTCACCGAAAACGGCGAATGGGAACCTTATATTTCTGGTTGGTGACCCGTCTCCCTTGTTTCCCTTACATTCCACCCCTCTACCCTTTCTGGCAGATATTCCAAAATGGGAGAGCGGAATTCTTTTGCTGATATCGTGTTATTTCAAAATATTCAACAATAAACCCGGCGTGATATACGCTTCGATTAGCGCGGCCACAGCCAGCATCGGCACGACCAGACCAACAAATATCTTGGTCCAATCTGCAAGCAGTTCAAGGATTACCTCGCCTATTGATTTTCCAACCTGCGGCGTGACGATGGCAACGCCGAGATAAAGCACTGCCGCACTGCCAATCATCAACGCAGGGATTTCCACGATACCATGCGGCAGCACCCCTGCAAGAAAGATCGGCCACGGTGAAACGCCCAATAGTTCCAAAATGGCAAATACACCGCCAAGCAAGCCAATATTCATCATGTAGAATAAAACACCCAAAACACTAAAAGAGACCAGACCCGCTGCTAAAATAGCGACCATCGCGCGGGTATTATTTAAGAATAAGAATGGAGCACTGAAGTGCTCGCGCAGGTTTGCCAAATCTGGCAATTCACGCACCCGTTCTTCCACTCTCTTCAAATCTTCAGGAGATGCCAAAGCAATGGTTTCCGAAACATTTTTTATGACCCAGCCATAGCCAAACCAGGTACTGACCCCCGCGATCAAAACAACAATAAATACAGCGGGGAGGATTCGGCGGAATGCCGAGCGAAGCGTATTGCGATACCAATCTCTAATTGAACCTGCGCCGCCAATAAAATTCGACAAAAACGTGCGCCAGATCCAGGGCAGGTTGATCACATCAATTTCACGCCCGAGCAAATATTCACGTTGGAAGTGGGCAATCCCTACCCGAATCAACAACAATGCAATGATCATCACACCCGCAACCGCCAGCCACAGCACCTGCTCATTTCCCCAAAACAACATGACCGCTTCGCCCTGCATCAAAATAGCGACAGGAATTACAACAAACGAAGCCAGCAAATTGGCGGCTTTCACAGAAGTGGACTGCACTGAAATCACAATCGCTGCGCTCACCATTAATGTAGCATGGGCTGTCGTGAGCAGGATCAATTGCACCATCACAGAAAAAGGCGGGATCGTAAGTTCCTGGCGGTTAATCATCAGGAGATAGAGTGCAATGGAAAGATAACTGGCGATCAACGGCGTTGCCACACCTACCAGCAGTTTGCCAAAATACAACTGCCAGTCATCCAGCGGAGCGCTCAAGATCGGCTCAATCGTGCCGCGTTCCTTCTCCCCCACGAAAGACTCGAGTGCAACTACAAGCGAAATCGTGATCGGGAAAAAACCAATGATCATGATCGAGAACGGCACCAGCCTGTCCAGGATCAGATTGGCGTTATATTGATTCAGAAAATCCACTGTCTGTTTTGCGAACTCATTCATCAAGACCGGGAAACACAGAACAAGGATCACCATCGGAGTCAACACGCGCCAGTCACGGAACTGGTCACGCAATTCACGTCCAGCCACCAGCCAGACGGGTTTTAGTTTATTGAACATTTTCGGGTCCTTTTGCTTCCGCCATCACTTTGAGATAGACCTGTTCCAACGTCCGCGTTTCCTCCTGAAAAGCCATCACAGATGCAGATGTGGCCGACAATGCCTTTAGGATCTGTGGATTTGATGCCTGCGGCGCTTCCACCCGCACCTTGAAACTGGTTGCTGTTTGCGAAAGCATTTCCACACCGGGCGGTAATTCCAAACCGCTCGCGTCCCATGCCTCAGCGAACTTAATTTCATATTCCGGCGCGCCAAATACCTTATGCTTCAACTCTTCCAACGTGCCCTGCAACAAAATCCGCCCGTGATAGATGATGGCAATCTGATCTGCCAGCCCTTCCACTTCGGTCAGGTTATGTGAGCAAATCACAATCGTGCGGTTGGACGATTTCAAACGCGCGATCTCCTCCCTCACCAACCGCGCGGATTCAGGGTCCATGGCAGAGGTGGGTTCATCCAGCAAAAGCACGTCGGGGTCGTGCATCATGGCGCGCGCCAAAGCTAATTTTTGACGCATCCCTTTTGAGTACTCGCCAATCCTACGATGTGAGTCTTCTTCCAAGCCAAAATATTCAAGCAAATTATCACTTCGTGATTTCCTGGCAGACGGCGAAAGGCTGTACACCTGCCCAAAGAAATCGAGATATTCAATGGCATTCATGCGCGTATAAAGGCCATGCTGTTCAGTTAAAACCCCCACCGAAGAGCGGACATCATGTCCGTTCTTGACCACATCATATCCAGCCACACGCGCCCATCCTCGCGATGGGTGCAGTAATGCCGTCAACATGCGGACAGTGGTGGTCTTTCCCGCGCCATTCTGCCCCAGCAATGCCAATATTTGTCCGGACTGCACTGAAAGGTTGACCCCGTCCACGGCGATAAAATCATGGAAGTATTTGCTTAAATCATGGGTTTCTATCATACAGGCTCCTTGTTAGGTAATGGGGATTAGGGGTTTCGGGATGATATGGTATCTATTGTATTATCCCCCATGATGTATTGCTCTTCACAGAGGCCTTACAACTTCTGGACAGGACGATAGCGCAGGTACAGACCACCTCCGGCACAAACAAATAAAATCGCGAAAAATACCTGATTGATATTAAATCCATTTAATAGTGCGGCATCCAGGCGCAGGAATTCGAGCGAAAAACGGATGGCAGAATATACAGCCAGATATGCAAGGAAAAGACTGCCAGGCTTGAGCCTGTTTATATATTTATGCGCGAGCCATAATAACAAAAACATATTAGCAAGATTCAAAGCCGCTTCATAAAAAAATAATGGGTGATAGAACTCGATTGATTCGTACCCTGTCAAACGGTTGGCGGGTTGGATGAAAATCGCCCAGGGTAAATTTGAAGGCAGGCCATATAATTCCTGATTGAAATAATCTCCCAGGCGGCCGATGGCTTGGGCAAGAGCAAGACCGGGCGCGAGCAGATCGGCCAAATCCCAGAATTGCAGTTGTTGCTGGCGCGCAAAAATCAACACGGAAAGCGAGCCGCCGATCAAAGCCCCGGGGATTCCAAACCCGCCAACCCAGAATGCCAATGCGTCCAATGGATGGGTGAGATAATACCAACGGGTCAGACCAAGCTGAACCGAAGAAAGAGGCGGGGTGAGGATATGCCAGAGGCGCGCGCCGACTGTCCCCCAAATCAACACAGGCAGGAAAAGATCATAGATGATCTCAGTGTCAAACCCGCGGCGTCTTGCCTGTAAGGCGGACAACAAAGCTCCAGCCGCAATGCCAACCACAAGCAGGAAGCCATGCCAGCGCATTAACCACGGGCCAATCAAAAATCCTTCACTCATGGATCAGTATACAACTCAAGGCTGCTCGCTGCGCCGTCCTCGGCGCAGCCTGAACGCCGCCGAGGACGGCGGCTCGAGCATAGCTTTGCGCTGTAATGTTAGCGTATATATTTCTTATCATTTTCCTTTGCTTTTTCCATGCGCACATGCCCTTGCGCGCGAATGTGTAGCACACGCTGCAGCGCCGTGATGTTGCCCAGCACCGCAATCAGGAAGGCGGCGATGAATGGCTGATTAAATACAAGCAGGGGAATTAATACGATATATCTTTCAACGCGTGTGAGGATGCCCACTTTTGCAGTAAAGCCCAATCCCTCTGCGCGCGCCTTAACGTATGATACAAGCACCGAGCCGGATGCCGCGGCAAAGGTGACCATGACACCGGGGTAATTTTCAAGTGAAAGAAAATAATACAAAAGCCCGCCAAAAGTGATCAACTCGGCATATCGGTCGCTGACAGAATCCACAAACGCGCCGAAGTCGCTGGGCTCGCCGCGCAAGCGCGCCATGGTGCCATCCAATGCATCAACGAGCACAGATGCCAAAAGGACAAATGCTCCGGCTGCCATTTTGCCTTGGGAAATATAGTATGCGCCAATCGTTGTCCCCACCAGACCAAGCAACGTGATGGAGTTCGGGGTCAATCCGAGGCGATTCAAAAACCCGCCTATGGGATCTAAAATGCTTTTAAAAATAATTCTCAATCTATCTGTAAAGGTTGGTTTTACATCCATGGATCGGCTCACTATCGTCCTTATGGCTTTAGAAAATGTCTGCTGGCTAAACTTCTACTCTTGAGCTGTTTCTTCGTCCAAATCATCTTCACTGACCAGGATTTCCCGCTCTTTGCCTCCGCCTTGAGAGGGTCCTACAACTCCCATTTCCTCAAGCTGGTCAAGCAGACGGGCGGCGCGTGGATAGCCAATTCGCAATCGGCGTTGTAATAGCGAAGCAGAAGCGCGTTGACTCGTGCGTACAATGGAGATGGCCTGTTCGATCAAACCGTCATCTTCGCCTTCGCCGGGTTCCTGCAAAAGTTTCTCCCAGGGCGGGGTTGCATCAACTGGAGTTTCGTTATTCTTTTGCCAGTGTGAAATAATACGTTCGATTTCCATATCTGTGATCATGACGCCTTGCGCGCGTACGGGGTTGCCCACCTCAGGGTTCAGGAAGAGCATGTCACCGCGGCCCAGCAGTGATTCAGCGCCGGTGTAATCCAAAATAACGCGGCTGTCTATGCCTGATGTAACCGCAAAGGCCAGGCGCGCCGGGAAGTTGGCTTTGATAAGACCTGTGACCACATCCGTGGATGGACGCTGAGTGGCAACTACCAAATGAATCCCTGTGGCACGCGCCATTTGAGCAAGACGGACAAGGTTATGCTCAGTTACATCTGGAGCAGACATCATCAGGTCGGCCAGTTCATCAATCAACACGACAATACGAGGCAAAGCCTTGCCATCCGCTTTGCGAGTGACCTTGCGATTGTAGGCTTCCAGATCACGGGCATGTGCGCTTTCAAGCAGACGGTAACGATGTTCCATTTCAACGACCACCCAGCGCAGAACGCCGAGGATACGTTCAATATTGGTCTCTACTTTTCCATATAAATGGGGTAAGCCATTGAAGCGGATCAACTCCACCATTTTAGAATCGATCAGGATCATACGCAGGTCTTCGGGCGTGTTGTTCATGGCCAGGCAGGCCGCAATGGACGTGATACATACGGATTTACCAGAACCTGTTGAGCCTGCAATCAGCAGATGCGGCATACGCGCGAGATCTGCAATCAGCGGATGCCCGGAAACATCACGTCCCAGGGCAATCGCGAGAGGGGTGCCAATTTTATAAAAGGCATCTGACTCAAGCAAGGTCTTCATGCGCACCACAGAACTATGCGTATTTGGCACTTCAATACCGACATACGGTTTGCCGGGTACAGGCGCTTCGATCCGCAAACGCTGGGCAGAGAGGGCCAGCGCGAGGTCTTTTTCAAGTGCGGCGATCTGCGCAACGCGTACTTTCATTTGTTGCGCGTCTTCCTCGTCAGAGCCTGGTTTTTTGAGGAAACCGGGCTGGACTGCAAATTGCGTTACTGCCGGACCGACACGATAACCGATCACCGTGGCAGGTATACCAAACTCAGCCAGGGTTTTCATAATCAGGCCAGCTGTTTGGTTAATCGTACGGTCATCGGCGCGGACTGCAGACTCTTCGAGCAGGATATGCAAAGGCGGCAGGTCTTCCCCGCGCGGATACGGTTTGATGGATTTCTCTTCCGTTTTATTTGAGGCTTTCAAGGAAGTGCGAAATTCAGGAGCCAAGGGCTTTGCTTTCTTTCGCGAAGCGGGCGCGCTGGATTTTGCAGGTTGTGCTGCGCTTCCTACCATACCCATTGGAACGGGTGTCGCCAAAACAACCGGAGCGGCTTCGCCGGCAATTTTCAACAGCCATATTTCAAGTTTTATCCACAAACCAAAACCGGTTACAACCGTGAGCAGCCATAACAAAAATAGGACCAATGTGCCAAGGATCGCTCCGAGAGACTGCCACACCAATGTGACCAGCCCCCAGCCGAGGCGTCCACCGTCCCAACCGGATTCTGCCCGGTAAAGGTCATTGCCTCCGAAAACAGCGAGCAGGCCCAGGGTTAGGAATGATGCGAGTTCAAGAGCAATCAGCCGTCCCCAACTGACCTCGCTGGGTTCGCGTCTCAGAATTGTATGCCCTAAATATCCAATGCCGAAGATGACCAATAAACTTCCCCAGCCAAACCAACGGCGAAGAAGGATGGAAAAAGGGGAAAGCAAAATGCCATCCGTTAATTCCCATACAGCCAGCAAAGACATGAGCGCAAATGCGATCAATGTAACGCCAACCGCATCGCGCAGAAAACGGCCAAACTGTACGTTGAGGTGAGACAGCCTGTCCAGCCAGTTGTCTCGCCCAGCGGGAGCGGTTTCGGCCTGCGCTTCTTGTCTTTTGCGTGGGTGTGGATTTTCAGACATTCGGGTTACGCTCCGCGAAGCCTCATACTTAATCCCAGGCGCTGATGCGCGGCATCCAAATGCAGGATGCGCACCTGCACTTGCTGTCCTTCAGAAAGAACATCTCGTAAAGGACTGTTTTCTGCCTGCGGAATTTCGGATATGTGAATTAGACCTTCCACGCCGGCATCCAGCCGCGCAAAGACACCGAAGGAAAGCACACTGGTAATAATGGCAGGTTTGATGGCTGCTTCTGGAAATTCAACAGCGGCGTTCTGCCAGGGATTCGGCGTTAACCGTTTCAGGCTGAGTGCAACACGGCATCGCTCAGGCACAAGGTCCAGTATCTGCACTTCGAGCAGACTGCCCATCTTAACAATTTGGGATGGATGTGAAACACGTCCCCATGATAATTCTGAAATATGGATCAGGCCTTCTACACCGCCCAGGTCAACAAAGACGCCAAAGTCTGTAATGTTGGTAATCACACCTTGAACGATTTGCCCTGCTTTTAATATCTGGAATAATTCTGAACGTTTGCCCGGCTGTGACTGCGCGGCACGCTCCGAAAAAACGACACGGTCATCTTCTGGAACACATTCAATGACTTTCAAATGCAGCGAGCGCCCAAGATAAGACTCAAGATCGCGGCTGCGTTCAAGGTTTTCAGCTTTGCCGGCCAAGTCAACGAGGTGTGAGCTGGGTACAAAACCATGCAGACCGTCGCCCTCCACAAGCAAGCCGCCGCGATTATGCCCGGTGACAGTCAGATCGATAATTTGATCCCGCATATAAAGGTCTTTGACTTGAGACCAATCGGTGACAAGTTTTTTTTCTGACGAGACAGTCTGCGCCTCTTCACCGACCTCGGGCCTGCTTTCCGCCAAATGGGCTGGGAGAGGCATCGCCGAGCGACTCTCCTCCGCCAGTACCGACATCCACCAGCCATCATCAATGACGGGCATCGGATTATCAAGTTTATTCTTTTGACCAACCATGATGGACTCCTTCTCGTATTTTATATATGCGTCTCTATCTGCCTGTTTTCCGTTATTGATCCAGAAGGTTTACTTCCATCTCAAGAATTGCCTTTGCAAGCGCTTCCACAGCCACGCGCTGTTTTCGATACAAATCCGCTTCAGACATTGCCAGACGTGAGGCGACATCGCGCACCTTGCGCCCTTCGATAAACTTCATTTCAAGGATATTGTACAGGATCCACTCAGTGGTGAATTTTCTATCACCTCGCGGTTTGACCTGATCCACTGCGCGGCGCAGCAAGGCGCGTAAAGCATTGGCGGTGTTGCCACCATCCTTTTCGGCAAGGTCACGAACCACCTGAAGTTTATTTAATGGATTGTTTGTAAGTTTTGGCCCGCCCCAGTAATGGGTTAGCGCATCCTTGACCCAGTTCGCAAGGTCTGCCTCCTGCGGCAAAGGTTCGGTCAATAAACTGGCGCGGGAGTCATATCGCCCGGCTGCGCGCATGCGCTGGATCATTTCAACCTGCGGCTGGATATCTGCCAGGGAACGGAACATGCGTTGTTGTAATTGACGGTCTTCCAACGCAATCGCGGCGCGGTCTGCCAACAGCCACAAGGCCTCACGCTGGTCGTTCTCCATGATCTGGTTATCTCCTCTGGCCACACCGAGCAGGCCAAGCAATGGCGGCAATTCATCCCGATCCATTTCCTGCCGTTTGCGGCGATGCAGGGGCAGGACCCAGAAATTTCCCCATTGGAATTCACGCCGCGGATCGCCATTGACCTGCTCCAGGGCCTCGGTCAACCCTTCCTGATTGAGCATCGAACGATTGCCTGCCACGACGAGCGGAGACAGGATTTCGTCATCCAGCGCGGCTACAAAAGCGGAGGGAGATTGTAAGTGATCGCGCACAGCAGCCAGAATGGCATCCAGAAATTGCTGTAAATCGCCCTGGGTCAGTAAACGCTCTTCAATATTTTGGAGCAATTCCAATTCTTTACGGTCGCGTCCATAAAACAGCGAGCGCTCCCAAAGAGGAGCGGCGAAAGTAATGGCGTGTTCAAGCAGTAAAACGGTTGCCACCACAGTAAACGGTACAAAAGCGTTATAGGGCGTGCCAAGCGCTTCCCCGCCGCGCCGTACAACGGTCATCAATGCCAATGTGGCAGAGGCGGTGACGGGGCCGCGCATGATCCATTTGAACAAGCGGCTCTTGATCACACGATCCGGCCATGAAACGCCGAAGAAAGCCACTGCGTACGCCATCACGATCACCAATGCGCCAACCAGAAAATTTATGGTGGTCGCCACACCCCAAAACAGATATTGATGCTCTGAGGCCAGGCTGTAACCAAATAAAAGATAAGGGTAGGAACCCAGTGCCGGGGCTGTCGCGCCTGCCATCAGGTAGATCATCCGCCGCCGGCCCGATCCTGTCAACATCAGGCCATAAGCGCGTGCAAAATTAACACCCGCCCAGACCATGCTGGAGACATAGTAGAAAGTGAAAGCTTCCGTCCAGACCGTGCGCAGGAGGTAGGGTGCAGGTTTACCGTCAGGAACGAGCGGGCCAAGCAAATAGCCAAACGACAGCAGAAGGAGGAATAATGCCGATATAGCGTACATGCCGCGCACAGCCATCCGCCGACGCCCGCGCGAAGGCCGGCCTGCGGTCACAAGCAAAGCATCCGAAAGATGTAAATAAGCCGCTGGAAGGAAAACAATACCAAACCACTGCAAGCGCAGCAACAGATCAATTGCCCCGGTTGACTGCGATTTATCCTGCAACGCTTCGGAAGTAAAAACGATCACCACACAAAGCAGGATGATCGCAAATGAACGCGCCACCCTATCACGCAAATTAAAAGAAAGCGCATAGAGGAATAGCGAAAATGCCGTAATGGCGATCCCTGCCGTTAATATCTGGTTGAGCGTCTGGATTCCCGCCAGAAACGTCTCCGACCAACCGTTAATCATACAGACCCTTCCAATAAATTTTCACAGCGCGGTTATAACCTCTGCTGATCTTATTTAAGTACCTTCGCAAAAAATATAGCCACATCCTGATTGAGGTAATAATGGTCATTATACCCGCAGAACTCATAACCAAACTTTTGGGCGAGACGGATGGCAGGCAGGTTTTTTGCCTGCATCTCTAAAATCATACGACGGTGCGATCTGGACGCCGCCCAATCCTGCCCGGCCGCCAATAAAGCGCTCGCGACACCCAGGCGGCGATGCGCCCCAGCCACCACGAGATCGGTCATGGATACCACCGAGGCTCCCCCTCGCTCCAGCAGGCAAATATATCCGACTAAATCCATTCCAATTAAAGCCGTATACATCATGGATTTTCGCACCCAATCATCGGCAAGCGCGAACGGGTCATGAGGATAGGCAACATGAACGGAACGAGGCAAGCGCACCTCGCGAAAGGTGGTCATGACCTGCCCGGCCTCGCGGCGCAATTCCAACTGCCAGACAGATTCACTATTAATGGAATGATCAAAGCCCATCAGGTGTGAAAGATCGGTGGCGACCGTTGGTCGAAGTTGAATATCAGGCATGAGTTTAATGTTCCGTTTTCTATTGTAAAGACACAACCCGCACTGGCACAAGACAGGGGGGTAATAATTGTCCCTGATTATCAGTAACCACCAATCGCAATTGATAATCACCGGGGGTTAAGGCAGTCGTATCCCAGCGACCAAGGGAAGCGCTATTTACGATGGTGCGGCTGGCAGAAATGGTTGCCCAAGTATCGCTTCCAAGAGGCGCAACCTCATATTTATAGAATCCAAAATTTGGAATATTTACAGTGCCTATTATTTCAACTGCGCCTGTAATTTCATTCCCTGCTTCGGGGAAGGTAATCATGATCTGGTTTGGCACACAACCTGTAGTGCCGGCTGCCGCGGTCTGCGGCAATTGACCTGAAAATTGGGTCATCATTTCCGGAGAAAGCGTTCCTGTGGGCGTTGAGATTAAATCCAGGGTTAGGGTAGCAAGGAAGTAATCTGCCGGGAGTCCCGGAAGGATAAAAGTGGCCATGGAAAATTCTGCACAGAACAATATGGTTATCAGGATCGAAATCGCCGCAGAACGCCCAAGACGGCGGGCGGAGAATTCACGTTCCAAGCTAAAGACAGCCACCTGCCATTCGCGCCATGAGCGCCATAACCAGCGAAAGGAGAACAGTCCGCCAATTGCCAGCAGGATATAGATCAGCACCTCGTACGAGGCGAGGAATTTATAAAAATCTGCCATAACTGAGACTTAATTACAACGCCCGCAAGACACCACGAATAATCTTCTCGACCTTTGGGGTGATGACCTTGCCGGCTTCCATAACTTCTTCATGGGTCGTGACTGTGGATCCATCCAGATTGGCTTTGTTGCTGATGCCGGAAAGTCCCAGCACCCGTATATTGCCGTGCCGCGCAATGATCACCTCGGGTACTGTGGACATCCCCACTGCATCCACACCTGCCTGACGTAAAAAGCGCAGATCAGCCGGGGATTCAAATGATGGACCGCTCAAACCGGCGTACACTCCCTCGCGCAGAGTAATTTTATTTTTCTTTGCAATTTTTCGGGCGAGGTCAAAATATTCGCGGTCATAAGCTCGGCTCATATCCGGGAAGCGGGGACCGATCTCATCCAGGTTTGGGCCCATAAGCGGATTCAATCCGGACATCCCCATCAAATTAAGCTGATCAGTGATCAACATGACATCGCCGGGCTTGAAGTCAGGGTGCACGCCGCCGGCGGCATTGGTGACGATCATGCAGGGGATACCCAGCCTTTGCATGACGCGCACAGGCAAAGTGACTTGGCCCATCGTATATCCTTCATAATAGTGGATACGTCCCTGCATGACCAGAACAGGCCTGCCTTCCAATTCGCCAATCACAAAACGCCCGACATGCCCTCGAACCGTTGAAACGGGGAAGTTGGGCAGGTCACGATAAGCGATGTGTACAGCCTGCTGGACGGAATCAGCCAGATCGTTAAGCCCGGATCCGAGGATGATGCCCGCGATAGGCCGAATCGAGATCTGCTTCCTGATCGTTTGTGCGGTTTCATCAATTTGAGCAAGGGATATATAATTTTGCATTTGTGATGCCCTGTACCTGTGAGTTTTACAAATGGCCGCATCCCCACCGAAAAGACCGATTTGCGCTGCGATTATATCAGAAATCAAAAATGGCTTTTACGCTACGGTCGGTGGAGTAAGTAGATAAAACATGACGCTTTTCGGTATCGGCCGATTTGTGTGCCTGCAAATCATGTCAGGTAAACTGCTCCCTGCGCCGCCCTTTGCGAAACACCCTATAGGCGGCGCAAGATTTACCCTGTAAACGCCGCCGGAGACGGCGGCTGGAGCATGGATTACTGATAACCTTTGCCACGGACGGTTTAGTAGGTGATAAAATATGACACTTATGCTATCCTAGAGCAAGGAAACTTTCATCCGAAAACAATTTGAATTTTTTCAAGCAAACCCGGCAACATAAGAAAAAAATGCAAAGTCGGAACAAGCGTCAAGGGTTTAAGCCTCAAGAAAATATGATCTCAATCCTGCCATCCATTTTGGCAGGTATCTTTGTGTTATTTGCAACCATCGCTTCCATCCTCATTTACTCCCCTCCGCAAAATAATCTTTACAGGATTATTATCATTCTTTATGGGACCATTGGAAGCCTGTATCTCGCCTTTTATTATTTTATATTCAACGCATCCCCCAACAAGGAACATTTTTCTTGGTTAAATGCAATCGTCCTGGGAATTGTAATTGGTGTATTGATAATTTTCGTCCCGGAAGAAATAGATTATCTGATGTACATCCTGATTATCATTTCAGCCATGTCCACATCTTTAATTTCCACCCGCGGGCCGGCTTATTCTCTTGTGCTTGGCACCTCTTTGATTCATTTTCTTACTCACTTTAGCCGGACGATTCCGGATCGCCAATGGGTCTTACACCTAGGCTTTACCATTGCTTCAATCATGGTAGTTGAATCCGTTCAACAACTAAGAAAAATAGGAATGAAACAAATAAACAGACTTGAAATCATCAATGAACTCAGCAAACATATCGTCTCCACGATTGAAACAAAACAGGTCTTCTCCCTACTCAACGCCGCGTTTCAAAACGCTCTCGAAGCGGACGCTTATTACATTGGAATTGTTGATGAAGATGACCTGCGCCTCGAATTATTTTACGATGACGGCGAGTTTTATGAAAATCTAAAATTGAATAGAAAAGGCACCCTGTCAAACTGGGTTATCAAAAACCAAAAGGAACTCTTCCTCCCCGATCTGCGGCAAGATCTTAAATTGGACGATGTCGAACTGATCTTGATTGGCAAGAAGAAAACAACCCTATCCTGGATGGGCGTCCCCATGCGCGGCTCTCATGTGGATGGGGTGATGGCTATATCATCCTATCGTCCAAATGCCTTCGACCGCAGCGATATGGAATTGCTTTCCGCAATTGCCCAACGCGCCGCGCTGGCGCTGGACAACACCTATCATCACGCCATCGTCGAACAAGAGAGCAAGCTGGACAGCCTTACCCGCGTTTACAATCATGGATATTTTATTAAAAAGATCAACGAACAAACTGAAACCTGCCAGGCCTTAAACCAACCTCTCAGCCTGATCATGCTCGATATTGATCACTTCAAACAATACAACGATACTTTCGGTCATCTGATCGGAGATGAGATTCTCACTAGTCTGTGCGACATCATCCGCAAACATATCAAACAAACCGATGCGGTCGGACGCTGGGGTGGGGAAGAATTCACGATTTCCCTCCCAAATTCCAATCTGGCACAGGCCAGACAGGTTGCCGAACGTATCCGCGCGAGCATGGCACTTTTAAAGGTTCGCAGCGACAGCCAAATCGCCATTTCTGTTCCAACCATGAGTATGGGAATCGCGGTTTACCCCGAGGATGCAGATCAGGTTATGAAACTGATAGACCTGGCAGACAAACGTCTTTATGTGGCAAAAGAACGCGGGCGCGATCAGATCGAATCAGCGCTCCAATAGCCGCGGCGACCCTTCATGATGGCTAAATAGACTCGCTCTCCTATTTCGTCATGGAAGTCGCTTCAATACTTTGGCAAAGGCCTCAATAGTTTTCTCCACACCCTCATCATCCACCCAATAATGCGTCACCAAACGAAAGCGGCGATGTCCCGCCCAATCCACCAGCACGCCCCGTTTTTTCATCTCATCCACAATTTGATTTACACTTAATTGGACTTCATCCTCTAGATTGAAATAAACCATATTCGTGGATAAGGATTCCGCATCCAAAACCAGACCTTTGACCTGCTTCAACCCAGCAGCCAGTTTCCTGGCCCGAGCATGATCCTGCCCAAGCCTGCCCGTCATCTTCTCCAGCGAAATAAGTCCTGCCGCCGCCAGCACGCCTGCCTGGCGCATTCCCCCGCCAAGCATCTTTCGCAAGTGACGCGCCCGCGCTATGAAGTCGCTCGTCCCGGCCAGCATCGAACCGACCGGCGAAACCAGCCCCTTGCTCAGACAAAACATGACCGAATCAGCGGGAGCAGTCAAATCCTTCACATCCACATTCAAAGCCGCTGCCGCATTGAAAATTCGCGCGCCATCAATATGGAAGCGTAGATTATTCTCTTGAGCGATCCGGCCAACTTGAGCCGTATACTCGGCTGTTAAAGGAACACCCCCGCAAACATTCTGGGTGTTCTCTATGCAAATGAGCCGCGTAATGGTGTGATGCACATCCTCGGTCTGGATGGAAGCGCGAATGTCATCCAAAGCAAGCGTACCATCGCGCTGATTCAAGACCGGGTGTGGGAAAATCCCTCCCAATGCAGACATCCCGCCCGCCTCATTCATATAAATATGCGATTTATCCCCAACCATCGCTTCATCTCCGCGCTGGCAATGGACAAGCAACGCCAGCAAATTGCCCATCGTGCCCGAGGGGACAAAAAGCGCATCCTGCTTGCCAAGTTTGACAGCGGCGTGCTCCTGCAATTTATTTACAGTAGGATCATCCATGTAAACATCATCCCCCACTTCAGCCTCCGCCATCGCTTCACGCATTTCGGGTGTCGGTTTGGTAACGGTGTCAGAACGCAGGTCTATGTAGTCCATCGTGATGCTCTCCTCAAAAAGTAAAAGGTGAGAAGTAAAAAAGCTGATAGAAAATCACTCTGTACGATCAACAAGATATTCAGCAGGTAATTCATGGACAGCAAGAGTCGCGCCTGGTTCATTCGATCCAATCTTTTTGGTTTTCAACCAGGTGATATATCCGTTCAGCAAGCGACGAATTTCTTCAATCTGCGCGCGCAAATTATCATAAAGATCGTTTTCACAAAGACCTAAATCATTGGCAGCCAGTAGATGGTTTAAGGATTCATCCAAAGAGCCGCGAGCCATATAACAAAACCTTACATTGTCCATATAATAAAAACGACCTGCGCCTTCTGCAATATTTGCCCCTACGCTTTTTGACGATCTTCGTATTTGATCTGTTAATCCGTATTTTTCTTCGTTGGGCAATAACGGAAGCAACTTTTGATGAACATCCAGCATTAACTGATGTGACTTCTGCCAAACTTTCAAGGTCTCAAAACTCTGTTCTGTCATCCTGCCTCCACTTATTACTTTTCACTTATTACTTCTCTACTCCCCCCTTTTCACTTCTTCCAACACCTTCTTCAATTCATCGGGCAAATCGGCTTCAAAAGTGCGGGGTTGTTCTTCATTGGGGAGTAAAATTTTCAAACGGAACGCGTGCAAAAAGTGACGATTAATATCAACCGTAAAATTCCTTTTGCCATAAACAGAGTCACCCACAATCGGGCAGCCCAAAAATAAGCAGTGCAAACGGATCTGGTGCGTGCGACCCGTTTGCGGATGGAACTCCAAAAGTGTGTGATCTTTAAATGACTCAAGTGTTTTATATTCACTCACTGCTTCCCGCCCTTTCCCCGCCGAGACAATCGCCATCTTTTTGCGATGACTCGGGTCACGACCTACTGGCGCTTCCACGCGGCCGGTGGGTGTGGGCGGTTTGCCGTCTACAAGAGCAAGGTATGTCTTCTTCACTTTTCGCAAACGGAATTGATCCTGCAGCCAGTTATGCGCGCGTTCATTTTTTGCAAGCACGATCAAGCCGGAGGTCTCTTTATCAAGCCGATGCACAAGGCCGGGGCGCTCCTCGCCGCCGATGCCTTCCATTTCAGGGTCATATCCTAATACGGCATTTACCAAGGTCCCGGAAGCGTGTCCCGCAGCGGGATGAACCACCATGCCTGCAGGCTTATTAACAACGATCAAATCATCATTTTCAAAAATAATATCAAGTGGAATATCCTCACCCGTTAACCCGCTTGGAACTGGCGGCGGGATGCGCACCTCCACTTCAAATCCAGCATCCAACATCTGACCTGATTTTCTGGCAGGTAGGCCGCTTACTAAAACCAAGCCTGCCTCGATCAATCCCTGCAAACGCGCACGTGAAAACTCGGGCAGACAGGTTACAAGAAATTTATCGAGTCGCTCTGCTTTTTCTCCTGAATAACGAAATTTTTCAACGCGATCACTCATGGGATAAGTAACCGTGTACACACGCGCAAGCGGACACGTACACAGGTAAACAAGTAATCAAAAATGAATATTTCTTCATTGTTCTTGTCCTGTTGTATTCGACGATTGATCACTGCTCGCAGATAACCGATCACTGTCTACTGACCCTTCGACGTTTCTCAGGGTGAGTAACTGTTCACTGCTCACTGAGATCGTCCCCGTAGGGGGTAACTGCCCTGCCGCCTTCCTCTTTTCTTTTCTTTCCTTGATCCAAACGCCCAAGAGAAGAACGATCACCCCGATGGTAATGGACGAATCAGCTACATTGAAAACAGGGAATGTGCCAATGGAAATAAAGTCGGTCACCTTGCCCATCATCAGGCGGTCAACCAAATTCCCAGCCGCGCCCGCAAGTTGTAAACCCATCGCCAGTTTCAAGGTCCAGTCTTCGTTCTGAACAAACGGATAGTAATAAAGGATGGCGCCGATCACGATGAATGCCAGAATTGTAAAGATCAAATTCCCATTCTGGAACAACCCAAATGCCGCGCCGCTGTTATACCAATGCACGATGCGCGCATAAGGGCTAAGCCAGCTCAACCACGCAGGAAGCCACTGTGCGCCAAATTCAATATTCTCGCGCACAAGCCATTTTGTCCACTGATCAAGCACAACCACAATACTTGCCACACCCAATAAGATCAAATAATCTCTTATTTTGGAATTCAACCTTCACCTCATTTTCAAATTAGTGCGCCTATTGTAACTCATGCAATCTGTACAAACACCCGCGGCACACGCGCACTAATACTTGTCAGCACTTCATATTCATTCGTGCCTGTCCAATCTGCCAGTTCTTCGGCGGTAATTCCATTGCCGAACAAAATCACCTCATCTCCCACGTTCGCCCCATCCTCGCCAACGTTCACCATGAACTGATCCATGCAGATGCGTCCCACCTGCGGATATGACTTCCCATTAATAAGAACGCGCGCTTGATTCGTCATGCGGCGGAAATATCCATCCGCATAGCCGCACGGGATGGTGACGATTCGAGTCCGCGCCTCAGCCTGCCACAATGACCCGTAGCTGACCGCCCGCCCGGGCAGGATGACCTTGCTATATGCCACTTTTGATTTCCATGTGAGCGCAGGTTTTACGTCTATATTTTTTTCAATCTCGCGCGCTGGATAAACACCATAAAATAAAATGCCAGGTCTCACCATGTCATAATGACTTTCAGGCAATAACAAAGCAGCGCCTGAGTTTGCGGTATGCCTGATGGGCGGATGCGGCTCACTGCGCTTTTCGTAAATGGATAACACTTCTTCAAATCTTTCAAGTTGGAGGGATGACTCAACAATGTCGTTGCGAGGGCGCTCTTGTTTCGCGTGCTTTTCGCGGCCCGAAGCACGCATAGCGCCCAACTGTTCAGGAAATTGCTTCGGGGCTGGGTCTCGATACGGCGAAAGATCATCGCCTAATCGGCTACCAGCCCCTCGCAATGACATGACTTCTGCATTTGCAAAGTGTGTAAATATACCTTCCATTTCCAAGTGGCTACATGCCAAAGATTTTTCGATGAGTGCCTCGGCTTCATATTCGCGGACGCCGATGCGTTCCATTCCAGTATCTATCTTAAGGTGGGTTTTGAGTCGCTTGCCCGAAGATAATGCTAATTGTTGAGCAACAGTTAACATGTCCACAGAAGAGGCGGCGAGGGTTAAGTCATATTCGAAAAAGTCAGGTAACTGCTCAGGGAGAGTCCCGCCCATGACGAGAATCGGAGTCGCAATCCCCAACTTGCGAAGGTGAATGCCCTCCTCCACAATTGCCACGCCAATGTAATCTGCGAAAGGTGCGATGAAAGGCGCAACACCATCCACACCGTGGCCATAGGCGTTGGCTTTTAAAACAACCAATACTTTCGCGGGTGAAACGTGTTTGCGAATGTTTTCGAGATTTTGTTTTAGTTGGGTAAGATTGACTTCAATATATGTGGGACGCATGGTTTATTTGTTAAGGGGTTTTGCCCGCCAGTGATATTCAACATCGGGTTCAGATTCTGGCTCAGGGCTGACGCCAAATTTTTCAGCGACGAAGCCGTTCTTTTCACAGAATGCGCGCGCCATCTTATTTGCAACATGCGTATATAGCCACATGTGCTTCGGTAAAAGCTGGCGCGCCTTCATAAGCAATGCCTGCCCAATGCCCTGACGTTGATGGGCGGGGTCAACATATAGGCGGTCAATAAATTCGCCTTGAATGGCGAGGAAACCAAGAGCCACACCATCCCGTTCATATACCCAAATTTGATTTTCAGGGATAACGGCTCTCTGAAAAAACTCGCGCGCATCATCGAGCTTGTACCCCATGCGCGCCATGAGTTTAGGCATGGCGGCTGATTCTGCTTCAAACCATAGACGCGTAATATCATCGAAATCTTCGGGCTTATATAAGCGAATCACCGGTTGCATGGGTCGAGTATACCCGACTCACAACCCCCCCTGAAGAATACAAGAGTCCTTCAGGGGGGTGATTTGAATAAGCGGACTAACGCCACGCAGCCAAAATTGCGCCAAAAAGCAGGAAGTTGACAAGGTGATTGCCCACTTCAATCGCCCAGATTTTCAAACCATGTCCCGCAAAAAGTTTGTTGACCAGATATGTCGGCGCAATAAAACCGAGCCAGAGCATGAAGCCAAGCATTGCACCAGCACCTGCTGTTGCGGTTCCCAGTGCACTGACCATGAACGACATGGCTACAGCTTGAACAAATGAAGAGAGCACAGTGAGCGCCCATGTCATGCCCATGTTTTCCATGCCGGGTTGTTCGCGCCCTGCGCCAACCACCTTCCACCAGGCAGGGAAGAAAGTCTTGGGATTAAACCAAAGGGAGCCGCTAACCATACTGACCACAACGCAAACCACAACAGCCAACCAGTTAATAGAACTAAAATCCATTTCAGCCTCCATTTATAAAGTTGATCGGCGCATGCCAATCTTATCAGGACTTTCGCTTGTCATTCTGAGTATATCCATAGCGGGCGAGCACCGCTATTCTATGCGAAATGACACTCTGTGTCATTAGTAGCGAAGCGACACTTGCGTCGCACGCCAGTGCAGGTGAGAATCTCTACGATTGTCTCAGCGACCCTTCGCTCGCCCTTTCACTTCGTTCAGGGCTTCGGCTCAGGATGACATGGAAAAGCGAGGTTGAGTGAAAGTCCTACTTATAAAAACAATAACCCGAATATTTGTTCTAAGATACGGTTCTTGAGAAGGAATTTATAAATAATGCCATGTCAAAAGCTAAGCCTCGACATAGTATGGAAGGATTCAAACAGAATCAAAAAATGGTTATACCTGAATTTTAGATCTTGCCAGCCACGTAATCCAATACATCTATTTTGGTGAGGATGCCCACAGGTTTACTGTTCTCGACAACGATCAAAGCATATCCTGCCGTAAGAGATGGCATGGCATCTTCAAGCGGAGTTTCAGGTGGGAAGACTGCGCCTGCGTTCTGCACAAGCAGGTCTATCTTTTCATCATTGTTGTGTTCGTGCTTCTCAAGCATGTGATTGAGCAAGTCCACTTCTTCGATTAAACCAACCAATGTGCCGTCTGCTCCCACAACAGGCATTTGAGAAACCCCATGCTGGTGCATGACGGTGACCACTTTGCGGATCGAGTCGCCTAATGCAGCAGTTTGCAACATTTTATTTGGCTTGGCCATCAACAGGTCGCCCAGAGCCGTTTCGCCGAATTCCATCGAGAGGAAGCCAAATTCACGCATCCATTTGTCGTCATAGAATTTCGAAAGATAGCGTGAACCCGAATCGGGGAGAATGACAACGGGAATACGTCCCACTGGGAGTTTACGACAATACTTGATCGCGCCTGCAATCACAGAACCTGACGAACCGCCCGCGAAGATTCCCTCCTGACGAACCAATTGACGCGCCCACAAAAATGACTCGCGGTCACCCGCGCGTTCAATCGCATCCACAACGGTAATGTCCATTGCGGACGGCAAAAAGTCCTCGCCAATACCTTCTACTTTATAAGTCTTCGGGTATGCGCCTGGAGGAATGATGCCTTTGTTCTGCCAGATTTCAGTCAGGATCGAGCCTTCAATATCCACGCCCACAATTTGGATCTTTGGATTCTTCGACTTAAGATAACGTCCCACACCTGAGATCGTCCCGCCTGTGCCAATGCCGATGATGACATCGGTCAGACGTCCATCGGTCTGTTCCCACAGCTCCGGGCCGGTGCTAATCTCGTGCGTTTTTGGGTTATCAGGATTGTGGTATTGATTTGCAAGGAGAGCGTTGGGGGTTTCACGCGCAAACTTCTTTGCCACTTCATAATAAGAACGCGGGTCGCCAGGGCCGGCCTCGGTTGGCGTAATGACAACTTTCGCGCCATACGCACGTAACAATAAAATCTTTTCATTGCTCATCTTGTCTGGCATGACGAAGATGGTCTTATAACCTTTCAACGCCGCAGCAATAGCGAGACCTACGCCCGTGTTGCCCGAGGTGGCTTCGACAATCGTGCCGCCTGGCTTGATCTCTCCCCGTTTTTCGGCCTGCTCAATAATATACGCTCCCACCCGGTCTTTGACAGAACCACCTGGATTCATAAATTCCAACTTGGCATATAAAGGTACGGGCAGGTCTTTGCCAATGCGTTCCAGTTTAACAAGCGGCGTATTCCCCATTGCGCCGAGCACGTTATTGAAAACACGTTTTTCTTTTGATTCAGGTAATCCTGTCATTCTCTCTCCTGTGATCCTCGATTACTTTGATTATACCCTTGCCAAAATCCTAGTTATATTGCACGCGGAGACAATATCTCGACAAGCTTGATAACCAATTGCGGTTTTGTTCAATGGTGATTCGGCGGGACTGCGTAGCGTCCCTGCCTCAGTACATGGAAGTCACGCCAGCGGCCAGCGTGGAGCGCTTCCATAGTACTGAGCAGGCGGCTTTAGCCCTGCGAATCGCGCCGCAGAAAACCGCAATTTATGACCGTGCTTGGTATAGAATGAGGGCTTGACGAAACTTAATAAGTATTTCATAATGGTTCCAAAATGGAACCAAGCGAGGATCCCGATGACAACTGTCACAATAAAAAACATCCCTGAGGAAATTTACGAAAAGATCAAGATTCAAGCAAAGGCAAACCATCGCAGTGTGAATAGCGAGATCATTTCCATATTTGAACATGCAGTCCAAAAACGAACGCCTGCCGATGTTCAGGCAATTCTGGAACGCGCGCGCAAGGTTAGGGAATTAACCGCTCATTACATCGTCAGCGACGAGGAACTTACGCGCTGGAAAAAAGAGGGGCGCGAATGATCGTGGCTGACGCAAATTTAATCGGATATTTTTTCATAGCAGGTGAAAACTCGCCGCTGGCAACACAGGTCTTCGTAAAAGACCCGGATTGGTACTCTCCACTATTATGGCAAAGCGAAGTTCGGAGTATTGTTGCCAAATATTTTCGTTTTAAGAACATGGCCCTTGAAAAGTCACAGCAAATTATGAATGAAGCGCATGATCTTATGATCGAACACGAAAGATTCATTTCATCCAATGTAGTTCTCGAACTTATGGCATCCAGCAAATGTACTTCTTATGATTGTGAATATGTAGCCCTGGCAAAAGAAATGAACATCACACTCGTTACTTTTGACAAGGAAGTTGTGCGCGATTTTCCACAAATTGCAGTTTTTCCACAAGATTTCATAAATATTTGATCAATAGATAACCCCGCCGGGACCTTCGACGGGAGATTTTCTTTCATCTTTCCTCAAACAAAGGGATTGTCTCGGGCGGACGAGCACCGCCTTCACAGTGACATAGGCTAATACAACGGCAAACTCTTATCCACTTCCTCAGCCCACGCATTGATTCCGCCTTTGAGATTCTTCATCTTCTTGAAGCCTGCGCTGGCGAGGATTTCGATCGCGCGGGCAGAACGTGATCCGCGTTTGCAGAAGATGACCATCTCTTCGGCGGAATCCAGTTCAGACATGCGTTGGGCAACTTCACCGAGGGGAATATTCTTTGCGCCTTTGATGGCAGAGATCTCCAACTCGTGAGGCTCGCGCACATCGAGCAGGATCAGGTTCGGGGTAAGTGAGAGGTGTTCTTTTAAGTCCAAAGCAGTGATATCCCAGTTCGCGCCCGCGGAGGTATCATCCGCATGATGACCGGGGACGCCGCAAAATTCCTCGTAGTCAATCAACTCTTTGATGTCGGCATTGGGGCCGCACACGCGGCAGTTTGGATTCTTCTTGAGTTTCACAAAATCAAATGACATATCCAGTGCGTTGTAAAGTAAAAGCCTGCCAATCATCGGTTCGCCGATTCCGAGCAGTACTTTCAAGGCTTCAGTAGCTTGCAGGGTGCCGATGGTTCCAGGCAGAACACCCAATACGCCGCCCTCTGCGCACGAAGGGACAAGCCCCGGAGGTGGAGGCTCAGGGAAAAGACAGCGATAGCATGGACCTTCCTTCGCATAAAAGACACTCACCTGTCCATCAAAACGGAAGATTGAGCCGTAGATATTTGGCTTGCCAAGAAATACGCAAACATCATTCGTGAGATAACGAGTCGGGAAATTATCCGTGCCGTCAATGATGACATCGTAATCCTTCGCAATGTGCATGGCATTGGCAGATGTGAACGGCTCGTTGTACACGTCAATTTGAATATCGGGATTCAGATCAAGCAGTTTTTCGCGAGCGCTTTCCACTTTCAAATTGCCAAGCGTGGAAGTGCCGTGAATCACCTGACGCTGGAGATTCGAGCTGTCAACCACGTCATAATCCACAAGTCCAATGCGGCCAACGCCTGCCGCGGCGAGATAAAGCGCAACAGGCGAGCCAAGTCCGCCTGTGCCGATGATCAACGCGGATGAGTTCTTTAATTTGATCTGTCCGCGCAAACCGACTTCGGGCATGAGCAGGTGGCGTGAGTAACGCAGGATCTGTTCGTGGGTGAGTTCTTCGATCATGGATTCCTCCCAGCGTCATATGTCATTGCGAGGAGGGCTGGTGGTCGAGTAGCGTTCTTCGCGTATCGAGACCCAGCCCCACGAAGCAATCTGCTTGTGATGTGGAGATTGCTTCGTCGCCAAGAACAAGAGCGCTCCTCGCAATGGCGTCCTCCTGCAATAGATGGGATCAACATGATTCTATCGCCATCCTTGATGGGCGTCTCCGCGCCTTGCAGGTCTTTGATGTTATGCTCGCCAACGAATAGATTCACAAACGGACGCAAGCCGCCGTTATCGTTGAACAGATGCGGCTTGAGTGCGGGGTACTGGGCAATCAGGTCGGTTAATGCTTCTGAAATTTTTACGCCTGTCACATTCACTTCGCTTTGTCCGTTGGTGTAGGCGCGCAGGGGGGTGGGGATCTTCAAAATTGTCATAATTTATTTTACTCTTTTCCTTTTATGTTTTCTATCATATGTTATTTGGCGGTCGAGCGATGTCCTGAGTTTGTCGAAGGGTAACCTTGCGTGCACTTAGCAAGGCGTACCGAGGCCACCTGTTATTCAAAGCAATTATGATACCCTGTGGTCTCGATACATTTCTCGCCGCAAAGCGGCTCGAAACTACTCGACCACCAAAGTGATTATGAAATTTGAATTTCTTCCTCTTCAAATCTCGAACGATCTTCCAGCAATCTCCACGAGCGGCTTTCGATTGCCTTGCCTGCATTCACACTCGTGATGATGTAGGAGAAAAAAGGCTGTGCCCAATCGCGGTCAAATTCGGACGGGCGATTCGGATGGTCTGGATGCGAATGAAAAACGCCGATCAGACTCAGCCCGAGTTTGTCCGCTGTTACTTCGGCTTTGAGATAATCTTCGGGTGTGATCAGATAACGGTTGTGCCGCGCTGAATCTTCACGCGCATTTGGCAGGGGGAATATTTCTTCAACTTTGCCTTCGCCGCCAATGAGAAAACCAGCGCCTTCTTCGGGGTATGCTTTTTCAACATGAACATAAATTTGGTCAAGCAATTCTTTCGAGATCAACAGCATTACTTAATCACCTTTGCAAAACGTCCCGAAGGTTCTGTAATTCAAGCCTGTTTTTCGAGCAAACCTTCGGGACGGTGCGTAATATCAATTATTTCGCATCCCACAAAGATTTGTCGCTCAAATATTTATAGCCCGCGTCAGGAAAGATCGTAACGATGACTCCCTCATCCAATTGACTCGCGACCTGCAGCGCCGCGACAGCCGCCGCGCCGGAGGAGATGCCAACGAAGAGACCTTCCTCCCGCGCCAGGCGGCTTACCATCGCGTACGCCGCTTCGGTCTTTACTGCAAGAGGCTCGCCTGCGAATGACTCATCATAAATCCCGGGCTTGATCGCACTAGGCATGTGCTTGAGGCCTTCGAGTCCATGGAAGGGTGCGTCAGGTTGGAAAGCCAAAATTTTTACATTTGGCAAATGCTCACGTAGATATTTCCCTGTGCCCATCAAAGTGCCTGAGGTGCCAAGCCCCGCGATGAAATGAGTCACCTGTCCATTCGTCTGAGCGAGAATCTCGGGCCCGGTGGATAAATAATGCGCCTGCCAGTTTGCAGGATTGTTGTATTGATTGGCGTACCAATACCGATCCGGGGTTTCCTCCACCATTTCACGGGCTTTCAATATCGCGCCATCCGAACCTTCAGATGGATCAGTGAGAACAACTTCCGCACCCAATGCACGCAAGAGAGTCAAACGCTCCGGGCTGGCACTGGCAGGAATCGCAAATGTGACAGGAATCCCTAATGCCGCGCCAAAGGTGGCGTATGAAATTCCCATGTTGCCGGAAGTGGAATCCAGCAAACGTTTATAGCGTGCTCCTGGCGGCGTCCCCGCTGCCGTCCCAGAGGGATGCTTCACGAAGGACGGCGATGGGAGCAAATCACCATTGATGAGCGCATTCTGAATAATGTTCAACGCGGGGCGGTCTTTCACCGAGCCGCCCGGGTTAAACCATTCAGCCTTGATAAAAATCTTTACACGCGGAGGCAGGCCAAGGCTTAGTTTACAAAGCGGAAGAAGAGGCGTATTCCCTACATGAGACGGGAGTCCATCCAGAGGAATCGTATTTGTATCTGTTAGTCTAAAATCCAGTAAAGTCATAATCGTCCTTAATTAAAAAGTAATCAACAGGTAAACAAAAAGACGGCGAAACAACGCCACACTTAGCAAAAGTTTGCAAGCGGGGGTCGTTCCAACCGTCTGATGTGTTGAATGCAGGAGTGTCTCAGGCGGTGGTTACGAGCCCCGCGATAGACACAAGCAATAGTTGAATGGTTTCATAAGCTTCATAATAGATGTCCGCTATTTTACGCATCTTACCGAATTTGTCAATGGAAAAATCATCCCCCGGCCGCAGATGCCATTAGGATGACCTTATCATCCTCCTTCAATTGTGTTTCCATTCCAGCAAGCTCGCGCAGGTGAATGCCATTTACAAAAATATTAAAATGACGACGCAAGTCGTCATTGGCATCGAACAAATGCGGCTTGAGAGCTGGATACTTCGCAAGCACATTCTCGATCAATTCATTGACCGTTGAACCAGCGACAAAAAATTCGCTCTGGTTATCAACGTAAAATTTCATCAAAGCTGGAAAACGAACAATCGGCATGGAGATATTTTACTTCGAGTTGGTTGTTTTCACACAGCCCTACAGATACGCAGGTAAGTAGGTAAATAGGTAAAAAAAGTCCCGGAAGCTTTCCAACTTCGGGACTTTTTACCAATTACTAATTACTGCTCACTTACGACTGATCACTGAGCACTGACTACATTCCCTGCTCTTCCTTCTTCGCTTCCATTTCCTTCTTATGCGCTTCGATGATCGGACCTGTGATGTGAGCTGGAACTGTAGCGTAATGATCGAACTCCATCGTGAAGTAGCCGCGCCCACCGGTGATGGAGCGGAGTTGTGTTGTATAGCGTAACAATTCAGCCAGGGGCACATGCGCCACAATGACGGTATTGCCATGTTCTGAATCTGTGCCCTGCACGCGGCCGCGGCGTGTGTTGAGATCACTCATCACATCGCCCATGTTTGTATCAGGGATGGTCACGCGCACATTCATGATCGGCTCAAACAGGACCGGGCCCGCATCATGTACTGCAAGCTTGAAGGCCTCACGCCCCGCAATCTCAAATGCGACAGGCTTGGAATCCACTTCATGTTCCTTGCCATCGTACACGATCACTTTGACATTACTCATGGGATAGCCCGCGAATGCGCCGCGTTCCATCGTCGCCTTTATGCCTTTTTCAATTGGAGGCAAATAAGACTTCGACAAGTTCATCCCCACGAGTTCATCTGCAAACTCGAAATCGGCTGTGGGTAAAGGCTCGATGCGAAGATGTACTTCGCCGAATTGACCTGAGCCGCCGCTCTGCTTCTTGTGACGATATTGACCGCTGGCTTTGCGTGTGATCCCTTCGCGATATGGAACGCGCGGTTCGTGCGTTTCAAGACCCACTTGGAACTTCGCTTGTGCGCGATGCAATGCCACGTCAATGTGCTGGTCACCCATGCCCTTCAAAACAGTCTCATGCGTAATGGGGTCGTTCTCCCACAAGAGGGTCATATCCTCTTCGCATAAGCGCGCGAGTGTCGGTGAAATCTTTGCCGCGTCAGCCTGGCTCTTCGGGGTGATTGCCACACGATACAATGCGGCAGGGAATTTTGGTTTTTCAATCGTGAGCGGATGTCCTTTCTCACAAAATGTATCACCTGTGGCAGTTGCAGTTAATTTTGAAACAGCGGCAATATCGCCGGCGTGAACCACCTTTGCCGCAATCACTTCCTTACCGCGTTGGAAGTGCAAACCGGAAACACGTTCATCTACGCCCTTGTTTTGATTCCACAAATGTCCATCCGCCTGAATGGAACCAGAATAGACACGGAAGTAACTCATCCTGCCAACGAAGGGGTCAGCTGTGGTCTTCCAAACATACGCGGCCAAGGGTTCGGTATCTGCCGGCTTCAATGTCTCTTCGCCACGCGCAGCGTTGCCTTGCGCAACACGTTTTGGTGCATTCAACGGCGAGGGCATCAGGTCAATGATGTCGTTGAGCAATGCGATTGCTCCAACTTCATGCCCGCCAGCGCAGCAGAACACAGGGACAAATGCTCCAGCGTAGACCACATCTTCCAGTCCACGCACCATTTCTGCGTCAGTGAGAGAACCGTTCTCGAGGTATTTTTCCATCAGCTCGTCTTCGCCCTCTGCCGCGGCTTCCACCAGTGCAAAGTGCGCTTTCTCCGCCGCTTCTTTTAAATCCGCTGGGATCTCGGCGGTGGTATTGCCGTCACCCATGTAGGCTTTCATGCCAACAATATCCACCACACCTTTAAAACCCGATTTTTCGCCTATCGGCAAATGGACTTTGACGGCGCGCTTTCCATGCGCTTTCACAAACGCTTCAATGGCGTCATAAGTTTCTTCGAAGTTCGCGTTGTCGCGATCCATTTTGTTAATAACAAAAAAGCGCGGAAGGTTGAATTCGTCCGCGTAACGCCACGCGACCTCCGTTCCAACCTCCACGCCCGAAACTACATCCACTAAAATAACCGCGCCATCAGCAACACTCAGGGCAGAGATGATCTCTCCCACAAAATCAGTGAAGCCCGGCGCGTCTATGACATTTATTTTATGGTCGCGATGTTCAATGGGAATTACGCTTGCATAGATGGATATCTTTCGACGGTGTTCCTCATCATCATAATCTGAAACCGTCGTTCCATCCTCAACTTTTCCGAGACGAGTGGTTGCCCCGGTTGCATGCAAAAATGACTCCGCTAACATCGTCTTCCCCGCGCCTCCATGCGAAACCAGCGCGATGTTGCGAAGATGCTCGGTGGTATACTCTTTCATGGAAATAGCCTTCCTGTTACGTAGGATATGAAGCAATTCTCAATATGAATAATGTCGCTGCGAGGCGCTCTTGTTCTTAGCCGAAGCAGTCTCCTAATAACAGTGGGATTGCTTCGTCGGGAAGAGCAAGTGCCCTCCTCGCAACGACATATGAGAATTGCACGATTGTAAAAGAACTCAATTGAATTGTCAAAGTATTGAGCGTCACAGATTAATCATGACATTTAATATCACCCTGATCCAGAGACCCGCGTGAATTTATTGGCCAATCAGTATTCCTTTATCACATTTGCAGTCGGTCTGGTCTTCATCGCCGGATTAATTTTGCTCACGAACAAACCCAAGTGGAATGACTACCTGGCCCTTGGAGTCATCATCATAGGACTCTTCACTGCCTGGAGTATTTTACACCCGCGGCAGACCCTGCTGATGGAAGATGCAAAAATGGTACGGGATTTGATCGGTGCCGGCACGCCCGTTCTGCTCGAGTTCCAATCCCCCTATTGAATTGGCTGTACCGTAATTAAGCCCGCCGTTGACGAGCTTGAAAATGAACTCAATAACCAAATCAGCATTGGCAAAAAAATTCATATCATCCGTCTTAACGTTCAAGATTCAGTCGGAATGGAACTGGCTCCCGTGTATGGCTTTGAATTCACGCCAACCTTTATTTTCTTCGATGCCGAGGGTTATGAATTATGGCGCATGGTCGGTGAATTCGATCCGCAAAAAGTACGCGACTCACTCAAATGAACTTTCTCCGCCGCCTAAAATTCAATCTCGCTTACTTTGGCAAAGCGCCCTGGGATAGCGGCATCACCCCTCCTGAACTTTACGAATTCATTTCGCACTACAAAGCCGGCTGCGCCATTGATATTGGCTGCGGTACTGGCACTAACATCATCACGCTTGCAAACGCAGGCTGGCAGGTAACAGGTTTTGATTTCGCATCCCGCGCCGTGCAGATCGCAAAACGAAAATTAAAAAAAGCAGGCATCCAGGCCGAAATCTTTGTGGATGACGCCACACGAATGAAAAACATCTTAGGTCAATTTGACTTCGCACTGGACCTGGGATGTTTTCACGGCATTGAAAACAAACAGGATTATCTGACTCAACTGACGCGCATCCTCGCTCCCAACGGATTTTGGCTCATGTACGGATTCTTCAAACCAGAGGCGCACCTTCCCGGACCCGGGCTTGCCGAGGCGGATATTGACCTGATCTCAGCCCGCGGCTTGACTCTCCTCTCCCGCCAAGACGGCTTCGATAAAAAAGAACGACCATCCGCATGGTTTTTGTATCAGTGGAAACAAGTAGACACGTAAACAGGTAAACACGGGTCTCGATACGCAAAGAACGCTACTCGACCACCAAACACGTAACCTTCATCCTTTATCCTTTTCTCTCCTCCTTTCCCCCATGAAACTCCTCTTCATCTTCCTCGACGGTATTGGCTTGGGCGAAGACAACCCTGAGGTCAATCCCTTCGTCCGTGCAGAAATGCCTTATTTACAATCTTTGTTGGGCGGACAAAAAATGATAAAAAGCGCCGCGCCCTACGAAAGCGATCAGGTCACCTTGCTCCCCATCGACGCGGGACTCGGTGTAAAAGGTTTGCCTCAATCCGCAACCGGGCAGGCGGTCTTGCTGACGGGCATCAACATCCCTGCCGAAATTGGCTATCACTACGGCCCCAAGCCGAATTCAGAAGTCGCGCAATATCTAGACGGCGCGACAATATTTTCAAAAACCATTAAAGCAGGCAAGAAAACAGCCTTGCTGAACGCTTATCCCCCACGCTACTTTCACGGAATAGACTCAGGCAAACGCTTATATTCATCCGTCCCGCTCGCGCTGACAAATGCCGGCCTGACCCTCTTCACGGATGAGGATTATTACGCAGGCAACGCTCTTTCAGCCGATTTCACAGGCGCAGGCTGGCATGGTTTTCTCGGCTTCGCGGATGCTCCATTATTCGAGCCAGAAGCGGCCGGCGTAAAACTCGCTGAACTGGCACAACAATATGATTTCTCCTTCTTCGAATACTGGGCCAGCGATTACGCCGGTCACAAACAGGATATGTCCTCGGCCGTTCAACAACTTGAAACATTTGACGGCGTGCTAAAAGGTTTGCTTGCAAACTGGCGGGACAAAAACGACCTGATCCTGCTCACCTCGGATCATGGCAATATGGAAGATCTATCCACGCGTAAGCATACTGCCGCGCATGTTCCACTCTTATTATTTGGGGATAAAAATAAAAGAAGTGAAATCAAAAAAGACATTCACGACCTGACAGGCATTGCCCCCGCGATCAACTCTTTTCTAGAAATATAAAGCGATAGTCACTTGAAGGGGATTTTCACTTTTTCAACTCGAGCATTTGCTTCGCCAGCGCGGACATCTCCCGATCAGCGCGGTTGGATGCTATTTCCTGCAAGGCAGAAACAGCCCGTGCATCCCCCAGACTGCCAAGTAAGCGCATGGCTTGTTTTTGCACGATCCTTTCAGGGTCATTCAACATGTCGATCATTAACGGCGCGACGCGCGCATCCTGGATCTTTCCCAGCCCGATGATCGCCTGCTCGCGGACAGCTGCTTCCGGATGACGCAGCGCATCCCTCAACACATCGACAGCTGGTGCGCCAAATTTGGCAAGCGCCTCCGCTGCAGCTTGACTTACTTCATGGTGCAGGTCGTACACGGCCATGCCCAGCTCTTCTATGGCACGCATGTCCCGCAGGTTACCTAAAACCGTCGCGGCAAATTTGCGGACCATCCCTTCGCGATCATCCAATGCTTCGATCAATGGCTCGACAACCGCGGAACCCATCATCTCAATTGCATTCAATAACACAAGCGCGGCTTGCTCTTTTTCATACCACCAGTATGAATCACGCAGGGCTTCCATCAAAAATGGGATCGCGGCGGGATGTTTCGTCTCACCCAATGCTTTCGCGGCAGATTGACGCACTTCTATTTCCGGGTCATCCAGCAATACATTTGTGATTTCATCAAATGTGGATGAGTCGCGGAATTTACCAATGGCAGTACATGCTGCGATGCGGACTTCATCATCTTTATCTTTGAGCAAGGGAAATAAAGCAGGGATTACACGAGCGTCACCGATATCTCCCAATGCCAAAGCGGCACGCGAACGAACGGTGTAGTACTCCCCATTCAATGCTGCAAGCAAGGCGGAAATGGCGGTTTTATCTTTACTGATGGAAAACACTTCAGCAGCGCGCCCACGGAGGATGGGATGCGCGCTCCCAAGAGTCTTTATCAGATGAGGCGAAGCAGAGGGGATCCGGGCGAGAATATGCTGAAAGGACAGGAGCAGGCTGGGGTCTTGAGTCTGAAGCCCGTCAATCAATGCCGGGATAGCATCTGCGCCCAGTTTGATCAATTCCCTGGCGGCGATGTCGCGCTTGGTGGAATCCGCGAGTTGGGCGATGAGCCTTTTTGCTTCGCCTTGCGCGAAGCGTCCGCCGGTGAGCCAATTCATATTTTTATTTTATCTTAAAAAAGAAACTCCCCGCATTGCCGCAGGGAGTTAATAATCCGCCAGTTGATATTTTTTAGAGACCCTTGACCAAAAGGGCAACCACTAGTAAAGCAAAGCCGATGAATATAAAAGCCAAAAGGCTTCAATCGGGAGCAGGGTAAAAACACCGAGAAAACTGAATAAACCGAGCAGGCCTAAAGCGACAGCGATCCAGAAAGTAATTTCTTTGGGCGGTGTGAGTTTAACCCCAACTGGGCGATTCATATCTAGTCCACTTGGGGGAGAATTGAAACCAAATTTTGAACTCTCAAGACCTCTCAGATCAAAAATTGGACTAAAATTCTCTGATATAATGCCGTGTTTGTCTGATAAGCACAACGCCAGAGAACCTCTGGTGTTATTTTTTGCAGTCTTTTAGCGGAGTAAATACAATGAAGAAAGAACAACAATTAGATCTGTATTACCAAATGGTTTTGATCCGGCGCCTGGAAGAACGCGGCGCGGAACTGTATCAGCAAGGCAAGATCGGCGGTTTCATGCACCTGTATATCGGGCAGGAAGCCGTTAGCACGGGTTTGATCGCAGCGCGTGAACCGCGTGACCGTGTGATCACCGCCTATCGCGACCATGGCGTTGCACTAAACTGCGGCATTTCTGCAAATGAAGTGATGGCGGAATTGCTCGGCAAAGCGACAGGTATGTCCAAAGGCAAGGGCGGTTCAATGCACATGGCAGATATATCCAAAAACATGTGGGGCGGACATGCCATCGTAGGCGGTCACCTCCCCATAGCATCGGGATTTGCGATCGGCGACCAATATGCAGGTAATGACAATGTCACCATTTGTATGTTTGGTGATGGCGCAACCAACATTGGTTATTTCCACGAGGCTTTGAATCTTGCGAAGACTTGGGGATTGCGCGTACTGTGGGTTTGTGAGAATAATGTATATGGCATGGGCACATCGGTGGAACGCGCTTCGGCTGTGACTGATATTCGCCAAAAGGCAGAAGGTTATGGCATGAAGAATGGTCAAGTGGACGGCATGGATGTGATGAAGGTTTACGATGCCGCGAAAGCTGCGCTTGAGTTTGTTCGCAAAAATTCCCAGCCTTATTTACTTGAAATTGACACTTACCGTTTCCGCGGACATTCCATGGGTGATCCTGAACGCTATCGCAAGCAGGAAGAAGTGAAGAAGTGGCAGGAGAATGACCCGATCGGGATATTCAACAAGCAGTTGCTTGAAAAGAAAGCTGCCGCCAAAAAAGTGTTGGATGAAATCGAAGCGCAGGTGGAAGAGGAAATTGCGAAGGCCGTTGAATTCGCTGAGGCAAGTCCTGAGTCTGCGATGGAAGAGTTGTATTCGGATATTTATGCGGATGAAGTAGACAGGTAGACACGGAAACAAGTAGACACGTCTGAAAGACTATGTGTACGTGTTTACCTGCGTACCTGTGTACCTGTTTACTTTTTTACAATCCCACAAGGAAATAAACACATTATGGCTAAGATAACAATGCGCGAGGCAATCTCACAGGCTCTTATGGAAGAAATGGATCGCGACCCGGCCGTTTTTATTATGGGTGAAGAGGTCGGCGTTTGGGGCGGGACGTACGCCGTGACCAAAGGTTTTTATGACAAGTATGGCGCAATGCGCGTCAAAGATACACCGATCGCGGAAAACGCAATTATCGGCGGTGCGATTGGCGCGGCGATGGTGGGTCAGCGACCTGTTGCGGAATTGATGACCATCAACTTTGGTTTCTCTGCGATGGATTACATTGTTAACCAAGCGCCTAAACTTCATTATATGTTTGGCGGACAGTTCACACTACCTTTGGTGATTCGGGCTGTCGGCGGCGGCGGACGTCAGCTTGGCGCAACACACTCACAGACTCCGGATGCCATCTTTGCGCATTTCCCCGGCTTGAAAGTCGTCAGCCCTGGAACGCCGGAAGATGCCAAGGGTCTTTTGAAATCAGCTATCAGGTCGAATGATCCGATCCTTTTCATTGAACATGCAACCATGTATCAAGTCCGCGGCGAAGTGCCTGAGGGCGAGTACACCATCCCGATTGGCAAATCCAAAGTACAGCGCACCGGCAAAGACGTCACCATCGTCACATATTGCAAAGGTCTCGAACTTTCCATGAAAGCCGCTGACGAACTCGCGAAGGAAGGCATCGAAGTTGAAGTCGTTGATCTTCGCACGCTTCGCCCGCTCGACATGGAGCCCGTGATTGAATCGTTCAAGAAAACAAATCGCGCAGTTGTCGTCGAAGAAGGTTGGAAGTCCTACGGCGTTGGCTCCGAGATCGTCAGCCGCATTTACGAAGAAGCATTCGACTACGTTGACGCGCCCATCATCCGCGTGGCGCAAAAAGAAGTGCCGCTTCCGTACAACCGCACACTCGAACAAGCCGCGCTCCCGCAGGTAGCCGACATCACGGCGGCGGTAAAGGAGGTTTTGAAATAATGGCTGAAACAATTTCCATGCCCAAACTCGGCTTTGACATGGCCGAGGGCCTGCTCGTCCGCTGGGTGAAACAAGTCGGCGAGACCATCAACAAAGGCGATGTGCTGGCCGAGATCGAAACCGACAAAGCCACCGTTGAAGTTGAATCTTCTGCGAGCGGCGTTGTGTTGCAGCTCATCGCCGATCAAGGCACGATGGTTCCGGTCAATGCTCCGATTGCGATTGTGGGGATGGCGGGAGAAGTTATCAGTGATCAGTCATCAGTGGGCAGTGGACAGTCGAAGGTCGAAAGCGGTGTCCTGAGCGTGTCGAAGGATCAAAAGTCTGCGGAGGAAAAACCTGTGGCTCAGACTCAACCGACAGTTGCTCCTGTTCAACAAACATCATCTCCCGTTGAGTCCGCCCTCCCGAAAGAACATCGGGACGATGTGAGCGCAGTCGAAGGGTCTGCTTTCGTCAGAGCCAGTCCACTCGCTAAGAAGATTGCGCGTGAAAACAAAGTAGACTTGTCTCACATACAAGGCTCTGGACCCAATGGAAGAATCGTTCGCCGTGACATCGAATCTGCACTCGCAAGCGGACAGACCTTCGACGTTCGACCTTCGACACCTCCAACGCAACACGCAACACGCAACACGCACGACGACCAAGTTATTCAAACCACAAAACTCCGCCAAGCCATTGGTCGCAGATTGGTTGAATCCAAGGCAACCATTCCGCATTTCTATGTAACTCACGAATTCAAAATGGATGCGTTGATGGACATGCGCAAGCAGGTCAATGCGTATTTGCCCGATAACGAAAAAGTCTCGGTCAACGATTTCATTCTCAAAGGCGTAGCGCTCTCGCTCCGACAGTTTCCCAATTTGAACGCGACCATCAAGGGCAATGAGGTTATCCAATTCGGTCATGTCAATGTCGGTGTGGCAGTGACAGTCCCCGGCGGATTGATGACCGTCGTAGTCAAAGATACCGATCAAAAGACATTGCGCCATATTTCAGGTGAAGTCAAAATCATGGCTGCCCGCGCCCGCGAAGGCAAGGTTAAACCTGATGATATAGATGGCTCGACCTTCTCAACATCCAATTTAGGAATGTACGATGTCGAAGACTTTATCGCCATCATCAACCCGCCCGAAGCCGGGATATTGGCAATCAGTTCCGCAAGGGAAATGCCTGTTGTGGAAAATGGTGAGTTGAAAGTGGGCTGGCGCATGAAAGCCACCATCTCCGTTGACCACCGCGTCAGCGATGGAGCCGAAGCGGCGCAATTCATGCAAGCGCTGGCAGGCTTCCTTGAAAACCCTGTCAGAATGTTGGTGTAAGAAATGCAAATCTCCGAGTTTTTGCCCAGAGGGCGCTTTGCGAAGAACTCGGAGGTTTTTGTTATGCTATACTTACCATATGGACGAAAATCTATTCCCAAAATTGGATAAAACCGCATTCTCGGTCGTCTCCTCGTTTGAAGAAGCTGACAGGCAGGATGAAGAATATTGGCGTTCCCGAACACCCATCGAACGCCTGCAACACATGGAACTTTTGAGGATGATTAACTATGGCTATGATTCTACCGCCCGACTTCAAAGAGTTCTTGAAATTGCTGAAAGAACATGATGTCCGCTATCTATTGATCGGGGGGTATGCAGTCGGTTATCATGGTTATGCCCGCGCGACAGAGGACATGGATATTTGGGTCGCCATTCATCCTGATAATGCCCAAAAACTTGTTTCCACCCTGAGAGCCTTTGGGCTCGACGATCCCAATCTAAAGCCCGAATTATTCCTACAAAAGCCAAAAATTATTCGCATGGGTTTTCCTCCTATGCGGCTTGAAATCACAACATCCATTTCAGGCGTTGAATTTGATGAATGTTACAAATCAAAAATTGTTGATATATTCGATGGCATCGAAGTCAACGTGATTGATTTGGAGAACCTGAAGAAGAATAAAAAAGCAAGCGGGAGAACCAAAGATATTGCGGATTTTGAGCAGTTGCCATAAGAAATTCTCCCATTTGAAAGCCACCTTCCCCGTTGACCACCGAGTCTGCGATGGAACCGAGGCCACCCAGTTCATGCAAGCATTGGCGGGCTTTCTTGAAAATCCTGTGAGGATGCTGGTGTAAGAAAGTAAAACCGAGTTCTTGAAGAACTCGGTTTTACAAGCAAAATAATTCAGGGCTATTTTAACGGCGATTAACTGAGGTGACTTGATAGTGGGCAGCCTTGAAATAATCCGCTGCGAATTTGGCCGCGTCCTGGGGGTCGTAAGGAGCGCAGCTGAAAATATCAAGATAAATCGCGCGGCTTGCATCCGCAAAATGCGCGGAGATGAGGGAGGTTTCAATAAGCTGGGTCATGCTAAATCCCTGCACACGAGGTTCGTCTCCAAAGAAAACCACCTGTGTTTCTCCATAGCGGCGCATTTTGATGCGATCACATAGGATTTTGACGAACTCACGAATGGCATCTGCATTTTGCATAAGCGTCAGATCACAATCGTACAAATCTATAGAAGATGACACTCCCCAATATTCAAGTTTTTCTTCCATTTTTTCCTTTCCGGGTAATTTACCCATATAACTCTTTCCTGAAAAACTCAGGCAAGGCAAAAGCCGCCTTGTGGATTTCAGGATTGATGTAATTATTCACCCCGGGAGGAAACTGCGTTTTTAATCCATTTTCCCACGGGGTGTTCGAGACGTACATAAAGCCAATTCCCCCGCCGGGATAGGTGGGGATGTTGGCGTAATAATACGCGGGGTTCTTCGTTAATGCTTTGGCAGATTTGTAAATTTGCTTGATCAACTCAGTATCGAAAAACGGCTGTTCACATTGCGTGGACGCGGCACCGTTTGAAGTCAAAGTGCGCACCATCAGTTTGTAGAATTCATCCGAGAACAAGCGCTCCGCCATCCCGATGGGATCGGTGGTGTCAGAGATGATGACATCGAACTGACCGGGGTTTTCTTCGAGGAAACCAAAAGCGTCCCGAATGAGCAGTTTGGTACGAGGATCAGCCCACGGGTCGCCAAAAGAAGCGATGAAATGTTCACGGGCTAAATCCACCACGCGTTGATCCAACTCACAGACCACAACTTCTTCGACGGATGGGTATCGTAAAACCTGGTGCAACGCCCCCCCATCTCCGCCGCCGACGATCAACACACGCTTTGGCTTTCCAACTGCGAGCATGGGCACATGCACGATCATCTCGTGATAGCCCATGTTATCGCGCTCTGTGAGTTGAATGATGCCATCCAGGATCATGGCTTTGCCAAAAAAATCAGTTTCAACAAATTGCAAATGCTGAAACTGCGTTTGTTCATCAGCAAGGGTCTTTTTAATACGAATGCCTTTACGATAATAAGGATGTAATTCTTCAGTAAACCAGAAGCTCATTTGGATTCCTATACAGCGATTGGTAGTCGGGTTTCAATGGATGCTTCGCGGTCCAGCTTGCGAAGCGAGAAATCGTCTGCGCCAAAGGCTGTTTTGATGCGCATCAGCAAAGGCATCATATCCTTGCCGATGGCGCAGGTAAAAAGATCTATCGCGCAGTAGCCATATTCAGGCCAGGCATGCAAACTAGCATGCGACTCTGCGAGCAGTAAAAAACAGGTAAAGCCATGCGGGCTGAACTTGTAAAAGCCCTCATCCACAACCGTTAAGCCGCTTTCACGCACTGCTTGGGCAAACAGTGAATAAGCTCGCTCGCTATCCATGAGAATCTCTTGGTTGCAGTCGGAGAGATCGAAAATAAAATGCTCTCCCAATTTCAAAGTCGCGTTCACTCACACCTCCAATAGGGAAAATATAGGTGACAGTCTGTTCAACAGTGACTGTCACCTTCTGTATTTTATATGAGCGCGTGCGCCTGTCAATCTTTTAAGCCAGTGAATATTATTGATTGAACTGCCAATTTAAAGTCAAATCCATCATCACACAGGACTGACAGGTCATAATCATGATCCGATCAAGTTTACGATCGATGATTAATAACACTTAAAAAATGGCGGAAATAAAACCCCGGAGTATTAACTAAATTGCCAAACCGACTACCCGTGCCTGCTCATGAATTTTTCCATTCTCGCCAGGGCTTCTTCAATCTTTTCATACGCAGTTGCGTAACATGCCCGCACAAAACCGTCTCCACCGGGACCGAAGGCGTTGCCCGGCACCACGGCCACTCCCTCTTCACGCAGAAGAGATTCAGCGAAGGTTTCATCGTCCATGCCGGAGGCTCGGATGTTGGGAAATGCGTAAAAAGCGCCGCGCGGCTCAAAGGTCGAAAGACCGAGGCGATTGAGTCCAGCCACCAAAAGACGGCGGCGGCGGTCATATTCAGCCACCATTTCCAGAACGTAGGGTTCGCCAATCTTCAAGGCTTCGATGGCGGCGTCCTGCGCGGTGGTCGGCGCGGACATGATGGTGTATTGATGAATGCGCACCATGCCTTGAATGAAGTCGGTCGGTCCACAGGCATAGCCAATGCGCCAGCCTGTCATGGCATAATCTTTTGAAAAGCCGCCGAGCAAAACCGTGCGGCGTTTCAGGTTTTCATCCAAAGCGGGGAAGCAGACATGTTCAAAGTCATAGACGAGGCGGTCGTAGATTTCATCCGAGACGACAGTCAGATCGTATTGTTCGGCGATTCTGCCGATCTCCAGCATCACCTCACGCGGGGCGACTGCGCCTGTTGGGTTGGATGGATAACCGATGAAGATGACCCTCGTGCGCGGTGTGATGGCTTTGCGAATGTCATCCGGGTCAATAGTGAAATTATTTTCGAGCCGCGCTGGAATCTCAATTGGCACGCCGCCCGCGAGGATGACCCCGGCTTGATACGAAACAAAGCATGGCGTGGGGATGATGACCTCATCACCGGGGTTCAGGATCGCAGTAAAAGTGAGATACAACGCCTCCGAAACGCCGACCGTTGCAACGATCTCGCTCACGGGGTCATATTTCACTTTGTATAATTTTTGCAGATTTTCTGCAATGCCCTGGCGCAGTTCCAACCTGCCGTGATTGGACGTGTAATGCGTTTCGCCGTTTTGCAATGAACGGATGCCCGCATCGAGGATCGGTTTGGGCGTTGTGAAATCCGGTTCGCCGATTCCCAGTGAGATCACATCCTTCATCGTTGCGGCAATATCAAAGAACTTGCGAATACCGCTGGGCTTTAACCCCGCCACACGTTTTGAAAGTCTTTCCACTTCACCAATTTCCTGCATTGCGTCTCCTTGAATGATTTTCTATTTCGTGTAAAACACAGATCGTTTTCTTTGGTTATCAACACAGCCGGCGCCTGGCCACATTCATGTTCGGAGCAGGTGTCAGCGTCCTAACCAAATATTGTTTGTAGAAATCTGCCAACATGTTTTTTGAAGCGCCTGCTGATCTCTACAAAAGCATCCCTTTTTTAATCAAGTCTGTCATTTTTTTGATGGCATTCTTATTAAGACATACGGGTTTCAAAATTATACCGTAGCAGGTCACATTTCTAACGCGGCTTAGCCCGCGTTCAACTTCGCCACAGTCACACCTTCACCACCCTCGGTACTTCCGCCCTCTTCAAACGACTTCACATACTCATGTCCACGCAAGGCTTCACGAACAGCCTGACGCAACTTACCGGTCCCTTTGCCGTGAATGATGCGTACGAATGGCAAGCCCGAAAGATAGGACTGCTCCAAATATCGTTCCATCTTATCCAATGCATCCTCAGACACCAACCCGCGCAAGTCTACTTCCATGCCGGGGGAGGACGATTGACGATGGATGATGGACGATTCGCGACTCGCTGTAACCTGTTTACTGATTACTGATGACTGATCGCTGGCTTTTCTCACCAAATCGGACAACCTCGCCCGCACACGCAGCGTCCCAATTTGAACCTCCGCATCGGACTCACCCAAAGCTGTGACCACACCTTCGGCATTCAACGTGCTGACAGAAACCCGCTCACCCAACTTCAAAACCTCGTTGAACGTTGAACGTTGAACGTTGAACATTTGACGTTCGACGGGTTGCTCGACCAGCTCTTCCATTTTCTCCATTTTTTCTTCGATGGCTTTAATAGCTTGCAAAGGCTGGCTGGCTTTTTTTAATTGAGACTTCATTGAGTCAATATTGCTTTTAAGCACCGCCACTTCCAACTCCCCTTCGGCGCGGGCTTTGGCTAAAGTCTCACGGCGTTCATCCTCTATTTTTTCAAGCCGCTTTTCAAGCTCGTGTGTTTGCGCTTCCAGTCTATTGCGCGCTTTTTCAAGTTTCTCGCGTTCACGCGAGGTGCGATTACGTTCCTTGCGAATGTCATCGAGTAATTTATCGGCCCGCAAATCCAGCGGATTCATTTCCGCCTTGGCCGAGTCAATGATGGATTGCGGGAGTCCCAGCTTTTGGGCGATTGCCAAAGCGTTGGATCTGCCCGGGAGTCCAAGAGTCAATTTGTAGGTAGGTTGAAGCGTTTTGATATCAAATTCAAGAGAAGCGTTGACGACTCCATCCGTGGAATGGGCAAATGTTTTGAGCTCAGGGTAATGGGTCGCAACCAAAGTCATCGCGCCTGTTTCAAGCAAGTGATTCAAAATTGCGCGCGCAATGGCTGCGCCTTCCTGCGGATCTGTACCAGAACCGAGTTCATCGAAGATGACAAGCGAACGATGATCCATCTTCTTCAGAATACGAATGATGTTGGTGATGTGCCCGCTGAATGTGGAAAGCGATTGCTCGATGGACTGTTCATCGCCAATGTCTGCATAGACCGAATGAAAGCACGGCAGTTCCGATCCGCTTTGAACGGGGATATGCAAACCGCTTTGAGCCATGACCACCAGCAAGCCAACCGTTTTGAGTGAAACCGTTTTACCGCCCGTGTTAGGTCCAGTAATGACAATGGCTTGAGTCCCTTCGCGCGGGTCAACATCAATGGGGACAACATTGTTTGGGTCAAGCAGAGGATGGCGGGCGTCAATAAGTTTCAAAGTTGGAAGGTTGGAAGGTTGGAAGGTTGAAGGTTTTGAATCTGCAACTTTCAAACCTGCAACCTTCAACTCACGAAGTGCTGGCTCACTCGCATGTAACTCCTCTGCAAATTTTGCTTTAGCAAACGCGAGATCGAGAACTGCAAGATTTTCCACGCCATATTTCAACTCAGACGCGTGATCACCCACCTGCGCAGAGACCTCAGCCAGGATGCGGCGTTCCTCATCACGCTGGGCAAGCTGCAATTCGCGGATCTCATTGTTCGCTTCCACAATTGGCAACGGCTCAACGAACAAGGTCGCGCCGCTGGAAGATTGGTCATGGATAATGGATTTGATCTTGCCTTTGAATTCCGCGCGCAAGGGAATCACATAACGCCCGTCGCGTTGTGTGACAATCGGCTCCTGCAGCATCGAAACGGTTTTTGAATCTGTCACATATTTTTGCAAACGGGTCATCAGGCGGTCTTGTGACACACGCAGACTACGGCGGATATCTCCGAGTTTGAGAGAAGCAGAATCCAATATCTCGCCGCGATCCGAAAGGATGCGCGTGATCGCATCCACGAGGCCGTGTGTTTCCGGCAAGCCAAGCGCGATCTGTGTCAGGCGCGGATATTCGTCCGTTTTCTTTTCAAAGGCTTTCTTTAAATCGCGGCATGAGATCAAGGTAGACTTAACATCAAGCAAGGTATGCGGGTCGAGCACACCGCCGCGCGCGGCCAGGTCCGCTTGCGGACGGATGTCATGTGCGGCGCCGATGCCTGTGCTTTGCATCGAAAGTAATTTGCGCGCTTCAGTGGTCTCTGCGATGCGGGCGGTTGCCAGCTCGTAGGAAGAGGTTGGGTCGAGCGCACGCGCCAAGTCCATCGAAGCGGAGAAATCGCAGAAACCTGCCAGCCGCTCGAGGATCTTCGGGTATTCGAGAACTTTGAGTGTCTTGCTATCCATTGTGGATGAATTATAAACCAGAGATAAAATAGAATGTAATATCCTCGCTGAGCGGAGTGAGACCATGCTCCCTTCGACAAGCTCAGGGCAGGCTTTGTCCGAATGCAGTCGAAGCGCGCGGATGATATAAAACTTAAACTTTACATGCAGCCTGTCCTTCGACTACGCCGCACAAAAACAAGTGTGTGCGGCTCCGCTCAGGACGGAGATTATTTTCAAGGAGATTCATCATGAAACTAAAAAATAAAACAGCCATCATCACAGGCGGCACAAGCGGAATTGGAAAAGCCACCGCGCTTCTTTTTGCGGACGAGGGGGCTGATCTGGTCTTAACAGGCAGACGCATCGGGCTGGGAAAAGCTGTCGAAGCAGAATGCAGGCGAAGGGGAGTCCGATGCGTGTTTGTCGAAGCGGATCACACAAAGCTGGAGGAATGCCAAAGAGTCGTGGATATCGCGCTTAAGGAATTCAATCGCATTGATATTTTGTTTAACAATGCAGGCATCGTCACGAAAGGTACAGCAGACTCTACGCCTGAAGAGGTTTGGCAGGACACGTTGAACATCAACGTGACGGCGGTGTGGCGCATGTGCAAGCTGGTGATCCCGCAGATGAAGAAACAGGGGAAGGGCGTGATCGTGAACAACGGCTCGGACTGGTCAGTGGTGGCAGGGAAGAATGCGTTCCCGTATATCATGAGCAAAGGCGCGGTGGGCATGATGACGAAAGCGATGGCGCTCGATTATGCGCGTGAGGGAATCCGCGTGAATGCTGTTTGCCCTGGCGATACGTTTGTAGAACGTTGGTCGGAGAAAGGTTATTTTGAAGGCTCTGACCCTGTTACTTTGGAAGAAGCGATTAAGGAATCAAGTGAATACATTCCGATGGGAAGATTCGGAAAACCCGAAGAAATTGCGCGCGCAGTTTTGTTTTTGGCTTCGGACGATTCAACGTTTGTGACGGGTCATTTACTACTGGTGGATGGCGGCAATACGGCGCAATGATTTTATGGTTTGAAAGTTATTACCATCCTTCAAATTAACAGGACTTTCGCTCAACCTCACCTTTTCATGTCACCCTCCCGAAAAAGCATCGGGACGATTTGAGCGGCACTGCGCCGCACTGCGTTTGTTGAAGTGCAGGTGTGGAGAAACCATGATCGAGAAGATAATCAGTTGGATAAAGCCCGCACAAATACATCAGCCATCTTATTGATGTTGATCTCTTCAGAAACGATCCGGAACGATTCCTGTCCCATCTTTCGCAAACGCGCTATATCGGATAGCGCGTTTTGCATTGTGGAAACAAGCGCGCCGTAATCTTCGGGTTTGATCTGCCAGCCATTCCCCTCGCGGACAAGGTCATCCTGCGTGCCATCTCCTTTTGCAACGATGATGGGCAAGCCATAACTCATCGCTTCCTGGACTGCGAGTCCGCCCGTGCCAGGTAAAACGAACAAATCTGCTTGTTCAAAATACGGATTCAATTCAGCGCCATGTTTTGAGCCGATAAACTCAGCGGGGGGATAAACATCTTTGGCAAGTGACTCTAACCCCGCGCGTTCAGGTCCATCGCCAATAATGATCAACCGTGGTCTCGATTCAACCTCTGCACAGGCACGCAACAAATAATCAACTCGTTTTCGAGCCTGCAATCTGCCTACAAATAATACTGTTGGTTCAACGTTTAACGTTGGACGTTCAACGTTAAACGTGGGTGCGGGTGAAACTGAGTTATGCGCCACAAATATTTTCTCGCGCGGATAACCAAGCGCGGCATATTCGTCTGCCCCGCGTTGACTGTATGTGAGCATTGCATCAAATTGATATATGAAGCGCGACCTCGCCCCTGCCCCTCTCCTAAAAGGAGAGGGGTTCCCCAATCCCCAGCCAATCACTTTTCGTCCGCGCGCGCGCATCCATTTCACTGCGGAAGGCGTGGATAGATAACGGGGATTCGCCTCCACGATCAACGCATCGGGATTCGTTTCTTCGAGCCAGTTAATAAAACCTTGTTGATAGCAAAGATAGAATGCGCCGCCGAACAAATGAATATTTTTTGCTTCCTTATATTCTGCAATTTGAGTCTGTCCGCTTGCGATCATTTCAACAGGACGAGGCAGTCCGGCAAAGACGCTCATACCGCCTTGGCAGTGTTGCGCCAGCAGATCAAAAAACGGAACGCGATAACTGGGAAGCACCCGCTGCTGCAAACCAAGCTTGCCAGAAAACTTGATCATTAACTTCCCTGCGCCTGCACATGCGGCGCTGACCACGCGGGCGATTTATGCACATGCACAACTTTCCACGCGCCATTGATTTTCACCATCACACGGCTTTCATTATGCGAGGCAACTTTCACCCCCTCAGGCAGCGCCGTACTGATCAACAATGTATAACCTGCAATCGCTGTATCGCCGTAGCGTTGAATATGCAAATTCGCCAGATCAAAACGGCTTTGCGCTGCATGCCCTTTATCCTGCGCGCCAAACACAGAGCCGCGCTCCGCATTGGATGTCATCATAAATTCGTGAAATGGCAAGCCCTCCAAACGATGCGGCGTTACCCACCATTCATATAGGGTGAGATCTTTCGCGGTCGTTTCATGATATGAAGCAATGTCATTATTCATGATCCCCTGCAAATGTTTCAAAAGAAATTCGTGAACTTCCTGATCCATGACTTAATCCTCCAGCAGGACTTTCAAATAGGAATCGACCATCTGATCCAGGCCGAACTCAACCTCAGCGCGCCTCCGTGCGGATTTGCGGAACTGCTCCTGTTTTGAGAGAACTACCTGCGCTGATACAGCCAGGGCAGGGATATCAGGCGTTTCCAACTTCCAAGGATTTGCGCCGTAGGAAACCACCCGTCCTGCATTCACTGTGACCAGTTCCTTAAGCGAGCCGCTGTCAAACCCGATCACAGGCAGCCCGCAAGCCAGCGCTTCGATGACTGAATTCGGGCAGGGCGGGTTGACCTCCGCGCAATACATGAGATGCGCAGAGCGCGCCAACTGCGGAATTTGTTCGCGCGGAATTGTACCCAAAAACTTCACGGGCACTTTGCTTTGCAATTTTCGCTGGGTGGCATCATCTACTTTTCCAGCCACGACCACTTCCATTGGAAATTTCTCCGATAGTTTTTCAGCTACAGCCACTCCATGAAACAAGCCAGCATTCAACCCGCCCGCCAGGCTGCCTTCCAACAACAACATGCGATATCTATCCTGCGGGCGTTCATCCGTTCCATCTGGCGAATAGACGTTCAAATCCACGCCGTTGATGATCACAGACGCGGGTGCTTTTGCAACCCCGTACCAATCATCCCACCATTTGCGGATGAACTGACTCTGATAAATCACACGATCTGCGAAACGACCTCGTATCAAAGCCAGTATCGCATTCCCATACTCCGCGCGGAGGTGATAACGCGCTCCCGCCCAGCGCACACGCTGCACCCAGTTAATGCCGTCCAATCTTTGGACGACGCGAATGCCGCGCCGCCGTGCCCGCCAAAGGTCAGGCAGGAAGCGCGTGCCTGCGATGACTAGGATTGCGTCAGAGTTGGCGGAAAGGTCGTAGGTAAAATCAATCCCACGCGTTTTTAATCCTTGTTCAAATTTTATGCGAAAGGACGCCATGCCGCCCATCCCCTCAACACGCGGGACGATACAAATTTTTTTCATCTATCCATTATACAATCTTCCATATCATTCACGCGAAGTGTTCATTCTTAAATTATGGTATCCTTAACTTACATCATTTAGGGAGCATTATTTCATGTACATCGCCATCGAAGGAGTGATCGGCGTGGGAAAAACCACGCTTGCACGCCTCCTGCAACCGACATTCGAAGCCGAAGTCCTGCTGGAAATATTTGAAGAGAATCCATTCCTCTCCGATTTTTACGCAGACCGAGCAAGATATGCTTTTCAAACCCAGATTTTCTTTTTGCTCAGCCGCTACCATCAACAAAACAACAGCGTCCCCAAGATTCTTGATTCCAAAAAAAACCTGATCACAGATTATACCTTCGCAAAAGATGCGCTCTTTGCAGGCATCAACCTAAAAGGCGATGAGTTGGCTATGTATTGCAAGGTGCATGAAGCGCTTGGTGAAAAAATTCCCAAACCTGACCTGCTTGTCTATTTACAAGCCCACACTGACACGCTTATGAGCCGCATCGCCTTTCGCGACAGATCCTACGAAAGGCAAATGGAACGCGCTTACATTCACGAACTTAACAACGCGTATGAAGAGTTCTTTTCGAAACCATACGACCACACGCCTGTGCTAAAGATAGATACAAACGACCTCGACATCGTCCGCAACACGGAGCATCTTCATCTGATACAGAACCGCATCCGCCAAACCTTGAACCTGACTCCGTTTCAACCAAGTTTGCCTTTGGGTTAATCGGATCATTATGCGAGTCACCCGTAAATCACTCATTCGTATTGCGAAAGAGACCGCCCAGGAGCGGGCTTATAACGACCCCGATATTATTGCCGCCTACCTGACCGGTTCCCTGCTTAATGTTGAACCGATGCTCGGCGGCACAGCCGATATTGACCTGGTTTTCGTCCACAAGAACCTGCCAGCCAAACCACGCGAATTTGTCAAACTGACGGTTGATTTCCACCTCGATATCAACCGCCGAGCAAGGGATGAATTCAAATCACCCCGCTCGTTGCGTGGCGATCCCTGGCTCGGTTATGAAATATATGATCCGATCTTATTGTATGAACGCGAAAAATTCTTCGATTTTGTACAAGCCAGTCTGCGCGCAGGCTCTGACTTTGAAAAGCCTGCGTTCATGCTGCAGCGCTGCCGAAAAATGCTCTCTCATGGCCGCGGAATCTGGACGGATCTATCAGAGATTGAAACAGCCGCAGGACCAAAGGAAATCAGAAAATATATGAAATCCCTTTTCCATGCCATTAACAGCGTGGCAGAGTTAAGCGGGCCGCCCATTCATCAACGCAGATTGCTGCTTGAATTCCCTGCCCGCGCAGAAGAAGCGCAAAAGCCTGGCCTGGCCGTTGGCGCGTATGGCCTGATCGGCGCGAACAGGATAGATGCCGGCAAAGTAAAAAGCTGGCTGGCAGATTGGAAAGCGGCGTTTTTAGTTGCAAGTGAAAATAAAAAAGTAGATTTACGTATTCATGATTGTCGGTTAAATTATTACGAGAAAGCCATCAAAGCGATGCTTGAGGGTGAAACGCCTCTGGCCGCACTCTGGCCGCTCCTGCATACTTGGACTCTCTCCGCTGAGGTGCTGCACGGCGATCATCTTCAATTCTGGCAAAAGACTTGCGAAGAGTTGGGTTTGCTTGGTGATGGTTTCACAGAACGCGTGCAGGGTCTCGATCAATTCAATGATGAAATCGAGGCTACACTTGATGAAATCGCAACCGCCAATGGGCTGGAAACGGATCCAGGGATATGAGTAAAACTTCCGAAATTTAGTAAACAAATCTTTTACCGATGAAATCATCCACTTTTCCGTTTGTCTTGCAAGCCCTGCTCGCTGCGGTATTTTTCGGGGCAAGCGCGCCCATCGCTAAATTATTATTGGGTGACGTTGCGCCGATCTTCCTCGCGTCGTTCTTGTATCTCGGCAGCGGGACAGGGACTCTTCTCGTCAAGTTGACCCAGCGAATTCGTTCCAAAGAAGCCGAAGCAGGAATCAAATCCCCAGATATTAAATGGCTGGCAGGCGCGATCATCTCAGGCGGGATCGTTGCGCCGATCGTGTTGATGGTCAGCTTGAAAAGCACACCCGCATCCACGGCTTCGTTGTTGTTGAATTTTGAAGGCGTGGCGACCACTTTGATCGCCCTGTTATTTTTCAAAGAAGCCATTGGTCGCCGCGCGTGGGCAGCAATTATTGTCATCACATCGGCGGGCATTTTCCTCTCGACCAATTTCGAAAGTGGATTTGGCCTCTCGCTCGGCGCTTTGGGAATCATTCTGGCCTGTGTGCTCTGGGGCGTGGACAATAACTTCACGCGCAACATCTCAGGCAAAGACCCGCTTACGATCGTGGCATGGAAGGGATTAGTGGCAGGCACATTCTCGTTCCTTCTTGCGTTTTTTCTCGGCAATCCATTCCCATCATTGACAACCATACTCGGCACATTGGCACTGGGATTTGTCAGCTATGGCTTGAGCACAATATTGTTCATCCGCTCGATGAGCGGATTAGGCGCGGCGCGTACCAGCACTTTGTATGGCACAGCTCCGCTGGCGGGTGTGCTGTTGTCCATTGTCATCTTCGGGGAAATTCCATCGTTCTTTTTCATCATCGCCGCAATTTTGATGATCGGCGGCGCGTGGCTGCTTATCAATGAACAACATTCACATTCACATGCCCATACGATTTTATTCCACGAACACAAGCATAACCATGATGACCCCGCACATAAACACGATAATACCAGGGAAGTCCACTCGCACGAACATGAGCATCCCGCCGAGGAGCATGAACACGATCATATGCCCGATATTCATCACAGGCATGCGCATGAAAAGAAGTTATTCATTAAATATGTTTTTCGAGGCAGAATCAAGTTGCGCATCGTATAAAGCGGGCGGGAAAATGCAATAACGGTAATCGTGAATCGGGAAATGGGAATCGTTCGAGCATGGAACAGAGTCGCAATTTGGTCTCGATATGCCTTTCGCAAAAATACTCAAGGCTGCTTGACCACCAATTACAAATCATTATTTACCAATTACCAAAACCAAGGAGCTACAAATGCCAACCCAATCCCTCTCCCCCCACCTGCCTTTCGGCGAAAATAAAAACGCCGCATGGTACGGCAAGGACATTATTTCGGTTAAACAATTCAGCCGCGATGATTTGCAATATGTGTTCGGCGTGGCGCATGAAATGCGCGGCATGGTCGAGCGTGTGGGAACGTTCGACCTGCTGAAAGGAAAAATTTTAGCGAACCTGTTTTATGAACCATCCACGCGTACATCGTCATCGTTTACTGCGGCAATGGAAAGACTCGGCGGCTCGGTCATCCCGATCAATGAGGTCAAGTACTCATCGGTGTCAAAGGGCGAGAGTTTGCCCGATACGATCCGCACACTTGAATGTTATGCGGACGTGATCGTGCTGCGCCATCCTGAAACGGGGTCGGCGGCAATCGCGGCGAAGGCCGCGCGCAAACCTGTCATCAACGCGGGTGACGGTGTGGGCGAACATCCGACGCAGGCTTTGCTCGATACATTCACGATCATGGAGGAGTTGGGGCGGCTCGATAACCTGACCGTGACCATGCTCGGGGATTTGAAATACGGGCGCACGGTCCATTCGCTGGCGCGTTTGCTTTCGTTGTTCAAAGTGAAATTGAATTATGTTTCGCCTGATATATTGAAGATGCCGAAAGAAGTGATGGATGAAGTGACGAAAAAAGGAATTCCGCAAAAGGAATTCGGCAGGCTCGAAGAGGTTTTACCCGAAACCGATGTTTTGTATGTGACGCGCGTGCAAAAGGAAAGATTTGAAGACCCCGCTGATTACGAGAAGGTGAAAAATTCCTTCGTGGTGGATACGGAGATCATGAAAACCGCCACAAAGGAAATGATCGTGATGCATCCGCTGCCACGCGTGACCGAGATCAGCATGGATTTCGATGATGACCCGCGCGCGGCATATTTCCGTCAGATGGAATATGGGTTGTATGTAAGAATGGCGTTGCTGGCGATGGTGCTTGGAAAAGCATAGGGCAGACGTAAACACGTAGACAGGTAGACACGTAGAATATGAAAACAGGTACACGGATTATTTCCTGTGTACCTGTTTACTTGCATGCCTGTTTCCCTCATCCTAATCTTCCGTCGCTCTTGCGACTTCATCAGCATCAAAGACAACTTCTTCTTTTCCAGTTAATTTATCGTCAATTTTTGAAATGATCAATCGCAAGTGACCGGAGTGCGCCACGTAATCCAAGTCATCGGCAGGTACAGCCAGCACAGGGCAAAGCGTGAAATTCTCGATCCACGATTCGTACAGATGATTGAGATTTTGCAAATATTCAGGTGTGATCTTGCGTTCATAGTCACGTCCGCGGGAATTGATACGGTTCATCAAGGTATCCACTGAGGCGCGCAGGTAGATCACAAGGTCGGGTGGGGGCAGAAATTGCACAGTAGTTTCATACAAATCGCGGTAGGTTTGATAATCACGATCTGCAATACTGCCCTGTTGATATAAATTGTGGGCAAAAATTTCCGCGTCTTCATAAACACTGCGATCCTGCACCACAGAATTGGGATGCTGAGCCAGGTTGAAATGTGAGCGCAAACGATGGGTCAGGAAGAAGACCTGCGAATGGAAGGCCCAGGCAGACATGTTCTGATAAAAATCTGCAAGGTAGGGATTCTCATTGACTGGCTCATAGAACGGGTCCCAACTCATTTGGTCACATAACATCGTGACAAGCGTGGATTTTCCAACACCGATATTGCCTGCGATCGCTACAAATTTTTTCATGGAATTCTCTCAAGGGTCGAGTATTTATTGGGAGTCGTTTCTTCAAACGCTATCATACCAAAAAGAACCAGAGTTCACGGATATTTTAAGAACCCATGAACTTTGTGCGATTAATAATTTTTTTGTCTTTCCAATACGGGGACAATCTGTGAAGTGCTCACTGACGAATAATCCCAATTACTGCGGAAGTTCTCCTGCCAGTTCCTTGTCTATGATCTGTTGGAAATTGGAAAGAGGCTGTGCGCCAACAATCGCCAGCCCGTTGACGAAGAATGTCGGCGTGGACTGTACGCCAAGGTTAAGCGCAAAATCCATATCTGCCTGAATAAAATCATCATGTTTGCCGCTGGAGAGACAGGCGGTAAATGCTTCAACATCCAAACCGAGATCGGCGGCATATTGAATATATGTTTCTTCCCCCAGGGTCTCACTGCTGAACAACTTGTCATGATAATCCCAGTAGGCGTTCTGGTCATTGGCACAGAGTGAAGCCACAGCAGCAGGCATTGCTTCGGGATGAATGGATGTGAGCGGCAGGTTGCGATAGACAAAACGGAGCTGCTCGGGGTAGGCATCCAGCAGGGCTTGATAGGTTTCATCGTGGAAGCGGCGGCAGAATGGACATTGGAAGTCGCTGAATTCTACGATGGTGATCGGCGCATCATCCGGGCCCAGGCTTGGATACCCATCTACGGGAATATCATAGCGGACGTATTGCGGCCCCGTTGTCACAGGCGCTTCCGCAACCTGGCCTGAAGGCTGTCCGGCGGCTGGCGCTTGAGCGGGTGCGGCAGCGATTGCAGCAGCGCCGCGTCCCCAAAGGACATAACCGACGAGAATACCAACGCCAAATGCGAGCAGGACAAGGACAGAGTAAAAGTGACTGCGCTTGAAGATGATTAATTCCTCAGCGTCTGGTAACGCCTGCTCTTCTTCAAAGACCGGGGTGGATTTTTTTTCGATGGAAGTGGATTTTTTAGTTTTTGTAGGCATGGACAAAATTATAGCCTTTCTATGCGGTTTTTGGATAGGCGCTTTGGAAATAACTTGCAGTATTGCAAATTGGGCTTCGGCTCAGGGTGACATGGAAAAGCAAGGTTGAGCGAAAGTCCTACTGCCTCAAAAATCCTGCGGGACGGTTTAGGTTAGGGAGTATCCACTTTGGGGTGCTGATCCTTTTTGGGAAACAGAGTCAGGCGTCGGGTCGGAAAAGAGGCGATGGCTTTTCGAATGGAGGGAATCCGAAGGATGAGAAAAATCGCAATGATGATGCCATAGATCAATGGCTTTGCCACTTCGCCTTGCAATGAAAGCAGGTCGCCTTTTTTACTCCACACATAATGGAGAAATGCAAGCGGCGCGATCAAGTAAACGAGTCGGTGCAGGCGTTTCCAGTTTTTGCCGAGGCGTTTTTTCCAAATATCAAATGACGTGATCGCGAGCGGGATCAGCAGAATAAATGCGATCAGACCCACAATGAGGCGCGGTTTTTCGACGAATTCCTGAATCAAGCGGCTCCACGCGAAACCGTAATCCAGATCCACAAAAATGATGACGTGGATGGTTGCATACATAAAAGAGTATAGACCCAGTGTGCGGCGGCGTTTGAGCGGCTCGCTCCATTTGAAGATGGTGTGGATGGGCGTGCAAAGCAGTGAAAGCACAAGCAGGGTAATGGCATGGCGCCCCGTGCGCTGCTCCAGCTCCTGGATTGGGTTAATTGAGAATGAGCCATTAAACAATTCGTAGATGATCCACACGAAGGCAGACCAGGCGTAAACATGAATGGCAATTTGAAGAGGCGTGCAGCGGGTGAGAAATTTCATTATCTAAAAATTCAAACCCAGGTCCATGCCAGCATAGAGACTGGCGACCTGTTCACCATAGCCATTGAAAGGCAGGCTGGCTCTGCGGCTGAGTTCGCCAATACGGCGTTCGGAAGCCTGCGACCAGCGGGGATGATCGACTGCAGGATTCACGTTGGCATAAAATCCATATTCATTGGTTGCGACTGTATTCCACAATGTATTGGGTCTTGCGTCGGTTAATTCGATCTTGACGATGGATTTGATGGATTTGAAACCATATTTCCATGGCACAACCAGGCGGATGGGCGCGCCGTTTTGCGGCAGAATGGTTTCGCCATACATGCCCGTTGCGAGGATTGCCAGGTCATTCATGGCTTCATCAATACGCAAGCCTTCCTGGTAGGGCCAGGGGTAGAACGGACTGCCCTGTCCTTTCATTTCTTCGGGGCGGAAAATCGTTTCAAAGCGCACATACTTTGCAGCGGAGGTTGGCTCGACCATTTTGAGCAAACTTGCCAGCGGGAATCCATTCCATGGGATGACCATGCTCCACGCTTCCACGCAGCGCAGGCGATAGATACGTTCCTCCTGCGGGAACAAGCCCAGCAGGTCTTCCACGCCAAATGTCTGCGGCTTGTTGATCAGACCGCCGACTTCCACCGTCCATGGCGCAGTTGTAAAGTCTTTGGATAAGGGGGCGACTGCCTCCTTGTTTGTGCTGAATTCATAATAGTTGTTGTAGTTGGTAATATCTTCAAAGGAATTGGCAGGGTTACCCAATTCATCGGTCTTTGGCAGACCTGTGTCAACCGCAGGCGCAGCTGTGCCTTCAGCCGCTTTAGGCGCGCAAGCGGCGAGTGCGATGCTGCCAGCCACGACACCCGCGGCTTTAATAAAGTCACGCCGTGAAAGATAGACATGCTTCGGCGTAATCTCAGACGAACGGACGGGGACGGATCTCAATGGATTGCTCATAAGTCTTTCCTCTTACTGGTTACCTTACACTTTTAGTCAGGGCGCTCACGAGTAGCGACGCAGGCGGTCAGAGGCAAAAAAACCAATCAGGAATCGTTTCATATTGGTAAATACGATGTCATCATTCTAAAAAAACTTCCTTATTTAAAGATGATAGTTTGCTTAAGAAAAAAACACTGAAACCTATTTATCCCCGCAAGCTGATTTCAAGGATGTAAATTGAGACTTTCTAATTGACAAAGTTTGTTCCGCTAAAATCATATCCGGCCTGGCTCAAGACCTTGAATAGTTGTAGTGAAAATGAGTGCAGGGAGCCTGAAGTAGGATTTAAGGTGTGGTTCAATTTTGAAAGGCATATAGTATTACAGCGCAAAGTCAGGCTCAAAGCCGCAGTCCTCGGCGGCGTATTACTGGAAAACTCCTGCGCCGGGGACGGCGCAGGGAGCAACTTTGCGCTGTAATAATAGACACGATGTGAAAATCAAATATTAAGGGGTTACGGATTTGTGTCACATTGATTTTCTGAATATTTATATATTAACCATGTGTCAATTTCCTGCTCAAAACAGTAATGAGATTGCAGGATTGCGATTCTTGTAGCCACGGACTCTGTATGAATCGGAAATTCGTACAGTGGGATGGGAGTATCTGTCTTGATTATTAATGGCGGGCGGTTTAGGATTACATCGTCTAAGAATTCAAGAATAAGTTCCTCGTTCACATATTCTTCTCTATGAAGCGGATATTGATAGGTGAAACGGGTCGGGCTTTTCCGCTGTGTATAATAATTCATGGATGTCTCGGCACCCCATAATAAAACATACTCGCTGGGGTTGGTGTTGTTTTCTATATAATTAATAATATTTTTATTGTCGTATAGTTTTCGATAGGTGTAGAATGTGTTCATGTAACCATCAAAGGAATACCATGCCAGTGAGCCTGCGATGCCCAATGCCAAAACAACCTTGACTGTTCTGGGGATTTTCAAGGTTGAAGCCATTGAAACGAATATCGAAAAGGTGAGTCCCGTGAAAATAGCCAGCACTGGCAGTAAGGTCATGTAATAATGGGGATAGGATTTTCTGGGGATGCCGATCAGAATCAACTCGATGGGCAGGTTGATCAATCCAACAAAAAGCAAAGGCAGGGCCTTCTCAACGGAGTTTTTCCTAAATAGGGTCAGGATCAGGGCGGCAACGTATCCGATCATGGAAAACTGGAACAGACCTGTTCTGGTCAGGGACTTTAATCCATTGGTAATTGAATCCTGCCGGATTGTAAAACCAGCATCGCCAAATGAAGAATAGATAAAATTATATTCAAATGCCGCGCTCCAGAATTGCGCAAATGCGCCCTGTACACTGAAGAAAACCACGATGAGGAGGCTGACTGCCAAACCTCCAAGAGCGATAAGCCATAACTCACGCAGCCATTGACGGCCTTGTTTTGACATTAACCTCTGGATAGTCAAATAAATGACAATCGCAATCCAAATCCCAATTGCGGTTTGTTTCAAAAAGAAGGCGCTGGCTCCGGTTAACCCAATTAAGAAAAATATCCACTGCGGGCGCTTGGATTTATCGGCGTGATAAACCAACCATAATGCGCCGAACTGTAATGGCAGCGCAAATTCAGTCGGGATATTTCCTCCTTGAAGCACGTAGACAAGGGACAACAGCCAAAGCAGTAAACTTATTAAGGCCGCGAAAAATCCAAGAGTTTTCTTGAGGAGTTGAAAGCCAATATATGCGGCCAAAAAAAGGGCAGCCAGTTCAATCAGCCAGACGCCCCAGCGAGAATTATTTGCAACGGCCAGTCCCAAGGCATTGATGTAAAAGATGATCGGCGGTTTATGATCCCATACATCCCGATATGGAAGTTCGCCATTTAAGATTCGCCAGCCTGTATACAGAAACACTCCCGAATCGCTGTAGCTGAATTTCATATTCAATGGACTGACTGGCAGCAGGACACACAGCGCTCCAGAGAATACCAGTAATTTTTCCCAGCTTCGATCTATGATTTTTCGTAATGCTTTCATGGTTTTAATTTGGATGCTCTGCAAAAAAAAACGAGTGATTAGACAAGCTATGTCGGCAGGAAATATCGGTTCAATTCACCTGCCAAATTGGAAGTATACCAAATGGGTTTACGGCTCCAGCTTAACTTTTTACCTCAGCCATTATTAAATCCCTGCTCATACTTTTACGATACAATATGATCTCCTTATGAAAGAAAACCCTTCTTTTTTCACCTGTCTTGGTCTGGCGATCCGCTTCCATGACCTCAGCGACCTGCCATTCGATCTTCATCATGGTCAGCAATTGTGCCCGACGCTCAACTACGATACTAATGCGTGAAATTTTAACCCGATTGGGAAGGATTTAATCCGGCATGCGACTTGAAATAAAAAATCTCGCAACCCATATTTTTCGCTGCGTTATCGGCGCATGTGCTTTTGCGATGCTGGCAGCCATTGGGATGTATGTTTATCTGGGCACTTTCTCGCGTTATCTATCGGATGATTATTGTGAGGCGGTGCGATTCGAAAATTCTTCTCCGGTTGCGGCCGTGATCGAACGTTATACTTCCGAGAATTGGCCCAGAGCCACCATGCGTTATTCCAACCTGCTTTTTATCGGGTTCAGTGAGTTGATGGGGAAAAACAATATGCCGATTACAATCGCTTCCATGGTCTTGCTCTGGGTTGCCAGCTTGGTTTGGTGTGTCCATGAAATCAGAAAATACTTAAACATAAATTGGTCTTATCAAATTGACGTCTTTTTAGGGACAACCCTTGTTTTCTTTAGCCTATTGCAAGCCCCAAATCTTTTTCAAACAATTTACTGGCGTTCAGCCATGATGACGCATTTTGCACCGCTGGTATTCGGCTCATTCCTGTTTGCCTTTTTGGTGAAACAAATGAGACGCGTGGAGAGTCAATCTGTTTCTCAGTCTATTAATTTGACCATCTTCTTCGCCGCGTTTATTATTGCAGGGTTTTCAGAGCCGCCGACTACGACCATGCTGACCGCCCTGCCTTTGCTCATGATCGTAGTCTGGATTTGGGGAAAGCCTTCTTCAAAACAAAAACAACTTATCCTGCTTGCATGGGCTTTTGCAGGGGTATTTCTGGGATTGATGGCGATGATCCTCTCGCCAGCCAGCGAGGCTATGGCGCAGGAAAAAAACCTGAATATCGTCGAGATACTGGGCGATTCATTTCTCTACAGTTTTCTCTTCATGATCGATTCCTTGAGGACCCTTCCACTACCGTTTTTTATTTCTGCACTCATCCCTCTCATGCTGATTTGGTTATATCACCAGGTTGGAACATCGACATTGCCCAGAGAGAAAAAACGCTCATTTTTACTCCTTATGACCGTCATACCATTTTTGGTATGGCTGTTGATTGCGGCTGGATTCTCGCCCAGCGTTTACGGACAGGGATTTCCTGTTGAGCGGATGCGTTTTCTAGCTCGTACCCTGATGATTGCGGCTTTTATGGTTGAGGGCATATTGTTCGGTTTATTGCTAAAGGACTTACAATTCAAACCCAATCGTGAAATTGGACGATGGGCGGTTCTGATGCTATTCGCGTCGCTTGCCATTGTTTATCCTTTGAGGACGTTGTTCAATATTAATAAATTTAATGTCCCTGAATACCGCGCCCGCGCCGAATTGTGGGACCTGCGAGAAGCTTACATCCTCCGCCATGCAGGTTTTGGCGAAAAGGACCTCATTATTCCAGGGTTTCCAGGTGTGTATCAAATAAAGGAATTGGACAGTGACCCAAATCACTGGGTCAATAAATGTGCTGCGCAATATTATGGCGTGAATTCGATCCGCAGTGTGACAGTGCCGGATGAAAATATGTTGGAATATTTAAATGAATAATGCCCCCCCCATCCTGGTCACTGGTGCGCATCGCAGCGGCACAACCTGGGTTGGCAAAATGCTGGCCGCCGACGCCGATACTGCGTATATCAGCGAGCCGCTGAATGTTTTGCATCGTCCCGGTGTATTTCGCGCCCCGGTAAAACATTGGTACACCTTTATCAACCACGAGAACGCACCGGAATACCTGTCTGCTTTTCGCGACCTGCTCAATTTTCAATACCACCCCTGGCTTGAAATCAAATCCATTCGTTCGGGCAAAGACTTTCTGCGCATGGGGCGAGACTTTCACACCTTCTTCATCGGCAGTATGCATGGACAGCGCGCATTGCTCAAAGATCCATTTGCTGTTTTTTCGGCTGTCTGGTTTGCACAAACCTTGAATTGCGAAATTGTGTTCACCATCCGCCACCCTGCCGCATTTGCCAGCAGTCTCAAACGTTTGAATTGGCATTTTGATTTTCGTGACCTGCTAAATCAACCCATGCTCATGCGCGATCATTTGGAAGCCGACCGTGCCGATATGGAATCGATTCAAACGGATGATATGATCGGCCAATCAGCATTGCTCTGGCGGATGATCTACCGTTCGGTTCATTCGACCATCAGCCTGTTCCCCCGCTTCAACATTGTTCGCCACGAAGACCTTTCCCTCGATCCCGTCACAGGGTATAAATCACTGTACGAGTCTCTGGGATTAACCTTTACCGAAAAAGTCAAAGACATCATTCTCAATTCCAGTAGTTCCGAAAACCCGCGAGAACGCTCGCAGAAAAGAGTCTATTCCGTGAAGTTAGACAGCCGCGCAAATCTTGCCAATTGGAAAAAACGATTGACCTCCGAAGACATCACCCGCATCCGCAAGATGACCGAATCCGTGTCTCATCTTTTTTATTCCGATAATGAATGGTAACAAATCTCAAGTCTCTAATCTCTATTTACCAATTACTTTTTACCAATGACCAATTTCCCTCTCGTCTCCATCATCACTCCATCTTTCAATCAAGCGCAATTCCTTGAGGAGACGATCCAATCCGTGCTGGGACAGGATTATCCGCAGATTGAATACATCATCGTAGACGGCGGCTCCACCGATGGCAGCCTGGATGTGATCAAAAAGTATAAGGGCAGACTCGCCTGGTGGATCAGCGAGCAGGATCAAGGTCAGACTGATGCGATCAACAAAGGCTTCGCCCATGCAAAGGGCGAAGTCCTGGCATGGATCAATTCAGACGATACCTACAATCCACGCGCAGTTGGACAGGCTGTAAAATACTTAATTGAAAATCCTGATGCTGCAATGGTTTATGCTGACTGCAATTTCATCAACGAAGCAGGACAGGTGATCGGTAAATTTAATTCAAAGCAAACAGATTATCGCCGACTGCGCGAAGGCTGCGTCCACATCCCGCAACAGACCATGTTCTTCCGCGCCAAATACTGGCAGGAACTTGGTCCGCTCGATCCATCCTTTTACTTTGCAATGGATTATGATTTGTGGACTCGTATTGCATCCAAAGCCCCGATCAAATATCTCACCGGCCAAACGTGGGCTAACTTTCGAATTCATGATTTAGGGAAGACCATAACTCATGATGACCGTTGTTGGCCTGAGATGCTTCGCGTACATTATCGCGATGGCGGTGGTTTTTTCTCTTTGATTGTGGCAAAATACTATATAAGGAAAATCATTGGTCCCCTTTGGAAATGGCGAATTCGTAAACCCGTAATTGGTAATTCATAATTTACCGATTACCAATTACCCAAGAACCTCACCCATGAATTACTTCCTAACTTCCCCCTCTCTTGAAGACCTTATCCGCCTGCTTAGAGCATGGCGATTTTGGGTATTTGGCTCAATTATCGGCGCGTTGATCGGAGCGGCTGTTTACTTTATTGTCCCGCCGCCATATCGAGCCAAAGCCACTGTCAATGTGGATTTCAACCTCGAGCAAGCCTGGCCGCAGGAGACTGACCGTCAGCATTTTTATTATCTCGAACGCGAGTCACGCAAACTGGAAGAGATTGCATGGTCTGATGAGATGATGAGTCCGTTATCTTCTCAATCTGGAATTCCGATTGAAGACTTAAGAAATAATAAATTGCAACTCAGTCAACCTGCCGAAGCAGGCTGGCATTTCTATGCGGATGACAATGATCCTCAAATTGCAGAATTGCTTGCATCTTTGTGGGCGGAGGCTTTTGTCCAAAAAGTGCAGGCTGAAATAGAAGCCGGCAGGATCAATGATTTTTTAAAACTTGAGGTAACACAATCCAAGAATTTACCCAAAGAACGAAGCATCTCTTTGAGTGGATATTTACTCGCAGGCTCTATGGGCTTTCTCACACTGGCAGTATTTGTTGTGTTGTTCACTAAGCCAAAAAACAAATGAAACGCTCTGTGATCTCCGTGCGCGAAGCGTCTGTTGTGAAAGATCTTAATAAACTTTCCCGCATCCTTTGGGGTGCGGCATTGTTGACCATACCCGTCACAAGTTTTCGCTGGTTTCCATTTCTGGATGAGGGTACGTTGGTTCGCCCGCTTGCGTTATATCCGCTTGCATTGCTCCTCCCTCTTTTGTTAATTCAAGCCTGGCGCGGAAAATTATATTTATATTTTTCTGGCGCGTTTGTCGCGCTTGGGGTGTTTGTCCTCTTTGTTTTTACAGCGACCAGCTTTGGGATTTTGATTGACCCGATCCCTCTTCGCGGACAGGAATATCTCGGGCGCGCCATCCGCGCATTGGCGGCCCTGCTCCTTGGCTTAGCCTTCTTTATTTCTGCTGTGTGGATGAATAAGGATGAAGATGATTTTCGTTTTTCTGTGAAATGGATTTTTGCCGGTTTGTGCCTCACGATACTATGGAGCGGTTTGCAGGCTATTACTTTTTATACAGGCTTGCTTGAAAAAGAAATGGTCACTCATTGGCAGCTTGCGTTTTCCATGCGCGAACTCGTCCGCACGGATCGCATCTCCGGCCTGGCGTATGAACCTGCCTGGCTCGCGGGACAACTCGCTACGATCTTCATCCCATTTTTATTCGCCGCCGTATTGACGAATTTCCGCCTCACGCGCCTGAAAGGACTGGAACCTGTTCTATTGACATTATCATTGCTAACGCTTTTAGCCACCTACTCACGCGGCGGATTGTTGACCACAATTGCCGCGGCAGGGTTAACTTTTTTGTTGCTTGGGTGCGATGTAATTCGCTCAACGTGGAACTGGTTTATCAATGGCTTTCGCGGCCGCGTCATGGACATGCTCTTTCGCATTGGAATGATCCTTGTAATCGTGGGTATATTTTCTGGCTCATTTCTCTTCCTCAGCCAGAAAAATTTCTTCCGCCGTTTATGGGAAACGGACGCAGAAAATCTAAGCGAATATATGGTGGAGATCAATGCCGGCGCGCGCGGCGCATATTCCGCGGGCGCATTGCCTGCTTATGAAGAATATCCACTGACAGGCGTTGGACTCGGCGCAAGCGGTTTTTATATTTACCAAAACCTGCCTGATTGGGCGCTCACCACTGTACCTGAAATTGCAAAACAACTAAATCCAGAAAACCGTTTGTATCCCAACCCTAAAAACCTGTATGTTCGTTTACTGGCTGAAATAGGCTTGATCGGTTTCTTTTTATTCGCCGCATTTCAATTTAATGTGCTCGGCGAAATACTTTCTCTTTTGCACCGCAATGAACGCTGGGCGCGCTTTGCCGCCGCTGCCGGAGTATTTGCATGGCTGGCCATTGCCTTTTATAATTTCACACAGGATTCGCTCACAACACCAAATATCTGGCTGGTCTCTGGCATACTGGTTGGGCTGTCTGCCACTTCATCGCAAAGGAAAATCAAATGATCGTTCTTTCCGTGGGTATGCCCCGCGCAGGTTCAGGCTGGCACTACAATCTCATCCATGATCTGATGAAAACAACAGGTGGTGCTGATGCGCATGACATTCGTGAGAATTACCGCCTGCAAAATATTTTAACCGAAGTCAATTGCAACATCGGCGTGCTGTCTGCGCGCAGACTTGGCATGGTGAGCCTGCCCGCTATTTTGGGCAATACTTTTGTCATCAAAGCGCACGCCGGGCCGACAAACGCCTCACGCCTGCTCTCGAGTTTGGGGTTGCTTCGCATCACTTACATTTATCGCGACCCGCGCGACGCCATGCTCTCCGCCTATGATTTTGGTCAACGCGCGCTGGCTAAGGGGCAACCGAATGCTTTTTCATATCTCTCTGATTTTGAAAAATGTGTAAACTTTATGATGCAGTATGTTCACATTTGGGAAAAATGGGTGCATGAGAAAAACGTGCTCATCGCCCGCTACGAGGACTTGTTGACGAATTATGAGGAGGAATCTGCAAAACTGGTGAATTATCTCGGATTAGACGGGAGCAAGCCTGAGGTGCGTACGGTGATCAGGCAGTATCGTCCCGGTTCAAATGATGACCAACCGGGCCTGCATTTCTTCAAAGGCAAAATAGGCAGATTCCGTGAAGTTTATCCTGAGGCGCAAAAGCAGGTGCTAAAAGAGAAATTAGCCAAATACCTGCCCCGCATGGGATACGCAGCCGAATGAAATGTATTCCCGCTATAACATCCCTCACCTTGTCGTCTCGCAAATTTATCGTTATGATGGGTAAAAGTCATGATGCAAAAATTTGAGACACCCTATGCGGCAGACTGGTTTGCCATTTCAATACGATGGATCATGCTGGTGGGCCTGATCTTATCACTTGGACTGGCTCAAAAAATTGAGGTTGTTTCCATGTGGCCGCTCGGCATAATGATCATATGGAACATCCTGATGACCGCCCTTGCAAGTTTGAATGTGCGGATCACCTATCTACGCCATATCAATGTATTGGTGGACTTGGTTTTGGCGGGAGTTTTTTTCCTGGTGCAAGGGGGTCTTCGCGGACCTGGATTTTGGATCGGTCTCTTACCCATCCTGACAGGCTCGATCTACTTTGCATTCTTGGGGGCATTGATCCCCGCATTACTATTTTCCGGTCTGGTTTTTTATACAGGCACCCAGATCGAGGGTGAATTCTCTCATATGCTGGTTATTACAGGCATGTTGACGGGGCTGAGCCTGTTATTTGGTCTCCTTGGACGCCGCATGATGTTGCAAATGAGACAAAACCGCGCCTTGTCGCTGGATGTGGATGAAAAGCTACATATCATTCAAAACGAGCGCATGCGTGCCATTTATGAGTTGACATCAACTCTTTCCTCCACGCTCAGTTATAAACGGGTGCTTGAATCCGTCCTGGATATGAGCGCGACCGCATTGAATCCTGATCCTGAACAATCTGTCAATGATCCACTGGTGGGCGCAGTGTTGTTATTCAACAGCGGAAAATTACGGATCGGCTCTGCGCGGGGATTCACGAGCGCGGATATGCGCGCAAGTTTTGACGGTGCGGAAGGTGTCTTGAAAAAAGCGCTGGATGAAGGCGAGTCAATCACTTTCAAGGATATTGGCTATGACCATGAACTTGGGCATGTTATCGCACTCAGAAACTGCATCAGTGGATATTGTTTCCCTTTGCGCAGCGGCTTAAATGTTTATGGCGTTTTATTATTTGCCCATCCCGAACCTGACTACTTTAATTCAGAACGACTGAAACTGCTTGATTTTATAGGAAAGCAGGCAGTGGTAGCCATTCAAAATGCGCGTTTGTATCAGGACCTTGTCGAAGAGAAGGAACGCATGATTGAAGTGCATGAGGAAGCACGCAAGAAGCTGGCGCGTGACCTGCACGACGGTCCTACTCAATCCATAGCGGCGATGGCGATGCGATTGAATATTACCAGGCGCATGATGTTAAAGGACATCGAAGGCGCCGGCGCGGAGATCGTCAAACTGGAGGAACTTGCGCACCGCACCACGCAGGAGATCCGTCACATGCTTTTCACCTTGCGCCCGCTCATCCTTGAGTCTCAGGGGCTTTCCGCGGCAGTGCAAGCCATGGCGGATAAAATGATGGAAACATACTCCCAAAAAGTGGTGGTGAATATTGACGAACAGGTTACAACTCAATTGGAGATGGGGAAACAGGGCGTGATCTTTTACATCATTGAAGAAGGGGTCAATAATGCTCGCAAACATGCTTCCGCGAAAGCGATTACGGTGCGCCTGCGTCAAATGGAGTCCGGCATTGCGCTCCTGGAGATCCTGGATAACGGTGTGGGTTTTGATATGAAATCCATGTCAGAGTCCTATGACCAACGCGCAAACAGCAGTCTTGGCATGGTTAACCTGCGCGAACGCTCTGAACTTGTGAACGGCCTCCTGCAAATCGATTCTGCTCCAGGTAAGGGCACAAAAATACAGGTCTATATTCCTCTCACCGAGGAAGCCGCAGATCGTTTGAATCATCCTCAAAATAAGAAGAAATAATGCCTGTCTCCGCAGGGTATCATTATTTTGCCCATCCAGCAGAGCAACAACATACCAAACGCCCGCCCGTGATCTTGATTCATGGAGCGGGCGGTAATTATTTAAATTGGCCTCCGCAAATCAGGCGGCTGGCTGGCGAAAGAATTTACGCGCTTGACCTGCCCGGGCATGGGCAATCCGAAGGAATTGGCAGGCATTCGATCGATGAGTATGCCGATGATGTGCTGAAATTCATGAAAGTATTAAATATCCGCGCGGCGGTTCTGGCGGGCATATCCATGGGGAGCGCCATTGCGCTGACACTTGCTTTGAAACAACCAAAAAAAATTGTCGGGCTGGCTCTGTTGGGCGGTGGCGCAAAAATGCGCGTGGCTTCCAAAATCCTTGAAACCGCAGGCAATTCACATACATTTAAATCCACTGTGGAGATGATCAATGAGAATTGTTTCAGCGCAAATACCTCGCCAGCCTTGGTACAGCTTTCAAAACATATTATGCTTAAAATACGCCCGCCTGTTTTGCTGGGTGATTTTCTCGCATGTAATGAATTTGATGTAACGGATCAGTTGGAAAAAATTACCATCCCGGCGCTGATTGTTTGCGGTTCTGAGGATAAGATGATGCCCTTGAAACATTCACAGTCTTTGCATGAGGGCATCGCCAGCTCCCAACTTCATGTGCTCGAAAATGCGGGGCATATGGTGATGTTGGAACAGCCTGCTCGGGTCGCCAGTTTGTTAAAGAAATTTATGGATGAATTACCGCTTCGTTCTGCGCTTTAGCCTGCTTCTACAACCCAAACATTTTCTTTAAGACGGGCATGGCTTCCATCACCGCCAGCGCACGATGGCTGGCATGGTTTTTTTCTACCATGTCCAATTCAGCCATTGTTTTGTTCAACTCCGGGATGAAAAAGATCTGGTCATAGCCAAAGCCGCCGCTACCGCGTTCTGCGGGGATGATCTCGCCGAAGCAATTCCCCTCGGCAAGTACCACTTCACCGATTGGTTTTGCGATGGCAAGCGTGGCATGGAAATGAGCTTTCCATGGGCGGGGCTTGTCTTTTAAATTCTGTAATAACAAGGCACGGCGATCCGCATCCTTTGCGGCGGGCTGGGAAGAGTAACGCGCGGAATGAAGCCCGGGCGCGCCATCCAGTGCATCCACTTCGAGGCCGGAGTCGTCGGCGAGAGAGATCAGTCCGCTGGTTTGGGCGAAGGCCAGCGCTTTTTTGGATGAGTTTTCGGCATAAGTGCTGCCATCTTCATCCACTTCGAGGGATAAATTAATATCTGCGGGCGTGAGAAGTCGGATGCCGGTATTCTTCAACAGGTCTTGCAATTCTATAACTTTGCCGTTGTTGTTTGTGGCGATGAGGAGTTTGTTCATGGTCGTATTATCATGAGGTGACAGTCACCTTGAAATTTGTACTTTTGCCCAGTCCGCATGTTCTTTTACAAGCGCGTCATCACCATGCATGGCTTGCTCGAGGATCGGTATGTCCTTTTCGTTTCCGCGGTTACCGATGGCGACGGCCACATTTCTTAAGTAGCCTCGCCGTTTGGCGCGTTTGATCGGACTTTTCTTGAAGCGTTGGTTAAACTCAACGGATGACAGGAGCAGGTCTGAGGTTAAGACAGGCAGCGGGATTTTAGTCTCGAAGGCGGAATCAGCTGGCTGTGAGAATCGATTCCACGGGCAGACTTGCTGACAGATATCGCATCCAAAAATCCAGGTGCTCATTTGTGGACGAATGTCTTCGGGAATCTCATCTTTATTTTCGATGGTCAAATAGGAAATGCAACGGCGCGCATCGAGGGTACGGTCTCGCAAAATACATTTTGTGGGACAGGCTGTGATACAACGGGTGCATGTGCCGCATTGGTCGGTGGCAAATGGTTCGTCGGGAATGAGTTCGATGCCAAGCAGTATCTCTGCCAGAAAAAAAGTGGACCCTGCCCGGGGATTGATCAGCATGGAATTTTTGCCGATCCAACCCAGTCCTGCGCGTTGCGCAAGTTCGCGTTCGAGTATGGGGCCGCTGTCTGTGTAATAACGGTTGGGGATATGGTACCTGACTTGTTCTTCGATAAATGTAACAATGGCTTGTAATTTTTGGGGGAGGATGTCGTGGTAATCATCACCGAGGGCGTAAGATGCAATTTTCGGGTCTCCCCCTTCGGGGACTTCGCGATACGGCGCTCGACCACCATCTGAAATTGGCGAATATGGAATTGCGAGTACAAGGATGGATTTGCAATCAGGCAGGATATGTTTGGGGTCTGCACGGCGGGTGCAGCTTCGTTCTTCAGCGAGATACTGCATTGTGGCGTGCATGTTTTGGTTGAGCCAATCTTCAAAGATGTTGTAATGAGCGGGCGGCTCGCAAGAAGTAACGCCAGCCAGGATAAATCCCAATTGTCTTGATTTTATCTTTATGCTTTCCTTCAAGCCCTTTGGAATGGTTTCCTCTTTTATCGGGGTCATCTTTTTAGGGTGGGGCATCATTGAATAAGTTTAGCAGATTAATACTAATCTCTACGTGAAATTCGCGGTTGCGAACTATTGTAACCCGCCTTACCAAAGTATTTACAATCTGCTTTTTGATCTCAAATATCTCTTGCCGTTCTTCATCGTTTTGAGGGACGTCATTTAATTCGCCTGTCCTATCTCGCAGTTCGTCAACCATCTTGCGGGCTTGGGCTAAAAGAATTTCAGGCTTATTGATAGCCGTGCAAACCTTTTCCCAAACAACGGTGCAGGTCTTCGGGATGATGAAAGTGTAGAAGCCTTTATAGCCGCGCGGGAATGGGTTGAAAGAATTAAACAGGTTTTGGGATCAGATATTTTCTCGATAAATACCCAAAATCAAATGGATGAATTTGGTGTTCGAACAATCAATGATATGTTCGGGCAATCTGAAATACCCGAAGAAATTATTCTACTTAGGCGGCAAATCTTCTCATTGACAGAAGAGTATCGCCCTCCAATTGAAGAAAAGTATTCTCTATTGTTTGAATTGGGGAAATTAATTAGAACCAATCCTGGGAATGAAGAGCTAAAAAATAAATTAGTTATAAAAATCAACTCTCAAGGATTAGGAAAGGAATGTGCTGATTTTCTATCCAACCCTAAGCCTATTATGCCAATCCAAGAGATCGGAGACGACGGAATATATTGTCCAAGATGTGGTGCACGATTGACTGAAAAATTTCAGAATGAATTATTGGATAGGCATATAGTCTTGTGTTACTTCTCGAAAGATGTGTGGATGTATTTAAAGTCTGATACTTCAAAATCATTATTTTAATGGGGGTTTATGTATGCTGTTCAAGAAGTTGGTTGACTGTCATGATTTGTATCCCCTTATATTCTTTTAAGTCCAGCAAGTGACTATCCCCTGAAGCAATAATTTCCACATTTGCGGCTTTGGCACACGCCAGCACTTTATCATCGTCAGGGTCTGCCTTGATTACAGAATCAATTTTGTTTGGGCGCACTGTTTTGGCCAGCGAAGCGTAACCAAAAACCAATTCTTCAACGCTCGTTTCCGCCAGCGCCAGTTTTTCAGAGAATTTTTTCCGCCCAAGCACATCAGTCAGCTCTGAAAGCAGATCAGGGCTCGTAAAAAGCGTAAATGTACCAGAACGCGCCAGGTCAAGAACTTGACGAGGCGCGCCTCTCCAAAACAAACCAGAGATCACCGTATTTGTATCAAGAACAATGTTCATGCAGCGGTTGGTTTGCGGGCTAAGTGAATTTCCTGCGCGATTTCTTCGTCGGACAAGATGGGCAAATCCAAGGCCGCGAGTCGGTCAGCGGCAGCGAAAAAATTGTCAACGCGGCGGCGGCGAATTTCTTCGCGCAAAAGTCGCTCGATTGCCCTTGGGCTTAATAGTCCAGCCGCCTCTGCTTCTTTACGTAATTGATCAGGTAACGATAATTTGAAATCTACCATAGTCATTTTGACCTTCTTTCTGTTGGTAAACTGATTATACCATTTGGAGATGAGATGAAAAACGTTCGCCATGCTCAAGTACAGCCTAAATTGGATGCCTATTACGCCCGTCTCTACGGACTCACCCGCGACGAACTGCGCTACATCCTCGACCCCAAAGAAGTCCACGGGGAGGATTTCCCTGGCAAACCGTTTGCGCTAAAGTGTATATATTAGAAAGATTTCTCCAACTTGGAGAAATCTAATCCTTATCCAATCAAGGAGGATTTTAGGTGACAACCACTTCAATGGTGATTGCCGGGATGTGAAATTCCGTCCGACATTTGTCATAATACAGGCCAAGCTGTAAAGCCTGCCCCGCACTGGGTCACAAAGTTACCGTCAAGTATATGGGCGTGATTAAATCTGGTTTATTGGGATAAATCCCAGCTGGCGCGCTTTGTCTTTGATGGCTTGTTTTAGATCGTCGTTCAAAACTTTATTGGACAATGATCTTGGTGTTAAGCTCCACCCCAAATGGAACGCCATTAGGAGCTGCCATTTGCCAGGCACTGATATAGTTCCCAGTCTTCTCAGGTGCCTTTAGGTTGACAGTAACTTCAACCTCTTCTCCCGTTTGCACAACGATACTAAGTGGAACGGGCTGACCATTCATTTTCTCTCCGTATAAATAGATCAATCCATACCCTTCACCCCATGCGCAGGTACCTGTATTTTTTATCTTCCATGTTTTTACAAATTCCTGGCCTGGCGTCATTTGCGTACCATCTATTATGGTTACATCTACAGTTGCCCGATCAATAGATAAGTCGTTACACGGTACGCCTGGCGTACCGAGCGCAATTTGAGTAGGGTCAGTTGCAAAGGCGATGGTCGGGGTTTCTGTCGGTGTTTCTGGTGTGGGTGTCTGTGTGGGCGGCAGGGGTGTGCGGGTAAAAGCGGCCGCTGTCAGCGTGAATTCCGCCACGACCGTGTATGCCGCTGAAGTGCGGATCGCCATGACATCCTGCGTGGGTTCAACAGGCGCGGCAGGCGCGCATGCACTGAAAAGGAATGTAATTACTAACAGAAAGATGGATGCGTAAGTTTTCATTGATCCTCTTTTAATTTTCCACGGAAGTAAATTTAACCCAGACAAGTGATCCAAACAGGTTGCCTGCGTCATCCTTTAGTTTCCAATACCATATATATTCGCCTTTTTTATTGGGGGCTTTCAAATTCACCGTAAAGGTTCTACTTTCGCCTGGCTTGGTGAAGACGCTATTTTTGATTAAGATTTCATCCTTGCCATAGTATCCGATGGCAGCGCCCTCCGGACTTGTGGAAAATTCGGGCCTGAAAGAAAAGGAATAACCCTCGTCCCATGTGCAGGTCCCGATATTCAGGAATTCAAAACTTTTCTGGAATTCCTTGCCAATCAGGATCGTGGCTCCATCAAAGGGCGCAGATTCACTAATGAGAATGCCATCGTTACAACCATTGGATGTCGTAAAGGTGGAATAAGCGCCCGCGGTTGGCGCGAGGGATGGGTTTGCCAGCGGTGTTAATCCGGGCGGTTGGGTGTTGAAAGCAAAGGGAGTGCTTGAGCCGCCGAAGACTGCAAAGGTAGGGATGCCTCCCGGAGTGGACGTGGGCAGAGGGATATTGGTTGGCAGTGATGCAGGCGGAAGCGCCTGCGCGGTCTGTGTCTGCTGTAATGCCGCTTGTGTGCTGACATTGTTAAAAGCCTGCGTCTGGATCGCCCCTGCATCTTCAGTCGGTGCGGGCGCTGCCCCCAAATTGCAGGCGCTCAAGGTGATGGTAAGTAAAGCTGTGCCTGCCAGCCAAAATAATTTGCGAAATTTCATTTATATTACCTCCGAAAATGGTTAACAATATTATAACGCACCCACGGCGGTGGTGGTTCGGTGAGTGAGGCGCTGCTCACAAATATTCATAAGCAAAACAGGAAGCAGGTAATGGTTCCCAAACAAAAAAGGAAGCCCGCCTGTGCTGACTTCCCTTTTTGTTATTGAATTACGGGCAATGAAAACCGAAACCTACTGAGGGATATTCTCTATAATCAGGTTCTGTTAATACGATCGCAAACCAGCGATTATCATTTTGTGAAGCGGCGCGCCCAAGTTTCCATACGCGAGAAACCGTTTTTGTTCCAGCGGCTTTCAATACAATGGTCTGCGGATTTGAATCGTTGCCGTCTGATTGAAGCCAGTGATATACGAATTCCAGGGGACCGTTGGTGGTAAAGGTGGCGTAGGCCGTATAGGTGGTATTTGCAGGGCAGCCCGTTAGTGGTTCGCGAGTGACATTCAACTCCATTTTTGTGACAGCGTATTTTTGTTTTATAGAGGAGGAAACTACGATCTCTGTGTAGAAGGCCGCCTGGTATGCGCCCACGCCATAATTGATATTGTCGGGAGTCTGGAGTTTCCACTCGGAGCGATAGGTGCCGTCTGCTGTGGGGGCGATCAATACCAGCGAGATCGGTACGGTTTGTCCGGGGCCGACAGCTTGCGGCAGGTTGTAAACATAGCCGCCGCCCATGATGTCACCAGACCAGTAGACGATCTTATAGCTGGTATCCCAAACGCAATTACTTGTATTGGTGATCTCCCAGGTCTTTGTAAATTGTGTGCCGGGTTTGAAGATTGTCCCATCCACAATGGTTTCACTCACCAGGCTGGCTTTTGCACATTCGGCTTTTGAAGTATTCGAAGGCGGGACTGTCGAGGTAAGCAAGGCCAGCGGTGTTTGTAATTTGAATGGAGTTTGTGTAGGGATGACAGGTGCAGAGGGGGTTGCCGTATTTGCAACTTCAACTGTGGTTTGCGCGGCGACGGTCTGCGCGACCGAGGTTTGGATAACGGCTTCCTGTGTGGAGGTATCTGGGCCGCAGGCGGTAGCGAGCAGAACTATGGTTGCACTTATGGAGAACAGTAAGTATTTTATTGATTTAATCATTTTTTTCCTTTCATCTACTGGGAATATTATACTGTTAAAGCAGAGCGCCCGGAGAACCGAGCGCTCGACTTACCGAATACTCCGTGCGCAGAAATTACGGCGAATAGGTTATCGTCAAAGTCACGGGTGCAAGGATCAAAACATCGTCAATAATCCCATCGCCATCAGTTAAAGTATCTTTGAATTGCAGACGGATTTGGAAACGCGATGTGCCTACGGCGCTTTGGACCGCGGAGATGAAGCCAGCATCAGAGTAAGGGGCCTCCAATTCGGCAGTATTGCACCAACGAGTGATAGCCCCTACCGGTGCCGGTAGCGCGGGAACAAAGTCGCTGGCATCCACGACACCATAGTTTTGCACATAAGCGCGCAGGCAACCGAGCGTTGCAAACGGATCTGCCCGCACCTGACTCCCGCCTTTTAATAATATCGAGGCATTTTGGATCGTAGACCCAGATGGCACTCCCGAAATATCAAAACTTAGGAATGCCTCCACGCCCCGGTTGCCCGGGCTATCCCCGGCGGCTACGGTCAACGGATTGACTGAGCCGTCGCTAAGCACTAGTCCACTTTCGCCAGCCATATAAGTTAAGTTAACAGTGTGTGAAGATGCCACGGTATTTGTCGCGGTCGGCGGGTTTTGTACTTTAATCTGAACATAGAATTTTCCAAACAACACACCCGATCCGTCTCGTAATTTCCAGTTCCCGGTGTAATCGCCGGTGGAGGCGGGAGCGGTTAGGTTAACTGAAATGTCTATGGTTTGACCTGGGCTGACATTGCCAACCAAGGCTTGTGTGGAGGGTCCATTCATAGCGTTGCCATCCGAGAATGCGATGGCATAGGAAGGGGTCCAGGCGCAAGTGCCAACGTTTTTGAGACGCCAGGTTTTTGTGAAGGTTTGTCCGGGCGTCATGATGGTCCCATCCGGGATGGTGACATCTGTAATGAATTGCATCACATTGCAGCTTGATGTGGCAGGAGGGAGTGGTGTGTTTGTCAAAACAGGCGGAGGGAGGAAGGTCAGGGTGGCTGTGACCGGGAGCGGGGTATCGGTATTTGCAACAAGCGGGGTGGCGCTCAGCAACGCTTCTATAGTTTCCGCGGCGGCGGTCAGGCTTAATCCTTCGCCCTGGCTTTTCGAAGGCAGGTTACATGCCCCAAGAAATATGGCGGCAATTATCAACAGATTGAAAAGGCGTGTTTTCTTCTTCATGATTTTCTTCTCCTTCGTGATGAGAGTATTTTACCGCAGGTTGAGTTGGAGCGGTCGCCGCGCATTTCTTGGAGCTGTGTCAGGCGCTGGTCAGAAGATCAACGCCTGACGAGGAAAGAGGGACTCAGTCCGCATTCCGTGTATGACGGTATCAAAATAAGGTGCGCGAGAATTCTTGTTTGGGTGAAACAGGCTAAAAGTCTGGAAAGATGCGATGAGGTTATTATGCGGTTTCCACGTGGGCGCCAGCCATCCACAATCCAAGTTGTTCGCGAGTGGACTTTTTTGTTTCCACCATTGCGACGATCTGACCGCGATACATGACGGCAATACGATCCGAGAGCGCCATGATCTCATCCAGTTCGGCGGAGATGAGCAGGACGGCCGCGCCGTTGTCGCGCATCTTGACGATCACGCTGTGGATGTACTCGATGGAGCCAACGTCGAGGCCGCGCGTGGGCTGGTTGGCGATCACGAGTTTTACGGGACGGCTGAGTTCACGCGCCACGATCACTTTTTGCTGGTTGCCGCCGGAGAGTTTGCTTGCCGGCACGTAGGGCGAGGGCGTGCGCACGTCGTAGGCGGTAATGAGTTTGCGGGCGTTCTCGTCCAGTGCTTTTTGCTGGATGATGCCACGCACACCGAAAGGCGGATGGTAATAATCGCATAATACCATGTTGTCGGCCACCGTGTATGAAAGCACCAGGCCGTGACGCTGGCGGTCTTCGGGGATGTGCGCCAGCCCGATCTCGGTCATGGTGCGGGGCATACTGCCGGTTACTTCCTGCCCATCGAAGCGCACCGCGCCGCCGGTGGGTGTGCGCAAGCCGGTGAGCGCCTCGACCAGTTCGGTTTGCCCGTTGCCTTGCACACCGGCGATGCCCAAAATCTCGCCGCCGCGCACATTGAAGGAAATGCCGTGTACGGTTTCCAGCCCGCGCTGGCTGTTGACTTTGAAGTCTTCCACCTCCAGCACTTTGTCTTTCGGTTCGCTGGCGCCTTTTTCCACGGTTAGAATGACCTGCCGTCCCACCATCATGGAGGCCAGGCGCGGCTCGTCCGTTTCCGCGGGCGTGACGGTATTAACCACGTGGCCGCTGCGCATGACGGTGATGCGGTCAGCCACGGCCAGCACTTCCTTGAGCTTGTGGGTGATGAAAATGATCGAGGCGCCGCGCCCGGCCAGTTCGCGCATGATGCGGAAGAGGTCGTCGGCCTCCTGCGGGGTGAGGACGGCGGTCGGTTCGTCGAGGATCAGGATATGGGCGTCGCGGTAGAGGGTCTTCACGATCTCGACGCGCTGCTGGAGTCCCACGGGCAACTGCCCCACCAGCGCCAGAGGATCCACGTCGAGGCCGTATTGATGGGAGAGCGCGGCCACTTTCGCCGCGACCCCCTTACGGTCCAGCACGCCGCGTTTAACGGTCTCGTCGCCCAACATGATGTTCTCCGCCACCGTGAAAACGGGGATGAGCATAAAATGCTGGTGCACCATCCCAATGCCGAGGGCAATGGAATCCTTCGCGGAGTGGATGATGACGGGCTTACCGTCAACGAGCATCTCGCCGGAGTCGGGGCGGTACAGGCCGTAGATGATGTTCATGAGCGTGGTCTTGCCCGCTCCGTTTTCGCCAAGCAGGGCATGGATCTCGCCCTTGCGTAAATCGAAGTTGACGTTGTCGTTCGCAAGCACGCCGGGGAAATTCTTGGTGATGCCTTTGGCTTCAAGAACAATGTTTGTTTTGACCCTTCGACGCGGCTCAGGGCGGGCTTCGCTCAACATGTAGTTTTCAGTCATATCCGCCTCTTATTTCTCGTAGGGAACGCCATCTGCGGCGGGCGGGGTGGTCTTGCCGACGATGCCCGTCAGGATCAGCATAGTGAGGATGTAAGGCGTCAGCCCGACAATGTAAGAGATCTGCAGGACAGCCAGTTGCGGCGGGATTGACTCGCGGAAGATTTGCAGGTTGATTTGCATGGCTTGCGAAGCCCCGAAGACCAGCGCGGCCGCCCAAGCGCCAAAGGGCGTCCAGTTGCCGAAGATCATCGCAGCCAACGCGATAAAGCCGCGCCCGTTGGTCATAAGCGGCTCGAAGGATGGCACCGATTCGAGCGTGAAGTATGCGCCACCCAACCCGGCCATCAAGCCGCCGATGATCACGTTGGCGTAACGCATGCGCTGGACGTTGATACCGACGGTGTCGGCGGCCCTGGGGTGTTCGCCCACGGCACGCGTTCGCAGACCCCAGCGGGTGTAGAACAACACGTAGTGGGTGAAGACGACCAGCAGGATCGCCAGCAATGCGATGGGTTTCTGGTCAATGACGGTGCCTGAGATCGAATTGACCAGCCCGTCACAACCACCGTTGCAGATTCCGTCAATGGCGTTTGCCAGCGAGGGCAATGTGCCGGGTGCGTGCGGGACATTGCCGCCGAAGATACTGCCTTTTTCGAAGAACATCTGGCGGTTTAAAAAGCCAGTGATGCCGATGGCGAGGATGTTGATCACCGTGCCTCCAATGATCTGGTCCACTTTGAAGGTGATGGACAGAACAGCATGCAAAAGGGCGAACAAACCGCCGGTCAGGATGGCGAAGAATACGCCGCTAATCAGGCTGGGCAGGGCCGCCCAACCGAAGATCGAATTCATGTAAATGGAAGCCAGCCAGCCGAAGAAGGCGGCTGCCAGCATCATGCCCTCGATGCCAATGTTGACCACGCCGGCGCGTTCACAGTAAAGACCTGAGAGAGCGCCCAGCGTCAACGGCGTGGCAACCGCGATGGTGGTTGCGATCATGCTCCCGATAATCACGAGAGGCGAGGATTGGCTGGAGCCGATCAGCACAACCACGCCGAACAACACGATGATGATGGCGGCGATGAAGCCGAAACGTTTCAGTTCCATGGCTGCCTCCTACCCGCCCCAACCGCGCGTCAGAACCACGCGCTCTTCCTGGGTGCGGATGCGATAGATGTAACGGATAATGGCGTCCGCCGCGACGAAGAGCAGGACGAGCGCCTGGATGACCGAAATGATGTCCGTTGGGATTTGCGTCAGGAATTGCATGCGCGTCGCGCCGTTGCGCATCCCGCCGAAGAGGATGGCCGCCAGCACGATGCCCAGCGGGTGTGTCTTGCCGAGCAGCGCGATGGCGATGGCGTCGAATCCATAGCCCATGGAAAAGCCCAACTCGTGGCGGTAGTTCAACGCGGTGACTTCAATGGAACCCGCCAGCCCGGCCAACATGCCCGAAAAGGCCATCGTCAAAACGATGGTGCGTTCCACGTTAATACCGGCGTAGCGCGCCGCGTCCGGGTTGGCGCCCACGGTGCGGATCTCGAAGCCAAGCGTCGTCTTCCACAAGAGCCACCAGACCAGTCCCGCGACGACGAGAGCCAGGATAAATCCCCAGTGTACACGCAGGACTTCTGGATCGAACAGGCGCGGGATGCGCGCGCTGATTGCAATCGGCGGTGTGCGGGCGATGACGTTCGTGGGACTGGGGTCCTTCATTGCGCCGTTAAGCAGGAAACTGGTCATGTTGAGCGCAATGTAGTTCATCATGATGGTATTGATGACCTCGTGCCCGCCCATGTAGGCTTTCAGCGCTCCGGGGATGGCCGCCCAGAGCGCCCCGGCCAACGCGCCGAAGCTCACTGCCAGCGGGATGTGAATGATGGCCGGCAGGTCGAAGCCCAGCGCGTCGGGCAGGGCGTACCCGATCCACGCAGAAAAAACAGCACCAAGGGCCAATTGACCCTCCGCGCCGATATTGAACAGACCACCTTTAAAGGCAACCGCCACCGCCAGCCCGGCAAAAATATAGGGCGTGGCCCACACGGCGGTTTCGCTTAAGGCCTTCGCCGAACCAAATGCACCCTGAAATAAGCCCAGGTAGGCGTCGAACGGATTTCCGCCCACCAGAGCAATGATGATGCCGCCCACCAGCATGGCAGTAAACACCGCCAACACCGGGACGAGCATAGCCCGCAGGGCGAGCGCGGAGCGCAACCAGCCCCAAACAACGTTGATCGAAAACTTGTCCTTCATCTAAGGCTCCCGTCCAGCAAGGAATTTGATCCTATTATAAGACAGAAAAACAGCGAAAGCGTTCTACGCTTTCGCTGTGCGTGCATTACTTCAATCGGTCGCGTTTATTTCTTCTTGCGGCGCATATACAGGAAAGCGGCCACAACCACGAGGATGGCAACCACGACGATAATCAGCGTCCAGTTGGTAGTGGGAGCGGCAACGGGCGCCTCGGCCGGTTTGACGGGTGGAACGCCGGTCGTCAACGAACCGTCGAGCAGGGCTGCATCGATTTCCTTCATCTTGGCATCAACTGCGGCAGGCACATCGGCTGCAACATCATGGTACGGGGCGAAACCGGTCTTGCCATAGAAGTTGCCGGGCACAAAGGCGCCTTCCTTCGTGACCTTGACCAAATCGAACACGCCGGGGGTGATGAGCTTCATGGCCGAGGAGAGCAGTTTCGCCTGGGCTTCGGGCAGGGTGTAGTACTGGTCGGCGTCCACGCCGATGCCGTACACGCCTGCTTCCACCGCGGCCACGACCGCGCCATTGCCGGTCTTGCCGCCGCCGCCGAAGATGACGTCCGCGCCCTTGTCAATCATAGACTTGGCGGTCGTCGCGCCCCATTCGGGGTCGGTGAAGGTCTTGTCGAAACCGACATCGCTGTGGTACACGATGAAGATCTCGATGTTGGGGTTGATGTACAACGCGCCGGCGCGATAGCCTTCGCCGAAGCGCCAGACGGGCGGAACTGCATCGGTGCCGAACACGCCGCCGATCTTGCCGGTCTTGGTCATCTGTGCGGCCAGGGAGCCCACCAGGAATCCAGCCTGATCCTCAGGGAAGACGAGCCCCACGAGGTTGGGGATATCGTTGGTGGTGTCGTCATCATACAGCCAGGCATACTGATCCTGGTCCACGCCGATAAACTTGATATCGGGGTACAGCACAGCCGCGGCCGCCGTGGCCTCACCCAAACCGAAACCGACTGTCACGATCACATCGTAACCGGCATCCCCGAAGGTGGCGATATTCTTGGCATAATCTTTCGAGTCGGCGGTCTCGATGTACTGGACGTACGCGCCCAGATCTGTCTCGGCCTGCTTCACGCCTTCCCATGCAGATTGGTTAAAAGATTTGTCGTCAACTTTACCGACATCGGTTACCAAACCAACGCAGAATACGTCTGCCTTCGTGCAGTCGGGGGCGGCACCCTGCGCTTGCACCTGGACAGGGACAAGCATGGCAATCAGCGCCAACAATGCCATAACAAAATATAACTTTTTCATTTTTTCTTCTCCTAGAAGAGTAAGGGTTTTCGGCCTGCTTTTTTTGCAAAGCCTTACGACATTGCAAGTATAAATCTTTATTTTTTATTGTGCAAGCCTGAACAATACTAAGGTTTCTCGAACGATACACCCGTCTTGATTTCTCCCTTCCTCAGCCCTATCAACAAAATATCCATTTCCCGCGTCAAACTTTCCGGGAATTTTTGATTAAGCGGCACATACCCAATTTGACTTAATCCTGGCTCATAGGCATTCCCACCCCTCAGCAGACGCATCACATTCTGGACCTCGAAACTGGCTCTGCCAAAAATAGAGGTAACTACACTGGAACCTGACTCTGCCAGCACCGTTGCCTGATCCCGTTCTGTCCCAATTGCAGGGACATTTGCCTCCGCTGCTGCGCGCAACACCCCCTGCCCCGTTACCCCTCCCGCAGCAAAGATCACATCCGCTCCGCGTTGAATCAATTTCCGTGCCGTGTTATATCCCCAAGCTTCATCAAGGAATAGTGTCTCACTGCTGCCATCCTCGCGATAGATCACCTGAACTTTTATATTTTCATCTACAAATTTTGCGCCCGCGCGGAATCCCTCGCAATATCTCCACATCGAATCAATGCCGGAGGTCTCGCACACCGCACCGATGACTCGCGTTTCTGAAATGCGCGCCGCCAGTGCCCCTGCGACGAATCCCATTTGGTCTTCCGCAAATGTGATGGAAATAAGGTTCGGGCGCACTTCTTCATAGGGTAGATTCATGCCGACGAAAACAGGATCAGGCCTGCCCTCCCGAGAGAGCGTCGGGACAATGTGAGCAGGGTCGAAGGGATAAAAGTCCGCGGCTCGAAGCGTTTCGTCGAGCAGTCCAATTCCTGATGTGATGATCACGTCATATCCATTTCCAGCGAAATAGGCGATGTTCTTTTCGTAATCGCGTGTATCTACTGATTCGATGTACTCGATTCGGTCAATGAGTCCATTGGCCTTGGCTTCTTCCAATCCCGCCCAGGTATCTTGATTCAGTCCATGATCGTTAATGCCAAGTGTATCTGTCACCAGCCCCGCACAGAAGACGTCTTCCAGAAAACAATTCGACGATTGCACGCAGGCTGGGAGTCCCAACAATACAATCGCCAGAATAAACCATCTTGATTCGGTTCGCAATTCCTAATTCCTTACATTGTCGCCTCACCGCGTTTCACTCCGAGCATCAGCCATAACGCGATCAGCATGAACATAGGCGCGATCAACATGATGACGTTGTAATTGTTCCCTGTCAGTTGAATGGCCAGGCCGTTCACGTTTGGGCCGACGATCGCTGAAAACGTGGAGAATAGATAGTACAAACCAGTGAACGTACCGATGCGCGCAGCGCTGGTTAAATCCACGATCATGGGCAGGGAGTTGATGTTGATGAAAGCCCAACCCGCGCCGCCAAAGATCAGCAGAACGCCTGCGAGTGTGAGCATGCGCGCGCCGCCTTCCACGAGCGGAATGCCCACCAAAGGCAGCGGAGCAATGCCTGTCAGCAATGCGCTGGCTGGCGTAATATAAAGTAGTACTAAAATGATGGTAATAATCATCAAGCCCATGGAGATCGTGTTGCGACGCCCGATTTTTCCAGCGACGTATCCTGATGGAATCGCAAACAACACAAAGAACAAAGGGAGCACAGAAAGCAATGTGGCGCCATCGCCCTCATGCAGGCCAAGGTGATTCTTTGCATACAGAGTAAAGAATGTATCCACAGCTGAGAAGCCGATGAACCAGAAGAAGATGGCAAAAAGAATTCGTAGTCCACTTTTATCTTCGTCGGTGAATACTTCGCGCAGACTTGCTAATATACCGGGTTGCTCTTCTGCTTGACCGTATTCTTTTGGTTCTTCGATGAAGAGATACACGATAAATGCGGAGAGGAGAACCAATCCCGAGCCAAGCCAGAAGGGAAAGTTGGGGCTCATTTTATATAATATGCCGCCTGTTTGCAGGGCAATGATCGTGCCAACACCGCCCATAAAATTGATGATGCCATTCGCCTGCGAGCGGAAAGCAGACGGCGTAATATCGGGCATGAGCGCGATCACAGGGGTGCGCCATAATGCCGCGCTTAACAACAAGGTGCTTGTGCAAGCCACAAATAAAGGCAGCGCTGCAGGGAGCGGGATCAGCCCAAACGCAACGGCAGTGATCGGCGCACCAATCAACAGGAATGGAATGCGCCGCCCAAGAGGTGTTCGCAATCTATCAGACCACGCGCCAACCGGCGGTTGAATGAACAAGGCCGCGATATTGTCCAGCGTCATAAAGAAACCGACGATGATGGGTGAGAGATGGAATTTTTCTGATAGAAAGATGGGGACAAAGGCGTTATATACCCCCCAAACCACACTTAAGCCAAAGAAGCCAAAACCGAGCAGGAAGGTCTTGCCGTAGTTGAGCCGAGATGACATGGGTTTTCTCCTCTATAATGTAGTTTTGAAAAAGTAATTGGTAATTGGTGAATTACCAATTACTTTTTTTTCAAACCATCTAAAAATTTCTTATCTTCTTTCGTCAATTCCATCTTTTCCAACATGTCGGGTCTTTTGTTGAAGGTTCGTAACATGGACTGCTCGCGGCGCCATTGATCTATTTTTGCGTGATCGCCTGAAAGCAGGATATCGGGCACTTTCCATTCTCGAAATTCGGGCGGACGGGTGTAGTGTGGATATTCGAGCAGACCCATGGCATGCGAGTCATCTTGTGCGCCGGTGGGGTCGCCAAGCACATCGGGCAGAAGGCGGGCGATTGCGTCAATCAGGATCAACGCTGGCAGTTCGCCGCCTGTCAGCACGTAATCGCCGATTGAGATTTCATCTGTCACGAGATGCTGGCGGATGCGTTCATCAACCCCTTCGTAGCGGCCGCAGAGCAGGGCAATGCGCGGGTGTTGGGAAAGTTCCAGGGCAATGCTTTGATCGAAGACCCGTCCCTGTGGGGTTAGTAAAAGGATTGGGATGTTTGAATCAGGCCCGGGCGGAGTCTGATCCGCGTTTAATCCCAAAACAGATTCAATTGCTTCAAATACAGGTTCGGGCTTCATCACCATCCCACCGCCGCCGCCGTAGGGAGTGTCGTCTGTGGTGTGATGCTTGTCATGTGTGTAATCGCGGATGTTGTGAACACACACCTTGATCAAATTCCGTTCGCAGGCGCGTTTGATGATGCTGGTTTCAAGATAAGAGGGGAACACTTCGGGCAGGAGGGTGAAAACCTCAAATTGCATGAGGCGATTTTAACATAGAAGTTTTTTTGGTGTGTTGTTTACGCCCTTGGGATTTGCTACAATTTTGATCAAGGGATTTTCTATTTAGAACTAACTTTGAAGATTGGAAGACGATTCCAGGAAATAATAAAATCATACGGCTGAACCAGATCAGGATCGCGATTGAAGCTGCAGTCCTGATCAGATATCCGCTTGGTCATAGGCGTTTCCTTAAAACAGCAGGTTTGCTCACTCGAAGACGTTAGAAGCAAATTAGAATTCGAAACCCGCTGCTTGACGATGCTTTCCTGCGGATGGTAATATGAATTCATGTATCTAAAAGGAAGTAAATGGAGTATGAACCGTCGCAGAACCAGACCCAACTGGTTCCGCATTATTTTGCTTTGCCTGCTCGTGTTGGGCGGCTCATATGTCAATCGGTTCATTCTCCCGAATCAAACTCCCCTCGGCGTATCTTCTCCAACGCCAACAATCGCGCCCGATGCGTTCATTGCCCAGGCAGAAGAGTTGTTCATGCAAGGCAAACTGATCCCTGCCATTGATGCCTACCGTCAAGCAATTTCATCGCGTCGTGACGACCCCGCTATTTACGTCATGCTGGCGCGCACTCTTGTTTTTGCAGGTCAGTATCAAGAAGCGCAGACCAATGCGGAAGATGCCTTGCTGCTTAATCCGGGCAATTCCATGGCGCATGCTGTGCTTGGCTGGGCGCTCAGTTCTCAAGGTGAGTATCTCGAAGCTGAAACCAGCCTCAAACGCGCCCTGGAACTTGATCCCAATAATGCCATGGCTCATGCATATTATGTCGAGATCCTAGTTGATTCGTACTATAACGGTACAGGTTCTTTCGAAGATGTCGAAAAGGCAATTGAGGAATCAAAAGTTGCCATTGCGCTGGCGCCGAATACATTGGAAACCCATCGCGCGCGCGGTATTATTCTTGAAGCCACGGCCAATTATGAGGAAGCCATCCGCTCATATGAAGCCGCGATTGCGATCAATAACAATATCGCAGATTTGCATCTAAGAATTGGGAACAACTATCGTGCCCTCGGAATTTATGACAAAGCAGTCGAATCTTATACGCGTGCGAACGCCCTTAACCCCGAGAACCCGTTACCTGACCTGTATATGTCCCGTACCTATGCCACCATTGGTGAATATGGCAAAGCCATGCAGTATGCCGAATCTGCTGTGGTAGATGACCCTGCGGATACAAATCTGCGCGGAAATCTTGGCGTGATGTATTATCGCAATTCTTACTGGCCTGAAGCCGTTGAGCAATTTAAATATGTAGTCAATGGCGGGTTCACGGAGGAGGGCGTTCAACTTGATGCAATTGCTCTTACCCCAAGCACCCGCATTGCAGAATACTATTTTACATACGGGCTCGCGCTTGCGCGTCTGGATCAATGCGGCGAGGCTTTGCAAATCGCACAGATGATCATTTCCCGCGTTCCATCAGATGAGCTGGCAGTCGAGAATGCCGGAGCGATCAACAGCCGTTGTGAACAAAATCTTGTGCAGACTCCAACCCCGGTGCTTGCCACGCCGACACCATGAATATTAACCAAAGACGAAACATCTTTCGCCGCCGTGAAGAATCAAATGTATATCGCATGTTCTTCTGGGTTATTTTGATACTCGGTGGGATTTGGCTGATCCGCTCTGTGCGGCTAGGCGAGATCAAGCCTTTGTTTTTGCCTACTCCCACCCCGACACGGTTTGCTCAATCCTACGCAATTGAAGGGGATGCTTTATTTACAGCCGGTAAACTGGAAGATTCCACAAACCCAGAGGGCACAATAATTCCTGGAGCGATTACTGCCTACCGTGAAGCTGTCAAGGTGAACCCGAACGATGTGGATGCGTGGGCGAAGTTGTCGCGCATTCAAACTTATTCCACGGCTCAGCTGATCAAAAGAGAAGACATCCTTGTTCGTCTGGACGAAGCCATCGCGTCCGCTGAAAAAGCTGTGGAAGTAAATCCTGATAACAGTTATGCTCATGCAGTCTATTCCTTTGCATTGAATTGGAGGGCGTCATTCGTTGCAGATGATCGTGAAAGACAGGCCCTGCTGACACAATCTGAGCAGGAGGCCGTGCGCGCTTTGCAATTGGACAATACCAACACGCTCGCATTGGCATTCTATGCCGAAGTGTTGGTTGACCAGCAAAAATGGACACAAGCCCAGCAAAACATCGAGCAGGCTTTGGAACGCGACTCATCTTTGATGGATGTGCATCGGGTCCACGCATATGTGCTTGAATCGCTGGGCCAATACGCCCTCGCAATCGAAGCTTATGACCGCGCCATAACCATCGCGCCAAACCTGACGTTTTTATATCTGCGGGCGGGAGCGGGGTACCGCCGCCTTGCTTTTGACAGCCCCAACGAGCAAGTTCAACGCCAGCTTTACGAAAAATCACTTGAATATTTTGCTCAAAGCGCTCGTATCAACGAGCAATTGGGTGTGCAGGATCCAGTCCCTTACTTATCCATCGCCAGGACCTATTCCCAGATGGGTGAGTTCTTTATTGCCATTCGTAACGTGCAAAGGACAATTGAATTCCAGCCTGATAACCCGGTTTTTTACGGCGAGTTGGGCGTGCTGTATCACAAGAATCGCAATTATGAGACCGGTATCCTTGCGCTCAAATGCGCGGTGCGCGGTTGCACTGCGGAAGAATCCTGTGATGGCCGCGGCGGTTGTGGCCCAAATGATGCAGAAGCAGAAGTGAAAGGATTGGAGCTCGATGCCGGCACAGTCTATTATTACGATGTCTATGCCTCTGAGTTGGCGGCTTTGAGTACGCCTAAAAAAAGTTACTGTGACGAAGCGCTGGCTATTGCGGAGATCATCGAAGCATCTATTTATGATGAAGACCCCAATATTGCTGCGGATATTGTAGTGGTGCGGACAATTTGTTCATTTGATTCTGGGTAAAGCACCGAATAGAATGCCTGCGGCGTGAGGATTTTGCTAAAGGGGGAGAAATGTTGATTGGAACTGACCCGGCCCCAGTTAAGTCTGAGACGATGTATCAAATGGTGAAACCTCTTCAAAAAGCCAAATACGTCAGAGTTTTGTAAGAATTATTACAATCCCCTTGACTTGACCAATTTAACTGGGTAATATTGCCGTTAGCACTCTCGGTAATCGAGTGCTAATTGTGTGTTTATTCAAAAATTCCAAATCCCTTATGGAGGCAAGAAATGGCAAAAATCTCATTTAAACCTTTGGGCGGCCGCGTACTGGTGGACCCCATCGAGCAGGAAGAAGTTACCGCTGGCGGTATCGTTCTCCCCGAAACCGCGAAGGAAAAACCACAACAGGCGAAGGTCCTGGCTGTTGGCCCCGGTGACCGCAATGACAAGGGCGAACGCGTCGCCATGGACGTGAAAGTCGGTGACGTGGTACTCTTCGCCAAGTACTCTGGCACTGAAGTCAAAATGGATGGCAAGAAATTGCTAATCATGCGCGAAAGTGATCTTCTCGGTATCGTCGGATAATTCTGCCGCTCCTGTGTCGCCAACTTAGGCGCTGTGGAAAACTCTAAAGTAAAAAACTCAAAGGATGTGAACTATGGCTGCTAAACAAATTGTATTTTCAGAAGAAGCCCGCCGTAAGCTTAAGAACGGCATGACGGTAGTTGCAAACGCTGTTTCCGCAACCCTCGGCCCCAAAGGCCGCAATGTGGCAATTGACCGCAAATTCGGTTCCCCAAGCATTACGCACGACGGTGTATCTGTTGCGAAAGAAATTGAACTCGAAGACCCGTTTGAGAATATGGGCGCCCAGCTTTTGAAGGAAGCCGCTCAGAAAACCAATGACATTGCCGGTGACGGTACAACCACCTCCACCGTTTTGGCTTATGCCATTGTGACCGAAGGTTTGAAGGCCCTCGAAGCGGGTTACAACCCTATGCTGCTCAAGAAAGGCATTGAACTCGCCACCGAGACCATTGTGGCCGAACTCAAGAAGAATTCAGTCAAGATCGATACCCGCGAAGAGATTTCTTCCGTGGCCACCAACTCCGCTGCAGATGTTGAAATTGGCGAATTGATCGCAGACGTGATGGACAAGGTCGGTAAAGACGGCGTCATCACCGTTGAAGAATCCAAGACCATGCAGTTCGAAACCGAATTTGTCGAGGGGATGCAGTTCGACCGCGGTTACCTCTCTCCCTATTTCATCACCAACGCCGACCAGATGGAAGCCCAGATCAGCGATGCTTATGTCCTGATCTATGACAAGAAGATTTCCGCCGCACAGGACATTGTTCCTTTGCTCGAGAAACTCGTCCAACTTGGCAAGCGCGAACTGGTCATCATCGCTGAAGATGTGGACGGTGAAGCCCTCGCCACCCTCATTTTGAATAAGATCCGCGGGATGCTCAACGTGCTGGCCATCAAGGCTCCTGGCTTTGGTGATCGCCGCAAAGCCATGTTGCAAGACATTGCGGTGCTGACAGGCGGACAGGTCATCTCTGAAGAGACCGGCCGTAAACTCGAATCCGCCACCGTGCAAGACCTTGGCCGCGCCGAGAAGATTGTCTCTGACAAAGAGAACACCACTATCATTGGCGGCAAGGGCAAGAAGGGCGAAATCGAAGGTCGCATTAAGGAAATCCGCATCGAAACCGACAAGAGCACCAGCGATTACGACAAGGAAAAACTTCAGGAACGTCTCGCCAAGCTCAGCGGCGGTGTTGCCATCATCCGCGTAGGCGCCGCGACCGAAACCGAAATGAAGGAAAAGAAGCACCGCGTGGAAGATGCCCTCTCAGCGGCTCGCGCCGCAGTTGAGGAAGGAATTGTCCCCGGTGGTGAAATCTCCCTCATTAACGCTGCTGTCAAACTGGATAAACTCGCCAAGCTACATGCTGAAGATGAGAACGAAGAAATCAAAGTCGGCATCAACATTGTCAAGAAGGCGCTTGAAGCCCCGATCCGCAAACTCGCTTCAAATGCTGGCGAAGATGGTTCCGTCATCATTGACACAGTGCGCCGCACCGCCACTGAGAAAAAGAACTCGAACATCGGCTTCAATGTGCTGACCGGCGAATACGTGGACATGATCAAAGCCGGCGTGATTGATCCTGTCAAGGTTGTGCGCGGCGCTCTCGAAAATGCCGCGTCCATTGCCGCGATGATCCTCACCACAGACGTGCTCATCACTGACATGCCTGAGAAAGAAAAGGCCCCTGCCATGCCCCCTGGCGGCATGGGCGGCATGGACTACTAAACCTGCCCACCAACAAATCTGTAGGGACACAGCGTCGCTGTGTCCCTACGTTTTTAATTTATAATGCAAGAATGCTTTTAAAATCCCGTTTCATAAACAAGACCTCGGAAGCCTCACGTAAGACTCCTCAAATAGGACGAATCTCAACAGACTTCCGAAGCCTGCTATCAATCATCGCTTTTGGATTAAGCGCCTGCGCCTCGTTCGGGACAACTCACACGCCCACTCCCCAAGTGACAACTGCCATGTCCGAGCCTCCTACGGCCGCTCCTCCGCCTTCAGTTGCGATTGTGAATGGAGAGTACATCACCCTTGCAGAATTTCAAGCGGAACTGGCGCGCTATCAATCCGCGCAGACTGCGTTGGGTGTCACTGTTTTAGATGCGGCGGCAAATCAGACAATTTTGGAAGATATGATCGCTCAGTTTTTGCTTGCACAAGCCGCAAGGGAAGCGAATTTCAATTTCACAGAAACAGACCTGCGGTCCAGAATGGATGCGCTGGCTTCTGAAATTGGAGGATTACAGGCTTTGTCGGCATGGCAGTCTGACTACGGCTATGACGATGCGACATTTCAAATCGCATTGAAGCGTTCGGTTGAATCAGCCTGGATGCGGGACAAAATCATTGCGGATGTGCCGACTACTGTTGAACAAATCCACGTGCGCCAGATTTTGACCTATAATGAGGAAGATGCGCGCGCCGCGTTGGAAGAATTAAAAGCTGGTGCAGATTTTGATAAACTTGCTGCATTGTATGATCCAATCACACTTGGCGAATTAGGCTGGCTGCCGCGAGGTTATCTGTTGGATGCAAGCGCTGACGAGGCTGTCTTTGCTTTGCAAGCTGGCATGTATTCTGAGATTATTGCAACCAATGCCGGCTATCATATCTTTATGGCGCTTGAACGCGGTGATCATCCGTTATCTCCGGATGCCTTGTTGACCATGCAGGAACTGGCTTTAAGAAACTGGCTTGTTGAAAAACGCGCAAATAGTGATATTGTATTAGCCCCATGAGATCGGCCTGGAAATCCCTATCTTTCGATATAAGAATTATTTTCGGAGCAGCATAATGAGCAATTACAACTATAAAGAGCCTCGCGCACGTAAAAAGAAAAGCTCCCGCCTTCAGTTGTGGGATTTGTTAAGTATGCTCATTTTGATCGTTGCGCTATGTGTTGGCCTGTACTTTGTGGCGATCTTCCTGATGCCCAACTCCGCTTTTAATCCTTTCCCACCTGCCCCACCCAGCCTTAATTTACCTCCCCAGCCTACCATCACGGCCATTCAATTAGAGCCAACGTGGACACTCACGCCCTCAAATGTGACTGAAACACCCACGCTGTTGCCAACTTTCACCCTGGAGCCATCCCCAACACTTGTCTCGCTGGTGACTCCATCCATTACCCCATTACCAACCAAGACTCCCAAAGCGCCTTTCTCTGCGACCATCACCTACATTAACAGTACGATCATTCATCCTGAACCGGGCTGCAACTGGCAGGGTGTTGGCGGCACGATCGTGGATGCCAACAATGCCGATATGCTAGGCATCACCATCCGCCTCGTCGGTTTTTATAACGGTAAAACAAAGAACGAGTTAACCGTTAGTAGTATTGCTCCGGCCTATGGAAAATCCGGCTATGAATTTTTCCTGGGCACAGTGCCATTATCATCCAAGGGTGAATTGTATATTCAAATTCTGGATCAGACTGGCCTGCCTCTCTCGGACAATGTTTATATTGATACTTTCAACGAGTGTTCCAAGAACCTGGCGCTGGTGAGATTTAAGAAGAATCCATGATTTGGAATTTCAGAAATTATAGAAGATTGGGGTGAAGAAAAAGGAAGAAGTGATAAGACAAAGTCCGTTGTTTATTAAGCAACGGACTTTGTTTCTTGTTTACCTGTCTATCTGTCTACTTGTTTGCCTTTATACGATTTTCCCTACTTCACTTCCAAATTCCAATTTTGATACTTCGGATGTTTTGCGCGCACTACATCATCGAAAAGCGACCGCAATTTCGTGGTGACAGGTCCCATCAACCCCGCGCCGACTGGTCGGTGATCAATCCTGGTCACCGCCACAACCTGCGCGGCAGTACCCGTCATGAACATTTCCTCTGCAATAAAAACTTCCGTACGGTCAATCGAACGTTCGACCACCTGGATCCCAAGTTCGTTACGCGCCAATTCAATGATGGAGCGACGCGTAATGCCCTCGAGGATATTATCCGTCACAGGCGGGGTGACCAGCACACCATCACGCACCATGAAAATATTCATAGCCGAGCCTTCGGAGACATGACCATTTTGATCGAGTACCAATGCTTCATCAAAGCCTGCGCGATTCGCATCGGTCTTGATCAACGCTGAGTTTGCATATGCGCCGGCCACTTTTCCGCGCGCGGGAATGGCATTATCGTCTATCCGCCGCCACGAGGAAAAAGTAGCGTGCGCGTTTGTATCATTCTTAACGTATTTTTCATATTTTATGACGAACATGCAATATTCATCTTTTAGCTCATGCAATCTCACACCGATGCCCAAATCGGCTTTGTAAATTGTGGGGCGCAGATAAACATCCTGTTTCCAATCATCCGCCCGCAATATATCCAGCGTGAGTTGTGTCAAACTCTCCTCATCATATGGAATATTCATCGCCATCATTTTCCCTGAATTTAATAAGCGGCGGAAATGGTCAAAGGGACGAAAAACGAAGAGACGTTTCTTCTCTTCGTTCCAATAGGCCCGCATGCCGCCGAAAACGGCGGTCCCATATAAAAAGCCATGCGTGGCAATGTTAATCTTTGCCTCGCTTAAGGGAATTATCTTTCCCTCAAAGAAAGCGTGTTTCGTGAGATCCACTGACACCTCCAAAGTTATATTGAATTGATTGGATTGAAATTATAACTCATACAACCCCGCTGCCATTTTAACGCCTCGCTTCCTCCTTCACCCGGGCATGCTTCTGGCCCCCACACATGCTCTTGACAAAAAGGTATCTCCTACCTAAAATCTAATTCGATATCCATCTAAATAGATCTACGGAAGTGAGCCATGAACGAAATGCTTGATTTTGTAAAAGCCGTGTCCAACCCTGACCGTCTGCGGATCATCGGCCTGCTTTCGCAGGAACACGCTACTCGCGCAGAGATAGCCCAGCGCCTGAACCTATCGGCGAAGGATTCATTGACTCACCTCGGCTTTCTTGAGTTTGTGGGAGCTGCTACCCAGACGGAAGGCGTCTTCACCTTGAACAACGATAAACTCGCCATGCTTGCGCGGGAAAAGCTCGCGGAAGCACGCCCATCTTATGTCCCTGCGGATGATCTGGATGAGAAATCCAAAAAAGTGTTAAAAGCTTATTTGAATCCAGATGGCAGCATCAGACAAATACCCGCTCCACCCAAACTGCAAGTGATCCTGAATTACCTTGTTGAGTTCTTTGAGTACAAGACGAATTACACGGAGAAGGAAGTCAACACTATTCTGCGGCAGTTTAACGAAGATACTGCCGGTCTGCGCCGTGACCTGGTGGATGCAGGCATGTTAGCCCGCGAGAGCGACGGCTCAAGATATTGGCGCGTGAATGAAGGTGTAGCATGAGCGAAGAGCTTGTCACCTTCTTCAAAGCCTTCGCGGATGCAAACCGCCTTAAGATCGTCGGTCTACTGGCACAGCAACCATACAGCGTGGAAGAACTCGCCGCACTGCTCAACCTAAAACCATCCACAGTTTCGCATCATCTGGCGAGGCTGGCACAAATTGGATTGGTCAGTGCGAAAACAGAAAGCTACTACAATGTTTATCAACTCGACGAAAAAGCATTGCAAAGCAAATCACGCGATCTATTCTCTCAGGAGAATCTAACTGCCTCGGCTGCCGATGTGGACGCAGATGCCTATGACAATAAAGTGGTCAAGGATTATGTACGTAATGATGGAAGCCTGAAAATCATCCCAGCCCAGCGCAAAAAACTGGAGGCTGTATTGCGCCATGTGGTCAAGGCTTTCAAAGTCGGCAAATGTTACAGCGAGAAGCAGGTTAATGAAATCTTAAGCGGCTATCACGAAGATACTGCATCCCTGCGGCGTGAACTCGTTGGATTTGGTTTGATGAAACGCGAAGGCGGGGGCGGAGAATATTGGCGGGAATGAAAGAATATTCAAACTATTAAACGTTGGAGCGTTTTGTTTGCAGTGAAAAACTTTCGATACCACTCAGCGGATAATTCAGCGGCGCAGAGTCCAAAGACATAACCCGGCTGTTTGCAAAGAAGGCGAAATCAAAATTCGTGGCATCGCCTGCTTTTTTACCGGGGACTGGCATCAGCCGCGCAGTGAGCGGTTTGTCCAATCTCATCGCCAGCGCGGATAAATCCAACAGAAGCGGCGCGATCTGTTCGGCAGTTGTATCCCCTGGCAATGGGACTGTATCCAATCCTGTTCCACAAACGGCAGAATAAAGCAGGGCATCTTTGATCGTCAGCGCGCCTTCAGCAGCGCGTTTTGCAAGGACAGAATCTTCAAGTATCGGCTGCATAAATCCGCTAAAGCCAGTATGGGGGAAATCGGCGCGGTCTATGGACTCGGTCAAAATAGCAGCAGCGGCAAGTGAACCATGCAAACCAAATTTTGATACACCCATATTTTCCACGGCGCGGCCAAGTGAATGAGCATCATCGGGGAAAGGGGCGAGGGAGAAATCAATTCCGATAAAAATTGGTAATTGGTAATTGGGGATTGGAGGTTTGGTAAGACCTTTCGCCACGTGAGCAATGGCTTGACCATGTTTGGTAATGGAAGCGGTCAATTCTTGCCGTCCATCGTCTATCGTCTGTTGTCCAGCGAATACATTGACCGCCAAATCTGCTGCCTCAGTGGCAATCGCAAACGCAGGTTTTTCCTGATCCCAATACGCGGCGGGGAAGAATGGCGCGCCCGCTTTGACATTTGCCAGCGCGGCGAAACGTAAATTGGCAAAGCCATCTGCTGTGATCGTGGATGCCTGTTGAATGATCTTCGCGCAAGCCTGTATCGCTTGAAGTGATATTCCATTTTTTTTATCCGCCATTACGCCGCCGAAGAATATATTTTCACTCGCAGCAATTGCTTCGGGGATGACAGCATAACTCTCAGGGAATTCGATCAACGCTGGGCCGAGCGCCGCATACGCCACCCCAATCTGCTTCAACATCTCAGCCATTTTTTGCACAAGGCGCGGAGTCTCATCTATTTTGCCATTCAACAATACAGGGAATGGAGTTGCAGCCAGGCGTGTAGTCTGCACTTCGTACCCCGCCGTTTCATACGCGGCCCTTGCCTCGGCAAGAAATTCGCCGGCTTTTCGCAAGGCGTTTTCATCAAGTGGATATTTGGGATTGAGGAAATAAGTGATTGAACGGATTTTCATAATGGGCCGGCAAAACTTTAAACGTTTAACGTTGAACGTTGTCTCACTACTTCAAACATTAATACACTTCCTGCAACACCTGCGTTCAACGATTCGATGTTTCCAGACATGGGAACGCTGATTCGATGACCCGCTAATCTTTTCGCTGAATCACTTGCTCCATCCGCTTCGCTTCCAATGATCAAAGCCAATGGCTGGCGTAAATCGGCTTCCCAGCAAGATTGTCCGTTCATATCGGCAAGATACACTCGCTGATTCCCTGACTCGCAGAATCGCTTAATCTCTGCCCACGTCATCGAGTGGATCGGCAAATGGAAGTGCGCGCCCATTCCCGCGCGGACGACCTTCGGCGCAAACGCATCCGTTGTTTCGGGTGGGAGGAGCACAGCCTGCACGCCAGCCGCAGCCGCAGTCCGCAACAATGTGCCGAGGTTACCGGGGTCACGGATCTGATCGGGGATGAGAATGAAATCAAGAGAATTAGAGATTGGGAGATTGGGGATTTCGAGAACAGCAAGAATACCTTGTGGTGTTTCGGTTCCACTCAAAGATTGCATCAAACTTTCTGATATTTCCTCTACCTCAACTACGCGAGAGGTAAGTCGTTCAACGAGCGACCTTCCGCGTTTGCCAAGAGAGTCATCGTATAGCGCAAACCTAATTCTCCAATCTCTAATCTCTGCCTCTTCCACCAGCCGCACGCCTTCAATCACAAAAGCATTTGCTTCTCGGCGCTCTTTTGCGCGACCTTGCAATGCACGGATAAGCTTTATCTTTGAGTTTTGGTTGGATGTGATCATGAGCGATGGTCAGGGGAGCATGGATAAATAGGTGAAAATAATTAACCGTTCTCCATTCTCCAGGTTTTCAAAAATATATCAATCGTTGCCTGGTCAAACAAGACAAGTCGAATTGTTTTTAATTTCAAATGCTCTTTTTCAAGATATTCATCAATTGATTTGAAAATGATACCCGCCGCGCGGTCTTTTGGAAAACCAAAAATACCTGTTGAAATAGCGGGCATGGCAATGGATGATAGCTTCAATTCATCTGCCACCCGCAATGAGCCGGTGACTGCGTCTGCAAGTTTTTTATCTTCATCACCGTCACCCCAAACGGGACCCACAGCGTGGATTACATATTTCGCAGGCAGCGCCCCGCCTAAAGTCCATGCTGGATGCGGGTGAGAGACGAGTCCACGTTGTTGAATCCATTTGTCGCTTTCCTGCTGAATCACATCCCCGCCGCGCCGCACAATGGCCCAGGCTACACCGCCGCCATGCTGTAAATGTTCATTGGCAGCGTTGACAATGGCATCCACCTCTTCTAATGTGATATCGCCTTGAACAATTTGCAGGGTTTGACCTGTTGGAAGAGTGCGTTCAACCAAAATGGTACTCATACATTTATTTTACCCCGTTAAAGTTGTAGGTCACGCTTGAAGCGTGACCTACATAATTTATTTTGTTTTCGCCACAACCGCGGCGAATGCCTGCGGATTGCGTACTGCGATATCGGCCAGCATCTTGCGGTTGAGCTCGATGTTTGCCTTCTTGAGCGCAGCCACCAATTTGCTGTAGGTGGTGCCATTCATACGCGCCGCGGCATTGATACGTGCGATCCACAACTTGCGCAGATCGCGTTTGCGTACGCGGCGATCACGAGTGGCGTACCACAGGCTCTTCAGCATGGCTTCGTTTGCACGTTTGAATAACAAGTGCTTCGAGCCGCGCTGTCCCTTCGTGATCTTCAAAACTTTTTTGTGACGTAGATGCCCTTGCGGGCCTCCTTTTGCGCGCATTTCTTATACCTCCTGCAAACCCGCGGGCGTCGGCACGTTATAGGCGATGCCAGTTGTGTACACCCGAAAGCCGCAAATAAAAATTGACGATACCCGGAATATCGATTATTCCATGTTTGGAGCAAGGCGCTTGATGCGTTTAATGTACTTGCGTCCCACAACGGGGACCATTTCGCTCAATAACGCCTTTGTGCGGTCAGAAGTGCGGCGGCGCAAATGGCTTTTGCCGCCTTTCGTTCGCACAAGCATGCCGGAGCCGGTTAAACGAAATCTTTTGGATGTCGCTTTATGGGTCTTCAGCTTTAATTTACCAGACTTCTTCGCTTTGCGAGGCATTTCCGGTTTTCTCCTTTCAGACAAAATTAACCGCGGGACATTATTCACGCCCGCGGACGATCAACATCTTTGGGGATTTACAACGCTCAGGCTTCCGCTTCAGACTTAACCTCAGCCTGCTCGCTTTTTTCCTTCTTTTTTACTGTGCCTTTAGCAGGCGCCAACACGACGAGCATGGTACGCCCTTCCATTTGAGGCGCGACTTCGATCGTAGCGATGTCAGACAAGTCTTGAGCGATCTCTTTCAAATCTTCCAGTGCGATCTCGGGATAATCCATTTCACGGCCGCGAAATTTGACGGTCACGCGCACTTTATGTCCTTGACTCAGCCAGCGGCGGGCATCATCCACTTTGAAATCGCGATGGGCTACGTTCGTCTTGGGCCGCAGGCGGATTTCCTTGAGCTCGATCTTGGTCTGGGTTTTCTTGGCCTCGCGTTCCTTCTTTGCTTTTTCGTAAATGAATTTCCCAAAATCCATTACGCGGCAAACTGGCGGCGTGGCACCGGGTGAAACTTCAACCAGGTCCATTTCAGCATCACGGGCGATTTGCAGTGCTTGACGAATCGGCACAACACCCACGTTTCCGCCATCCGGGCCAATCAGACGAACCTCCGCGACGCGGATGCCCTCATTTACTCGAAATTCGTTAGCGCTTATGAGTTTCTCCTCTTGTTATACAGAAAACAAACCCAGCTCTCGGCTGGATTTTTTAGCGGGCGAATAATACCATGAAGGCTGGTGAGTCGTCAATAAAATAGAGCCGAGTACACTCGGCTCTATTCATCACAAATGCGGACTGACTTTGGCTTCCAGTTTTTCCTTTGGGTGAAACCCTGTCATCCGTTCCTTGATCTCGCCGCCTTTGAAAAGCATAAGGGTCGGGATACCCATCACGCCGTATTTCATCATGAGATTTGGGTTCAAATCGGCGTCGAGTTTTACAACCTTAACCTTGCCATCCCATTCGCCGGCAAGTTGTTTGACGATCGGTTCGATCATTTTACATGGCTGGCACCACGCGGCTGTGAAATCCACTAGGACGGGCAGTTCCGCGCCGATGACTTCATCTTGAAAGTCTGATTCGGTCACATATTTTACATCTGTCATTTTTTGCCTCCAGGCACATAGACGGCATGTTGATTGACATTATTACGTTGACGTCTTTATTTTGCCATGATAAAATGCAGTCCGCTTTAAGAATGGGCGCGTAGCTCAATGGCAGAGCAGTAGCCTTTTAAGCTATTTGTTGAGGGTTCGACCCCCTCCGCGCTCACAAGAGAGTCTTCCATTTTGGAAGGCTTTTTGTTTTGTTGAGTGTCCCCACAGGGGGATGATATTCGACCCTCCGCGCTCACAAGAGAGTCTTCCATTTTGGAAGGCTTTTTGTTTTGTTGAGTGTCCCCGCAGGGGGGATGATATTCGACCCTCCGCGCTCACAAGAGAGTCTTCCATTTTGGAAGGCTTTTTGTTTTGTTGAGTGTCCCCACAGGGGGGATGATATTCGACCCCTCCGCGCTCACAAAAAAGCATCCCAATGGGATGCTTTTTAATTTATTCATTTTCATCAATGTCTTCTGCATCCAGCGACAAAAGATCGAATTTGTCCAACTCTTCGTTGAAGTCCAGATTTTCGAGGGCATCCTCAAGAAAAGCGACGAGGTCTTCATCCTCGGTTTGTTCGATCAAATGGACGAGGTAAATGCGCACATCATCACCGCCTATCTGCGACAAAGACCAGATGACCGCGGAGATGACATCATCGTCCTCCTCTTCATCTTCAAGCATTTGAAGCATGATCGGACCAGCCTCTTCAATGCTGAGTTCGCCCGCGGCTTCGGCAGCAGCCAGACGGATGCGTGGGTCTTCTTCCAGTAGTTTGCTGACTACATCATCATTCCAGCGGTTATCGTGGGAGCGTCCCATGGCGCGCAAGCTGCTGGCAACCCAGGTTGGGTCGGCGCGTTGAAATGCAGATTCGATCATGTTGGCCATTTCATCACGCGAAGAATAGCCGAGGGATTCGAGCGCGCGTTTGCGCAAAGAGGGATTGTCTTCGCTACGGATTACGGACATCAAGGCATCTTCCACTTTTCGTTGAAATTTCTCGTCCAGATCCTCCAATTCGCCAAGCAGGACAAATTCCCCCAGCAGGTGCGCGGATTCCATGCGCGGAGCGAGGTCTACGTCGTTGAGGAAAATGTCTATTAATGTGTCTACAAGTTCAGGGTCGTTTGATTCGGCTAGCAGTCCGATCGCACGCGCGCGGACTTCTCCATCCGCATCGTTCAATAGCGCCCTGCCGATCTCTTCGTAGGAAACGAGCACTTCAGAGTTGAGGTGGGATAGAAGCTCTTCGAGCAGGAGTAGTTTTCGGTCAGGTTTGACGCTGGGCCACACATCCAGAAAAAGCCGCAGAGACTTAGGATCCAGGTCGGAATAATGCTGGAGGTGGCTGTGCGGGATTTCCTTTTTGGAATCCAGCAAATGATCGAGAACGGATTGGAAGGTAATGGTTTCAGACATGTTTATGGTGTCGGGAAGGAAGCGGGGTTGACGAAATCCATCACATTCACAAAGAGCATCAGGCTGATCAGCAGGAGCATGGCAATGCCATTGACCATGTTTTCCCATTCGGCAGGTATGCGCTTGCGGAAGAGAATTTCAGGAAGCGTAAAAAGGATGCGTCCACCGTCCAGCGCGGGGATGGGGAAGAGATTAAGCACACCGAGCGAGATGCTCAATACACCGATTAGATTGAGAGTCCAATTTGTGGGCTTGGACGCGCCTGAACCAGATGGCGCAGATGCAACTTCCTGACGGCTTGATACATCCTCCTCGACTGCCACATCAAATATATCGAAAATACCTTTGAAACCGATAAAACGGGCATCTTCAGGAGCGACTGCGCCGCGAATGAGCGCGATAGGAAGATACGCAATCGTGGCGGCTTGGATACCCGTGATCGCAAATCCGCCAGTCAGGCTTTCACCGAATGTTGCGGGGCGGGTTGGGTAGCCAAGTCCCACGCCAAGCGCACCTTCGTTTTTCTTTCTGGTGGATAGCGGCGTGGCCATGATGGTGAGTTGTTTGCCGTTGCGCTCGATCAATAACTCAACGGGCTGGTCGAGGTTTTGCTGAATGATCGCAATGGCTGGCTGTACTTCACTGACGCTTTCGCCGTTGATGGCAAGCAGAATATCGCCAGATTGAATATTTGCCAGCTGAGCCGGCGAATTCTCAGAAACGGTATCGATCTTGATCGAGCCAGGAACCGGAACGCCTTCAAAGGCAATCAGAAAAGAAAACACCACAACAGCCGTGATGAGATTCATCAACGGACCAGCGAACAAAACCACCAATCGCTTCCACGGGTTCGCAGATGCCAATCCGCCGGGCACGTTGGGGTCGTTCTCGCCTTTTGGTCGAATAAATCCGCCCAGCGGCAAAGCATGAAGCGTGAACGCTGTCCCCTGCCAGGTGAAGAGAGTCGCAAGTTTATACGAAGGCAACCCAAAGCCAAACTCCTCCACTTCGATCTTAGCCCAACGAGCGGCAATAAAGTGCCCCAATTCATGCACAAAGATCATCCCGCCCAATGCGAAGAGGAAGATGATTAACGTTACGAAACCAGATACCATTTTTTTCCTTACTTCAGACTTCGAAAGTCTGTTAAAAATATTTTAGGCTGGAAAGCCCAGTGAAGAGCTTCCGTAGTCTACATGACGACGAAGCGGATTATATCTTCAAATGGCTTTGATTGAAGTTAATGTTTCATTAGACGAAATGCCTCGTTCCACCCCCGCCGACGGTTGATTCTGGTTTGAGATGCTTTTTTCAGCCACACATTTCAATGATTCCTACCAATTCAGGAAATATTGCAAGGCGGAAGCGCCTGAACATGCAAAGCATTTATAATGCTTTACATGTCTAAAAAACTTGTCTTTCTCGCGGTCCCTGTGGCCATTGCCGCGGCAGGAATTTACCTGTATTTTAATTTTGAGCGAAGCTCCGCCCGCAAAACGCAAGTTTTTAACTGGTTCCGCGACCCATCATCAAGACCTGAGTCGATGATGACTGCTGGAACAAAATGCGGCGGGGCGCCATTCATTTTCCCCACGAATGGTTTGATCGGATTTATCTGGGACGATTCATTCCGCCCCGGTCACCGCCATACCGGAGTGGATATTTTCTCAGGGACAGAGGTTGGCGTGACGCCTGTCATTGCAGCTTACCCGGGCTACCTCACCCGCCAGGCAGATTGGATTTCCACGGTTATCATCCGTGTGCCACAAGACCCGCTCGAGCCTGCGCGCCAAATCTGGGTTTACTATACTCATATGGCAGATAAGCAGGGAAATTCCTTTGTCTCGTCACAATTCCCAGCAGGTACAGAAGAGCACTATATAGAGGCAGGTACACTTCTAGGCTATCAAGGAAATTACTCCGGCGACACAAACAACCCGACTGGCTTGCACTTGCACATTTCCATTGTGAAAGATGATGGCTTTGGGAATTTCAAGAACGAACTGGAAATACAAAACACTTATGATCCCTCGCCATATTTTGGATTGCCTTTGAATGCAAACCTCAACCCGGATACAATACCGGTCTGCCAATGATGGCTCAGGTGCGAGGTTTCAGGTCTCAGGAAAAAGATGGATAAACTAAAGAATAAAGTCGTTCTGATCACTGGTGCGGGGAAGGGTGCGGGACGCGCGCTGGCGGTAGCCTTCGCAGAGCGCGGCGCACTCGTTGCCGTAAACGACATATCTCCCAACAATGTGGAACAGGTCGCTGCTGGAATTATTGCTCATGGCGGAAAAGCCAAAGCCTATGTTGAAGATATTGCCAAAAAGGCAGGCGCTCAAACTTTGGTTAGGCAGGTGGAAGCCGATCTCGGCCAGATTGCTATTCTGATCAATCATGCGGCAGTGGAACCTCACGCACCTCTGCTAACTATGGATGAATGGGATTGGCATCGCACGTTGGATGTTAATCTGACAGGCGCATTTTTAATGATCCAGTCTGTGGGGCGCGTGATGCAGGCATCGTCTCCGCAGGCGGGGAAAGGCAAAGGGGTAATCATAAATATCGTCGCCGGAGCAGGTGAAGGCGCGGAAGCGGAGCGAGAGGCGGGGGCTTATCTATCAAGCAGGGCGGGGCTGGCTGAGTTATCCCGTCAGGCAAATCAGGAATTAAGTCCGCAGGGCGTAGAGGTGTATGCCGTTAAAAATTCTGCGGATATCGTCAAACATATACTATTTTTGGTGGAGGCATAATGAAGGAATTACTTGAATATCGCGCGAAGATGATCGCAAGGTTGGCCGCGGCGGCGCAGGAATTTTGTTTGACGTGCAAGGCGTTCAGCGACCCGTTTAAAAAAGTAGACGGCGAATGGACGGCGCATCAGATCGCGTCGCACACGCGTGATGTGGATAAGATGATCTACGGCGCGCGCATTCGTCAGACGTTGAATGAGGAGAATCCCGAATTCAAAAATTTTGACGCGGACGCTTGGATGGCTGAGCATTACAACAAGGATGAACCGCTTGAAAATATTTTGAGCGATTTTTCTGCAAATATGGATGATTTGTGTACCATCCTGCAACCCATGCCGTGCGAGGCATGGTCCCGCGAAAGCCGACACAAGACGATGGGAGGCGGATTGACTTTGCAATTGTGGGTGGAACGCAGTCTGGCCCACATAGAGGAGCATTTGCTGACATTGAAAAAAGCCAAAATTTAGTGAATTTTGCTCGTTTACTGCATATTCCTGAGGTAAAATAAGCAAATGAAAAAACAACGAATTATCCTGGTAGATGATCACGAGGTGGTACGGCTGGGCTTGAAATCCCTGCTGGACCGTCACCCTCAGTTTGATGTAGTTGGAGAAGCTGGCTCAGCGCGTGAGGCGCTCGAACAAACAGCCTCTCTGAAACCTGATGTTGTCGTGATGGATATTCGCCTGCCCGGCACATCGGGGATCGAAGCCTGTGAGCAAATTACTGCTCAATACCCCAACACAAAAGTAATCATGCTCACTTCATATGCCGAGGATGAAATGCTGTTCTCCGCGATCCGCGCGGGGGCTTCGGGATACATTCTCAAGCAAATTGGAAGCGAAGACCTGATCAAGGCAATTGAATCTGTTGGGCGCGGTGAAGCCTTGCTCGATCCTGCTGTGACCCAGCGTGTATTTCAGGAAGTGCGCCGCGCCGTCAAAGAAGAGGAGGCTTCGGCTTTCGCTCATTTGAGTCAACAGGAAAAACATGTGCTTTTGTTGGTCTCTGAAGGCAAGACGAATCGCGAGATCGCCAAGAGTTTGTTCCTCGGTGAAGGCACGGTTAGAAATTATGTTTCGAGCATCCTCTCGAAATTGAGTGTGAACAACCGCGCTGAAGCGGCTGCCTATGCAGTGGAACATAGTTTGAGAGAATACATTTCAAATTAGTTGTTGATGAACTTCCCGCAGGTTGTAGTCATCAAATCATTTTAACAGTTCACGACTTTCTGACAGTTTGACATTCAGAAAAAGAATCAGCACTTCACCCGCCCGCCGCAAAGGGGCGGGTTTTACATATACTGAGTACTGTATCCTTTGCTAAAAAAAACTAATTTTTGCCCATAATTTCGCCCCTGAAAGTTTAGAAATTAATACAACGGGCAGTATAATGCAAACATGGCAGATAAACTTCTCTCCCGATATGAAGAAATTAAGGCGCAGGTAAACTTTCATAATTATCGTTATCACGTGCTGGATGCGCCCCTCATCAGTGACCTGGAATATGACCGCCTGCTCAACGAACTCAAACAGATCGAAGCTGACCACCCGGACTGGATCACACCCGACTCTCCCACGCAGCGCGCCGGCGCCAGGCCTGCTGACCGTTTCGATAAAGTTCGCCACCCTGCTCCCATTTTAAGCCTGGCGAATGCCTTTGGCGCTGACGACGCCCGCGCGTGGTTTGATCGCGTCAAAAAACTGGATGACCGGGTTGAGAAGGCAAAGTTCGTGGTCGAGCCAAAAATAGACGGACTGTCGGTTGTTTTACACTATCGCGAAGGACTATTTGTGCAAGGCGCTACCCGCGGTGACGGCGAAGTAGGCGAAGACATCACCTCAAATTTACGAACGGTACAAGCAATACCTTTGCGAGTCCCAGTTTCACCATCGCCTAATTTACCAATTCCTAATTACCTTGTCATTCGCGGCGAGGCCTTTATTCCCATCAAGGAATTTGAAGAATTGAATCGCAAGCTCGAAGAAGCAGGCGAGAAGACCTATCTTAATCCGCGCAATACGGCGGCGGGTTCGTTACGACAACTTGACCCGCAACTGACTGCCTCACGCCCGCTAACCTTGCTCGTCTATCAAATCATCCATTCAGAAGGCAGCAAAGCGCCCGCTTCACAATGGGAGATATTGGAATATCTCAAGGCATTGGGTTTCCCTGTCGCCGGTGTTGCCAAACGCTTCGATGACCTTGAATCCGCAATTACATACACCGAAACATGGAACGAGGGACGTGACCAATTACCGTACGAAGCGGATGGCATGGTCATCAAAATAGACGACTTAAACCTGTCCGCAGATTTAGGCTTTGTCGGCAAAGACCCGCGCGGCGCGATTGCATTCAAATTCCCTGCACGCGAGGTGACAACAACATTAAATGATATTGGTGTCGCCGTTGGGCGCACAGGTGTGTTGACTCCGTATGCCATGCTGGAGCCGGTCGAAATAGGCGGCGTGGTCGTGGAACGCGCCACACTGCATAATTTTGATTTCATCGCAGAGAAAGACATCCGTGTCGGTGACCGTGTGCTGGTCAAACGCGCGGGCGAAGTAATTCCGTATGTGATCGGTCCAGTGTTGGATGCGCGCTCTGGCAAAGAGAAGACTTATAAGCCGCCAGCAAAATGTCCCACCTGCGGACAAACAGTGGAGCATTTCGAAGGTGAAGTGGCCTGGTATTGCGTCAACGCCGCATGTCCTGCCCAATTGGTGCGGAATATCGAGCACTTCGTTTCACGCGGCGCAATGGATATTGAAGGATTAGGCATCAAAATTGCCGAAAAATTAATTGAAGCAAATAAAGTTAAAGATGTCGCCGATATTTATAAGTTGACAAAGGAAGATATTCTTGAAGCAGTAACAAAGAAAGATCGTAAAACCAAATCCGGACCTCCTGGCAAAATTGCCGATAATTTACTGGCATCCATAACTAAATCGAAAACTCAACCCTTGAGCCGTTTAATTACCGCGCTAGGTATTCATGGCGTTGGGGAAGTCATGGCAAAAGACCTTTCGCAAAATTTCATCGACCTGGATGAATTAGGAAAAATTAAAGTTGAACATTTGATGCAAATTCAAGGAATCGGTCCTAACATTGCCGAATCTATTGTAGATTGGTTCTCACTTCCATTCAACAAACAGGTGTTGAAAAAACTCAAGTCAGCAGGAGTTTGGCCCGAAGGTAAATCTAAAACCGAGGTAAAAGATGGGACTTTAACAGGATTTACTTTCGTGGTGACAGGCACGCTACCCACTTTATCACGCGAGGGCGTGAAGGAACTCATCGAAAACAACGGCGGCAAAGTAATAGATAGTGTCAGCAAGAAAACCAATTATCTTGTGCTGGGTGAAAACCCCGGCTCAAAACTGGCTAAGGCGCAATCATTGGGAGTGAAAGTGCTTGACGAAGATGAATTGAGAAAACTTGTGGGAGAATAATCCCATACTTCGCGCATCAACTAGACAGAAACTTTTCCCTCGACTAAACTTACGTCATTCTGCTTTGGAGGCTCTTAAATGGATATGCATAACATTGATAATGCCACTACCAGGCGCATCGCCGCATTACAGGCGCGCGTGGATACCATGAAAGAACACAATTATTATTTTTACAACCAACCGATTGAAGAGATTTTGGATGGGGCCAGGGTGCGCGTCAACGGGCGAATCATGGGGATGTACGCTTCCTATTCCTACCTGGGCCTGGTCGGGCATCCGAGAATTAACGAGGCGGCGAAGAAAGCAGTTGATCAATGGGGAACCGGAACAAACGGGGTGCGTACACTGGCGGGGACATTGACCCTGCACAACGAATTGGAGGAAACGATTGCGAATTTTAAGCATACCGAAGCCGCAATCACCTACACATCCGGTTATGTGACCAACCTGACCGTCATTTCCACTTTAATGGGACGCGGTGATTACGTCTTTTCAGATAAGATCAACCACGCCTCGATTGTGGATGGATGTCTGATGTCCGGCGCGGAGTTCCGCCGTTTCCGTCATAATGACATGCAGCATCTCGAAGGCTTGCTCAAAAATGCGCCGGCCGATGTTGCCAAACTGGTCATAGCGGATTCGGTCTTCAGCATGGACGGCGATATCATTGACCTGCCGAAGATCGTGGAGATAAGCAAGAAGTACAACGCCTGGCTCATGATTGACGAGGCTCACTCGGTCGGCGTACTCGGCGAAAAAGGCACGGGCATCGAAGAGCATTTCGGCCTGGGTGATGTGATTGACATCAAGATGGGCACGCTGAGCAAAACCATCCCCTCAGTCGGCGGATACGTGGCCGCGAAGAAAGATATGATCAATTATCTGCGTCACGGAAGCCGGGCTTACATCTTCTCTGCGGCCTTGCCGCCCGCGCAGGCCGCCGCCGCCAACGAAGCCTTTAAAGTCATTTTGGATGAACCCTGGCGCATTGAAAGACTGAATGAAAATACCAAGCAATTCATCGGCGGTTTGAAAGGTATGGGATTTGACACCTTGCTTACCGAAACAGCCATTGTCCCTGTCTTGTGTGTTACAGATGAACGCGCTTTTGAACTCACGAAGCAATGTCAGGAAAGGAATGTGTTCGTTTTGCCGGTGGTCTCCCCGGCTGTGCAGGAGGGCATGTCACGCCTGCGAGCCACTGTGACTGCGGCGCATGAGCCAGGCGAGATCGAGCGCGCAATGGATGTGATCTACGAATCTGGGAAGAGAATGGGGATGGTAAAGTAACGCAATTCGCTTTGCTGAGGCAAAATCCACGGGCTTGGATACCGTTGTGGTGGGATGTCCATTCTGTTTGACGATGATGAGCGACACATCGAAAGCAAATGGCGGGAATATTCAAGTAAAGGATGTGGCGGAGATCGTGGCGGAGAGGTTGAAGTAAACAGTAGACGGATTGGCTAAAAAGTCAAATCCGCCTCTTTTGGAATGATACTGAATATGGTACTATGGGAAATGGTATGAGCAAAAAGGAAAAAACGCTTGCAAGGATAAGGCAAAACCCAAAACATGTCCACTTTGAGGAATTGGAATCCATTCTTCTTCGGCTTGGATTCAAGAAAAGGCAGGCTGGCACAAGCCATGCAATGTTCATACTCGGTAAACATATCATCAACATTCCAAAACGAAAACCGTTTGTAAAGCCCAAATATGTTGGGCTTATGCTGGAAGCGCTTGATGCGATAAAAGAATTGGAAGATGAAAATGGCAATTGAGGTTTCGATGAGCGATAAAACAGTTGATGATTATCTCAAACTCCCCTATCATATTGAGATTATTCGCGATGATGACGAAGAGAATCCCGGATGGGCAGCCCGCGTTCATGAAATGCCCGGTTGTATCACACAGGGAGACACCTTCGAAGAACTTGGCGAAATGATTGATGATGCCATGCGCGGCTGGATTGAGGTCGCGCTTGAGGAGGGGATTCCCATCCCCGAACCCGCGCCGGATGAAGATTACAGCGGAAAATTCGTCGTGCGCCTGCCGCGTTCCCTGCACCGTCAATTAGCTGAGACGGCTGAGCGCGAGGGAGTGAGCCTGAATCAATTCATCAATGTGGCACTCGCGCAGTCGGTGGGACATGCTTCTGCGCTCGCCTATCCCATCGCAAAACAAGCTTCGCATTTTGCCGTAAAAGAGAAGAAGCTAAAGTTTGCAGCGAAGAAAAAAAAATGATCGGTTGAATTGAAATGCGATCATCCTCATAGGCAAGTCGCATTTTTCTTTTCATCCTTCCGCCTTCATCCCTTCGACCCACTCAGGGCAAGCCTTTGTTATAATCTCCCCTTAACATATCCCCAATTCAGGAGAGAGATACATGCCCAAAAAGAAGGGCTCTATTGCGCTTCCCCTTGATAAAGAAGAAATAATCAAAGATTATCGACTCGCCTATCAATCGCGGCAGGCGAGTCTGATTGGCAGACGCGAAGTCTTGAGCGGCAAAGCCAAATTTGGCATCTTTGGCGATGGCAAGGAAGTTGCCAACCTCGCCATTGCACGCGCCTTTCGCAAAGGTGACTGGCGCTCTGGATATTACCGCGATCAAACCTGGATGTTCATGCTTGGCATGATGAGCATTCAGGAATTTTTTGCCCAGTTATACTCTCACGCAGATGTGACCCATGACCCCGCCAGCGCAGGGCGGCAAATGAACGCGCATTTTTCTTCGCGCAATTTATATCCCAATGGCGCGTGGTATGCCCAGACAAAAATGTACAATACCGCTGCGGATGTTTCTCCCACTGGCACGCAAATGCCGCGTGCTGTCGGACTCGCGTATGCGTCAGTGATGTATCGTCAACTTAAAGAACTGCACGATCAAAAAGATTTTTCGATCAACGGTAATGAAATCACCTTCGTTACCATCGGCAACGCATCCACAGCCGAAGGATTGTTTTGGGAAAGTGTCAATGCCATCGGCGTGCTCAAGGCTCCAGCAATTATCACCATTTATGATGATGGCTACGGCATCTCTGTCCCCAATCAATTTCAAATGGTCAAGGAAAATATCGGCACATTGCTCAAAGGCTTCGAGCGCGATCCCAATGCGCCGCCCGAAACAATCGAGCGCGGCTACGATCATTACACCGTCCGCGCGTGGGATTATCCCGCGCTTGTCGAAACCTATCTCAGCGCCGCCGAAATCGCGCGCGAGTATCACATCCCCGCGCTCATTCATATCATCGATGTGACCCAGCCGCAGGGACATTCCACCTCGGGCAGTCACGAACGATATAAGACAGCCGAGCGATTAAAGTGGGAAGAAGAATTTGATTGTATGACTCGTCTGCGTAAGTGGATGATAGACAGCCGCGTCATTTCCGACCCCGAGCTTGTCTCTGTTGAAAAAGCAGATTACGAAGCTGTGGAGGGATTCCGCAAATCCGCATGGGACGCATTCCTCTCCCCGATTCTCGATGAACGCAATCAAGTGATGGACATGCTCGATGAGATCGCTGGCAGTTCGAATCATTCGTCAGAGCTGAAAATGCTCAGGGATCGGCTGGCAAACGTCCCGTCGATAGCGAGGCGCGATATCCATAGCGCCGCACATGAAGCGTTGAGAATCCTGCGCGACGAAGCAAATCCCTCAAAGGGAATCCTCATCCAATGGAAGAACGAGAGCGATAAAATTAATTTGGAACGCTACGGTTCGCATTTGTATTCTGGCACGGCGCTGAAAGTGGGGGAAGTCAAGCCTGTGTATTCGGCATCTTCGCCAACGATGTTCGGTTTTGACGTAGTGAACGCCGCGTTCGATGCTGCGCTGGAACGTGAGCCGCGCCTGATCGCGTTCGGTGAAGACGTTGGAAAACTTGGCGATGTGAACCAGGGTTTCAAAGGGATGCAGGAAAAGTATGGCGCAATGCGTGTGACCGATACGGGCATTCGTGAGGCGACGATTTTGGGACAGGCAATTGGCATGGCAATGCGCGGACTGCGACCTATCGCTGAGATTCAATATTTAGATTATGTTTTGTACGCGCTGCAAATCATGTCTGACGATCTGGCGTCTCTCCACTGGCGCACCGCAGGTGGACAAAAAGCGCCTGTCATTGTCCGCACGCGCGGGCATCGGCTCGAGGGTATTTGGCATTCAGGCTCACCGATGGCTGGCATACTCAATCTTGTGCGCGGCATGTATGTTTTGGTCCCGCGTGATATGACTCGCGCCGCTGGTTTCTACAACACACTATTGAAATCAGACGAACCCGCAATTGTTGTTGAAGTGTTAAATGGCTATCGCGTCAAAGAACGCCTGCCCGATAATATCGGCGAAATGACATTGCCATTGGGTGTGCCCGAAATTATCCGCGAAGGAAAAGATGTGACGGTGGTGACCTACGGCGCATGTTGCCGCATTGTGATGGAAGCCGCCGACAAACTCAGCAAAGTTGGAATCGAAATCGAAGTGATCGATGTGCAATCGCTTTTGCCGTTTGATATCCACAGCAGGATCGTTGAATCACTCAAGAAAACAAACCGCGTGTTGTTCGTGGACGAAGATATGCCAGGCGGAGCAACTGCATACATGATGCAGGAAGTCATCGAAAAACAAGGCGGCTATTTCCATTTGGATTCCCCCGCGAAAACTTTATCTGCCAAAGCGCATCGTCCCGCGTATGGAAGTGATGGAGATTATTGTTCTAAGCCGAATGTGGAGACTGTGTTTGATGCGGTGTATGAGATGATGAATGAGGTTGACCCTGCGGAATTTCCGAAGATCAAGTGATCAGTGAACAGTCATCAGTGAGCAGTGAGCAGTAAAGGAGTAGCCATGAGTGGATTACAGCACGCGCAGAGTTTTTGTGATTTGATCGTTTACAAGAAGAGTCGGCAATTACAACAGGAAATCTTCAATCTCACAAAGTCATTCCCAAGAGATGAGACGTTTTCATTGACCGATCAAATCCGCCGTTCATCCCGCTCTGTTGGCGCTAATCTTGCCGAGGCTTGGGCGAAACGCAGGTATGAAAAACACTTCATTAGCAAACTGACCGATACTGATGGGGAACAAATGGAAACCCAGCACTGGATTGCAACTGCTTTGGACTGCGAGTATATTGACCAAAAGACAAGCGCGCAATTGGCAGGTAAATGTCTCGAAATCGGGCGCATGCTCGGTGGAATGATGGACAAAGCGGAAATGTTCTGTGGTGAGCCTCTTCACTCGATGCGAGAGGAATCCGTTGATTACTTCGTCGAAACTGAAGACGACTGATAACTGATAACTGTTTACTGATAACTGATCACTGAAAACTGGAGGTTACATGGCAACTAAAGTGCTTGTTCCAAGACTCGGCGAAGGTGTTGACGAAGTTACCGTCACAAAATGGCTTAAGCAGGTCGGTGATTCCATTAAAGAATTAGAGCCTTTGCTTGAAGTGAACACAGACAAAGTAGATACCGAAATCCCTGCGCCTGCTTCGGGAACGGTTTTGCAAATCGTTGCCCAGGAAGGTCAAGCCGCGAAGGTGGGAGAGTTGTTGGCAATTATTGGGGTGGCAGGAGAAAAGGTGGAAGCTTCAAATGTCTCTGAGTCGAAAGTCGAAAGTCTAAGGTCAATTGAACCACAGCTATCGACCTTAGACCTTAGACCTTCGACTAATTCTCAACCTTCGACCGATTTAGGTTTTATCTCGCCCGTCGTCGCAAAGATCGCCGCAGAACATGGTGTGAATTTGAGTCAAGTGCCAGGCACAGGCTTGAATGGACGGATTACGAAGAATGATGTGGTAAGTTATGTCGAAGGTCAAAAGTCGAAGGTCAAAACCCATTCTCCACAACCTGCAAACCTGCAACCTGCAACCTTAAAACCGATGGAAGGCGACCAACTTATCAAGCATACGGTCATCCGCAAATCCATTGCGGAGCACATGGTCATGTCCAAACGCACATCGCCGCATGTGTTGACCGTGATGGAAGCGGATATGAGCCGCGTGGCAAAACATCGCGCCGCGAATAAAGCTGCATTTGAAAAAGATGGTGTCAATCTCACATTCACGGCATATTTCATGACAGCCATTGTCGCAGGATTAAAAGCCTATCCAATCGTCAACTCCTCATGGAGCGATGAAGGCGTGTTGGTCCATAATAATATCAACATCGGCATGGCAACTTCACTCGGCGAAGAAGGATTGATCGTGCCCGTCATCAAAGGCGCGGATAATCACTCGCTTCTGGCAATGGCATGTTCTGTGAATGACCTTGCTAATCGCGCGCGGAACAAAAAATTGCAGCCCGATGAAGTCAAAGGCGGGACGTTCACGCTGACCAATCATGGCATCAGCGGATCATTGTTCGCGTTCCCTGTCATCAACCAGCCGCAATGCGGTATCCTCGGCGTCGGCGCGGTGCAAAAGCGCGTGGTAGTTATTCCCGCCGTTGACGGGACACGTGATGATGCAATCGCAATTCGCCCAATGGT